>WNFI01515802.1_pt1 | contig 25603 bp, 22 predicted proteins | sample 5400471 | NCBI WGS metagenome assembly WNFI01 (sample SAMN13153348, study PRJNA577476) | soil metagenome | isolation source: 100 cm saprolite on Douglas fir-dominated hillslope | place: USA:California | collected 2013-09-17 | reverse complement strand
GGAGCAGACGATTCTCGTCGCGGGGTGCGGAAAAGAAAGAAACATCCGAGAGGCGTTCCGGTGGAATGGAAGCCAGAGCCTCGGGCTTCAGTGTCTCCATGTCGGCCGCGTGATAGGCGTCAAGCCACGCGCGCTCGATCCTTGCGACGTCGGCCAGCCATGGCATGGACCGGGCGTACTCGTAGCGTTCGAGAATGATGTGACCAGGCCATCGTTTCGCCGAAGACGTTCACGCACGCGCCGTCGCGGCGTTCGGCAAGCGCGTAAACCTCGATGCCCCCTGACAACGATGACCTAAGGCGCCGCGCCGATTGCACTCTCATCCCGGAGGTATGGCTGCATCACCCGCAACAACCTTTTAGCCGGGCAGTTCGGGCTCAGACTGTGAGGACGCACCGGACTTCAGTCAGGAAAGCAGCCCGATGATCTTCCGGTGTATTTCAAAAAGCGCGGGATCCTCCGGATGACGAGGACGGGGAATATCGATTTCCAACGTCTCGACGATTTGCGTGGGCTTGTGTCCGAGTACGACCACCCTATCGGCAAGGAAAGCGGCCTCCAAGATGTTGTGCGTGACCAGTATCCCGGTCGGGGACGTTTTGCCGCCAAAGGGCTTGCAGTAAAATTCGCAGGCGGCGCGCGGTCAGTTCGTCCAAAGCACTGAACGGCTCATCGAGCTTCGGCCGATCCTCCCTCGAACAGCGCCTCCTTCTGGCGCTTCAACACATCGTGTTCGAGTTTATCGTGGTCGGCGTACTTGACCGAGTAATCGACGTCCAATCCGGCCTTCTTGAACAGGTCATGCTCCAGGGCAACCAGGATCGGCAGGTCAAACACCGGCGGGTTGGGAGAGATGCGGATTTTGGGATTCAGGTTGCTGATCGAAGCCATTTCTTACCCTCCGTCGCCTTGAATTGATTTCGGCTTTTGCGCCGACCGCGCCAGGCGAAGCGACGCCGTTGATTGCTCGCATCATGCTAAGCCAACAAGGAAGGAGAGTGCTTTCATATTGGCTCGAAACGACGGAAGATCTACATTGTCCGTCAGCGCAAAGCGCAATGGTTCTTGCTTTTCCGGCTTGTTGGGTTGTTGCGGACGCCCGGTCCAACAGGGCGCCTCGGTGGCGCCATGCTCGATCTTGCTGTTGTCGCGTTATTCGAGCAGTAAATGGCTCGCCCTTGCCTCGTCTACGCCCAAAGGAAGCGACTACATGACGGTGACTATCGAACTCGGATTGGATACTTTTGGTGACGTTACGGCTGATGCCGGCGGTCGGCCGTTGTCGCACGCCCAGGTCATCCGGAACGTCGTCGAGGAAGCGGTATTGGCCGACGAACTCGGCGTCGACTTCATCGGCCTGGGGGAACACCATCGAGGCGATTTCGCTATTTCGTCCCCGGAGGTCGTGCTTGCCGCCATCGCGGGACGTACCAAGAGAATCAAACTCGGATCGGCGGTGACCGTCCTCAGTTCGGACGACCCGATACGCGTTTTTCAACGCTTCGCGACGATCGACGCTGTGTCCAACGGCCGCGCGGAAGTTATCCTGGGACGCGGTTCGTTCACGGAATCCTTTCCGCTCTTCGGTTATGAACTGCACCGGTACGAAAAGCTGTTCGAGGAAAAGCTCGATCTGTTTGCTGCTCTGCTCAGGCAGGAGCCGGTGACCTGGGAAGGCACGATCCGCCCGCCCCTGAAGAACCAGAATGTCTTTCCGCCCGTCGAAGGCGGACGTCTGAAGACGTGGATCGGCGTCGGAGGCAGCCCCGAGTCGGTCGTCCGCGCTGCAAGATACGGTCTGCCGCTGATGCTGGCGATCATTGGTGGAGAACCAAACCGTTTCGCGCCCTACGTGGATCTTTATCACCGAGCGTTCGACCAGTTGGGGCAGCCCGTGCAACCCGTCGGAGTTCACTCGCCGGGTTTTGTCGCCGACACCGACGAGCAGGCGCGCGAAGAGTTGTGGCCCGATTACAAGCGGATGCGCGACAGGATCGGTGCCGAGCGCGGATGGCCACCAATGCAACGCGCAGAGTTCGACCGCGAGGCAGATCGAGGTTCGCTCTATGTGGGCGCTCCGGAGACGGTGGCGCGAAGGATCGCTTCCACTGCGAAAGCGTTGCGCATCTCGCGATTTCAGATGAAATACAGCGCTGGCGCGTTGTCACACGACAAGCTGATGCGCAGCATCGAGCTTTACGGACGCAAGGTCATTCCGCTCGTTCGAGATTTGCTCGCCTAGACGGCAGAGATGCCGGTTCGCTTCACGGAGCTTCCAATCGACCGGGATCGCGCGCGCCGGCGGTCACCCGAAACGGCGCCTCTCCTGCCGCGGCCACGGGCTGCGGCGCGGGCGCCGAGCTTCACCACGCGCGAAACCCTGCACCCAATTTCGTCCTTGGCCTCGTCACCGCGCCTTCGTTTGTTCCGGTGTCGCTGACAGGGCGACAGTTTTTGCCAGAAGATCATCGCTCGGCTGGGATCTGAGCAACGGATCGCGCAGGGCGCAGTGTGATCCGAGTGACCAGAAACGCTGCCACCGCGCAGGCGGCGATGCCGATGACCATGGGCTGCGGCGCCCCATTGGCGAACAGCCCCGCGACCGCCATCACCGCCGCGCCGGTCACCATTTGAATTGAACCCATGAGCGCGGACGCCGTCCCGGCGATTTCGCCATGATGTTCGAGCGACAGCACCGCCGCGGTGGGGATCACCACGCCGAGGAACCCGTAGCCGACGAAAAGAAGCGCCATCATCAGCGCCAGGCTGTCGGCGCCAAGCGTCATCAGGACGGCCAATATCACCGTCACAACGGCAAATCCAATGACGGCGACCCGGATGACCGGCGCCAGGCCGAACCGGGCCGTCAGCTTTGCCGTCGCCTGGCTAAAGGCGAAGAAGGACGCGGCGTTCAGGGCGAAGCAGAGACTGAAAAGGGTCGGCGACAGGCCGTAATGATTGATGAAGACGAAGGATGCGCCGCCGATGTAGATGAAGAAGGCCGCCACGCCGAACCCGCCGACGAAGGACAGTCCGGTAAACATCGGATCAACCAGGAGAAGGCGATAGGCGCTAAACGCGTTACGCCATGTGCTGTCCGAGCGATGCTCGGCGGGGCGGGTTTCGACCAACTGTGTTGTCGCCAGGAGGAGCCCAGCCAGGGCGACGACTGCCAGCACCCCGAACACGGCCCGCCATCCGAAAGCCCCGATGATGAAACTTCCGGTCAGCGGCGCCAGGATCGGCGAGATGCTCACGATGAGCATCAGGAGCGACATCAGCCGCGTGGCCTGATGGCCGGTGTGCAAGTCGCGAACGATGGCGCGGGGGATGACCATCCCGGCGCAGGCGCCAAAACCTTGCAGCGCGCGAAAGCCGATCAGGACGTCGATGTTGGGCGCGAGCGCGCAGCCGATGCTGCCGAGCGCGAAGATGATCAGCCCCGCGTAAATGGGTGTCTTGCGACCGACGATATCACTCAATGGCCCATAGAAGAGCTGACAGACGCCAATGGCGATGAAGAACGCCATCAGGCTCATCTGCACCGCAGGCGGCGATGCGTTCAGGCTTTTTCCCATCGACGGCAGTGCCGGCAGATACACGTCGATGGCGAATGGACCGACGGCGGTAATGAGCCCCAGAACAAGGACGAGAGGAAGCACGCGTCGTGTCATGGGGATGATGCCTCTTGCGGTGTGAATGCTGGGGAAATCCCGGCTATCCGAGATAGGGATGCGCTAGAGGAACATCCAGCAGGAAACCTCGATCCGCTGCGCGTTCATCGATTGCTAATTGCTATCGGAAAACAGTGCGGCAATCATTGGACCGATTTCGTCGGGTGCGCGGCGCTCACCGCCGTGCTGCGACCGAGCACGCGATTCGTGCCCGTCATGCGAGCGATCTTCGGCGAGGTGTTTTCTGATCCGCCATTGGACGCCTTTCGAATTCGGTCGGATTAAAGGCGGCCTTCTTGAACAAGGCGCGCACGGATCGCGGCGATCTGCGCCTCACCGTCGCGCAACGCGTCCGGGCTCGTGTGTACGGAGGAGTAGCCCAGGACGAGATCGTGTTCGTGCGGAACGGCTGAGCCGAGAACGAACTCGGCATCGGACAGCGCCTTGAATTCGATCCCGTCATTCGACGGCTCGAAGGCCGCCAAGTCGCCCTCGTGAAGTTCGTCCGGCGCCGAGACGATGCCTTCGCCCACGGCGACCCAGAGGACAGTGTGGCCCGCAGGCGGCTCGTACCGCCAGCGATCGCCCACCTTCAGCCGCACGGCGAGGTAATTGATCGCTGACGGGGCCTCGATGGCGCTCGTCGCCGATCCGTAGCTGCCCAGGAGCACGCGCGCTGGCCCTTCTTGCTGCAGGTCTTGCGGACTTTGGTAGAGGCTGACCGACGGTCCCAATTCAAGGTTCGGCGGCAAGGCGATCCAGAGCTGAAAGCCGCGGGCTCGACCCGGTTCGCCCACCCCGCCGCCATGCCAAACGCCGCCGCCTGCCCGCATCCACTCGATGCCCCCGGCGGGCAGCAGGCCTTTGGCGCCGTTGGTGTCTTCATAGCTGACGCTGCCCTCGGCAAGGTAGGTGAGCGTCGCGATTCCCGAATGGGGGTGCAGCCCGAACCCGCTGAACGGCACGCCGTGATTGTCGAACAGATCAAGGAAGACGAAGGGTTTCAGAATTTGGCCGAAATCGGAGGGGCTCATCAGACGCGTGATGGGGCCGTGACTCTTGCTGCGAGTGCGCCGGGCGATCTGCCGCCCAGGAGCCTGGCGGATCGATGGAGAATGGGTCATTTGGGCATCCTTGGAAATTTGCACGGCAAAGCATGCGTTACGACGCCTTGTAACGGGTCTAGGCTGCTGGTCGCCACGGTCCCCGCTCAGGACGCGCTGGCGCGGGCCGTCTTCAGCGCTGCGGTCCACCACAGCAGATCGTCGATCATCGCCCCGGCGGGCGCCCCCAGCTCGGCCAGTCCAGCGTCGACATTGCCGCCTTGGTAGTGAGCCCACAGGGTGGCGACAGGGATGTGGACCGATGAGCGAATCGGGGCGAGCTGAAGCTCGATCACCGTTTCGCGGAGCTGCTGGACGCCACGTGCGCCCATGGCGGAGCCATAGCTCACAAAGCCAGCCGCCTTGCGATTCCACTCGGGATAGACCCAGTCGATCGCGTTCTTGAGCACGGCTGAAGGGCCGTAGTTGTATTCAGGCGTCACGAAGACAAAGCCGTCGGACTGCGCGATTTCCGCAGTCCATTTCTTGACGACATCATTCTCATAGGGCCGGCGCCCCGGCATGGCCGGCGTTGCTGGCTGATCGAAGAAAGGCATCGGAAAGTCGCGCAGATCGAGCAGCCGCGCGTCGACGCCATCGCGTTCCTTGAGGTGCTGCAGAATCCAACGCGCGGGCTTTTCCGAAAACCGGCCCTCGCGAGTGCTTCCAACGATGACGGAAATGACGGTCATATTTTGACTCCTTGCATTTTGCAGAAAGAAAAAAATTAGCGATGAGCAAGTAAGGATCGTCTCTCAGCGCAGCGCGCAGTTCGCCTTCGAGGCTTCCCGGCAACCCATACGGCTGCGAACCAAGCGGTTTGTTCCGTTCGTCGCGATGGAGGGAGATCGATTCTCCGAACATGCCGACGTCAATTGTTTCGAGGCCTCGGCACGTCGACCTCAGTGTGCGAGGCGCAGGCGGCGGGCATCGAGGCTCATGGAGCCCGGTCCAAAGGCGGCTACCTGAAGCAGACCACCGAGGATCGCCATGTTCTTGAAGAAGTGGATCATCTGGTTTTGATCGGCGAAGTTGTTATGGAATGCCAGTGCGGCCGCCAAAGTGAAGGCCGCAAGGACCAGCGCGGCGATCCGCGTCTGAAAGCCAATAATGAGCAGCAGTCCGCCGCCGACCTCGACGATGATCGTAATCAGGTAACCGAGCAGCGGTACCGGCAGCCCTGCCGAAGCGATGTAGCCTTGAGTCATCGCTGGCGCGGCAACCTTGCCGAGTCCGCTGAGAAGGAAGAGAACGGCAATGAGAAGGCGGCCCCCGGCCGCAAGTGCGGTGTTCTGGTTTTGCATAGTCGGTCTTTCAGCGTTTGGTGTTCGACGTTCGACTGGGATTGTGGATTCGAATTCCTTGCGGAACTCCTGCTGTGGCGAAGCGTGATGCTTCTCTCCCACGCTTGTCGTCTATCCGAATAGCCCCTATATTCCGAAGCTATCCATCGGTAATGAAGATAGATCGGAAATCACGATGCTGGACGGCGTATCCCTGGATCAGTTGCGGAGCTTTATCGCCGCTGTCGATGAAGGCAGCTTCTCGGCGGCCGCGCGCAAACTCCGGCGGGCACAATCGGGCGTCAGCGAGTTGGTGAGCAGCCTCGAAGACCAGATCGGCGTCACGCTCTTCGATCGCTCGGGACGCTACCCCAGACTGACTTCCGAAGGCGCCGTACTGCTCGCCGACGCCCGAGGCGTCGTGTCCAGCGTGGATTTTATGAAGGCACGCGCAAAGGGCATGGCCTCAGGCTTGGAGCCCGAACTTTCCGTCGTCGTCGACGTGTTCTTCCCCATCGCGCCCATTACAGAAGCGGCAAAGGGATTTCGGGAGCGTTTCCCGGGCATACCGCTTCGGCTTTTCGTCGAGGCTCTCGGCGGCGCGTACCAGCCGGTGCTAGACGGTCGTGCCAGCCTCGGTGTGGTCGGATCGCTCCCGATCATGCCCTCCTCGCTCACAGGCGAGCGGCTCACCGGCCTCGCATTCGTGATGGTAGCGGCCCGCGAACACCCGCTTGCTTCGCTGCGGGGCACGATACCGAAATCCGAGTTGGCAAAACACGTGCAACTTGTCCTGACTGACAGGTCGACACTGTCAGAGGGGCGCGAATTCGGTGTGATGTCGCCCAAGACGTGGCGCTTGGGTGACCTGTTCGCCAAGCACGCGTTCCTGCTGAACGGCCTTGGCTGGGGCGGTATGCCCATGCATGCCGTCCAAACTGACATCATCGAAGGCCGGCTGGTTGAATTGGCGATCGAGGACGTTCCTCCGGGCGGCTTGATTGCGCCGATGTCGGCGGTCTATCCAATGTCCGCGCCGCCGGGACCCGCCGGGCGATGGCTCATCGAACGGCTCAAGCTGTGTCCCAGCAAGGTTTCGAACGCGACCTGCGCATTGGACTAAAGCCGCTTCAATCCGGTTAGCTAAACGCATCAGGCGTCCACCGACATCCCTTCCGGTTTTCCAGCAGTCTTGAACATGAGGTAGATCGTGCCCTCCTCAGCGCGATCTCCTTCGCGATCTGGCACTGTCGCTGGCCGGGCGGCATCAAGCCAGCGTTCCACTTCTCATTTCATCGCTGGCGCGGAAGCTTCCTTCTGCGCGATCGGCGCCACGGGCGAACCGGGGCCGATCTTCTGCAGATTGCCGGTGATCACGCGGTCGTTCTCGGCAAGGCCGGTCACGCTCACGGACGCGCCGTCCGTAGGCCCGAGTGACACAATCTTCTGCTCGGCCTTGCCATCCGCGCCGACGACGTAGACGTACTTGCCGAGCTGGCTCGAACCCAGAGCGGTCTGCGGCACCAGGAGCGCGTCCGGCTCATCGCGCACGTGCAGGCGCACGCGCACATATTGGCCCGGAAGCAGCGTGAACTTCGGATTCGGCACGGTCGCGCGCGCCGTTATCGTTCCCGTCCCACGGTCAACGCCGTTGTCGATGAAAGTAAGTTCGCCCGAATACGTCATTGACGGATCGTCGGGTAACGAGACAGTGGCAACCACCTTGCGGGCGCTCCGCGCCGTCTGAATGACGCCAAGATCCCGCTCGCTGGGATTGAAGGTTACGTAGAGGGGATCAAGCTGCACAAGCGTGTTGAGCGTGAATCCGGACCCGCCGACAAGGGTGCCGACGGGAGCGCGATTGCGGCCGAGACGACCGGAAAACGGCGCACGAATCTCCGTGTAAGCAAGATTGATCTCCGCAGAGCGGACCGTCGCATTATCACTGGCAACCGACGCTTCGCTCTGGCCGAGAGTGCTGGCGCGCTGGTCATAATTGTCCTTGGCAAGAAAGCCCGTCTTGACCAGTTCATCACCGCGATGAAAATTCGAGCGCGCGTAACTGAGTGCCGCGACGTTGCGTTGCGCCTGCGCCTTGGCTTGATCGAGCGCGGCCCGGTAGTCGCGATCATCGATCTTGTACAGGAGATCGCCCTCCTTCACATCGGCGCCGTCGGCCGCCGGTTGAGATTCGATATATCCGGCGACCTTGGCCTGGAGAGACACCTCGCGAATGGATTCCGTGCGAGCTGAATATTCGAGATAGACCGGGATCGTCTTTTTGGTCACGGAGGTGATCGGGACCGGCATCGCGGGCGGGCCAGACGGCGCCGCTGCCGCGACCGGTCCGTCGCGAAATGAGTAGATCGAGACCGTAGAAAACCGGAACGAAAAGCAGTGTGAGGATCGTTGCGGCAAGCATTCCTCCGAACACGGTGGTGCCGATCGACTGCCGGCTCGCCGCTCCCGCCCCGTTTGCCACCATCAGCGGCACCACGCCGAGGATGAAAGCGAATGCCGTCATCAGGATCGGCCGCAGCCGCAGGCGCGCCGCTTCCATCGCGGCCTCGACGATGTCCAGACCCTCCTGGCGCCGCCGCTTGGCGAATTCGACGATCAGAATGGCGTTCTTCGCGGAAAGTCCGATCAGCATCACGAAGCCGATCTGCGAGTAGACGTCGGTCTGCAATCCGCGCACGAACAGCGCCAGGAACGCGCCGAACAAAGCCAGCGGAACAGCGAACAGCACCATGAACGGCATGCTCCAGCTTTCGTATTGCGCGGCCAGGATCAAAAAGACGAATACAATGGCCAGCGCAAACACCACTGTGGCGATCGATCCTGCCTTCAGCTCCTGATAGGTGATGCCGGTCCATTCAAAGGCGAAATCGCGCGGCAGTGCGACCGCTGCGGCACGTTCCATCGCGGTGACCGCCTGTCCGGAGCTGTAGCCCGGTGCAGCCCCGCCGTTGACCAGCGCCGAGGCATAATTGTTGTAGTGCGGCACGGTCTCCGGGCCGACAATGGGCTTCAGAAGCCCCAAGGTGCTGAGTGGGACCATGCTGCCGCTGGCGTTACGGACATAGAGACGCGCAAGATCGGTCGCCGACGCCCGGGAATCGGTATCGGCTTGCAGGGTCACTCGGAAGGTGCGGCCGAACAGATTGAAGTCGTTCACGTACAGCGACCCGAGATAGATCTGCAGCGTATTGAAGACGTCAGGCACATTGAGCCCCAGCAGCTTCGCCTTGGTGCGATCCAGATCGTATTTGAATTGCGGCGTCGACGTCGAGAACGACGAAAAAAGCTGCATCGGGTTAAGCTCGGGCTGCTTGCGGGCTTCCGCGATCAAGGCCTGTGTCGCGTCATTCAAGGCAAAGCTGCCGCGTCCTGTCAGGTCCTCGACCTGAAATTCAAAGCCTCCGGTTGTGCCAAGACCGGGAATCGACGGAGGATCGAAGCTCAGGACAAAAGCCTCGGGTATGGCAAGTAATTTCATCCGTACGTCTGCGACGATGCGCGATGCATTCTGCGCAGGCGGTCGTTCATCCCAAGGTTTCAGGATGCCGAATTCTACCGCTGAGTTCGATTGGGCAGCATTAGTGAGAAAGTTAAGCCCGCTGATCGATCCCACGATGTCGACACCAGGCGTGCTCTCCAGCACACCCCGGACCTTTTCGGCGACCGCATCCGTGCGCTGCAAGGACGCGCCGTCCGGGAGTTGGATCACGACAAAGAAATAGCCTTGATCTTCCACCGGAAGGAAACTCGATGGAATGCGTTGCGACAGAAAATACGTAGCGCCGAGAACCACAACGAACAGAGCGAGGATTGCCCAGCGCACTCGGATTAATCCGCGCACAAGCCTGGCATAGCCATGCGAAAGCCAATCGAAGCCGGCATTGAACCAGCGGAATGGCGCGAAGTTACTCGGCGGACGATGGCGCAGGAAGGCCGCGCTCAAGGCTGGACTTAGCGTCAGGGAGTTGAAGGCCGAGATTCCGACGGATATCGCAACCGTCAAAGCGAATTGATTATAGAGACGACCGGTGACGCCCGGAATGAACGCAACCGGCACGAAGACTGCCATCAGCACCGCGGTCGTCGCGATGATCGGGCCGGTCACTTCCGCCATCGCCGCCTGAGCGGCGCGCAGCGGCGGCAGGCCATTCTCAAGCTGACGCTCGACGTTTTCGACCACGACGATCGCGTCGTCGACGACAAGTCCGATGGCCAGAACCATGCCGAGCAAGCTCAGCATGTTGAGCGAAAAACCCATGATCTCCATCACCGCAAGGGTCGCGATCAGCGACACCGGAATGGCGATAGTGGGTATAAGTGTCGTGCGCCAGTTCTGGAGGAAGATGAAGACGACCAGGATGACCAGACCCAGAGCTTCGGTCAAGGTGATGATCACGTCGCGCTTTGCCGCCGAGACGAACCGCGTCGTATCGTAGTGCAGGCCGTAGGCGATGCCCTTCGGAAAGCGCTTCGCGAGTTCTTCCATCTTGTCTTTGACGTGCTGCTGGAGGTCGAGCGCGTTCGAGCCCGGCATCTGGAACACGGCGAGCACGACGGTCGGGTCCTTGCCGAACACGGCTGTCGAGGAATACTGCAGCGCCCCGAGCTCAATGCGCGCGACATCTCGCATTCGGACGACCGCACCTCTTTCCGGCCGCGACCTGGACGTTCTGCTCGCTGACGGCCTGCTGCACATCGACCGCGGTGATGCCGAGCTTGGCGAGCTTGTCGGGATCGAGCCATATCCGCATCGAATAGCGCCGCTCGCCGAAAATCTGCACGTCTCCCACGCCCGGCACGCGCTTCAGAGGATCGACCACCTGCAGATACGCGTAGTTGCTGAGCGCTACCGGATCGACCGAGCGGTCCGGCGAGACCAGATTTACGATCAGCACGAAGTTGGGGTTCTGCTTTTTGATGATGACGCCGGCCTGGTTGACGATCGGCGGAAGCGAGGCCGCCGCCTGCGCCACGCGGTTTTGCACATCGACCGCCGCGATGCTCAGCGGATAGCCGACATCGAAGGTCACGGTGATGGTCGAGGAGCCGTCGTTGGAGCTCGAAGATGACATGTAAGGGGGCGTGATATCCGGAAACTGCGAAACCGGCAGCAGAAAGTAGCAGATGGCGCCTGCCAGCACCATGATGACCGCGATCGACGAGGCGAAGATCGGGCGATGAATGAAAAAACCAACCATGCAAGCGGACCGATCTTGACCTGAACTGCCGACGGATGTTACCACTCGGTAACGGCGCGACATTACCGACCGGTAACACCGCGGTCAAGCGGGCGGCACAGTGGCAATCCGCAGAGGAGCGAGATGCGCGAAGCCCATCCCGACGCCCTCCCCGATGTGAGGAGGCCACGCGAGCGGATTCTGTTAGCGGCTCGAGATCTGTTCCATCGTCACGGGATCCGCAAGGTCGGCGTCGAAACGATCGCCGAGGCGGCCGGCACCAACAAGATGACGCTCTACCGGCACTTCGATTCAAAGGATGACCTGATCCTCGCTTATCTTCGCGGCGTCGCATCCGAAGCCGAGACGATCTGGCAGGACATCGAGCGGAAAAACCCTGGCGATGGTCAGGCGCAGCTGCGATCGTGGCTCGCACTCGCGGCGGAATGCCTGGTCGCTGATGAGCGGGGCTGCGATCTCGCGAACGCCGCGGTCGAACTGACCGAAGACGGACATCCGGCGCGGCGCCTCATCGAGGAACTGAAGACCGAGCAACGAAATCGCCTTGCAGCCTTGTGCCGATCCGCCGGCATCGCGCAGCCGGAAGTCCTGGCCGACATCCTCACGCTTCTCTTCGATGGCGCCCGTGTCAGCCGGCAGGCGGCGGGCAGCAAGGGTCCGAGCGCAGAATTCATTCGCACGGCGGAGACGGTGATCGCGTCATTCAGCGCCAAGCCAAAAAGCAGAACAAAGCGGGTTACGAAAAAGTGAAGAGAATGTCGGCGTGACGTTCATCAACGCTCTTGCGGCATGTACCGCTCTGCAACCCTTCACGAAGCCAGCGGCTCTGCCCGTGTCTCGATCGCGGGAAGAGGCTCATCTTGAATCTTGGCTTCAAAGGCCCGCAACCTTTGATAGATCGAAAGCAGTTCGACGATCGTGCTCCATGAGTTGACGAGATATTGAAAGGAAGACCTGACCTGCGTGAAAGCATTCAAAATCTGGTTCATCGCACCGAGTGTGATTTTGCCGGCAACGATCGTGGGTGCAAGCAGGATATAGGGAAAGATGGTGTCGGTTTGCAGATAAACGATGCGGCCGATATTGAAGTACATGAAGTTCAGATAAAGTCGAAAGTAGTTCCTGCGAATGTCGCCAAACAGGGCGTTGGCGACCGGCGTATCCGCCCGGGTCAGATCATCCTCGCCCAACACAAGCTCCTTGCGATATGCCGCTTCGACGCGCTGGTTGAAAAACTCGATTCCAGGCAACCTGATGCCGATCAGCGCCAGGACGCCGGTTCCGAGAACCGACCAGACCACCGCTGCGAAGACGAGCGGATATGGTATGGAACCGATCAAGGGCAACTCGGTGATGTTGCTGGAGAGCCTGAGCAGGACCGGCAGGAAGGCTATCAGCGTCATGACGGCATTGATCAGGTTGATGCCCAGACCTTCCATGGTCGTCGCGAACCGCATGGTGTCTTCCTGGACCCTCTGCGAGGCGCCCTCGATCGAACGCAGCCGGGACCAGTTGGCGATGTAATAATCGTTCATCGCGGTGCGCCAACGAAAGATGTAATGGCTCACGAAGAAGCGCGTCATCACGCCGACCACGACCGCGACGAACGCGATGCCGGCAAAGGTCGCCAATTCAGCGTAGAATTGCCCGATGGTGACCGTTGCCGATTTCGACAGTGCGGCCTGGACGAGATTGTAGAACGGCCCATACCAGCTGTTGATGGCGACGCTCACCTGGACCTGAAAGTAGGCGGTGAACAGGATGAGCGCGGAGCCGAGAATCGACCAGGACGCCCAGGGATGCGGTGCCAACACCATCCAGGCCCCGGCAAAGATCGCGACGCAGAGGGCAAAATAAAAGTAGAACCAGAGCGAAGACCCCGACCAGAACATAGCCACGCCGACGGCCGGCGCATCAGGCGAAATACCGAGGCTTTTCCCGAGATTGTCGGCGACGCCGTACCAGAACGCGATCGCCAGCAATGCCCAGACGATCGCGGACAGAAAGAACAGTTTGGGCCGGGGGAAAAATGAAACGAACATGCTTTGTGTGTCCTCGGTCAGTTGGAAGAGTCAAACGGAGTTCCGTAAGAGCCAATGAAGTGGCCAGGAAAGGAGAGCAACTGAAATATTGTCCATCTTCTTCGGCTTTGCCGCTGCAGGAGACCTCGCCCCGGCCTGCTTTAGCAAGCGCAATCAATCCAGGACCAGGCGCCCGCACGAAGGCCGGTCGAAATACGATGGCGTCCTGTAGCATGAAATAGGGCTCTATGCGGACCGGGCGAATAAGCCAAAGCATGTCTGGCGAAGCCAGCGATGGCCGGGATCCTGATGATCTTTCGCATGCCAATACTGCGCGACAGAAATCGGGGGCATCTTCACCGGAGGCTGAAACGTCGCCAACTGCAGCCGCTCCTTGACGGCTATTGCAAGGTTGGCGGGCAACGTCGCAACACCGTCGGTACCGGCAGCGACCAGCGCAGCAGCGATGAAGCTCGGCAGGCGCAGCAGGATACGCTCCGCGGCGACCACGCCCTCGATTGTTTCCTGCGCCATGCGATGCGCCGTGTGTCCGGTTTCCGAAGCCATGACGACTATGTGTTGCGCCGAACTAAATTCGGCGATGCGCCCCAGATGTCTCCGCTTCGGATTTCCGCGGCGCACGACGCTCAGGTAGCTGTCATGATAGAGTAGCTGGCGGCGCAGATCTTGCGGCGCCTTCGCGTATGCGCCGAGCGCGAGGTCCGCTTCCCCGCTTGCCAACTTGGCTTCGAAATTATGGGAATCCAGGGGTACGGCCTCCAGCTTCAGCTTTGAGCCGCATGCAGCCAAACGCGCGGTCAGTACCGGCAGAAACAACACCATGCCAACGTCGCTGACGATCAGCCTGAACTTGCGATTGGAGGATGCAGGATCGAATGGGGCGTTCGCGGCATTTCCGATACTGCTCGCGGCGCGGAGCAGTTCGCGCACAGGCGCCAGCATCTCGGCGCCTTTCGGAGTCGGCCGCATCGCCTGACCGTCGCGGACCAGAAGAGGATCCCCGAAATGCATGCGAAGGCGCGCCAATGCCTTGCTGAGCGAAGGCTGTGTCGTGTCAAGACGAAAAGCCGCGCGCGTGAGGCTGCACTCGGTGAGCATCACCTCCAACACACGGAGATCGCGCAGCTTCAGATCATTCTCATTCGATTGCGGCATAATCATCATTCCGGTTTGGGCATCGCGTCAATCTCGGACGTCCGGTACATTCAGTCAACCTGACTTTCGAACAGAGCCCGGTCCAACTGGGAAAGATGGGAGACAGCCATGTCGATATTCAAGATTGAACCGCACTTTCGTCTTCAGGAATGGGTGGCGGAGGAAAAGGGTTACTTTCGCGCCGAGGGTCTCGACTACGAGTTCAAGGAGTTTATTCGTGCCACCGACGGCGCGCACCACGCCACGGCCGGAAAGAGCGGAGCCTTTCAAAGCATCGAGAAGGGGCGCGAGTCGAACGTCACCTGCGCGTGCCACTGGACGGTCAACGTCGCGGCCTCGCGTGGTCATACAAAGCTCTTCGCCGATGCGTATTCGGTCGCGCCATCGGGAATTTTTGTGCGTGCCGAATCGGCAGTCAAGTCGCCGGCGGACCTGGCCGACGTCCCGATCTCGGTCGGATTTCAGTCCGGCAGCCATTACGCTACCATACAGGCGCTGGAACCCTATCTCGGGAAGGATCGGATCAATCTTTCGTTCAGCGAAGGAATGCTGTTCCACCGGATGGAGGCTTTCCTCGACGGAGCGGCGCAGGCTGCGACACTGTTTGGCGGACCGTATTATTTCGCGGAGCAACTCGGCTACCATAAGATCATCGATACCACGTTCATGATCGGCGCCATGATCAACGGCGAGCCCGATATGGAGGACGTCCGGAAATATTTCGCGGCGCTGCGCCGCGCGCAGCGCGACATCGATCTTCGGCCCGAACTCTACACCCACTACTATGCAATGGAGTTCCCGGAGCGCTTTCACGCGCGGATGGACACGCGACGCTGGGGGCCGGGCGAGCGCATCGTGTTCGAGCCATACAGCAAGGAAGTCTTTGAGCAATCATTCGAGTGGATCGCGCAACACGAGATTTTCGAATCCGGGAGCATGGGTTCCGGACGCTACGATCAATCGGTGGTTACGCTTGCGGCTGGCTGACGCATTTCGTAATAAGCGCTGCTCTGTAAAATCGCGGGAACAGGCCTCGCCTCTCTAGTGCGCGGCCGTTCCTCCTGTTGATGCCACTTTTCGCGTGAACAGGATGGCTGTGGCGGCGAGCGCAAGGACAATGCCGATCACGGCAAAAGTGTCGCTGAAGCCCATGATCAGCGCCTGTTGCTTCACCGAATTTCCCAGCGCCACGATGGCTTGATGGCTCGCGGCGGCCGGATCGGCCACGCCATGCGCCATGAAATAGCGGGTCAGACCGGACAGCCGATCACGAACCTCCTGCCGTCCCAGTGTCACCGACTGACCGATGATATTGGAATGGAATTGCTCGCGCTTGGTGATCACCGTCGCAAGCACGGCAGTGCCGACCGCCCCGCCGAGATTGCGCAACATGTTGGAGATCCCCGACGCAGCGGCGGCCTCCCGCGGATCGATCCCGCCCAGCGTCAATGACGTGAGCGGCGTCAGCACCAGCGCCTGACCGATCGCGCGCACGATATTCGGAACAAACAATTGGTCCCCTGCGTAATCCGTCGACATCGCGATGTTCATGAAGCAGCTTGCCGCAAAGATGCTGATCCCGACAAACGCAATGTATCGGGCCTCGAAACGTTTCATCAGTTGAGGTACCAGCGGGATCAAGAGCAGCTGCGGCAAGCCGGTCCAGGCCATGACGGCGCCGATCTGTTCGGCATTATAGTGTTGCGCCTGGCCGAGATAGGCCGGTAGGATATAAACCGAACCGAACAAGGCAAAGCCGACCAGAACCGTCGCCACGGTTCCTATCCCGAAATTACGTTGCTTCAACAGGCGGAGCTTTATCAGCGGCTTCTCGGTGGTCAGCTCAATCCAGACGAACAGCGACAGGCTGACCGCCGCGATGATCCCCAGCCGCAAAATGAATGGTGAAGCGAACCAGTCGTCCTTGTTGCCTTCTTCGAGGACCGCCTGGAAAGCCGAAAGCCCGACCGCCATGGTGGCGATGCCAAGCCAGTCACCTTCGCGCAGCAATCCAAGCTGCATCGGCTGCCGCTCCAGGGTGAAAAACAACGCGATGACCATGACGGCGCTGGGGATTGCGTTGACGAAGAAGATCGCCTGCCAGCCGTAATTCTCGGTCAGATAGCCACCGATGGTCGGTCCAATGGCAGGTGCAAAGGTGACGGCAAGCGCGAACACCGCCAGCCCGATCGACTGCTGCGGCTTCGGCAGCTTGGTCAGCACCATCGTAAACGCCATCGGAATCAATACCCCGCCGGCGAAGCCCTGCAGGCCCCGCATGGCGATCATCGACCCGAGATCATGGGTGAAAGCGCAGGCGATCGAAAAGATCGGGAAGAAGATCGCACTCCCGATCATGTAGCGGCGAAACGAAAATACCCGGCTGAGATAGTCGGTCAACGGAATCACCACGATCTCGCCGATCAGATACGAGGTCGATATCCAGGAACCGTTGTCGACACCGGTTCCGATGCCGCCCTCGATATTCAGCAGCGACGCATTGGTGATCTGGATATTGAGAATCGCCATGAAGGCGCCGATCATCGCCGCGAGCACCGCAATCCATGTGGTCAGGCTGGCCTTGTCGGAAGCAAGTGCAGGCACCGGGGCGACCTGGCGCGGCGCTGGAATCCTGATGACGTTCGACATTTTCGAGCCCTCCCCGCGCCAGTCAGTCGACGCGGTTTTGAGTGGAGGCGACGCGCGCCTTCGCCAGCCTGGTATCGATCGTGGGTGTCACCGACATGCCGGGCCGCAGATCGCCGATCAGCGAACCGCCGGCGTCAAGGCTGATCCTGACCGGAATGCGCTGAACGATCTTTGTGAAGTTGCCGGTGGCATTGTCAGGCGGCAGCAATGCGAATTGCTGACCGCTGGCGGGCGCGATGCTGTCGACATGACCGTGCGCGGTCTCGCCGGGATAGGTATCGACCTCGATATCGACCGGCTGGCCGGGCTCGACATGGGTCAATTGCGTCTCCTTGAAATTGGCGACCACATAGACGCCGGCTGTCGGAACCACCGCCATCAGTTGAGTCCCGGCCTGCACATACTGGCCGACGCGCAAGGTGCGATTGCCGACGACCCCATCGATCGGCGACGTGATGGTGGCGTAGCTCAGGTTCAATTCGGCCTGGTTCTGGATCGCCTGATCGTGCGCCAGCGTCGCTTCGGCCTGCGCGATATCGGCCCTGAGCAAATCGACCTGTTTGATCGCCGACGCCAGCGTTGCGGCATCGCGTCGGACGCTGGCGTTCGCGGCAGCAATCCGCGAGCCCGCCTGCTGTGCGTTCTGAACGCTGCCGTAGCCGGTAGCGGCAAGATCGGAATACCGCTTGTCTTCCTGTTGCGCGAATTTTTCGTTGGCCTGATCCACCGCCAGCGCAGCTTTAGCTGCTTCGATCGTCGATCCCTGGATGTCCAACTGAGCCTTTTTGCTTGCGACCGCCGCGGTCGCCGCCGCGACGTCCGCCTTGGCCTGATCGAGTGCAATCCTGAAATCCCGTTCGTCGATCCGCGCCAACACCTGTCCGGCGGCGACCCGCTGGTTGTCGCCGACCAAGACATCGACGAGATAGCCGGACACGCGTGGCGCTACCGTCGTATTGTCGGCGGCCACGTAGGCGTCGTCGGTCGAGGTCTGGAAGCGCCCCACTGTCCAATACTGCCAGCCGTAAAGCACGCCGGCGGCCAGCAGCGCCACGCCGGCCGTCGTCATGAGCAACCTTCGCAATCGATTAGTCTTCGTTACCGGGTGCGCTGGCGTCGTGTCATCGGCACTCGTGGTTCGCTCTGTCTCGGCATCATGCCGCTTGTCTTTCACGGAGGGGTCCGGCGCATGCAGGCCCGGCGCCGCCTCCGCCGGCGATATCTGCCGTTCGATTTCAAACGATGAAGTCTGGCGCGTCATGATCATGGCTCCTGATTCATTTTGCTCACGTGATGTGCCGGCGGCACGTCGGTTTTGATCGCCGTCATTTTGAGAAGGCCGAGGAATTTCAGGATCAACACCGTTGCGCAGGTGGCGGGATCGCCGAGCAGCAACGGCAGCAGCTCAGCGTAAGCCAGCAGCAGCAGGCTTTCCGCTACGAGGACGCGCGATACCAGGCGTCGCGCGAGATGCGATCCGATTTTGATCTGCGGAACGCGGGGTCTCGAATTGAAGAACGTCAGGCGTAGGGTCATCGGCGTTGTCCCGGCCGTCTCTCTGGAAACTTGGGACTTATTAGGAAACTTGATATTTTCGTAAATGAGCCCTACATTCGGAGTTACAATGGGCGCCGGGATTGAAATTCGATGGATACCGTTCAAGGAATCGTGAAGCGCAGCCGCGGCCGGCCCCAGGTCAGGCCTGATGCGGAGACACGGCATCTGATCTACGAGGCTGCGCGCTCGGAGCTGCTGGCGCACGGCTATGCGGGAACCTGCATGGAGGCTGTCGCCTGCCGCGCCGGGGTATCCACCAAGACGCTGTACCGGCTGATCCCGACCAAAGCCGAGTTGTTCCAGGGCATGGTGACGGATCGCCTCGACCAGTTCTTCGCCACGATCGTCGCCGACGTGGTCGACAAGCCGGATCTGACGGAAGCCCTGACGATCATGCTGACCGATTGCGCAGCCTTTACGCTTGGCGAGGAGGTGATTGGACTAAACCGGCTTGTCATCGCCGAATGCGACCGCTTTCCGGAAATTGCGGAGGCCTTCTACCAGAATGGTGTCCAGCGCGTTCCCGTCGCCATCGCAACATGGCTCACCACGCAGTGCCGGCGCGGCCTGATCGAGCTGGATGACCCGAAAGCGGCTGCCGGCATGGTGTTGGGGATGATGATTTCGGAGCCGCAGCGGGCGGCCGTGCTGCGGCAGCGGAAGCCAATGACCACGAGGGAAATCGGCAAGCGGGCGCGCGCTTGCGCGGAATTGTTTCTCAATGGGTGTCGATTGCACAAAACGTCATAGCAAGCGGAAAGCGCTGGCTGTGCTCGACATTCATGACCCGGCAGTCACATTTGCGATTTTGAATCGAACGCTGGCCGAGCTGCGCGCAGCTCTTCTACCAGGACCCGCATGTTTTCGGAATAATCCACCGGCACCACGACCAGGTGAACACCGCCTTCGGCGAAAGCCGCCTCCAGTTCGGTAACGAGACCGGAGGCCGAACCCACACGCGATCCCTTCGCGCCATAGGCGCTTGCGTATGCGACGAAGTCAGGATTTCCAAAAGCCAGGCCAAAGTCCGCAAATCCGTCGACCACCTGCTTCCAGCGGATCATGCCGTAGGCCTTATCCTCCAGAACCAGCACCACGAGATTGAGGCGCAGTCGGACCGAGGTTTCCATTTCCTGCGAGTTCATCATGAAGCCGCCATCGCCGCATACGGCCAGCACGCGCCGGTCCGGATGAAGCAGGCAGGCCGCGATCGCTGACGGCAGTCCCGCCCCCATGGTTGCAAGTGCATTGTCGAGCAAAAGCGTGTTGGCGACGCGGGTGCGATAATTGCGAGCGAACCAGATCTTGTACATTCCATTATCGAGCGTCACGATGCCGTCCGCCGGCATGACCGAGCGAACATCATGGACGATGCGCTGGGGCGTCAGCGGGAAACGATCCTCCTCCGCGCGATCGGCGAGCCGCGCCAGAATGCCTGCCCGCAATCCCAGCAGCGCCGCGGCGTTGGGAAGCCGGCCTTCAATACGATCCGCCAGCAATGCGAGACTTTCGCCGACGTCGCCTATGATTTCCGCCTGCGGGAAATAGACTTGTTCGACGGTCGCAGGGATTGCTCCGACATGGATCACCAACGGTCCCTGCGCGCCCATCAGGAACGGCGGCTTTTCGACCGTGTCATGGCCGATTGAAAGTATCAGATCCGCCTGGTCGATCGCCTGATGCACCCAATCGCGCTCCGACAGGGCTGCAGTACCCATATAGAGGTTTGAGCCGCCATTCACCGCGCCTTTGCCCATCTCAATTCGGCAGCACGGACGATGGCGCTCCAGGGTGCGACGGGTAGATCGACAGGATGCGGCGGGGCCAAAGCGGCATCGGCGTTCTCCGCGGCGATATCTTCCGGCAATTCGAGATGAACCGGTCCGGGCCGCTCCTGCTGGGCAATGCGAAATGCGTCGCGCACCAGCGTGGGAATGCTCTGTGCGCTGACGATCTGGCTCGCCGTTTTCGTCAGCGGGCGCATGGTGGCCACGATGTCGACGATCTGGAAGCGCGCCTGCCGGCTGCTCCGGATCGCCTTCTGTCCCGTGATCATGACCATGGGCATCGCTCCGAGATGAGCGTATGCGGCGCTGGTCGCAAGATTCAGGGCCCCCGGTCCAAGGGTCGTTAGGCAGACCCCTGCCCGGCCTGTCAGCCGTCCATAGGTCGCGGCCATGAAACCCGCAGCCTGTTCGTGGCGCGTCAGCACCAGCTTGATGCTGGACCGCCGCAGCGATTCCAGGACATCGAGATTCTCCTCGCCGGGAAGGGCGAAGATGCATTCGACGCCCTCCTTTTCAAGCGCAGCGACAAGCAGATCGGAACCTTTTGACATCGTTTGTGCGTCCTTCCTGACGGTCAGCTTGAGCTGACGTGAATGGAAGTCAGTCCGGTTCTGTCGCTCATCATTGCGGCGCGGCGAGGACGCCCGATCCGACTATTTTGAGATATTCATGTGCCAAAGCCGGCACGGAGCCGCCTTCCCGGCGCACTTGGTCGGTCACGCCATCCTCCCTCGGGCCGCCTTCTGCAAGGGACGCAAAAATCCTAAAGCCGCTCAATCATGATCCTCGCGGTGCCCTGGTTGCGCGCGTAGAAGGCATCGCCGACGAACGGGAGTGCGATCACTCCGTCATTGACGTAGAAGAACAGCTCGCCGTCCTTCCTGGCCGTATAGCGTTCCTGAAGCTGGTCGACGTTGAGAGGGTTATCGTCCGGATCGAGGAAATCCTCTTCCGAGCCGGTCGCACCGGCGCGGACGATGAAGCGGAAGAACGGACGTATCCAGACCCGCTTGAAAGGCGACAGCAGGAGCGTTTCGAAGCGTTCCACGCGGCCGGGTACGTCGTTGATGTGATAGCCGCCGACCTTCGTTGGTATTGAAGGTCCGTCGCTCCACGCCGCGACCTTGTCGACCGTGAACCGGTAGCGCCCGTTCAACTCGGCCATGACGCCGGATGCATGACAGATTTCGTTGGTGGCGAATTCCCTGACTAACGTCTCACCCCGCTTCATCCTGACCATCTGGTCCTTTGCGGTCTCCCGGCAGACCAGGCCGGCTGCGTCCCAGAACAGGAACAGGACGTGATTGACCACCATGACTCCTGCGACGAGGAAAAAGACGGCAAATGCCCCGGGCATGAAACGGTGTTTCAGATAGGCCAGCGTCTTGATGTACTGGTTACTGGTGTGCATCCGGTAGATCCGGTCGGTCGGAAGCAGAGAGGATGTCGGCACCGGATAACTGGCCTTCCAGAACCTCTGCATCCTCGCGCGGATGTCGCCGGCCAGCTCCGAGCTGAGAGAGATGAGCAATCCGACGACGATCAGCAGCGAGAGAAAGTACCCGGGATTTCCTTGGTAGGCCTTGATCCACGTCGAAGCGGCTCCGGGAAGAAAGGTTCCCGAGAGGTGAATCAAATCGGCAAGAGGCCGAAGCTTGGTGCTGATTTCCCACGTCGGCGGTGTCTTCTTGAGGAGCGGATAAAGCAAGACGAAGAACGTGACGGCCAGCGTCGCGAAATAGACCACCTTCCTGAACCAGATGACGTTCCAGGCTGCTTCCTGCAACTGTGAACGACAGTCGCGATGGTTGTCATCCTCGTAGGCTGTTGCGGGAACGATCTGGCCCTGCTGCGTGACTGTTTCGTAGAACTTCGGAATGCCCGCCGGCGCATACGCGTGGGCGCCGACACCGATGCGCTGCAGGACGCTTTCATGAATTTTCGGGCGGTCGATCACGACCGCATCATCCTTGCCGGTCGTCGCTTTTCGGTGACACAGCTCGAATATCTTGCGCGGACCGTAGCGGTAGTATCCGCCGATGCCGGACCGCGAATCATACAGCCGTCCGTCCTTGTCCTTCGAGGACCTGGTGTGAACGAGCGCGTCGGGATCCGCGCCCGGGCGTTTCTTGAACACCAGCCCGCAAGCTTCGGCTTCCGTCATCACCCAGTAGAGCGGGACCAACGCCAGGGTATCGTCGGGATAACCGCCGCCGACATTCGAATGGACGCCGGCAAACCAGACCTGGCTTATCCGTTCGTCCTTGGTCAGTCCGCTGGCGGGCGGCTTCTCCTCGCTTTCATTCCAAAGTACGGGCTGAAAGGTCTGGCGCTCCTCGTCGAGAGCAAGAGCGTGGCACGCGCGCCGCACGTCTTGATGCAAGGTGCGGCTCGGCAATTCGAGCGGCCAGAGCCAGCGGTTCACGCCCTCAGTCATCTCGTCGATGGGCAGGCCGTAGGCCACGACGGTGTCCCACAGGCCCAGGAACCGGATATGCGGCACCTTGACGTTCCCCGACTTGTCGTAGGTCGATCGGAACATGTGGTCGCGCAGCGACCTGAGCTTCTCTTCAAACCCATGCACGGTGTGAAACTTTTCCCGGCGGTAGGCGCGATAGGCGGCGGCCGCCAGGGTCTGGAGCTCCGGCTCGGTTTCCGCCCTCACCAGCCCCTGATTGAGAAGAAGGCCGGCGACCACGCGTATGGTGAACGCGCCCCGGCTGAATCCGAATCCGAAGATGTCGTCGTCAATGAAATCCGCTTCCTTGGCATCTTTGCCGACATAGGCTCGCGCGTAGTCTTCGGCGGTGCGGTAGTTTTTGCAGACGAAGGCATAGATGTCGATGACGTTGCGTTTCAATCCATAGCCGAAAACGCCTCCCAATATCGCCAAAGGCTTGAACGACGATGTTCCAACCCCGTCATCGTAGAATGCCACCTGGCTCGACTCTTCGAGATCGAGGGATTCGAAGGTACGCCAGACGTTGGTTCGCCATACCTTGCCGGCGGAATTGCCCGTGCCGTCGGATAGAATGATGATCCGCTTATGCATTCCTGCCCCCCGGGAAAGCGCGTCGATCCACGGATCGTTAAATCGGAGGCATCGTCCTTGGAAAAAAAGGGCCGGCCTCGTACCCGCGCTCGAAAAATCCACGCAACCCTGAGATTGTTTATGAAACCAATTCAACTGTCGAGGCCGGCGATATCCATCCGCCCCATTGTCCACGTCAAAGCGCGGATTGCGATTTGGACGAGCCGACAACAGCTAGGAGAGGAAACAGGATCGCAGGATTCTCCAGCAAATGAACCATCGCTGGGCGACGGCCGGTCCGAAGGTGGAAAATGTCAATGGCTGGCGAAAAGCGAGCGATGGCGATATCACGGAAGACTCCACGCAGCTGTCTCATTGCGCTCCTGGCGTACCCGACCTTCGCGCTGGGAGCCGCTTTCTACCAATTTCCGGTACAAGGCGCGGAAGTCACCGACAATGGTTCCGCGACGGACCCGGCCGCCGTGAAGGCGGACTATCTCCGGAAGCTCGCCGAGTATGAGGATGCAAGGCAGAAGTTCGAAGCGATCGCGCAACCGTATTGGAACTCGATCTCAGAGAAGCGCCGAAGTCGCAATGCGAAACGACGCAACGCAGAGGCCATAGGCCTGCCCGACTACGTGCTCGATCAGCCGCCGGTCTACCAGGGTCCGCCAAAGCCTGTCGATCCGTTTCCCGAAGCTCAACAAATACCGTCAGCTCCGCCAAAACCCATACCCCTAGTCGAGGATATGTTGAGAAGCGCCGCCGAAGAGTTTCGCTTCGCGCCAGATCGACCGAAGAACGAGATCGAGTTCAAAAAGGCGTACGCCAGGTTTGCTTCGGACGCCGGCATAACGAAAGACCAGGCAGTCCGCATCTACGGCTTCGAAGCCGGCGGCAACGGCAAGTTCGACGTCCAGGCCGGGCTGGAATACGATACGCCCGGAGCTCACCCGATCTCAACCGCGCTTGGATATAATCAGTTGCTGAGTACGAACAGCGTTGAACTGATGGCGGAGCAAGGCGACCGCTTTTTGCAGTTGCTCGGCGCAAAGAGCAAATCACTCCAGGGCGACGTCAAGACTGCGTTCGACGCCAAGCTCAAGATCGTCAGGCAGATGTTGGATTTCAGCCGCAGCGTTCCGGACGACTGGTCGGAACATGAAAAGCTCGCAAATACTCCCAGGGGCCTCGCCATCCATTGCTTGAATCTCGATATCGACGTCGGACCCATGCTGCAAACCCAGAAGCTGTTGGATTCGATCTTGTTCGCGGGACGCAGGGGAAGGACGCAGCCGTTGACCGCGGCGGAACTCGAAATGATGAACCTGACCGGCGACGGAAACGGGTTCGACATGATCAGCTTGCCGGATGACATGCGCGATCAGGTGCCCACGTCCAACTTCTTTCAACGCAACGGTTACGAACGCAACAGTGTTGCGGTCAGCAACAACACCGTCGAAAAACTGGTCGCCGCCACCAACCGGAAAATGGATAAGGAAGCCCAGCTCCAGGGCGCAGGGGATCTTGCTGCGGCGTTTCCCGGTTGACCGCATCATCGTGCGAGCATTTACCGGCTCAGTTGACGCATGCGAGACGCGCTGCCTCTTCAAGGATGAGGCGACGATTCGCCGAGTAGGCCCGGGGAATTTCACCCCGAGCCCCTCACAGAACCGGACTTGACACTCTCGCGTCATCCGGCTCGTGCCACCGCGCGAAGACTGCCGCCTTCCATTGGACATCGGGTTCCTCCCGTCGCCGGTTGACCCGAGCCAAATGGCGATGGCCCGCTTCCTTCGCTCCACGGGCATTACACCCGCTTCATCGCTACTACGAAGCAGTCCGCCCCTGTCCGGCGCATCGGTACTTTCGGCCTCGCGGTTGGAGCCGCTTGCGCCTTTTCCCTTGGCATCGCCGATCAGGTTCTCACGTTCCATACCAGAGCCTGGTTGAGCTTCGCGCCGCCTACATGCCGGATGCCGCTCGGGCAGTCTCAGGGCATCCCCCAAGCTGATCCCGGAGGAAGGGTCACCCCCCGGTTTTGGCATCGTCTAATCCGCTTTCGACACTTCATCGACGGTTCGCTTGCGCTCGCCTCTCTCA
>WNFI01263010.1_pt1 | contig 25606 bp, 21 predicted proteins | sample 5400471 | NCBI WGS metagenome assembly WNFI01 (sample SAMN13153348, study PRJNA577476) | soil metagenome | isolation source: 100 cm saprolite on Douglas fir-dominated hillslope | place: USA:California | collected 2013-09-17 | reverse complement strand
CGCCGTGGTGCTCGACGGAGGAGCAAACGACGGGCTCCAGCCGCAGCTCCTGGTCGCCGGAATGGAAAACGTCTCCGGCCTTGCGAACTTCGCGATGGGTCCTCGCGGCAACATCCCGCGGACCGGCATTGCGAACACGCGAGGGTCGACGGGGAACCAGGGCAATTACCGCGACTGGGTGGTGGAGCATCGCGCTGCGCGTATGGCCGTTCTGGCGATCTCCGCGCTGGGCAAGCTGACGCTCGGTTCGCCCGGCCGGGACGCGCGCGGGCGGGCCTTTGCGCGCTTCGGTCAGGGTGTGGCGCTGGGCAACCTGGCTCTGGCCTATGACTCCGCCGCCGTCCTGACGGAGAATGACAACCCCGAGGCCGATGCCGCCGTGGTGGTCCCGCTCTCCGGGTATCAGACGGTGATGAACAAGGCGCTCGCGTACCTGGACTCGGCGATCGCAATTTCCACCGCGGATCCGAGCGGCTTCCCGTTGCCGAGCGCGTGGATCAACGGGAACGCTCTGACCCAGACGCAGTTCGTCCAGCTGTGCCGTTCCTACCAGGCCCGATTTCTGGCGAACCTCGGCCGCACTCCGGCCGAGCGGGCCACCGCGGACTGGGCCACGATCATCGCCTATGCGAATGCCGGCATCACGGCCGATTTCCAGATCACCATGCTGCCGCCCCCCGCGGCCGGGTGGGACATCTCTTGGGTCATCCAGCACTACGCCACGGGCGCCGCGAACTGGCATCAGATGTCCCAGTTTTGGGTCGGGATGGCCGACACGTCCGGGGCGGCGGATACCTCCAAGGGCTACGATCACTGGCTGAACACGGCCCCGGGAAGCCGCACACCATTCCTCGTCGTCACCCCGGACCGGCGTTTTCCGCAGGGGACGACGCGCGGCACCAACCCTATCAATGACGTCGGGACCCAGGTCGCGAACTCACCGGGGCCCGGGGGTGCGAGACAGCGCAGCCCGATCCCTTGGGACTCCGTGCCGTACTTCCGGAACCGGCCTCCGGGCGAGGATCAGCCGGGTGATCCGATGGGCATTTCGCAGTACGACTTCTACCGGTCCCGCGCATTCAACAACGCGAGTCGCAACGGAGCCTACTCGGTCATGACGGCCGCAGAAATCCGTCTCTACGCGGCTGAGGGACAGCTGCGAGTCGGCACGGTGGCAGCGGCTGCCGCGCTCATCGATGTGACTCGCGTGGGGAAGGGACGCATGAAGCCCCTCAGCGGCGTGATAACCGACTCGCTGATGCCCGTGCCCGGCATGGACAACACCTACGTGGCGGGGAGTCGCTCTTGTGTGCCACGGGTGCCGGATGCGGCTGCCGCATACAAGCGGGCCAAGTGCGGCACGATCTGGGACGCCCTGAAGTGGGAATACCGCCTGGAGACGGCGTACACGGGGTACGGGATGTGGTTCTTCGCGGGGCGTGGGTGGGGTGACCTGCCGCAGTACACCGCGGTGAACTGGGCGGTACCGTATCAGGAGATGGACACGCGCCTCGAATCGTTCTATGGCGTTGGCGGACAGGGCGGGCGGGACGCCGCGGGCGCCGGAAACTACGGTCTGTTCACGGGCGCCGTGTACTAGGCATGCGATCGCCACGGCTGTGTTCGTGGGGCTCGGCCCTGCTGCCCGCGCTGGTCGCGGGGTGCTACACGTATGCACCCCTCTCCACAGTGGAGCCGGTGCCCGAGACCCAGCTTGCCCTCGTCCTCTCCGACGTGGGCCGCGTGGGGGCCGGTACCAGCATGGGGCCCGGGATCGCCCGGGTCGAAGGGGCGCTGATAGGGTCGACCGACAGTGAGTACACGCTGCGGATCGCGGGGGTGACCGACATTCGGGGTCGGGAGAGCCGTTGGAGCGGGGAGCAGGTCTCGCTGCGACGGACCTGGGTGGGCAACGCGTACGAGCGGCGCTTCTCGAAGCCGCGTACCTACCTGCTGGTGGGCGCGCTGTTCCCTGGCGGAGTCGTCGGGCGGAGGGGGGGGAAATCAGCAATGAAGCGCACTCTTCTTGATAGCGAGCGCACTATGATCGCAATCCGGTCTTAGGCCGTTCTCGTGTCCGTCCTCGCTCTCACGTCTGCGGCCTGCAAACGCGACGCGATGTTCACCGAGCCGATCCCGCCGAACGCGGCGATCCACTGGGTGGAGGCGGTACCCGATACGATGCAGGAGGACATGCGCGTCATCGATATCGTGTCGAATGCGGGTTTGTACGCCGCAAACTTCCGCGGCGCGAACATGTTCTACCAGGGGATCCAGGCCGGCTCGCGGCGCATCCGCATTTTCAACCACAGCTCGGACCCGGTCGTCGCCCAGCAGATCCTGATGGACACGACGATCCTATTCGCCGCCACAGACAGCGTCACCTTCATTCACATGGGGTTCGCACGCACCGGCTCGACTCCGGCGCGCGAGGTGCGCGTGTTCACCGACAAGGCTCCTGATCCCGGCGCCGGTAACGTCGGCGTCCGCGTGATCCACGTCGGCGCGGGGCTTGGCAACCTCGATGCTTTTCTGATCCGGCGGCCGCAGGATACGACGGCGCTCGCCGGCCCGATTGCGACGAATGTCGGCTATGGTGAGTTCAGCATGTACACGCCAGTCGTTGCCGACACGGGGAGCCAAGCTCTGCAGGTGGTCGTGACGGCGACGGGCACGACGGCGCCGGTGCTCGCGAGGGTCTCGTTCCCAGTCGGCGCGGCTGCCGACACGGGGAGCCACACGAATCCGATCGCGGGTGCGCGGATCGCGGGCTCCGTCATGACCGCGGTCATCGTGCCGCCCTCGGTCCTTGGGAGCATGGCGGCCTCGTTCACCACAGCGGGCGTGATCATCCTGGTCGACCGGCGGCCGCCCGACCGGTACTAGCGGAGTACCTGGGTGGATTTCTCCAAATGAAATGTCAGAAACGTGTGAAGCGGGCTTGGCGAGGCTGAATTAATTCAAAGCGCGCTTGTTTTATGGCTCTTGCGACGTTGTGATACAAGCTGCACAATAGTCCCTACGTGGAACGCGCATAGGAATTCGTAGGGCGCGTCCCATCTCGCACCGATCGTGTCCTGTCGGCCGTCGGGCACGGGTGCGCATTCGACAATTCGGGTAGTCAGCCCCGGCTCGCCGCGTGTCACCGCGCGGCGAGGGCTTTTCCTCATGCGGTGTGTGTTGCAACCACTTCGAAGGAGGAATGCTTATGCGCTTTGCCATTCGCTCCACGCTGCGCGCGGCGCTGGTGCTGGGTGGGCTGGTCGGCGGCGTCGGCGCCGTCGCATTGGCCCAACAGGGCACGGTCGCGGGCCGCGTCACCGATCAAGCCAACGGGCAACCGCTCGCGGGCGCGCGCGTCACCCTCATGGGGACGTCGCTCATCGCACAGACCAACGTCGAGGGCCGCTACACGCTGTCGCGCGTCCCCGGCGGGCAGGTGACCGTGCGGGCCAGCGCCGTCGGCTTCGGGGCGGCGTCGCGCGTGGTCACCGTCAATCCCGGCGAGACGGCGGTGGTCGACCTCGCGTTGGCGCTGTCGCCGTACTCGCTGGACGAGGTGGTGATCACGTCCACCGGCGACCAGGCCAAGAGGGAGGTCGGCAACTCGATTGCCCGGATCGACGCCGCCAAGCTGGTCGAGACCGCTCCCATCACGAACGTCACCGATCTGCTTATCGCGAAAGCTGCGGGTGTGGACGTGCTGCCCGGCACCGTCACGGGGGCGCCGTCGCGCGTGCGGATTCGCGGAACGAACAGTCTCTCGCTGAACAACGAGCCGGTGTACTTCCTGGACGGGATCCGCGTCACCAGCCAGAACCGGTCGTCCGGGGTGTGCGACGTCGGGTGCGCTCCGCCGAGCCGCATCAACGACCTCAACCCGGAGGATTTCGAGTCGATTGAGGTCGTGAAGGGGCCGGCGGCGTCCGCGCTGTACGGGACGGATGCCGCGAACGGCGTCGTGGTGATCAAGACCAAGCACGGCCAACCCGGCAAGGCACGCTGGACGGTGTATGCCGAGCAGGGCGCCATCAGCGATAACAACGACTATCCCGATGCGGTGCGCGGCTGGCGCTCGAGCACCACGGACACGAGCGCTGCCGCAAATTCGCGGCCGACCAATGGAACGCAATGCATCCTCACACAGGTCGCTTCGGGAGCCTGCGTGCAGGACAGCGTCACGCGCTTCAACCTTTTCCAGGATCCGCAGACGACGCCGCTTGGGACCGGGCACCGGCAGCAATACGGGGTGCAAGTGTCGGGCGGGTCCGATGCGGTGCGGTACTACATGTCGGGGGAGTGGGAAGACGAGATCGGACAGACGAAGATGCCGCAGTTCGCGGCGGACTCGCTGCTCGGGCTGCGCCAGATCAGCGCGGTGCCCGACGACCAGTTGCATCCTAACGGCCTGCGGCGGACGAGTATTCGAGCCAACGTCTCGGCGAACCCGAACTCCCGTATCGACCTCGAGGGGTCCACGACCTTCATCACGAGCAAGCTGCGCGTGCTCCCGAGCGACAACAACACGACTGGCCTGCTATCGAACGCGTTGGGCGGGCCGGGGAACAAGACCAACGGGCGGTACGGCTACCGGGCCTTCACGCCCAACGAAATGTTCTCCGAGGCGATCGGCCAGGATATCAACCGGTTCATCGGCAGCGGCACGGGCCGCTGGCGCCCCACGAGCTGGCTCTCGTTTCAACTTCGCGACTATCAAGACCGGCTTCAAGCAGGACGATCGCACGACGTTCTTCCAGTATACGCTCGATGCCAACGCGACGGCATCGTTTACGCTGAGCCCGACCATCACGTCGCGCACCACGGTGGGCGGTCAGTACTTCAAGACCAAGAACGACCTGAGCGTGGTGCTCGGGGAGAATCTGGCGGGGGGCGCGACGACCGTGACCGGCGCGGCCATCCCCACGGTGCGCGAGAGCACCACGGTGTCGGCGACCGTGGGCGGGTTCATCGAGCAGCAATTCGGGTTCAGGGACCGGCTCTTCATCAACGGCGGCCTGCGCGCGGATGACAACAGCGCCTTCGGCAAGGACTTCAAGACCGTCTGGTATCCGAAGCTGAGTGTGTCGTACGTGATCTCGGAGGAGCCGTTCTTCCCCAAGTGGAGTTGGATCAACAGCGTGCGACTGCGTGGTGCGATCGGTGCTTCCGGCGTGCAGCCCGGCACGACCGACGCGGCCCGGTTCTTCCTCCCGCAGACGGCGAGCGTGAACGCCGTCGATATCCCCTCGCTGGTCTACAGCGCCGTCGGGAACAACGCCTTGAAGCCTGAGCGCGCACGGGAATACGAGATCGGCGGGGAGGCGACGCTGTTCGATAGCCGGGTGTATCTCGACGTCACGTACTACAACAAGCGCACGTCGAATGCACTCATTGCCAGGCAGCTGCCGCCGTCCGCCGGCGGGCCGATCAACCGGTTCGAGAACCTCGGTGCGGTAGTGAATCGCGGCATCGAGGTGCTGGCTAATCTACACATGGTCGACAAGCCGGCCTTCGGCTTCGATTTGACCGTCAACGCCGCCTACAACACCAACTTCATCGCGGATATGGGCGGCCTGCCACCGATCATCGGCACCACGACGCGTCAGATACAGGGGTATCCGATCAACGGGTGGTGGCAGCGGCCCTATACGTTCGACCACAAGAGTGGATACTACCAGCTCAACGGCACCGAGCGGATCCGCTGCGAGTCGCGCCTCAACTGCGAGGGCCTGGTGGACCCGAAGGCACCCCTGCGGGAGCAGGCACGGGTGGTGGCGCTGCGCGAGACGCCGTCGCGCACGCAGTGGGGGTTCATCGAGAAGGCGACGTTTGTCCGGCTGCGGGAGGCCTCGGCGACGTACGAGCTTCCCGCGGTCTGGGCCAAGTCGTTCCGGGCCACGCGCGCGAGCTTCACGATCGCGGTCCGTAACCTCTGGAAGGCCACTGGATTCAGTGGCATCGACCCCGAAGCGAACTACTTCGAGGGCGCGACGGGGATCGTCAGCAACTTCCAGACATCGCCGCCACCGACCTATTGGACCTTCCGCCTGAACGTGGGCTTCTGAGGGCCGGGGACGACACGAGACCTATCCACGACCGTGAAAGGGGACTCTTCACCCATGTTTCGATACCTCACGCGCTTGCCGCTGCGGACGCCGCTCGCCCTGGCGTGCGTCCTGGCGCTGCCGGCGCTCGGATGTACAGACACGCTGCTGAACGTGACCGACCCCGACATCGTCCTCGGGGCTAACTCTGCTGCGTCCGCGATCGGGCTCGCGAACGGGGCGGTCTTGCGACTCGCGCAGGCGGTGAGCGGCACTCAGGGGCCTGACGCGCTGTTCATGTTCGGGGGGCTGCTGACCGACGAGTGGCGGTCCGGCGATACGTTCATCCAGCGCAACACCATGGATCAACGGATCTGGGACCCGACCAACACGTTCAATGCGGGGCCGTTTCGCAACTTGAACCGGGTCCGGACCCAAGCGCTGTTGGCCATCGACGGGCTGCGGACGTACCAGCCGGATTCGCTCGCGGCCATCGCCCGAATGTTCGCCTTCCTGGGGTACACCGAGGTCCTCTTGGGCGAGCATTACTGCAACGGGATTCCGCTGAGCGGGGTCTCGGGTACCGAGGTCGTCTACGGCGATCCGATCACCAACGATTCCATGTTCAAGCTCGCGATCGCGAACGCCGATTCCGCCATGACGATTGCAGGGAGTGACACGGCCACCCCGCGGTTGAAAGCGGCGAGGTTCGCCATGGTCATCCAGGGGCGGGCGCTGCTCGACCGAGCGGACTTTACCGCCGCCGCCGCCGCCGTGGCGACGGTTCCGGACACGTTTCACTTCGACGTGACGCACTCCCTCAACGTCAACGACAACCAGATGTGGGCGCTGAACGCCAGCGCGCGTCGTTATACCATGGGTGACCTGGAGGGGGTAAACGGCCAGCCGTACGTGACGGCGAACGACCCGCGGATTCCGAGAAAGATTGGGACGAGTACTAAGGACGACCCGATCTTCGATACGTCCTTCCCCCTCTTGGTCACCAGGCAGGGCATTTGGGGCCGGACGAGCGCCGTGGCGATCGCCACGGGGATTGAAGCGCGCCTGATCAGGGCCGAGGAACGGCTCCATGCCGCCGACGCGACAACCTGGCTCTCAATCCTCAACAGTCTGCGCACGACGACGACCCTCTACCCAGACCGTCTAACAAGGACAGCCTGCGGGTAGACGTGATGTTCCACGAGCGGGCGTTTTGGATGTTTTCCACCGGGCATCGGCTGGGAGACATGCGGCGTCTGGTACGAGGGACCACTGCCGGTGGCTATGGTCGCGCCGACAGCACGGTATACCCGACCGGCGCGTGGTTCAAGGGAGGCAACTACGGGGACGCGATCCAGATGGCGCTGCCGGTCGAGGAACTGAACAACCCGAACTTCCATGGGTGCGCGGATCGCAATCCGTGAGGCAGGTGTGTTGACGGGATGCGATGGCGCGGGGGCGGCCTGCATGGCGCCCCCGCACTGTTTCAGGGGCGGCCGCTGTTCGTGGTGATGACGATAGCCCCGGTGGTTGAGGCCCCGCCGTAGTGGGTCGTTGCGTCCAGTCCCGTGAGGACCTCGATGGTGACGATGTCCGACGCCGCCACCTGTTTCAGGACCTGGAGGTCGTCCACGGGCAGATGGTCGAGGAACACGCGCACCTGATCTTCCTGATAGATGCTCGCCCGGCCGCGCCGTTGGATGCGTGCCGGCTCGCCGCGGACCTCTCGCAGCTGCACGTTCGGAACCGCCAGCCGTAGCGCATCCCACGCCGTCTTGGCACCGGACTTGGCGATTGCTTCGGCCGTGATGACCCGGCCGGCGCTCGGCGCGTTCCCCTGCGCGGCCCCGGCCCGCGGCCCGCCGCCTACGAGGGCGCCCCACAGGAGCATCGCGCAGCCAGGGATAAAATGCGAAGGGCGCAGCACGCTGCGCCCCCTGACTGCTCGGTCCTTCACCCGTGGGTCAATCGACGATGGCATCCGGCATGACGTACTTCATGGGGTCGACCGGTTTGCGATTCACCCACACCTCGTAGTGCAGGTGCGGTCCCGTGGAAAGCCCGGTGGAGCCGACTTTCGCGATCACCTGCCCGCGCTTCACGCGCTGGCCGCGCACCACGAGAATCTTCGAGCAGTGGGCGAAGCGCGTCACGAGTCCAAAGCCATGGTCCATCGTGACGATGTTGCCGTAGCCCTCTTCCCACCGCACCTCGGTCACGATGCCCGCCGCCGGCGCCTCGATCTCCGCTCCCATCGGCGCCGTCACGTCGATCCCCTCGTGCGGGCGCGCCAGGTGGAGAATCGGATGGATGCGCTCCCGCATGAAGGCGCTCGTGAGCCAGCCCTTGGTGGGCATGATCGACGGCGTCGCGGCCATGAGCGCCCGGTTCTTGGACAGCGAGTCGTACGCTTCGTTCAGCGACCGCACCAGAATGTTGGCGCGCCGGGCGAGCGCATCGACATCGGCCCGCGCCGCCAGCGCCTGTTGCCCGCCGGCGCCGAGCGCCTTGAGGCTGTCGCGCTCCGACCACGTGCCCGCCGGCCCGCCGATGCCCGCCTGCTGTACGGTCGTGTCCGTAGGTGTCAGGCCGGCGAGTAGGCGCAGCTCTTGCTCGCGTTGGCTGAAGTGATGCAGCGTGTCGCGCAGCACCGTCATGCGCTCGCGCATCCGCTGGATCTCGTCGGCGAGCAGACGGTTCTCATTCTCGAGCGCGCGGCTGCGCGTGATGTTCACGCCGCGCGAAATGGCGGCGACGCCCAGCACCAGGAAGGTGAGCGCCACGACGCTCCCGATCCCGACCAGCGCTTTGACGAACGTCTGCGACACCTCCACGGCGCGGGACGAGCCCGAGCCGTGAGGCACGACCATGACGGTCCAGCGGCGCTCTGCCTTCTTACGCATCGATTCCTGAACGACCTCGCCTTAAAGCGGTTCGACCCGGCGCAACCCTGCGCCGGTCCGTCAGCGACCTTCAAAAGGAGAACCCGGACAGGGCGTGGGGTCCGGTTCCCAAGTGTGGAGGTCTAAAGTACGGCTTGGTTGGAAAAGCGTCAACACGCCCGATGGTGAGCCAAATCACCATCCTTCCGGGCCTTAGGCGGGGGCCAGGTGAGGCTTGGGGAACAGGATGGGCGGCTTCTGCACCTGCCGCCCCGCCAGATCGATCGTATCGAGATCCCGCAGCCGCACGCGCTCCAAGGGCCCGGGGGGGGGAGATCCCAGCGTGGCCCACATGGTGCCGGCGGTTGCCGGGATAAACGGCTCCGCGAGCACCGCGATCCGGGCGACGGTGCGGGCCAGGTTCGCGAGCACGGAGTCGAGCTCGGCCGCCTGCTCCGGCTGCTTGGCGATCTTGTACGGCGCGGTGGCTTCGACGTAGCGGTTGGCGGCGCTCGCGAGCGCGACCAGCTGGGCGGCGCCCTCCTGTAAACGGTTCGCGTCCATGGCCTGCGCGTACGCCGCGAGCGCGCCCCGGGCCGCGACCTCGAGCGGGGTATCGTAATTGCGGGGATCAGGCGGCACCGCGCCCCCGCGGTAGTTCACGATCATCGTGAGCGCGCGCGAGGCCAGGTTGCCGATCGTGTCGGCGAGCTCCGAGGTGTAGCGGGCGTCGAAACGCTCCCACGTGAAATCGCCGTCGTTGTCGAAGCCCACCTCGCGCAGCAGAAAGTAGCGCAACGCATCGGCGCCGTGCCGATCGATCGCCTCGCCGAGCGTGACGGCCGTGCCGGCGGTCTTGCTCATCTTGGTGCCGGACCACTGCACGTAGCCGTGCGCCCACACCGCGCGGGGGGGTGGGAGCTCCGCGGCGAGCAGCATCGCGGGCCAGATGACGCAGTGGAAGCGCGTGATCCCCTTGCCCACGACGTGCAGGTCGGCCGGCCACAGGCGCTCGTAGCCGGGCTCCGGAAACCCGGTTGCCGAGAGGTAGTTGATGAGCGCGTCGAACCAGACGTACACCGTCTGCTGCGGGTCGCCGGGAAACGGAATGCCCCACGGCTGGCGCTGCCGCGAGATCGAGATGTCCTGGAGGCCGTCTTCGAGCAGGCGCACCACCTCGTTGCGGCGGATCTCGGGCTCGACGCTGAACGATCCCGAACGGATGCGGTCGAGCACGGCGTCGCGGTAGGCGCTCAACCTGAAGAAGTGATTGCGCTCCCTCGTGGGGATCAACTCGAGGGTGGGGTGCTCCACGCAGTGCCCGTCGACGATCTGTGCACCCGTCTTGAACTCCTCGCACCCGGCGCAGTACAACCCCTCGTACTCCGCCTCGAACAGATCCGCGGGGTGGCGCGCTCGGATCCGCTCGAGCAGGGCCGCCACGGCGCGCGCGTGCCGCGGCTCCGTGGTGCGGATCCAGTCGTCGTTCGAGCAGTGCAGCCGGCGCCAGTAGTCCGCGAACGTGGCCGCCATGCGGTCGACCCATTGCTGCGGGCTGACCCCGGCACGCGCGGCCGCCTGGATCACCGATTGGCTGTGCTCGTCCATCCCCATCAGGAAGTGGACGTCGTCTCCCCGCAGCCGGTGATAGCGCGCGATGCAGTCGGCGCCGACCTTCTCGAGCGCGTGCCCCAGGTGCGGCTCGCCGTTCGAGTAGTCGATCGCGGTCGTGACGTAGAACTTAGGCATCCGCTCCGGAGACTTCGCCGTTCAGCTTCTCGAGGGACACCACGCGCGTGTCGCCGGCATCGGTGCGGAGGGTGACGGTTTCGCGGAAGACGTCCACCGCCAGCACCCGCTCGGCGCCCACGGCGGTGTGCAGCACGCGTCCCTCCTTGGGGAACCGCTTACGTGTCTGCACGTAGAAATCGTGCTCGTAGCGGAGGCAGCACAGCAGCCGTCCGCATCCGCCGGAGATCTGCGACGGGTTGAGCGACAGGTGCTGATCCTTGGCCAGCGCCAGACTCACCGGCCGCAGCTCCGGCAGCCAGCTGGAGCAGCAGTACTGGCGGCCGCAGCGGCCCACGCCGTCGAGCCGCTTCGCCTCGTCGCGGGCGCCGATCTGTCGCAGCTCGATGCGCGTATGGAACAGGCTCGCCAGGTCGCGCACCAGCGCGCGGAAGTCCACCCGCTGCTCAGCCGTGAAGTATACGGTCAACTTCTTCCTGTCCCACTGCCACTCGGCGTCCGAGACTTTCATGGGGAGCGTGTGACTGTGGGCGCGCTCGATCACCCGGCGCCGCACGTCCTCTTCCTCGAGGTGCAGTTGCTCGGCGACGGCCGTGTCTTCGGCGGTGGCGCGGCGCAAAATGCGGCGCGAGGAGTCGGTGGGAGGAGCTGTGGCCTCGGCGAGGCTGCAGCCGCTGCAGCTACCGGCGCACTTCTTCGCCGCCACCGGGCCCACGGCCGACACCCGGCCGAGGTCCTGCCCCCGGTCTACCTCCACGATCACGGAATCGTGCAGGGCGAGCGGCTCGGCGGACGGCCAGGAAAAGAATTCTTTCCGGTTCCCCTTGAACCGGACCTCGATGACGTCGGTCAACTCACTTCTCGCTCAACGCACCCATCGAAAGGTACTTCTCCTCCCGGCGTTTGAGGAGCTTCTCGATCCTCAACTTGCGCAGCTGCCGCACGTGGCGTCGCAGCGTGTCGCCCAGCGCCGCGGCGGTGGCCTCCGGATCGGCGTGCGCTCCACCCGCCGGCTCGGCGATGATCTCGTCGATGACCCCGAGCTCCAGCAGGTCTTCCGCCGTGATCTTGAGCGCCTCGGCGGCGCGCTCCCGCTGGCTCGCATCCTTCCAGAGGATGGCGGCGCAGCCCTCGGGGGAGATGACGGAGTACACGGAGTTCTCGAGCATCAGCACCCGGTCGGCGAGTCCGACGGCGAGCGCGCCACCCGAGCCGCCCTCCCCGATGACCGCGGTGATGATCGGCGTGCGGAGCGTCGCCATCTCCACGAGATTGCGGGCGATCGCCTCGGCTTGACCGCGCTCCTCGGCGCCGAGCCCGGGATAGGCGCCGGGCGTGTCCACCAGGGTGATGACGGGCGCGCGGAACTGCTCGGCTAGATGCATCAGGCGCAGCGCCTTGCGATAACCCTCGGGGTGGGCCATCCCGAAGTTGCGGTACAGATTTTCCTTGGTGTCGCGGCCCTTCTGGTGCCCGATCACCATGACGCTCATGCCGTCGAGCCGCGCCCAGCCGCCCACCAAGGCGGGATCGTCGCGGAACAGCCGGTCGCCGTGCAGCTCGACGAAGTCCGTGAACACGGTGCTCAGGTAGTCGAGCGTGTACGGTCGCTTGGGGTGGCGGGCCACCTGGACGCGCTGCATCGGCGTCAGGTTCTTGTAGATCTCGGTGCGCAGCTCGGCGAGCCGCTTCTCGAGCGGGGCGAGCTCCTTGGCGACGTCCACCGCCGTCTCGCCCGCCACGCGCTTCAGCTCCTCGATCTGGCGCTCCAGCTCGAGCAGTGGCCGCTCGAAGTCCAGCGTAGCGGTAGCCATGTCCTCACCCCCCGGTCCCCCGCTCCGCCGTGCGGAGAGGGGGAGTCACGAGACGGGGGTCGGCCCGCACCAGCTGCACGTGGTCGGGGCCGAGCAGCGCGCGCAGCGCCACGAGCAGATCGTCCTCCACCTCGACCCGTAGCGAGCGGCTGCGAAGCCGGGTGGCACTGACCCCGGGCGCAAGCCCGGGGACCGCACCATCCCCGTTCTCCTGTTCGTTGGTCCACTCGACCAGCACCGGGGCGGGACCGGGGTGGGCGGCGCACAGCGCCGCGGCGGCGCGGGCGGCGTCGGGCGGCGGTGGGGCGCCGGGCGACCAGCGCAGCGCGATGCCGATGGCGCCGCTCGCCTTCAGCTCGTCGAGCGGCTGTGCGGTCTCCACGATGAACGGCGCCTGCTCCTCGTCCCGGTCGCGCCCGCTGTAGCTGCCCGCCAGGAGCAGCGCGCGGTCGGTACGGATCACGTCGTTCAGCTTGGCCCAGGCTTCTGGAAACACCAGCGCCTCCGCGGTGCCGTGGAAGTCCTCGAGCGTGAGGCGCGCGTATTCGGCGCCCGTCTTCTTCGAAATCTGCCGCTTCACCACCGTCGCCACGGCGGCCACCCGGACTCGCTGGTCGCTCCACTGGCCCAGGGTCGCGGTGGTGCGGGTCCCGAAAAGCTCCACCTCAACGCGGTAACGCGCGAGGGGGTGGCCGGAAATGAAGAAGCCCAGCACCGCCTTTTCGCGCACCAGGCGGTCATGCTCGGACCAGGGGGCGACCTCCGGGATGCGCGATGGGGGATGCGGCGTTGCCGCGTGCTCCCCGAACAGGGCCACCTGACCCGCGTTCCGCTCCTCCTGGCGCGCCTGGGCCTCGCCGAAGGCGTCGTCGAGCGCCGCCACGAGCTGGGCGCGGTGTCCCCCGAGTGAGTCGCAGGCGCCGGCGTCGATCAGCGCCTCGAGGACCCGCTTGTTGCAGAGGCGCAGGTCGATCCGGTCGCACAGGTCGACGAGGGAGCGGTACGGCCCGCCCGCCGTCCGCCCCGCGATGATGGACTCGATCGCGCCCGCGCCGACGTTCTTGATCGCGCCCAGGCCGAAGCGGAGCCGGCGTTCGCCGACCACCGTGAATTTGAACCCGGACTCGTTGACGTCCGGCGCCAGCACCTCGAGGCCGAGCTCGCGCGCCTCGTTGATATAGCGCACGACGTTGTCGGTGTTGCCGATCTCGGACGACAATAGAGCCGACAGGAACTCGGGCGCATAGTGCGCCTTGAGCCACGCGGTCTGGTAGGACAACACCGAGTACGCGACGGCGTGCGACTTGTTGAACCCGTAGCGGCCGAACGTCTCGATCTGGGCCGCGATGTCCTCGATGCCTCGCCGACGTCGGCTTCGGCGAGCGAGAAGCCGGCGAGCACGTTGGCGATGCGCATCACCTGCTCCTGATAGGTGATCACGCCGTAGGTGGGCTGGAGGATCTGCGCGAGCGCGGGGTGCGGGTAGCGGACCGGCTCCCGGCCGAGCTTGCGGTTGATGAAAACGAGGTGCATCCCGGTGTCGAGCGGCCCGGGACGGAGCAGCGCGTTGGCCGCGACCAGATCGTCGAACCGATCGCACCGCATGCTGCGCAGGCAGTCGGTGGCGAGCGGCGACTCGAACTGGAATACGCCGGCCGTGCGACCCGAGCAAAGCAGCTGGTAGACCTGCGGATCCCCGAGGTCCAGGGCGTTCATGTCGAGCGTGACGCCGTGCCGCTCGGCGACCATGCGGACCGCATCGTGGATCACCGTCAGCGTGCGCAGGCCGAGCACGTCGATCTTCAACATCCCGACCTGCTCGAGCGCGACCATGTCGTACTGCGTGATGATCGCTTCCGCTTCCTGCGGGGCGAGGCAGACGGGGACGTAGTCGGTCAGCGGACCGGGGGCGATCACGACGCCGGCGGCGTGCACCGAGGCGTGGCGCGCCAGCCCTTCGATCCGGGCCCCGAGCTCGAGGACCTTGCGCACCCGCTCGTCCTGGCGGGCCAGCTGGCGCAGCTCGGGGGACTTCTCGGGCGCATCCGCGAGCGTCACCGAAATCCCGGGGCCGGCGGGGATCATCTTGGTGAACCGGTCCACCTCGCCCGGCTCCACGCGCAGCGTCCGCGCGACGTCGCGGAACGCGGCGCGCGCCTTCAACGTCCCGAAGGTGATGATCTGCCCGACCGAATCCCGCCCATACCGCTCCCGGATGTAGTGAATGACCTCGCCACGCCGCTCGAAGCAGAAGTCGAGGTCGATGTCCGGCATCGAGATGCGCTCGGGATTCAGGAACCGCTCGAACAGCAGGTCGAACTTGAGGGGGTCGATGTCGGTGATGCCGAGGGCGTATGCGACGAGCGACCCGGCCGCCGAGCCGCGTCCGGGCCCCACCGGAATGCCGCGGTCTTTCGCCGCCTTCACGATATCGTAGACGATCAGGAAGTAGCCGGCGTAGCCGGTGTGCGAGATCACCTGCAGCTCGTAGTCGAGCCGCTCCTGGACGCCCGCGGGGAACGGGTCTCCGTACCGCGCCGTCGCGCCCGCGCGCGCCAGATGTACCAGCAGATCGTTATCCGACGCGAACTCCGCCGGGCGCGGGTACTGCGGCAGGAAGTAGCGCTTCTCGAAGTCGAACTCGCACAGCTCGGCCACGCGCTGGGTTTCCGCCACCACGTCCGGGTGGTCCGGGAACAGCGCGCACATCTCCCGCTCCGACTTGACGTAGCTCTCTTGGCCGAAGAAGCGGAAGCGGTTGGGATCGTCCAGGTCCTTGCCGGTGCCGATGGCGAGCAGGACGTCGTGCGCTTCGGCGTCTTCCTTCCTTAAGTAGTGCGCGTCATTGGTGGCCACGACCGGGAGCCCCAGCTCCCGCGACAGCTGGAACATACCGGCGGTGACGGTCTTCTCCTCCGCCAGGCCGTGATCCTGCACCTCGAGCCAGAAGCCGTTCGGCCCGAACACGCCGGCGAAATACTGGGCGCTTGCCTTCGCCGCCTCGTAGTTCCCCTGCCGGAGGTACAGCGCGATCTCGCCCGAGAGGCACGCGGCCAGCCCGATCAAGCCATCCGAATAGCGCTCGAGCACCTCACGGTCGATGCGCGGCCGGCGGTAGAAGCCCTCGAGGAATCCAATGGACGAGAGCTTGACGAGATGGTGGTAGCCGATGCGGCTCTTCGCGAGCAGTACGAGATGGGAATACGGCCCCGGCGCCTCGGGAGGGGGACGCTCGCGCTTGTGCCGGTCGCCGAACGCGACGTAGGCCTCGAAGCCGAGGATGGGCCGCACCTTGCGCGCCCGGGCCTCGCTGTAGAACTGCCACGCCCCGTGGAGGTTGCCATGGTCGGTGAGGGCGAGCGAGTCCATGCCCAGCGCCTGGACCCGGTCGAGCAATTCGGGGATCCGGTTGGCGCCGTCGAGGAGAGAGTACTCGCTGTGCGTGTGGAGGTGAACGAACGCCATACGGCTCGAGGGAAGATATCCGCGCTCCAGCGCATTGTCAAAAGCGTGTCGTCGCCGGATATTTTGCGGCCCATGCGCCCCATGCGGTCGATCGCGACGCTGTTCGGGTTGGGCCTGATGATGGCCGTCTTTCATCGCGTGACTGCGGGCGCGCCGCTCGAAGCGCGTGCAACGCTGGCGCTCGGATTTCTGCTGCTCGCCGCGATCGTCGGCGGCGAACTCGCGCGGCGGGCGCGGCTGCCGCGCCTCACGGGTTATTTGCTCATCGGTTTCGCCGTTGGGCCCGCGTGGCTCGGCCTGGTGCGGCGCGAGGAAGTCGACGCCCTTCGGTTCATCGGCGATTGTGCCGTCGCGTTGATCGGGCTCGCCGCCGGATCGGAGCTCACCCTCGATGCGCTGCGCCAGGATCGTGTCGCTCTGGCGCGCGTCGCGAGCGGCGCGATCGGGTTTCCCTGCGTCGTCGTTTCTCTCGTACTTGTCTCGGTTGGCCCGTGGTTCCCGCTCACGCGGCATCAGCCGGTAGGCGACGCCGTGGTCGTGGCGCTCGTGCTCGGCACCATCGCGGCGGCTTCATCACCCGCGTTCACAGTGGCGATGATGAGCGAGCTCGACGCCCGCGGACCAGTCGTGCGCGTACTGCTCGGTACGTCGGTGGCGCAGGACCTGGCCGTGGTCATTCTCTTTGCCGTGGTGCTCGCCGTCGGTCACACGCTCGCGAGCGCCGGCGCCCTGAACGTCGCGGTCGCGGGCAGCGTCATCTTACAGCTCGTCGGCTCCATCGCGCTGGGCGCGCTGCTCGGGTTTGCGCTCGGCCGCTACCTGAGGCTGCTGCCGCGGCACACGGTCCTGCTCCTCGGCGCGACGGCGTTCGTGGCCGTGGTGGTGGCGTGGCTCACGCGCCTCGAGGCCCTGATGGTCGCGCTCGCGGCGGGGTTCTATCTCCAGAACTTCGCGTCCGCGGAGGCCGAGCGCCTGCGTCGCGAGCTGAAACGTGCATCGCTGCCCGTGTTCGTGGCGTTCTTCGCCCTGACGGGGGCGGGATTGCGGCTGGGCCCGCTGGCGGACCTGTGGCCCTGGATCCTGCTGCTCGTCGGTCTGCGGCTCGTCGCGCTGCGCTATGGTCTGCTGTGGGCCGGCCGGCATCCCAGTGTGACGCCCGTCCTGGCGCGGCACGGCTGGCTCGGGCTTATATCGCAGGCCGGAATGGCGCTGGCGCTCGCACAGCACGCCCGGCGGGCCTTCCCGGAATGGGGGGTCTCCCTGGAGGCCCTGATCGTGGCGATGATTGGTGTTCACGAGGTGGTGGGACCCATCTGCTTCCGCACGGCGCTGCTGCGGGCCGGCGAAGTCACGGAGGAGAACCGCGATGCCGAAGCGCCTGTGGGTGATGGGCCTGTCGTCGCTCGTCACGGCGGCCTGTAGCTCGAGTCCGGTGACCCAGCCGCCCCTGGCGCCGTGCACGGCGTCCAGCGCGGGGCAGGTCTCCCTGGGGGTCAGCGCCTACACGACAGCCGACCCGACGCAGACGGCGGGCTGCGCCGTGTTCCCGGCGAACCCGGCGGGATCTGCGATCGAGTATCTCGTGGTGCCGCAGTCGGCGGGCAGCATCCCGAACGATTTGCAGGCCTTCAAGCTGGGCGGTAATCCACTCGCCGCTCCCCCCGCGCCGACGCCGCGCGCCTTGATCGCCGGGCCCAACGTCGCACAGCAGTTCGATCTCCGGTTGCGCCTCGCCGAGCGGGCGTTCGCGGCGCAGCTGCCGCGGCCGCTCCGGGCACCGCCCCGCGCGCCCGCGCTCGTGACCCCCGTGGACTCTGGCAACGTCCGCACGTTCAAGGTATGCAACACGCTGAGCTGCGATCCTCGTCAGGCGAGCACGCTCTCGAGCGTGACCGCCACCGCGCTCAAGGTGGGAACGCATATCGCCATCTACGTCGATAACGCGGCGCCTCAGCCCGGCCTGTCGCAGACGGACTTGGACAACCTGCGCAGCGTGTTCGACACGCGGCTGTACGAGACGGATACGCTGGCGTTCGGCCGCGAGTCGGACATCGACAACAACGGCATGGTCATCGTGCTGATGTCGGCCAAAGTCAACGCGATGGTGACGGCGACACAGTGCAACACCACGGGGTTCGTCGCGGGGTATTTCTTCGGGGCCGATCTGATCACCACGCCGCCGTTCGCGACTGGGAACAGCGGGGAGATTTTCTATTCGATCGTCCCCGATCCGGCGGGATCGTTGAGCTGCGCTCATCCGGTCGGTGACGTGACGGAGCTCGTGCCGGTGACATTCGTGCACGAATTCCAGCACATGATCAGCTTCAATCAACACTTTCTGAAGCACTGCACGCCAAGTGGATGCCCTGTCCCGCCGGAAGACCTGTGGCTCAACGAGGGACTGTCGCATTATGCGGAGGAGCTGGGTGGCCGGACGTACCTGCCGACGGATACCGTCAGCTACTGTCGCCACGTGTGGGGTGACCTCACCAATGCCGGCCGGTACCTCACTGCGCCGGAAGGCAGTTTTCTCGTGGACACCTCGGGGATTGGGAGCATTGCCGCGCGCGGGGCTTATTGGCTGTTCGTGCGCTACCTGGTGGACCAGTTTGCGACTGATACCTCGTTCGCGGGAGCCAATGCGTTCACCCGAAAACTCGAGCAAACCACACTAACCGGCGTCGCAAACGTGAGCGCTGCGACCGGCGTCGCGTTCCCGACGCTCGTAGAGCGTTGGGGCCTCACGAACTACGTAGCGGACCTGCCGGGATTCTCGACACCACCGGAGTTGCGGTACGTCAAGTGGCATTTTCGCTCCGACTTTCCGCTGCTGCGCGCAACCTGCCCCAACCCACGGACAGGTACGCCACCCAACCCGAACATTCCGGCGGCCTTTACACTCGTGCCTCGAGTCATCAACGGCTCCGTACAGGTCATGGACACGCCGCGAGCGGGGTCGGGAAGCTACTACCGGTTGCAGCAAGCGGCGGGGGCGCCTGGGTTCACGCTGCTATTTTCAAACAGTGCCGGTGGAGCGTTACGCACGACGCTAGTCCCGCGCCTGAGTGTGATCCGACTTCAGTAATGAAACGGCGTCACGACGGTGTTACGCGACGGTTTCTCGTGACGCTTCTCTGCAACGCAGGTGTGGTGTCATCACTGTCAGCCCAGGCCGGATCCGTACTCGCCCTCGCCCCCGGCTCCGCGCGCGCCGCGGGAATGGGCGGAGCGGGGGCGGCCATCGTCGGCGACGCCGGCGGCATCTTCGCGAACCCCGCGGCGCTCGCCACCATTCACCACCTCGCCGTCGAAGCATCGTATGAGACGTTTCCGTCGGGATCGAAGTTCTCGACCGGCGCGGTGGCGCTGCGGGCCGGCCGATTCACGTGGGGTGCCGGCGCCGCCGCGCTCGGGCGGAGCTACACGTCCGACGATTTACTGGGCGCCTCGTCGCTCGTGTTCCGCACGGGAATCGTGGCGCTCGGGGGCACGGCCAAATACGCGCGTGAGACCATCGGTGGGGCCCGGGTGGACGCCTGGGCCGGCGATGCGGGCCTCGCGATCGCCATCTTCGATTTGATGGCGCTGGGCGTGAGCGTCCAGAACATCGGAGGCGACTTCGGTCCTGCTGCCGGAGGAGTGCATCTGCCGCGCCGTACCCGCGCCGGGTTCACCCTCAATTACATCGATCCCCAGGGCACGCTGCGGCTGCTCACGACGGTCGAAGGCCAATGGCCGGTTGGGGGGAGCGCCTTCGTCATCCTGGGGCTCGAGAGTGGTGTGGTGACCCGCGGTATGGGGGTGCTGGGCCGCGTCGGGTATGTGGGGCACTCGGGCGTGACCACTGCGTCGCCGTTCACCGCGGGTGGGAGCCTGGAGCTCGGGGGGGGCCGCCTACATCTCGACTACGCGTATCGGGCGGACGACGCGCTCGGCGCCCGGCACCGCATGGGGCTGCGATGGATGCCGTGATCGAGCGCCGCCCCCCGAACTGGGGCCGCGTGGGGCGGCGGCTGCTGGCGTGGGTGCTGATCGGCGTCCCCGTCGTGCTCGCGGTCGCGCTGGTGGCGAGTGCCGACGCCCGCTACATCGCGCGGGCCGGGGTCGAGGAGGCCCGGATCCTCTTCAAGCGCCGCGCGATCGCGAAGCTGGTAGCCGATCCGAAGAGCGACCCGGCGCTGCGCCAGCGTCTGCAGCTCGTGCTCGCGGCCCGCGCCTATGCGGCGGATTCTCTGGGTCTGCTCGTGGGCGAGACGTACACGACCTATGTGAACGTCGGGCGGGACACCCTGCTCCTGGTGCTCTCGGCCTCCCGCCGCGACCGGCTGCGCGAATATGTCTGGCACTTCCCGATCGTCGGCGCCGTGCCATACAAGGGTTTCTTCGACTTCGCCGCCGCGCGCCGCACCGCCGCGGACCTGGATCGGGACGGGCTCGACACGTACCTCCGCCCCGCCGGCGCGTTCTCGACGCTCGGGTACTTCTCGGATCCGCTGCTATCGACCGTCATGGAGCGCGACACGATGGAGCTCGTGGCCACGGTCATCCACGAGCTGGCCCACAGCACGCTGTACCTGAAGAGCCAGACACCCTTCAACGAGAGTTTCGCGAGCTTCGTGGGTTACCGCGGCGCCCAGGCGTTCTTCCGCTCGCGGGGGGACACGCTCGACGCCAGGCGTGCGGTCGCGCGCTGGCGCGACGAGCGCACCCTGGACCAGTTGTATGCGGAGCTCGCCCGCCGCCTCGATTCGGCCTACGCGGAAGCCCCTACCGGGCCGGCGCTCGAGCGCGCGCGCGCCACCCTGTTCGCGTGGGCGCGAGCGCAGCTCACGGGCCCGATCGGGCAATCACTCGAGACGTACGACTGGCGCTGGTTCGCCCGGGCGCCCCTCAACAACGCGGTGGTGATCGCCCAGCGCCTGTATCGGATGAACCTGAACCTGTTCGAGGAGGTGTACGTTCATTCGCGGGCGGACTTGAAGGAAACCATCCGCGTGATCCAGGTCCGCGTGTTCACGCAGCCGGGGCAGGATCCGTATGAGGCGTTGTATTCGAGGGGCGGGGCATGAGCGCCCTAGTTGCCCCGTAGCCGCTCCGCCTCCGCCACCCGCTGCAGTGCGATCGCATAAGCCGCCGTACGGAACGTCACGCCCTTCTGCTTCGCCAGGTCGCGCACCCCCGTGTAGGCTTTCGTGATGGTCGCCTGCAGCTCGCGATTCACCTGCTCGTGCGTCCAGCGGTACTGCTGCAGGTTCTGCGCCCATTCGTAGTAGCTGACGGTCACGCCGCCGGCGTTCGCGAGGAAGTCGGGGATCACGGGGATGCCGCGCTCCTCGAGGATGAGGTCGGCGATCGGCGTGGTGGGCTCGTTGGCGCCTTCCACCACGACCTTGCAGTCGATGGTGCGCGCGTTGGCTTCCTTGGTGATGACGCTGCCGAGCGCCGCGGGCACCAGCCAGTCGCAAGGAATGGTCCAGAGCTGTTCGTTACTGATGGCCTTGCCGGCCTTCCACTCCGACACAGGCTTCCGCCCCGCGGTGTGGGCCAGGAGCCCCGGAATGTCCAGACCGTTCTCGTTCACCACACCGCCGGACACGTCGGATACGGCGATGACTTTGGCGCCGGCCTCCGCATGCAGCAGCCGGGCGAGATGCCCCCCGACGTTGCCGAACCCCTGGATGACGACGCGGCTTCCCTTGAGCGGGATGCCAAAGTCGCGCGCATACTCCATCATCACGTACATGACCCCTCGACCGGTGGCCTCTTCGCGTCCGAGCGAGCCGCCCAGTGAGATCGGCTTCCCGGTGACGGCCGCGGGCGTATAGCCGTGGCGGCTGGAGTATTCGTCGAGGATCCAGGCCATCACCTGCGCGTTGGTGGCGACGTCCGGCGCCGGAATGTCGCGGTACGGCCCGAGCACGATGGAAATGCGCTGCGTGAAACGGCGCGTCAGGCGCTCCAGCTCGAGCTTCGAGAGTTGCTTCGGATCCACGGCGACGCCGCCCTTCGCGCCGCCGAACGGGATGTCCATGAGGGCCGTCTTCCACGTCATGATGGTGGCGAGACCCAGTACCTCGTCGTGGTCCGCCTCGGGATGGTACCGGATTCCCCCCTTACAGGGGCCCCGCGCGCCGTTGTGCTGAATCCGGAAGCCCGTGAACACCTCGATCCGTCCGTCGTCCATGCGGACTGGAACTTCCACTTGGACTTCGCGGAACGGCCGCATGAGGATGCGCCGCATGTACTCATCGAGGTTGATCAGGTTGGCGGCGCGCTCGAACTGGCTGTCGACGATCGACTTTCCGGTCATCGTGCGCGTGGTCAACGGAGCTCCCTACTGGCGCACGAGGCGGCGATTTGCCAGCCGGCCCGCCGGATGCTGGGCTTCGGACAACGCGTGGGCGACATTCGCCCGCCGGGTGCGCCGCCCGGTGGAGTCCGCGAGCACCCCGATCACGTCGGCGCCGGTGACGGCCGGCTCCGGCAGGTGCTCGAGCACGAACACCAAGCCGGCCGCGTGCTCCGCTACGGCAGTCGTGAGGGTGGACCATTCCGTGTCCGCCGGCTGGGGGCGCTGGGCCACGACCAACGGGCAGGTGGCCGGATCGAACCCGGTGCGCGTGACCAGCGGTGCGCCCAGCGCGTCCGCCAGGGTGCGCCAAACCGGTAGGGCGGGTCCGAGCGCGACGACCTGACCGAAGCGCCAGCCCGAGTCCCGTGTCAGGTCGACGAATGCCGCGGCGAGACCCGCATCGTCGGGGACCGTCGCCGCGTCGTCGGACGCGAGCACCACGGTGCCGGTCTCGGCGAACCAGCGCTCGGCGGGCGTCAGCCCGTCCGGCCGGCGTGGGGCGTAAAAAGCGTATCGGTGGGTGGCCGCGATCTCCCGCTCCGCCGCGGCGCGCTGCTCCGGGTGCTCGGCCGCCTGAGCCGCGCCCTCGTACGCCACTTCCGCGGCCTGGTAGCGACCGGCGTCCCGCAGAATCCGTCCCCGCAGCCGCAGCGTCTCGGTGTGGGGCTCGAGGGCGAACGCCCGGTCGAGCGCGAGCAGCGCGCGGTTTCGGTCGCCGAGGCGGAACGCCGCATACCCCAGCTCGTGCCACACGAGCGCGAGGTCAGGATCGAACCCGACTGCCTGCTCCAGGGTGGCGAGGGCTTCGCGATAGCGCGTGAGCTCGATGAGCGCCGCGCCCTTGAGCGCGAGCGAGAACGCCGAATCCCCGAACTGGGCCCGTGCTGCCTCGGCAAGCCGCAACGCGTCCTCGGTCCGGCCCTGCCCGCGCAGCAGCTCGAAGCACTCCGCCCACCCGGGCTTCAGATCGGGATGCTCCGCCAGCAGATCGCGGTACGCCTTCTCGGCGTCGGCGACGCGTCCTTCGCGGGCGAGATAACGGGCGCGAGCCATCGCGCGCTCGCTCGGCGCGTCCGGAAACAACTCGTATGACGCCGTCGTCCGCATGGCGAGCGAATATACCCGCTCGGCCGTGGACGGCTAGACGACCCTTTACGCAGTTCCTCCACGTCTTTCCTCAACGGTGTTCCGCTTCTAGATTCTTCGCGCCATGGACACCGACCGGCTGTTGCGCGAGCTCACCGACTTTCTACGGATCCCATCGGTCTCGACGAACGCCTCGCACAACGCCGACTGCCGGGCGGCCGCGGAGTGGGTCGCCGGCGAGCTGCGGCGGCTGGGCTGCCGCGAGGTACAGTTCCTCGCGAGCGGCACCCACCCGGTGGTGTGGGGCGTCGGGCCCGAGGTGCCGGGCGCGCCGACGCTTCTCATCTACGGGCACTACGACGTGCAGCCACCCGAGCCGCTCGACGAGTGGACTACGCCCCCGTTCGAGCCGACGGTGCGCGACGGCAAGCTGTTCGCGCGCGGCGCCGCGGACGACAAGGGCCAGGTGTTCTGCCTGCTCAAGGCGATCGAGGAGCGTGGCGGGAAACCGCCGGTGAACTTTCGCTTCCTCATTGAGGGAGAGGAGGAATACGGCAGCCGCGTGTTGTTCGACCTGCTGCGCCGCGAGCCCGAGCGCACGCGGGCCGACGCGGTGCTCATCGCCGACATGGCCTACATCGCGCCGCGCTGGCCCGCGGTGTACACGACGCTGCGCGGGCTGTGCTACGCGGAGATCACCGTCCGCACGGCCAAATCGGATCTGCACTCGGGCGAGTTCGGCGGCGCCGCGCCCAACGCGCACGAGGAGCTCGCCCGCCTGCTCGGGCGCTTGAAGACGCCCGACGGCAAAGTGCATGTCCCGGGTCTGTACGCGCCGGTGAAGCGGCCTTCCAAGGTCGAGCTCGCCAGCTGGAAGCGGCTCCCGTTCCGGGAAGCCGAATTTTTGAAGCACCGCGTCCAGGCGAAGACGCTCACGGGGCTCAAGTCGTACTCGGTGCTCGAGCGACTCTGGGCTCTCCCGACCTTCGAGATCCACGGGATCACCGGAGGCTTCACGGGGGACGGCGCGAAGACCGTGATCCCGGCGGAAGCCACGGCGAAGGTGAGTCTGCGCCTCGTGCCCGACCAGAAGCTCAAGACCGTGGAGCGCCAGCTCGCGGCGGCGGTCCGGCGGCTCGCGCCCAAGTACGTCCAGGCGAGCGTCAAGTTCCTGCATGGCGCGGACCCGGCCATCGTGAAGGTGACGCACCCGGCGTTCAAGCTGCTCGATCAGGCATTCCGCGAGGTGGTGGGGCGGGGTACCGTGCCGGCGCGCGCCGGCGGCTCCATCCCGGTTGTACCCGCACTCGGGAAGGGCGGCGCGCCGGTCATCCTCACCGGCATCGGTCTCCCCGACGACCGGTTGCACGCGCCGAACGAGAAGCTCGATCTGAAGCAGTTGTGGGACGGAATAAAGGTGTTCCGGAGATTCTACGAGCTTCTGGGAACCTAGTCCCTCCACGTTGTCCCTTCACGCCTTACGCGTTTGTGACGCCGTGCACGCCGCCCGTGTCCGGTCGTCTCTTATATTGGTCGACCCATGCACCGGCCCCTGTATCTCCTCGGCTTCGGTTATCTCGCCATCTGCGGCGCCGTAGTACTGCGCCACCGCACAGTGCCGCTGAGCGCTCCCGCGCACGGCTCCGTCACCCCATCCTTCGGTGGCTCGGCGGGGGAGTGGTTCGCGGCCATCAAGCCCTACTGCAACGCCGTCGAGGTCGAGTTGGCCCAACGCCAGCACCCCGCACCGTCGACCCTCGAAGGGCACGGCCTGAGCGCCGCCTGCTACGCGCTCGGCGGCAAGATCGATCTCGCGCGCGGCGTGATTGACCGCCTCGCCGTGGCGGACCGCTACCAGGCCGCCGGGATCGTGTTCAACGTGGCGCATCCCGTGGCCGACGCCGGCGACGATCGCTCGGCCGGGCCGATCATGGAGCTGGTCGTCGACTACTGGCCCAACCACTACATGGCGCTGTACCACGCGGGCATGTCCGAGTACGCTCTGGGGCAGCCGGAGCTGGCCCGGAAGCACCTCACGGCGTTTCTCGCCAACTACAACCAGAATGACGGTTGGACGCGAAACGCGCGGGACGTGCTCGCGCGTCTTCGCTAGCCGAGAGCGCCCGATAGTGGCAGAGCCCACCTACCTCAATCCGGGCGTTGTCCTGCAGGATCGCTACGAGATCGCCGACGAGATCGGACGAGGCGGGGTTT
>WNFI01520687.1_pt1 | contig 25621 bp, 24 predicted proteins | sample 5400471 | NCBI WGS metagenome assembly WNFI01 (sample SAMN13153348, study PRJNA577476) | soil metagenome | isolation source: 100 cm saprolite on Douglas fir-dominated hillslope | place: USA:California | collected 2013-09-17 | reverse complement strand
ATGCTCGCGCCCATCAGCACCCCGCCCGGTCGGGTGAGGAGCTGCGCGAGCCCGCCCCCTCCCAGGGAGCGACCATCGAGGTGGTCGCGGAACGGCCCCTCCGCCAGCGGGTCCACGCCGAGGACGCGGAGGGGCTGGCGGTCCAGGTCGACTCCGATAGCCGTGCCCTCCACCACGGGCGCGCTTGTCCGCACCCCCCATTCCACGCGCAGGCGCCGGTAGAGTGCTTCCGGCAGGCCGCGGGGCCCGCCCCGGATTTGGTGGGTGGCGCGGCCCACCACCGCCTCCGTGCTGCGCGCGAAGCTGCGCCCGGCGCTGGCGATGGCGAGATTGATAGCGACCACCACCGCCACCCCCACGGCCACGCCGAGAACCATGAGGGTTGTGGGGAGGGGCCGCCGCCGCAAGTCGCGGAAGCCGGTTCGCAGAAGGGTGCGGGTCAGCATCCGGCCCGCTCAGCCGGAAGACAGGGGAACGAGATGGCCATCCTCGATGGTGAGGACGCGGTCGGCGAGGGCCGCCACCTGCGGGCTGTGCGTGGCCAGGACCAGGGTCTTGCCCGCTCGGCGGGTCACGCGGTCCAACAGATCGAGCACGGCCTGGCCGGTCGCGTCGTCCAAGTTCCCGGTGGGCTCATCGGCAAGGACCAGGCCGGGGTCTTGGACCAGGGCGCGGGCAATGGCCACGCGCTGCTGTTCGCCGCCGGAAAGCCGGTCCGGGAAATCTTGCCTTCGGTCCGCGAGCCCCACCTCCTCCAGGAGGGCGAGCCCTCGCCGGACCGTTTCCCGGGGCGACGCCCCCGCCAGCTCGGCAGGAAGCTGGACGTTCTCGAGGACGGTCAGGGTGGGGATGAGGTTGAAGAATTGGAAAACGATGCCCAGGTGGTCGCGGCGGAAGAGCGTGCGGTCGCGCGGGGTGAGCCGGTTCAGGCAGGTCCCGTTGACCAGGACGTCGCCCGCGGTAGGCAGGTCGATCCCGGCCAGCAAGTTCAGCAAGGTGCTCTTGCCGCTCCCGCTCCGCCCGCGGATGGCCACGAACTCCCCCTCCGTGAACGCGGCGCTGGCCTCGCGCAGCACCGGGCGGCTCTTCCCGCCCTCGCTGTATTCCTTGCTCACGCGCTCGAGGCGGATGATCGCCGTCACGGGGTGTCGCCGGGGGGGACGGGGAAGTCTAGTCCGGCCCCAAACGTTGCCATAACGCGGCCGCGTCTTCAAGGCCGGTCACTTCCGGCGATTCCGGGCCCGAGCCCCGTACCGGGTGTCAGGCTGCGTCGCCACACCCCCTGGCCCAAAACGGCCACCGGGAGGCGCTGCTCCCGCCATCCATCCGCGACCCGGAGGACCTGACGGTCATGGTGATCTATGACGCGATTGTCATTGGGTCGGGTGCGGCCGGAAGTTGGGCTGCCAAAGAGCTGACCGAGGGCGGGCTCGAGGTAGTTCTCCTAGAGGCTGGTCGCGCGGTCGACTTGCCCTCTGGCCCGCCCCGGCCTGCGGGTCGCGCATTTCGTCTTTGGGCTCGCATGCGTGGTCAGCACATCCAGGCCCGGTGCTTTGCTTTCGCACCGCATACGCAGCACTTGTACGTAAACGATCGCCAGGACGTCTACACGACTCCCGCCGGCAAGCCGTTCACTTGGATCCGTGGCCGGCAGCTGGGAGGTCGTCTGCACACTTGGGCCCGCCACGCTCCACGAATCTCCCGCGAGGGGTTATTGCCCAGCGATGATCCGGCCGACGAGCGTCGATGGCCAATCTCGTACGAGGAACTCGCCTCTTACTACGATAGAGTCGAGCGCACCCTCGGTGTATTTGGCAGGCGGGACGGGATTCCTGAGTCGCCCGATGGTGAGTTCCTTGATCCACCTCCCCTGACGCCCTTTGAAGAAGAATTCTGTCGGCGTGTGACGGCAGGCTCGCCCACTACTCACATTACTCCGGCCCGGAATGTGCAGCCCCATCCCGCGCGAATTCCTGTGCCATTGGCGTTTGCGACCAGGACCGGGCGGCTCCGCATCGAAACCGATAGCATCGCTAGGCGGATCCTGATCGACGCGGAAACGGGTAAGGCCAAGGGCGTCTTGGTGGTTGATCGCAATACCAAGCAAGAACGTCAAGTCTTTGGACGGTTGATCGTCCTGGGGGCCTCGGCCTTTGAGAGTGTCCGAATATTGCTGAACTCCGCCTGCCCTAGCTACCCCGCCGGAATTGGTGGGGGCGCGGGAGTTCTGGGCCACTTCATCAGCGATCATTTAGCTCATTCGGCGGCGGCTTCGGTATCGGTCGGGCGCGAGCCGCTCCTCTTGCCGATGTCAGAACCTGTGGACGCCTACGACTGGGCTCCCCGGCTATACATCCCGGACCTCTGGAAGCGAACGGCTCCACCGGAGCGGTTCGGGCGCTACGGCGTGCAAGTCTCCTTCGCCCGCACTCGCGACACCTGGCTCTGCAACATGTCATTCCGCGGCGAGATGATGCCCCGCTACGAAAATCGGCTGACTATCGATCCCTCGCGCACTGATGCCTGGGGCATTCCTGTCGCTCACATCGACTGTACTTATTCAGATGGCGACCTGCGGCTGCTACAACAAATGCGGGAGGCAGGAAATGAGCTGGCCGCCTTGGCGGGAATGGAGCTCGCAGATCCGAAGAGAGAAAACTGGTTCAAGAGTCTCGCCCTCTCGATAGTCAAGAAGCAGTCACTCGGCGTGCCACCGGGATCGGCCATTCACGAGAACGGTGGTGCTCGGATGGGGAACGACCCTAACCGTTCGGTCCTGAACAAGAACAATCAGTGTTGGGACTGCGCGAACGTCTTTGTGACCGACGCAGCGTGCTTTCCTTACGCTCCATTCGCAAATCCTACCCTAACCATCATGGCCCTGACCGTGCGGACCTGCGACTACATTCTCCGTGAGTACAGCCCTCGGCCCTGCGACGGATGAGACTGGTCGGGGTGTCGGGAGCGGTGGCGGGTCAGGGGCGGCCTTGCGGAAGGAGCGGTGGGCGCGCGCGGTGGCAGTGGGGAGGTGCGATTTGAGAATCGAGTGGCGGAGGCTATCGCCCCAATCGCCGGAGGGTCTTGAGGATCCGGTCGACGCGCGGCGAACGCGAGGCCGGGGCGAGACGCCAGGCGACGGCACGCGCGGCCACGAACCGCGGCAGGAATCCCACGGCGATGAACCACGCGGCGAGGATGCCCTGCCGCTTCCGCGGCAGTCTGGCGTGCCGGCTGGCGACGGCGCCGCGCAATGCCAGCGCGCTCCGGCGGTCGTTTGCGTAGGGGTGAAGCGCGGGGTCGAGGCAGAGCGAGGCCAGGCGCGTGGTCAGGTGGTGGTGGTCCCGCATCCCCAGGGCTTGCGGGACCCTCATACCCAAATCGAGGGCCTTCGCCTGCATTGCCGCGTACTTATGCTCGTCGTGCGCAAGCGACCTGCGGAGCTGCGCGCCCGGGGCTGAGCCGTCGAGCGTCCAGGCGTTCGCTCCATGCTGGCGGTAGGCGCCCAGCGGCTCGTCGAGCGAGAGCACCGATCCATAGAACGGGGCCATCGTCACGAGGTAGCCGTCGGCGCCCATCCGAAAGTTGCCCTCAGGCACGGGCATGATCTTCTCCAGAACAGCGCGGGAGAACGCGTTGCCACTGGTGACGGCTGCCTCGTAGCGCCCGGTGGCGAACATTCGGGGGACCACGTCGCCACTGTCAAAACTCACCTCGGGGGCAGGGAGAAGGTCGAGCCTCCGTCCCGCACCGTCGACGAGATCGAGCCGGTACTGGATCTTAGAGATCCCCGAGATCCACGCCGATGCAACCCGCGCGACCGCGCCGGGATACAGGTAGTCGTCGGCGTCGAGGAACACCACGATGTCGCCAACGCTTGCGCAGAAGCCAGAGTTGAAGGCCGCTCCATGGCCGCCGTTTCGCTCGCGAAGGACGGCGATGATGCGGCTCCCGTACTCGCGGATGACATCGCGCGAGTTGTCTACGGAGGCGTCGTCGACGACTATGACCTCGGTTTTCGGGTGGGTCTGCGAGAGCGCGCTGTCGATGCTCTGAGCTAGGTAGCGCGCGTAGTTGAAGTTGTCAATGATGATCGAGACGAGGGGAGTCGACAATAAGAATTCCTTACCTGGGGGGCAAGGCAATATACCACGGCCATGCCGGCCGAGAACTCCAGCCGTGGACCACCCGGCGGGGAGTTGCGGGCACGGGTGCCGCGAGCGTCGAGCAGCACTGCCGCTCAAGTGACGACTTCAGGGTTCCCTGAGGCGTGCCGGAAGGCCGGACGGTCGGCGTCTCGGCCCCGGCTCCCCATCCCGCAAACGCGATGCGGGTAGAATACCCGCGGCTTGAGCTCTCATCCCGCTCCCCACTCCTACCGCGACCGTTACCTCTTCGCCGCCGCCATTGGCCTTGGCGCCTTCCTGCTCTTCCAGGTCCAGTTCATCATGGGCAAGGAGATCCTGCCCTGGTTCGGGGGAGCCCCTGCGGTCTGGACCACCTGCATGCTCTTCTTCCAGGTGGGGCTGCTTCTGGGCTACCTCTACGCCCATGTGCTCTCGGAGACACTCCCCCTCCGTAGCCAGCGGATGGTGCACCTGCTCGTGCTCGGCCTGACCCTGGGCCTGCTCGTCTGGCGCGGCCTCGTCTGGCCCTCGCCCCTCACCCCCGGGGACGCCTGGAAGCCTCGCCCCAGCGAGGCCCCGGTGGCGAAGATCCTCACCCTCCTCTCGTTCAGCGTGGGCCTGCCCTATCTGGTCCTTTCCGCGACGGGGCCACTCCTCCAGAGCTGGTTCTCGCGGGCGTGGCCCGGCCGCTCGCCCTACCGCCTCTACGCGCTCTCCAACCTGGGCTCGCTGCTCGGGCTCCTCAGCTACCCATTCCTGCTGGAGCCGGTCTTCCCCCTGGGTGCCCAGGGGTGGCTGTGGGGGGTTGGGTTCGCGGTCTTCGCGGCCGGGTGCGGCGCGACCGCGCTTTTTGTGGGTCGGTTGCCGCCGGCCTCGCGCCCGCCCGGCACCTCCCCCACGTCCAGGGAGGAGACGGCGCCGGCGGTCTCCCGCCGGATCCTCTGGTTTTTCCTGGCCGCGGTCGCCTCGATCATGCTGCTGGCGGTGACGAACCAGATCTGCCAGGAAGTGGCGGTGATCCCTTTTCTGTGGGTGTTACCCCTCATCCTCTACCTGCTCTCCTTCATTCTTTGCTTCGAATACGAGGGGTTCTACCGGCGCTGGTTCTGGGTGATGCTCCTGGCCCTGGCCGCGGGGGCGGCGGTGACGGCGCTCACCAAGGGGACCAGCCTGAAGATCCCGCAGCAGATCGGCATCTACTCATTCGTTCTCTGGGCCTACTGCATGGCCTGCCACGGCGAGCTGGTGAGCCTCAAGCCCGCCGCCCGCCACCTCACGTCGTTCTATCTGACCGTCGCGGCGGGGGGGGCGGCGGGAGGCATCTTGACCGGCTTGGTCGCCCCCCGGATCTTCCCTGCCTTCTGGGAGCTGCACTGCGCGCTCTTCGCGGGTCCGGTGCTGGTGGCGGTGGTGCTCCTCCTCGACCGCTCCTCCTGGCTCCACCACGGTCCGCGCTGGCGGGCGTGGACGCTGCGGCTCGTCCTTCCCGCCGCCCTCGTGACCCTGGGGGTGAGCCTGGAGCGCCTGGCCGCAGATTCCGTCCGCGACTCCGAGCTCGTGGCCCGGAACTTCTTCGGCGTGCTGCGGGTGATACGGGAGGACGAGGGGACAGACGATGAGACCCTGAGGCTCCGGCACGGCCGTATCACCCACGGCATGCAGCTCACCGCCCCCGCCCGCCGGCGCGAGATCAACCCGGAGGTCGTGCGGCTATCCTCGGGTCCCCATCCCGTCTTCACCTTCCTCCACGACTCTCCCGGGCAGGTGACGATCGTGCTGGGGGACGCCCGCCTCTCCCTCGAGCACGAGCCCCCCCAGAACTTCGACGTCCTCGCCCTGGACGCCTTCAGCAGCGACTCCATTCCCGTCCACCTGATTACGCGCGAGGCTTTCGCCCTCTACTTCAGGCACCTGCGCCCGGGGGGAGGAGTCCTGGCCGTCCACGTTTCGAACAAGTACCTGGACTTGAAGCCGGTGGTCCGCGGCCTGGCGGGGGCGCTCGGGCTCCGGGCCGCGCTCGTGGACTCCGACGAATCCGGGAGCTCGGTTTGGTCCTCGGATTGGATCCTGCTCGCCCACGAGGAGGCGGACTTGGGCCCGCCGGAGGTCCGGGACGCGGAGGAGGACCTCGACGTCAGCGACCGCCGCCTGCCGCTCTGGACCGACACCTACAGCAACCTGTTGCGGGTGGTCAAGTTCCGGTGAGACCCGCTCCACTCCCAGGCTAGCTTCCGGTCAGGGGAACGGCCCTCCCCTGAGCGCCGACTTGATTGGAGCGCCTGGCGGTTGCCGGCCTGGCCAGCGCGGTCCTGGGGAACACGATCCACGGGGGCTCCCGTCGCCGGATCTTGATAGACTTGCGGTATCGGATCCTGGCGCATGCGCGGCGGGCAAGGATCTGGCCTGACCCGCCGATGTGGCAAACGGGGGGAACATGGAGCCCATCCTCAACAAGGCGCGGGGCGGACAGAACGCCCTTGAGCAGATCGCGAACGAGATCCCGGGCTTCAAGGGTTACCGGGAGAAGGAGCTGCGGCGCGACGCCGACCGCGTCCAGCGGGAGTATCTCTCCTCGCGGCTGGAAGAGACCAAGAAGACCCTCGACGGGATGGCCGTCGCGGCCAGCCGGGCCGGCGCCCTCGACGGCATTAACGATATCGAGACCGCGCGCAAGCGCCTCGACAAGGTGGTGGCGCGCATCCGCTACGCGGATCGCGGCTACGCCGGCTTCTTCGCCACCGTCAAGGTGGACGAAGCCGCCCTGGAGCGGATCTATGCGTTCGACCTCTCCCTTCTGGGAGGGGTGGATGCGGCCCGCGCGGCCGCCCAGGCCGCGGGGACCCCGGCGGGGGGGGCCGGGGTCCAGGCCCTCCTGGCCGCCCTCGACGCCCTCGACGCGCGCCTGGCCGAGCGCGAGGCCGTCCTGAACGGTATCCAGTAAGGAGAGGACTGCAAATGGCGATGCTCGAGGTCATCCAGCACTTCGACGACTCCGGCCGCGAGATCGTCCACCGCGAGCCGCCCTCCGGTTCCACGGACATCAAGCTGGGCGCCCAGCTCATCGTCCAGGACAACCAATGGGCCACCTTCTTCCGCGATGGGAAGGCCTGCCTCGGGACGGCACACCCTCACCACCTTGAACCTGCCCCTCCTCACGCGCCTCCTGAAGATACCCTTCGGCGGCACCTCTCCCTTCCAGGCCCAGGTCTACTTCATCAGCCGCCAGACCTTCACCGACATGAAGTGGGGGACCAAGGAGCCCATCGTCTTCCGCGACTCCGAGCTGTCGATGGTGCGCCTACGCGCCTTCGGCCGCCTCTCCATGCGGGTGGCCGACCCCGGGATCTTCCTGGCCCAGCTCGTGGGGACCCGCGGGCAGTACTCGACGGATGCCATCGAGGACTTCCTCCGCGACATCTGCGTGGCCCGCCTGAACGACCTCCTGGGGGAGACCCTGAAGACCATCCTGGACCTGCCGCGCCACTACGACGAGCTGGCGGGGGCGCTCAAGGGCCGGGTGGCCGATGACTTTGGCAAGTACGGCCTGGAGCTCGTGGATTTCCTCATCGGGGCCATTACCCCGCCCGAGGAGGTCGAGAAGATGATCGACGAGCGGGCGGGCATGGGCGCGGTGGGCGACGTGCAGCGCTACATGGCGTTCAAGGCGGCGCGGGCGGTGGAAGCGGCGGCCAGCAACCCCGGCGAGACGGGGAGCACGGCCGGCCTCGGCCTGGGGGCGGGGATCGGGATGATGATGCCGCAGATGATCGCGGGGGCCATGGCGGGGGCGGCCGGCTCGGGGGCGCGTCCGGCGCCGGGCCCGGCCCCCACGGCCCCCGGCGGTCGCCGCGAGATCAAGCCCGGCATGAGCTTCGAGGAGGTGCGCGGCCTCTTTGGCGGCCCCCAGGGAGAGGTGGTCTTCGGCAACAAGGCTCGCTGGACCTACGCCGACCTCACCGTGATCTTCGAGGACGGCAAGGTCGCGGAGGTGAAGTTCTGAAGCGCCGTCCGCCGGCCTCAGTGTGACACCCGTCCCCCTCGGAGTGGAGTGGCTGGTGGACGCCCACGGCTGCGCGCCCGCGGCGTTGCGGTCGCGCGACCTCCTGGCCGGGATCTTTGATCGCATTGTGAAAGATCTGAGGCTGCGCCCAGGGGGGGACGCTCAGTGGCGGGTCTTCCCGGAGGGAGGCGGGGTCACCGGCCTTCTCCTCCTCACGGAGTCGCACCTCGCCTGCCACACGTTCCCGGAGCGCGGCTTTGCCGGCTTCAACCTGTACTGCTGCCGCCCCCGCGAGCCCTGGCCTTGGGAGGAGCGCCTGACCGAGGCCCTGGAGGCGAGCCGGGTCCTGGTGCGCTCCTATCCGCGGGGAGAGATGTGAGCGGCTACGAGGGCCGCTGTCCCTCCTGTGGGGGCCCCCTCGTCTTCCGGCTCGGCTCGTCCCTGCTCCGGATCTGCGACCACTGCGGAGTGGCGGTGGCTCGCAAGGGGGCGGCCCTGGCCGCCTACGGCAAGGTCGCGGAGCTGATCCCCACCTCCTCCCTGCTCGCCCTCGGCCAAGAGGGCGGGTACGAGGGCGCCCCGCGCTTCGATCTCGTAGGCCGGCTGCAGCTCGACTACGGCACGGGCACCTGGGACGAGTGGCTCATGGGCTTCCGCGACGGCACTTGGGCCTGGCTCTCGGAGTCCCAGGGGAAGTTCCACTACTTGGGACGGGTGCCGGTGCCGCCCGCGCCCGGCTTCGCCGACCTCCACGTGGGCCAGACCCTGGACCTCGGCCCCCCGGGCACGTTCGTGGTCATCGAAGCCGGCGAAGCCCGTTTCGTGACCGGTCAGGGGGAGCTGCCCTTCGACGTGGAGCCGGGCAGCCGGCTGCGCTACGCCGACCTGTCCGGGCCGGACGGGCAGTTCGCCACCCTCGACTACGGCACGGGCGCCACCGCGGAAGCCCTGTTCGTGGGCCGGGAAGTGGCCCTCGAGGACTTGGGCCTCACGCGGACCCGGAGCGACGAGGAGCGACGGACGAAAGTCGCGGTGACCGCTCTCTCCTGTCCGCAATGCGGCGGTCCCCTGGAGCTCCACGCCCCCGACCAGGCCCAGCGCATTGCCTGTCCCTACTGTGGCTCCCTGCTCGACGCCACCCGGGACCTGGCCGTGCTCGAAGCCCTCTCGCACCCGCCCGTGACCCCGCTCATCCCCCTGGGATCGGCGGGCCGATGGGGGGGTATCGAGTGGGCGGTCATCGGCTTCATGCAGCGCTCCGTCACCGCGGAAGGAGTGCGCTACCCCTGGGACGAGTACCTCCTCTACCAGGCCCGCCAGGGCTTCCGCTGGCTGGTGGAGGCCAAGGGCCACTGGTCGTTCGTGGAGCCGGTGAACGCGGGAGATGTGATCGACCGCCTCTCGCGAAAGGAGTACCGCGGTCAGTCCTTCCGGCCCTTCCAGGGCGGGACCGCCCGGGTGGACCACGTCCTGGGGGAGTTCTACTGGGCGGTGGCGCGGGGAGACGAGACCGACACCGCGGACTACATCTGCCCCCCCCTCATGCTTTCCCGGGAGGGCACGCGGAAGGAACTCAACTGGAGCCTGGGGACCTACGCGGAGGGGGAGGAGATCTGGAAGGCGTTCGGCCTCACGGGGAGCCCTCCGGAGCCCCGGGGGATCGCGCCCCACCAGCCGCGCCCCTTCGGCGAGGCCGGGCACGTGTATGGGCGCTTCCTCCTCGGCTTGGCCGTAGCCGTCTTTCTCTTCCTGGGCTTCACGGTTTCCGGGGGGCATCCCCTCTTCCAGCAGTCGGTGAGCATCCCCCGCACCGCGGCCTCGGGCTCGCCGGAGGCGGCCCTCTTCACCGATCCCTTCGTGGTCCCCGACGAGGGCAATTTGGAGGTTCGGGTTCGGGCCCCCGTGAACAACTCCTGGCTCTACCTGGACGGGGCGCTCGTGAACGACGAGACGGGAGGGCTGGACGAGTTCGACCTCGAGGTGTCCTACTACGCGGGGGCGGACAGCGACGGGTCCTGGACGGAAGGGGGGAAGGAGGCCGTCGCCTACGTGGCCGCGGTGCCCCCGGGGCGCTACGTGATGCGGCTGGCTCCGCAATGGGAGGCGGGACGCCCCCTCCCGGGCTACGAGCTCAGCGTGCGCACCCACGTCCCCCGCGTCCACCAGATCGCTTTCGTCCTCCTCGCCCTCGCCGCCTGGCCCCTCTTCTTGGCTTGGCGGCATTTCCGATTCGAGTCGCAGCGGTGGAGCGAGAGCGACCATCCCTGGTTTACGAGCGGGGGAGGGGGAGACGACTAGCATGAAGTTCGCCTATACGGTGTTCGCGGTGATCGTGCTGGGGGGCTACACCCTCGCTACCTGGAAGGGCTGGGACTTCGGTTCTTGCCGCCGGGGGCTCGTGCCCGCCAGCGTGCGACAGTCCCCCGGCGGCTATCGTTCGTATTACTACTGGACAGGAGGAAAGTGAAGTGATCGAGCAATGGATCGCCAACCATTCCCGGCCGGTCTTGGATTCGGTGCTCTACTCCCTGCTGGGCTGCCTGGTACTTTTCGGGGCGTTCTGGATCATCGAGAAGGTCCTCCCTTTCTCGCTCACCAAGGAGATCGCGGAGGACCAGAACGTCGGCCTCGGCATCATCCTGGGCGCGTTCATCCTCGGGCTCTCGATGATCATCTCCGCGGCCATCCGGGGCTAGGCGGGAGGCGCTGAACCTCCCTCCCCATGCGCTCTCCCCTCGTCTATCTGACCGTCCTCGTGGTGGCGGCCTGCGGGCTCGTCTACGAGCTGGTGGCGGGGACCTTGGCCAGCTATGTCCTGGGCGACTCCGTGACCCAGTTCTCCATCGTCATCGGTGTCTACCTCTCGGCTCTGGGCCTGGGTTCCTACCTCTCGCGCTACGTCCAACGCGGGCTCGTCCGGCGCTTCGTGGAGATCGAGCTGGCGGTGGCGCTCTTGGGGGGGGCGTCGGCCCCCATCTTGTTCCTCTCCTTCGCCCACCTGCCCAACTTCTTTCGACCCGTGCTCTATGGAGTCGTGCTCCTGGTCGGGGCCCTGGTGGGTCTCGAAATCCCGCTCGTGTTGCGGATCCTCCGCGAGACCGTCGACTTCAAGGAGCTGGTGGCCAAGGTCCTCACCTTTGATTACCTGGGCGCCCTCCTGGCCTCGCTGCTGTTCCCCATCTTCCTCGTCCCCCAGCTCGGCCTCGTGCGCACCTCCCTCCTCTTGGGCCTGGCCAACGCGGGGGTGGGGCTCTGGTCGACCTGGCTCTTCGCCCCCTTGCTGCCCGCGGTCCGCGACCTCAGGGTCAAGGGCCTGGCCGTGACCCTCGCCCTCCTGGCCGGATTCGCCTACGCCGACCATCTGACCGAGCTCGCGGAAGACGGGCTCTATGTGGACGCGGTCGTCTTCGCCCGCAGCACCCGCTACCAGCGGATCGTCCTCACCCGCTCGCGGCACCATTTCCAGCTCTTCCTCAACGGGAACCTGCAGTTTTCTTCCGTGGACGAGTACCGCTACCACGAGGCCCTGGTGCACCCGGCTATGGCCCTGGTCCCCCGCGCGCAGCGGGTGCTCGTGCTGGGCGGGGGCGACGGCCTCGCCGTTCGTGAGATCCTGAAGTACGCGTCGGTGAAGGAGATTCAACTGGTTGATCTCGACCCGGAGATGACCCGCCTGGCGGTGGAGAACCCGCTGCTGCGCGAGCTGAACGGAGGATCGCTCCTCGATCCCCGGGTGCGGGTGGTCAACGAGGATGCGCTGGTCTGGCTGGGGGAAGGGGCCGGCCATGGCCTCTTCGACGTCGCCTTCGCGGACTTCCCCGATCCCCACAGCTTTTCCCTGGGGAAGCTCTACACCACGCGTTTCTACGGCCTCCTCGCCCAGCGTCTGGACCCGGAGGGGGCGCTGGCCGTGCAGAGCACGTCCCCCCTCATGGCCCGCAAGTCGTATTGGTGCATCGCGCGGACCATGGAGGCCGCGGGCTTCCGCGTGCGGCCCTACCACGCGCTCGTTCCCTCTTTCGGCGAGTGGGGCTACGCGCTGGCCGCCCTCCGGCCCTTCGACCCCCCCCGCGCGGTCATCCCCGGCCTCCGCTACCTCGACCCCGAAACGCTGGCCTCGCTCTTCGTCCTGGGGCCGGACATGGCACCCGTCCCCACCGAGGTCAACCGTCTCAACAACCAGGCCCTGGTGCGCTACTACGAAGAGGAGTGGCGCCGCTGGAATTAGAAGGAGAACGCCCCATGCGTACCGTCCTCATGGTCCTGTTCGTGGCCGTTGCCATATCCCGTATCGCGGGAGCGGAGCCGCGGAAGCTCCGCACCCTGGCCGACTTCCAGCCCGCCGCCGCGCGGGCCCGGGCCGTGCTCGAGCTGCCGCGGTTCGAGCAGACCCCGGCCGAAGTAGAGGCCAGCGGCAAGGGGGCCATGGCGGAGGCGGATCGGCGCTTGTCCTCCCTGGCCGCGCAGGATCCGGCCCGGGTCACCTTCGAGAGCACGATCGCCGCCCTCGACGCCATCGGCTACCCCGTCTCCCTCGCCGCCCAGCGCCTCCTCCTCATGAAGGAGACCCGGACCGACAAGGTACTGCGCGAGGCGGCCGGGCAGCAGCTGGTGGGCCTGCAGGAGTGGTCGGTGGGCGTCGTGTACCGCGAGGACGTCTACAAGGCCTGCCGGGCCTTCGAGGAGGCCTATCGGTCCCAAAAACGGCCTCCCCTCGCGGGGGAAGACCTGAAGCTCTTCGAGGACACCATGCGGGACTACCGCCGGGCGGGGCTGCACCTCGACCGCGCCACCCGGGACCGGGTGGAAGCCCTGCAAAAGCAGCTGGCCCGCCTCTCCAACGACTTCGAGGTGAACATCACGAACGCGAAGAAGGTCGTCACCTTCACCCGCGAGGAGCTGGAGGGCGTCCCCGAGACCTTTCTGGAAGGGGTGAAGAACAAGGAAGGGACCTACGACCTTCTCGCCAACGTCACCCCCCACGCCATCATGGTGGGGGAGAATGCGCAGCGCGAGGCCACCCGCCGCCGTCTCGACGAGGCCCGCTCCACCTTGGCCCAGGCCGAGAACGGGCCCCTGCTCGCGCAGATCGTCGGCCTGCGCGACCAGATCGCGGCCCTCCTCGGCTACAAGACCTGGGACGACTACCAGATCGAACCCCGCATGGCCAAGACGGGGGTCCGGGCCCAGGGCTTCCTGGAGGACCTGAACCGCGGCCTGCAGCCCAAGTTCCGGGCCGAGCTGGCCCGCTTCTCGGCCATGAAAGCGGCGGACACCGGCGGCCGGGACGCCACCATAAAGAGCTGGGACTGGCGGTACTACGAGAACCAGCTCAAGAAGAGAGAGCACAACGTGGACGCGGAGGCCCTTCGCGTCTTCTTCCCCATGGAGCGCTGCCTCACGGGGATGTTCGAGGTCTACCAGCGGATCTTCGGGCTCAAGTTCGAGCAGATCGAGAACCCCGCCCCCTGGTTCGAGAACGTCACCCTCTGGGTGGTGACCGACGCCGCCTCGGGGGAGCCCCTGGGTACCTTTTACCTCGACCTCTTCCCCCGGGACGGCAAGTTCAACCACTTCGCGGAATTCCCCATCATCGACGGCAAGCTCCGCGCCGACGGCCTCTACCAGCGCCCGGTGGTGGCCCTCATCTGCAACTTCACCGCCCCCGGGAAGGACCGCCCCTCCCTCCTCACCCACGCCGAGCTGGAGACCCTCTTCCACGAATTCGGCCACGCCATGCATTCCATCCTCACCCGGGCCAAGTACGGCCAGTTCGCGGGGACCAACGTCCCCCGCGACTTCGTGGAGGCCCCCTCCCAGATGCTGGAGGCCTGGACCTGGGACCCCGCGATCCTCAACCGCTTTGCCGCCGACTACCGGGATCCCAGCCGCACGATCGACGCCGCCGTCATCAAGAGGCTGAAGGAGGCCCGGCTCGCCACCAGCGGCACCGACTATTGCCGCCAGCTCGCCCTCGGCCTGGGCGACCTGCGCCTGCACGCCGCCCCCGTGGCCGGCCAGCCCAAGGATCCCCAGGCCATCCTCAACCAGACCTTCGCGGAGGTGTTCTTGGCCCCCCCCGAGGGCAGCCACTTCGGCGCCTACTGGGGCCACCTCGTCGGCTACGACGCGGGCTATTACGGCTATCTCTGGTCCAAGGCCATCGCGGAGGACATGGCCACCGCCTTCGAGCAGTCCAAGGACGGGTTCCTGAGCGAGGAGGTGGGGATGCGCTTGCGCAACGACGTCTACGCCGCGGGCGGCTCCCGCGACGCGGAGGACCTGGTCCGGACCTTCCTGGGCCGCGAGCGCTCCAATCAACCGCTCCTCGAATCGCTCGGCATCGGCGGTCCTCCCGGCGCGCGCTGAGGTGGGCCTGTCCCGTCGGGACGTGCTCCGGGGCCTGGCCGGTCTCGGCTTGGCCGCCTGCGGGACAGGGCGCGGGGGGGGCGGGCCCAGAATCGAAGGCGCGATCGTGGGCGGCTCCCACCGTCGTGGCCACCGGATCCGGGATGGCTTCCGGCCGCCCCCCTCCCGGCGCGAGACGGTGGCGGTCGCGATCCTGGGGGCGGGGGTGGCCGGTCTGTCCGCGGCCTGGGCCCTGGAACGGGCGGGTTTCCACGACTTTCTGGTTCTCGAGCTGGAGGACGCGCCGGGGGGAACCGCCCGCGCGGGGGTCGGGCCCGTCACCCCCTACCCTTGGGGCGCCCACTACGTTCCCGTCCCTTCCCCGGACAACCACCCGCTGGTCGCGCTCCTCACCGAGGTGGGCGCGGTCCGGGGCCGGGATGCCCGGGGACGGCCGGTCTACGCCGAGGAGGTCCTCTGCCGGGAGCCGCAGGAGCGGCTCTTCCTCCACGGGCAATGGCGGGGGAGGTCCGCGCCCTCGACCGCCTCTCCATGGCCGAATACCTGGCCCAGCGGGGCTGGGCGTCGCCCCCCCTGCGCTGGTTCGTGGAGTACGGCTGCCGCGACGACTTCGGGGCCCACCTCGGCCAGACCTCGGCCTGGGCCGGCATTCACTATTTCGCGGCCCGCCTCTTGAACGAGAAAGGGGAGGAGGAGCCGGCGGAGTTCCTGACCTGGCCCGAGGGCAACGGCCGGCTGGTGAGCCATCTGGCCCGGGCGGTGGGGAAGCGGCTCCGGCTGGGGGCCACCGTGACCGAGGTCGATCCGGGCCCGGACCGGGTCCGGGTGACGTATTACGACGAGGCGGAGGGCCGCGCGGTGGGGGTCTCCGCGGACCAAGTCGTCTTCGCCCTGCCCCGGTTCCTGGCCGCTCCCCTCCTCACCCCCTACCGCGCGTCGCCGCCCCCTCATCTTAAGGAGACGGTCTACGGCTCCTGGATGGTGGCCAACCTCACGCTCCGCGACCGTCCCCCCTCCCGCGGCTTCCCCCTGGCCTGGGACAACGTCCTCTTTGACAGCCCCTCCCTGGGCTACGTGGTGGCGACCCACCAATCCGGTCGCGACTACGGGCCGACCGTCCTCACCTACTACCTGCCCCTGGTCGACGACGACGCCCGGCGGGCCCGGACGCGGCTGTTCTCCACCACCTGGGAGGAGTGGGTGGCCGTCATCCTGGACGACCTCCGGCCCGCCCACCCCGGCCTGCGCGACCTCGTGGAGCGGATCGACGTCTATCTCTGGGGCCACGCCATGGTGCGGCCTCGGCCCGGCTTCTGCTGGAGCGAGGCCCTCGCCGCCTCCCGGCGCCCGCTGGGCAAAGTCCACTTCGCCCACACCGACCTCTCCGGAATGGCCCTCTTCGAGGAGGCCCAGTATTGGGGGATCCACGCCGCGGAGGGAGTCCTCAGGGAGCGGGGGCACCGGCTCCCGGGCTGGGCGGGGTGAGCGCGAGCGTGGCTCCGCGCCCCGCCCCCGGTCCCTGGCTGGTCTCCGCGCGCTGGGACGTGGCCGTCTTCGGCGGCTCCGCCCTCCTCGCCTTCGCGCTCCTGCTCTGGGGGAAAGCGCACGGGCGCCTGGCGGGGTCGCTGCCGCTCTGGACGTGGGTGGCGACGGTCCTCTTCGTCGACGTGGCCCACGTCTGGGCCACCGCCTATCGGGTCTACCTCGACCCCGCGGAGGTGCGGCGGCGCCCGGGCCTCTACCTCGGCCTCCCCGTGGCCGCCTACGGGATCGGGGTCGTGCTGTACTCGGGCTCGGCCACCCTGTTCTGGCGCGTGCTCGCCTACCTGGCCGTCCTCCACTTCGTGCGCCAGCAGTACGGCTGGGTCGCGCTCTACCGACGCCGCCTGGGCGTGCGCTCCCGCCTGGACCGCGTGCTTGACGACGCGGCCATCTACAGCGCCACCCTCTACCCGCTCCTCTACTGGCACGCCCACCTGCCCCGCGAGTTCGAGTGGTTCATCGAGGGGGACTTCCTCCCCGGGCTGCCCAAGGGGTCGGCGGAGCTCCTGTGGCCAGTCCACCTCGCCATCACCGCCGCCTACGTCTTGCGGCAGGCCCAGCTCCTCCTCACCGGCCGGCCTGTGAGCGCGGGCAAGAGCCTGATCGTGGTCACGACCTGGCTGTCGTGGTACGTGGGGATCGTGGCCCTGAACTCGGACTATGCCTTCACCGTCACCAACGTGCTCGTCCACGGCCTGCCCTATCTGGGCCTGGTCTGGATCTACGGGCGCGCGCGCTTTGCGGGCTCGGGGGCGGCGGTGGCCCCGCTCTTCCGACCGGGGGCCTGGCCCCTCTACCTCGCCCCCCTGCTGGCCGCCGCTTGGTGCGAAGAATGGGCCTGGGACCGCTTCGTCTGGCACGAGCGGGCGGCGCTCTTCCCCGGTCCTGCCTTTCTCTTGGGGCCGGCCGCCCTGGCCCTGCTGGTGCCCCTCCTGGCCCTACCCCAGGCCACGCACTACGCGCTCGACGCCTGGATCTGGCGGGTCCGTCCCGAGAACCCGGACTTGGCGCGCCACCTCGGGTTCTGACGCGCTCACGCCTCCCCGGGCGTGATCCACTCCGGTCCCGCCGGGCTCCGGTGGGCGGAGAGCTGCTCCAGGAGCGGGCCGGGCTCGCTGTCCACGAGGATGAGGCCCCGGTTCGGGGGTGGGACGAACCCCTCGCGCACGGCGTGGTCCACGAGCGCAATCAGGGAATCGTAGTAACCGGCCACGTTGAGCAGGCCGACGGGCTTGCGGTGGATCCCGAGCTGCGCCCAGGTCACCATCTCCAGGAGCTCCTCGAAGGTGCCGAAGCCGCCGGGCAGGGCCACAAAGGCATCGGAGAGTTCCGCCATGAGGGCCTTGCGCGCGTGCATGCTGGGAACCACCCGCATCTCGGTGAGGGTCCGGTGCGCGATCTCGCGGGCGACCAGGCCGTGGGGGATCACCCCCAGGGCCTCGCCCCCCGCCGCGAGCAGGGCGTCGGCGAGAACGCCCATGAGGCCCACGCTCCCGCCTCCAAAGACGAGCCCCTGTCCGCGGGCTACCAGGGCCCGGGCCAGCTCCCGCGCCGCCGCTACGTACCTCGGATCCCGGCCCGGGCTCGAGCCGCAGAAGACGCAGACCCGACGCACGCCCCTTACCGCCCCTTGGGGTAAAGCGCCATGAGGAGGCCGAAGCCGCCCGCGGCCGCGCACGCGTAACGGCCCACGTCCCAACGGCCGGCGGGCAGCTTCATGGCGTCTTCGATGCTGAGGCCGTCGGGCACGGGATCGTACTTGGACATCTGGGAGGCGCTGTAGAAGAAGCCCAGGATGCCAAGGATCATCAGAATCCCGCCGAAATTCCGCATGGGAGTCTCCTATTCACCCGTGAAACGAGGCTTTCGCTTCTCCAGAAACGCCCCCGTTCCCTCCATCTTGTCCTTGGACTCGAAGGCGATGGCCTGGGCCGTGGACTCGTAGAGCAAGCCGGCGGAGAGCGGCACTTGGCTGGAGGCGTTGAGGGCGGCCTTGGCCAGGCGCAGGGCCAGGGGACCCAGAAGGAGCACCCGCTCCGCCATCGCCCGCGCCGCCGCCATGAGGGCCGAGGGAGCCACCACCTGGCTGACCAGCCCGTAGGCCAGCGCCTGTTGGGCGTCCCAGCGGGCCCCGGTCAGGATCAACTCCTTGGCCCGGCCCAGGCCGACCACGCGGGGCAGGCGCTGGGTGCCGCCGGCCCCCGGGATGATGCCGAGGCTGGGCTCGGGCAGGCCGAAGACCGCGGTGTCCGCGGCCAGCCGTAGATCGCAGGCCGGGGCCAGCTCGCAGCCCCCCCCCAGGGCGTAGCCGTTCACGGCCGCGATCGAGATCGCATCGTGGTTCTCGACCGCGGACATGAGCCGGGAATTCACGGAGGCGAGGGCGTCGTCGCGCCGACGCGCCCGGATCGCGCGGATGTCCGCCCCCGAGACGAAGGCCTTGTCCCCCTCCCCGGTGATGATGAGCACGGCCGCCCGCGCGGCCCGTACCGCCTCCAGGGCGGCATGGAACTCCGCCACCGTCTCCGTGTCGAGGGCGTTGCGCACCTCGGGGCGGTTCACGGTGAGGGTCGCCACCCGTCCACCCTCCGCTCCATCCAGCGCCAAGACGAGGTTGCGATAGGACATGGCTGGCCTACCCCCCGCCGTGCTGGCCGACGCCGCGGCCGAGCTCCGGCTCGGGGGCGATACGGGCGCAGGCAGCCGCGGCCTGCTCCCGGGAGACCTTGCCCCGGGCGATCCCTTCGTCCAGGTCGCGGCGGATCTGGGCCAGGGCCTGTTCCCGGGCGGGCCCCTGTGCCCCGACCGCGACGCCGGTATACTGAGGCATGAGCGCCGACCGCCGGGTCGTGATCTACGGAAAGGACAACTGACCCTACACCGCCGAGGCCCGTGAGGCCTTCGCCGGCAGAGGCTACGCGGTCGATTACCGCAACGTGAAGCGGTCGGCCCCGGACCTAGAGGAAATGCTCGCCCACTCGAAGGGCGTCCGCCAGGTTCCCGTGATCTTGGAAAATGGCGGGGTCACCATCGGCTACGGAGGGACCTGAGGGGTCTAGGGGAGGCCGGTCGGCCTCCTGCCCGTCCAAAGAAAGGGGCCCGAGGGGCGAGGAGCCGAGGCGCGTCTGGCCCGCGCTCTGCTGCCCGCGAGGCTTTTGTGCGTCGGCAAGTGAAAACCCAGCCAACCGACACGCTCGTCGCACGGTCAAAGAAGACGGTGCGGTCGCCCTTCGAAGCCGAGGGTGTGTTCGCGTCTCGAGAGTCGGCATTCATGATTTGCCGTTTCTTCCCCCCCCGGCCCCTGCGCCGCGGGCGTGGTGCGCCGTACCCGGGCCGATCCACGGCCCGCGGGCGGGGCGTTTTTGAGGGGAGATAATCGGGAGATGCGCTTGGGCCAGGGGGCGAAGCGAGAGGCCCGCCCAGAAGCCCTTTCTCTCCACAGTCCAGGGTGTCGGTGACCACGGCCGCCGCGCCCGAAGCCGGGCGGGGGTTGGCGGAGGCGGGACCCCCCGCTCCCCGGCCCGTGCCCAGGGTTTACGGGGCCCGGGTTCGGCGGGTCCTCATTGTCCTGGCGGTGGTCGTCCTCGGTCTCGTGGCCGTCTTTCCCCGTGAGCGCGCCTCTCGCATCGCCCTCGAGGTGCGGCCCGTTCCCTTGAACCCCGCGAAGCCGGCCCAGGCCGAGCTCGGGAGCCTCCGCTACCGGGGGGGCCTCTGGCTGACCTCGCCCGACCCTCGCTTCGGGGGCCTCTCCGACCTCCGGGTCAGTCGGAACGGACAGCGGCTCCTCGCCATCTCCGACTGCGGGTACGAGTTCGAAGCGACCCTGGTCTACGGGCCCGAGGGGTCGCTCTCCGACCTGAGCGATCCCGAGCTTGCCCCGTTGCGGGCTCCCGGGGATCTCGCCCTGACCCACGACGAAGGGGATGCGGAGGGCCTGGCGCGGATGCCCGACGGGAGCCTTGTCGTCAGCTTCGAGCGGCGGCACCGGCTCTGGCGCTATCCCCCCGGCGAAACTCCGCTCCGGGGCGTCGCCACCGCCCTACCCGAGGCCCCGGGGTTCTCGCGCCTGGAGCCCAACCTGGGCATCGAGGCCATGACCGGCCTTGCCGACGGGCGCCTGCTCGCCATCGGCGAGGTGACCTCGCCCGAGCACGAGGGTGCCACCGCCTGGCTGGGGGGGGACCGTGCCTGGTCCATGACCTCCTATCCGCTCTTCTACGATCGCGCCCGGTCCGCGGCCGCCCTGCGCCCCACGGGCGCCGCCCTCCTCCCCTCGGGCGACGTCCTGGTCCTGGAGCGTCGATACCCCCCCCTGGCCGGCCGGATCCGGCTGATCGAGCGGGCCCGCCTGGAGGCGGGCAACCTCGAGGGCCGCGAGATCGCGCGCCTCGACGAGGTGCTCTCTCTTTACAACTTCGAGGGGATCGACGCGCGGCCCGGCGGGGAGGGGGAGACCTGGGTCTACCTCCTCTCCGACGACGACAACTGCCGGCGGGATCCGGGCCCAAGGCGGCGCTCCCCCCAACGCACGCTGCTGCTGGCCTTCACCCTGGAAGAGAACGACTGAGGGCGTCGCCTCAGGGGAACAGCTTGCGGGCGTTCTCCTCCAGGATCTTGGCCTGGACCTCCGCGGACAGGCCCAGGGCGCGGAAGTCCCGCAGGTTGGCGGCCATGCTCAGGACCCCCGGGGCGGGCCAGTCGCTGCCGTAGAGCACCTTGTCCGCGATCTCGGCCAGGCGCGGGAAGTAGCGCAGGATGGCCCGGGGCGGGATGCTGGACACATCCATGTAGACCCGCGGGAAGCGCCGCACCAGGAAGAAGGCCTGCTCCATCCAGCGGGGCCGTCCGCCGTGGGCGATGATGATCGTGAGCTCGGGGAAGTCCACCGCCACGTCATCCACGGCCATGGGCTCGCCGGCGCGGGAGCGCGCCCCCGGGAAGATCGAGGTCCCGGTGTGGATCATCACGGGCAGGCGCAGCCGCTGGGCCTCCTCGTAGATCGCGCGCAGGGCGTCCATCCCATGGAGGTAGGCGTTGGGTTCCACCCCCATGTGGGGTGGGTGGAGCTTCAGGGCGCGCACGCCCAGCCCCGCCGCGCGTCGCACCTCCGCCGCCGCGTCCTCCGCGAAGCGGGGATGCACCCCGCCCATGGGGAGCAGGCGGTCGGGTGCGGCCCCGCAGTACTCCGTCACGTACTCGTTGACCCTGTGGCCGAAGCCCATGAGATCGGGGCTCGGGTAATTGACGAGCACCGCGCGGTCGATCCCGTCCGCGTCCAAGCGACGCAGCAGGTGGGTCGGGCTCTTCATGATCTTCTGCAGCTCGTCCACGTCGGGGCGACCCCGGGTAATGACCTCGAGGACGGCAGGCTTCATCTCCCACCAGGGCTGGACGTGGATGTGGGCGTCGGTGATCATGCCGACCGCTGGGGAGGGGGCCAGAGCCGGTTGCCGTCGGCGGCCATGGGCACGGGCGGTGAGGATAGCACGCCCCACCCGCTGTGCTAGGCTTCTGCCACCGTGCTGCTCCCCGTGCTCCTGCTCGCTTTCGCTCCCGGCCGACCCCTCTTTTACTGGGGAGCGCGGCCGCCCGTGATCGCCACCGAGGCGGGGCCGGATCGGGGGCCCGAGGCCCGCATCCTGGAGGTGCACGCCGCCCTCGACCGGGGCGACCTCGTGCTGCGGCTGACCTTGGACCGGCCGGTGCAGGAGGCCCTCTACCTTCCCACCGGCGAGCCCGTCTCCGGCCGGCTCCGCGCGGTCCTGTACCTGGACGCGGACGGGGACCGGGCCACCGGCCTCGACCAGGGACCGCGCGACCTGCGCACGGGCGCGGACTTCCGCCTGGAGGTGGGGGTGGTGGCCCTGGGGGCGGACAAGGACGAGAAGCTTCCCGCCCAGGCCCTGGTCACCGCGTTCCTGGCCTCCCTCGGCCCCGACGGTCGCCGCCACAGCCTGTGGCGGGGCGACGACGCCGCCACCCCGGACCGGGTCTCGGTGCGGGGAGAATGGGTGGAGCTGCGCCTCTCCGGCTCCCAGGTGACCCTGCGGCCGGGTGCCCGCCTCATCCTCGCCGATGGCGATCGTTCTTGGGACGGCCGCATCGTCCCCTGAGGAGCGCGCGCCCCGGGGCCCTGATGCGCGATAATCTCGGGATCGGAGGAGACGCTTTGGCAGGCCAGACCGCCGCCAAGATCCTGGTGGTCGAAGACGAGGAGCAGATCCGGCTCCTGGTCGAGAGCATCCTGCGCGCCGCGGGCTACTCGGTGCTCTCGACCGGGGAGTCCACCCGCGCCCTGGAGCTGGCGCGCCCGGATCCCCCCGACCTCGTCCTCTGCGACATCGCCATGCCGGGCCTGGATGGATACGGGGTGCTCAAGGCCCTCCAGTCCGACCCCGCCACCGCCCGCTGCCCGGTGGTCTTCGTGACCGCCCACAAGGACTTTGGCGAGCGGGTGCGGGCCTTCCGCTTCGGCGTCGTGGACTACGTGACCAAGCCGTTCACGCGCGAGATCCTCTTGCGCAAGGTCGAGCGGGTCCTGGGGGGGCGGCACGAGCGGTCGGGCGTTCGGGAGGAGGGCGGGGAGGCGGTTCCCGGCCTGCTCGAACAGGTGAGGCGCGAGTCGCGCAGCGGCGTGCCCCCCGTCCCCCACGAGGGGGGCGAGGGCCGGGCCCTGATCCAGGACGGGCGGGTGCTGGAGAGCACGCTCCCCGCCGAGGCCGGCCCGAACGCGCGCGCCCAGTTCCAGGAGCTGGACCTCGAGCGCGAGCAGATCGCCTCCCACAATCCCCTCCGCCTTCCCGGCGATCCCAACTCCCTCCCCGAGCTGGACTCCCTTCCCGAGGCCCTGCGTACGGTCCTGGTCGTCGACGACAACCGGCTCTTCCGCACGTTCCTGAAGGATGCCCTCACCCGGAGGGGCTTCACCGTGCACGAGGCGGGGAACGGCGAGGAGGGCCTCAGAGTAGCCTTGGAGAAGCGTCCCTGGCTGGTCCTCACCGACGTGGCCATGCCCGGGGTGGACGGCATCGAGTTCTGCCGCCGGCTGCGCGGCCACAGCCTCCTGCGCCACACCCCCCTCATCTTCCTCTCCGGTTGGGATGAGTACCGAGACCGCTACCGGGGCCTGGCCGCCGGGGCCGACGAGTACCTCTCCAAGGACACTCCCGTCCGGGAGCTGCTCATCCGCATCCAGATCGTGCTCAAGCGTTACTCCGAGCTCGGCCCCGCGGCCGGGCGGGGTCCGGCGATGGAGGGGCGGCTGGAGGTGATCGGCACCCCCGGGCTCCTGCAGATGTGCCACCTGAGCCGCCTCACCGGGCTGCTGAGCGTGGGTTCGGAGGAACGGAAGCTAGAGGTGAGCTTCCGCGACGGCGAGATCGTAGGAGCGAGAGCGGGCGCGCTCGCGGGCCCCGACGCCGTCTTCGAGTTCGTGTCCTGCAGCGAAGGCCGCTTCTCCTTCGCTCCCGGCGACCCCGGCCCCGGCCAGCCCCTCGGGCAGACCTTCAGCCAGGTCCTCCTCGAGGGGTGCCGGCGGTTGGACGAAAAGCGGCGGGACCGGGCGGCCCCGGAACGGCCGGGGGTGGGAGACTAGGCGGCCTCTCTCAGCTGGCCCGGGCCTGGACGGCCAGGCGCGGACGCAATCCCAGCCGCTTCATCTTCTCGTGGAGGGTGGTGGGCAACAGCCCGAGGCGGGCCGCCGCCCGGCGCTGGTTGCCGGCGGTCGCGAGCAGGGCGGACTCGATCAGCTCCCTTTCGTAGGCCTCCACCCGTTCCTTCAGGTTGGGCCCCGGCGCGTCCATCTTCTGAGCCTCTGCCATCCTTGGTCCCCCGGTGCTGGTTCCCCTCTTAAGCGCGGGACGGTCCGAAACGGGCAACAAACCCCGCGCGGACCCCCTTTGTGGGAATGAGACGCTCCCGGGGGCCTAAAGGTTTCGTCCAAAAAATTGTAGAGGGACGGGGGAGGCGGGAGGGATCCGGCATGCGAGAATGCGTGGATGACCGCTACCCAGACCACCCTACGCGTCCACAACTTCTCCGCGGGCCCGGGGGCTCTGCCCCTGCCCGTTCTGGAGCGGGTCCGCGCCGACCTCCTGAACCACGCCGGCAGCGGCATGTCCGTGATGGAAATGAGCCATCGCTCGACCTGGTTCGAGGAGATCATCGGGGGGGCGGAGGCCGACGTGCGCGGGCTGCTAGCGATACCCGTCGACTACGCCGTGCTGTTCCTGCAGGGAGGGGCCACCCTCCAGTTCGCGATGCTGCCCATGAACCTGAGGCCCGCGGACGCCTCCGCCGACTACATCCTCACCGGCCAATGGTCCCAGGGCGCGCTCAAGGAGGCGGAGAAACTCGGCCGCGTTCGCGTGGCGGCCTCCACGGAGGCCACCCGCTTCGACCGCATCCCCTCCGCGGAGGAGATGCGCTTCGATCCCCAGGCCGCCTACCTCCACTTCACGTCCAACAACACGATCTACGGCACCCAGTGGTCGTCGGAGCCGGTTCCCCCGGCGGGGGTGCCGCTCGCCTGTGACGCCTCCTCGGACTTTCTGAGTCGGCCCATCGAGGTGGAGAAATACGGGGCGATCTACGCGGGGGCCCAGAAGAACCTCGGCCCCGCGGGAGTCACGGTGGTCGTGATCCGCCGCGACCTTCTCTCCCGCACGCCCGCGCGCCTGCCCGCCCTCCTCGATTACCGGCTGCTGGCCGAGCACAAGTCGCTTTACAACACCCCGCCCGCATTCGCCATCTACGTGGCAGGGCTGGTCCTGGGCTGGCTGCGGTCGGAGGGGGGCCTCCCCGCCGTGGCCCGCCGCAACGAGGCCAAGGCCGCCCTGGTTTACCGCGCCATCGACGAGAGCGGCGGGTTCTACCGCGGACACTCCCAGGTCCGCAGCCGCTCGCGCATGAACGTGACCTTCCGACTCCCCTCCGCGGAGGAGGAGAAAGCGTTCCTGAGGGAGGCCGCCGAGGAGGGCCTGGACGGGCTGAAGGGCCATCGCTCGGTGGGCGGCCTGCGGGCCTCCCTCTACAACGCCCTGCCCCTGGCCTCGGTGGAGGCCCTGGCCCAGTTCATGGCCGAGTTCCGGCGAAAAAACGGCTAGCGTTATTGTGCTGGGGGCTGGTTGTCGTGGCTGGGGAACAGAGCGTGAGCGCGGGTGGCCGGGCGATTACGAAGACCCCTGAGGCCTTCGCGGTTGTCCTGAGGCGTACCTTCATCTTCGCAACCCCCGGGAGGTTACCGTCTGGGCCCGAGCGGGACTGAGGGCTGAGACCTCAAAGGTGAGTACCCCGAACCGAGATCGAGGGTCTGAACCGTTCGCCTCATGGGTTGGCTGGCCGGTGTTGGATGGCCTCCGGCGACCTCTCGCGGTCCAGCTTCAGAACGCTTATGGTCCAGCGCACGGGCAGCGCGGCCGGCGCGTAGCAGACCCGGTCGCTGCAGACCTGGTATTGCAGCGTGCCCGTGATCGCAAGCATGGGCTGCGGCGTCTTCAAGAGCTCCGTGAACTCGCGGCCGCCCGCGAGCGTGAGGTCCTGGGTGATCCGAAACCGGCCTTCGAAGACTGGGACGGTCTCGTCGAGG
>WNFI01455613.1_pt2 | contig 25623 bp, 24 predicted proteins | sample 5400471 | NCBI WGS metagenome assembly WNFI01 (sample SAMN13153348, study PRJNA577476) | soil metagenome | isolation source: 100 cm saprolite on Douglas fir-dominated hillslope | place: USA:California | collected 2013-09-17 | reverse complement strand
CATGCGCAAGCTGCCGATCATGTATGCCCCGCCGATCCCGATCGTGATGCGGCGCATCTTCCACACCGTCAGGCCCGGCGAGACGTTCGACTCGATCGCGGAGCGCTACGGCGTCATCATCGAGGACATCAAGCGCTGGAATCGCATCAGCCGGCTCGCCACCGGGCAGCGCATCGCACTCGAGGTGCGCGCGTCCGCGAAGAAAGGCAAGCCGCGCTCCAAGGCGAAAGGCAGGCCCTACCGCAAGGCCGCCTAGTCCGGTCTAGCATTGCCGCTAGTTCGGGGACGGAGCCCTAACTCCGAAAGCTTCGCGTCGCTGGAGTTAGGGCTCCGTCCCCGAACTCTCCGCAAGGCCGCCTAGCCCGGATTGGCATGGCCGAGGACCTCGTCGAGCGGCCCGCTCTCGACCACGCGGCTCGCTTTCATCACCATGACGCGATGCGCCATGGCGCGCACCACGTCGATGTCGTGCGTCACCAGGATGTAGCTCAGCCCGTACTTGCGCTGCAGCCCGGCAAGCAGCTCCAGCACCTGCTTCTGGATCGTGACGTCGAGCGCGCTGGTCGGCTCGTCCAGCACCACCACCTTCGGCTTCACGATCAGCGCGCGCGCGATGGCGATGCGCTGGCGCTGGCCGCCGGAGAACTCGTGCGGGTAGCGGCCGAGCAGCGGCTCGGCCTCCCCGCCTTCGGTGAGCCCGACGTCGTAGAGCGCCTGCACAATGCGCTCGCGCCGCTCGGCGGCATTCAACCGCGGCGCGTGGATCTCGAGGCCCTCGCCGATGATCTGTTCGACGGTGAGGCGCGGCGAGAGCGACGACAGCGGATCCTGGAACACCACCTGGATTTCGCGGCGAAGCATGCGTTTTTCTTTGGCGGAGACTCTCCATGAGCTGCCCCCAATGCGGATCTCCCCCTGAGCCTCCATCAGGCCCAAAACGGCCAGCGCGAGGGTGGTCTTGCCCGAGCCGGACTCGCCGATGACGCCGAGCGTTTCGCCGGGGGCGAGGTCGAAGTCCACGCCCTCGACCGCGGTAAAGCGGCCGCTCCTGAACCAGCCGCGAATGCCCGGCAGGCGAGTCGGGTACTCCACTCTGACGCCGCGAGCCTCCACCACGCGGCCCGCGCCCGGCGGACCGACGTCGCGCACGGGCCGGCTGCTGACGAGCTTTTGCGTGTACGGGTGCCGCGGACGCTCGATCACTTGAGCCGTCGGCCCCTGCTCGACCATCACGCCGCGTTCCATGACCGCCACCCGATCGGCGTACCGGCGCACCAGGTTCAGGTCGTGCGTGATCAGCAGGAGCGCCATGCCCGCCTGCGCGCGCAGGTCTTCCAGCAGCTCCAGGATCTGCAGGCGGATCGCGGCGTCGAGCGCCGTGGTCGGCTCGTCGGCGATGAGGAGCTTCGGATTGCAGGCGAGCGCCATGGCGATCATGGCACGCTGGCGCTGCCCGCCGGAGAGCTGGTGCGGATAACTCCTCGCCCGGCGCTCCGCGTCGTCGACGCCCACGCGGCGCATTGCCGCGACGGCCTCGCCCCAGGCCTGCGCCCCGCGCAGTTTCGTGTGCAGCTCGATCGACTCGACGATCTGGTCGCCGACCGTATAGATCGGGTTCAGCGCGGTCATCGGCTCCTGGAAGATCACGGCGATGTCGCGCCCGCGCAGATCGCACAGCTCCTCGGGGAGCATTTTCAAGACTTGCTTCCCGTTGAAGAGAATCTCCCCGGTCAAGCGCGCGTTCTCGATGAGCCGCAGCGTGGAGAGCGCGGTCACCGTCTTGCCCGAGGCGGACTCACCGACCAGCGCCAGCTTCTCGCCCGCATCGAGCGAGAAGGAGACGTTGTCCACCACCTTCCGTAGGCCGAAATGGATGCTGAGATCGCGGACTTCGAGAAGGCTCATCGCTGCTCGCCCTCCAGCAGCTTGCGTGGATCGAGCGCGTCGCGCAGTGCGTCGCCGATCAGGATAAGCAGGAGCAGCATCACGACGAGCACGGCGAAGGTCGACATGGAGATCCACCATGCGTACAGGTTGTCCTTCCCCTGGCTGAGCAGCTCTCCCAGGCTCGGCGTGCCCAGAGGCATGCCCAAGTTCAGGAAATCGAGGCTGGTCAGGGCACCGATCGCGCCGGCCATCTCGAACGGCACCAGAGTGACGACGGGTGTGATGCTGTTCGGCAGGATATGCCGCCACATGATGATCCGGTTGCTCTGGCCGAGAGCGCGGGCAGCGCGCACGTAGTCGAGCGTGCGGTTCTTGAGAAACTCGGCGCGCACGTACGCCGCGATGCCGAGCCAGCCGAAGATGGCGATCAGCAGGACGAGGAGCCAGAAGCTGGGCGAAAAGAGCGAGGAGAAGATGATCAGCATGTAGAGCACCGGCATCGCGCCCCAGATTTCCTTGACGCGCTCCATGCCGATGTCGGTCCAGCCGGCGAAATAACCCTGCATCGCCCCGTACAGCACGCCGCAGGCGGTGGAAAGCGCCGCGACAATCAGCGCAAAGACGACCGAGAGGCGGAAACCATAGAGCAGCCGCGCGAGCAGATCGCGCCCCCGGTCGTCGGTGCCGAGCCAGTTCTCGCGATTGGGCGGCGACGGATCGGGATTCTTCGCGAAGTAGTTGATCGTGCTGTGGTGATAGCGGTTGAGCGGATAGAGCGCGAAGTTGCCGGGTTGCGCCAGGTTTTCTCGAACGCGCGGATCGAGAAAGTCGGTCGGCGTGGGAAAGTCTCCGCCAAAGGCCGTTTCGGGCGTCGTCTCTATCACCGGAAAGTACCAATGGCCGTTGTAGCGAGCGACCAGCGGCTTGTCGTTGGACACCAGCTCGGCAATCAGGCTCACGCCGAAAAGCACGGCGAACACGAGCAGGCTCACATAACCCAGCCGGTTGCTGCGGAACCGGCGCCAGGCGCGCCGCGCGGGACTTTGCCGCGCGCTCAATCGAAGAACCTGACCCGCGGGTCGACCCAGACGTAGCTCAAGTCGCGGATGAGATGCGTAAGGAGACCGATGATGGTGAAGACGAAAAGACTGCCGAACACCACCGGATAATCGCGGCGGATCACCGATTCATAGGAGAGGAGCCCAAGCCCGTCCAGGGAGAACAGCGTCTCGATCAGCAGCGACCCGGTGAAGAACGCCGCGACGAACGCCGCCGGGAATCCGGTCATGATCGGAATCAGGGCGTTGCGGAACACGTGCCGCCAGAGCACCACGCGCTCCTCGACGCCCTTCGCCCGGGCGGTCATCACGTATTGCTTGCGGATCTCCTCCAGCACGGAGTTCTTGGTCAGCGTCGTGATGACGGCGAATCCGCCCACCGTCATCGCCGTGACCGGAAGGGCGATGTGCCAGAAGTAATCGGTGATCTTGCCCAAGAGGCTCAAATCATTCCAGTTCGACGAAATAAGGCCGCGCAGCGGAAACCACTGCACGAACGTTCCGCCCGCGAGGAACACGAGAAGCACCACGCCGAGGACGAAGCTCGGGATGGCGTAGCCGAGCAGCACGATGAAGGTGGTGGCGGTATCGAACGCCGTGCCCGCCTTCACCGCTTTTGCGATGCCGAGCGGGACCGAAATCAGGTAGCTGAGAAGAAACGTCCATAGCCCCAGGCTGATGGACACCGGGAGCTTCTCCGCGATGAGCTGGGACACTCTCTTGTTGTGGAAGAAGCTGGTCCCCAGGTCGAAGCGCGCGAACTGCCCGATCATCTGCATGAAGCGCTGGTGCGCCGGCTTGTCGAACCCGTAAAGCTTCTTGATCTCCTCGATCTGCGCTGCGTCCACGCCCTGGCGACCGCGATAGCCGCCGAGCCCCGGGGCGCGCGCCGTTCCACCACCGCCTTCCATGCCGCCTTCGCGGCCTTCGAGCTGGTAGACGAGCTGCTCGACCGGCCCGCCGGGGACGAACTGGATGACGACGAAAGTGATGAGGAGGATTCCGAACAGCGTCGGGATCATGAGCAGCAGCCGCTTCAGGAGGTACGACCACATTCAGCGTTTCCTCCACCACGTGAACACGACCCAGTCGTCGGCGGTGTAATAGTGCGGCTTCACCTCGGGCTGCTCGAATTTGCCCGCGCGGTATGCAACGCGGTGAGTGCTCGAATACCACTGCGGGATGACGTAGTGGCCATGGCGCAGAACGCGGTCGAGCGCGCGCAGGCGCGCAATCAGCTGCGGACGGGTGGTCGATGAAATAGCGAGATTGACCAGAGCATCGACGGCGGGGTCACGCACGCCGATCCAGTTGCTCGAGCCTTCGGTGTCGGCCGATGGCGAGCCGAAGAAGTCGAGCAGGTCGGCGCCCGGTGCCTCGTTGCCGGGAACTCGCAGCGAGAAGAGATCGAAGTCAAAGACGTTGAGCCGCTTCCGGTACAGGGCGAAGTCCACGCGGCGATAGTCGAGCCGGATGCCGAGCTTCGCGAGCGCCTGGATGTACGGCGTCATGACGCGCTCATTGCCGCCGCTGTCCATGTATTCCAGGGTGAACGCCTCTCCTTTCGCATTGCGCAGCGCACCGTCGCGGTAGGTCCACCCCGCGGCAGCAAGAAGATCGCGCGCCTTCTGCAGGTTGGCGCGCAAGCTGCCGGGCGGATCGGTCGACGGCGGTTGCGGCACTTCCTCGCGAAAGATTTTTGGGGATAATTTGTTTCTCAAAGGTTCGAGAACCCGGAGCTCGTCCGGACCCGGCAGCCCCTTCGCCTCGAAATCGCTGTTGTTGAAATAGCCGCGGCAGCGGATATACGAGTTGTACATGAGCCGGCGGCTCATCCATTCGAAGTCGAAGGCGAGCGCCAGCGCCTCGCGCACGCGCGCATCCTTGAACTTGTCGCGGCGCGTGTTGATGAGGAAGCCTTGAAAATCGCCGGCGTTCCTGAATGGCAGCTCGGCCTTGACGAGCTCGCCCGAGTCGAATTTCTTGCCGGTGTAGATGCGCGCCCATTCCCGCGCCGAGAACACCCGCAGGAAATCGAACTCGCCCGCCTTGAAGGCTTCGGTCTGCGCCACGTTGTCGCGATAGATCTTGTAGGTGATGCGGTCGAAGTTGAACATGCCGCGGCGCACGCCCAGATCTCGCGCCCAGTAGTCCGGATCGCGCTCGTAGGTGATATCGCGGCCGAAGTTCACGCGGCCGACCCGGTATGGACCGCTAGCGATGGGAAGGTCCATCACGACCTTGTCGAAGGGCTTTCCCGCTCCCCAGTCCCGGCTGAAAACGGCGAGCCCCCTACGAGAAGCGGCAGCTCCGCGCTCGCTCGCGCAAAATCGAAGCGCACCGTGCGCGCTCCGAGCACCACGGCGCGCTTCACATCGCCGTACACGACCCGGTATTGCGGGTTCGCCTCTTTGGTCATCAGGAGGTCGAAGCTGTGCTTGACGTCGGCCGCCATCACCGGCTTGCCGTCGTGGAAGCGCGCTCTCGGGTCGAGGCTGAAAGTCACCGAGAGCCCGTCCGCGGCGACCTCGATGTCCTCGGCCAGAAGTCCATAGGCCGTAGTCGGCTCGTCCAGCGTCGCGGTGAGCAGCGTCTCGAAGACGAGGGCGCCCAGGCCGGGCGGCGACGTGCCCTTCAGCGTGAACGGGTTGTATTTGTCGAAATTGGTGATGCGCAACGCGGCGACCAGCTCGAGGTCGCCGCCCTTCGGCGCGTTCGGGTTGACCCATTCGAAGTGCGAAAAGCCGCGCGGGTATTTGATGTCGCCGAACTGGGCATAGGCATGAGCCGCCCACGCCGGGGGCGACCCCAATATAAAAAGAAGCAAAACCGCGAACCTCACTGGGCGCGCCCGGGCATCGACGAGAGCAGCAGCCGCGTGTAGGGGTGCTTCGGGTCCGAGTAGATCTCGTCCGGGCCGGCGATCTCGACGATCTCGCCGTCCTTCATCACCATGACTTCGTCGGCCATGTACCGGACCACGGCCAGGTCGTGCGAGATGAACAGGTAGCTCATTGCGTATTCGTCCTGCAAGTCCTGCAGGAGGTTCAACAGCTGGGCCTGGACCGAGACGTCGAGCGCCGAGACCGACTCGTCGCAGATCAGGACCTCCGGCCTCAGGGTGAGCGCGCGGGCGATCGCGATCCTCTGGCGCTGGCCGCCGGAGAACTCGTGGGGGTACTTGGCGAACGAGTCGGCGGCGAGGCCCACCCTGTCGAGCAGCTCGAGGCTGAGGGCACGCCGCTCGGCTTCGCCGCTGCCGACGCCGTGAATCTGCATCGGCTCCATCAGGATCTGGCCCACCGTGAAGCGCGGATTGAGCGAGGCATAGGGATTCTGGAACACGATCTGGATGCGCCGCTTGTACGGGTACGCCGCCTTCGGCGGCAGCGGCAGCAGGTCCCTGCCCTCGAACAGCACTTCGCCGCCGGAAGCCTTGTGCAGCCGCATGAGCAGCAGGCCGACCGTCGTCTTGCCGGACCCGGATTCGCCGACCACCCCGAGCGTCTTGCCCTTCGCCACCTTGAACGAGGCGCCCTTGACCGCTTTGAGCTCGCGCCGGCCGAAAAGCCCTTCGCGGAAATAGAAGCTTTTCGCGAGCCCGCGCGCCTCCAGGATGACCGGCTCGTCGCCGCGCAGGCCGCGCCTGCGCTCGCCGGGTTTGGGCCCTGTTCCTCCCATGAAGTCATCGATGACCGGCAGGCGCTGCGGCCAGCGATCGAGAGGTGGGCGGCAGGCGAGCAGCGCGCGCGTGTAGGCGTCCTGCGGCGCGGAGAAAATTCTCTCGGCGCGGCCCTGCTCGCGGATCTCGCCGTCGCGCATCACCACCACCTCGTCGGCGATCTCGCCCACGAGCGACAGATCGTGCGTGATGAACAGCACCGACATCCGGCGCCGCGCCTGCAGGCCGGCGATCAGCTCGAGGATCTGCCGCTGCACGGTGACGTCGAGCGCCGTGGTCGGCTCGTCGGCGATGAGCAGCTTCGGCTCGCAGGCGATCGCCATGGCGATCATGACGCGCTGCTGCTCGCCTCCGGAGAGCTGGAACGGGTAGGCGCCGAGCTTCGTCTGCGGCTGGGCGAGCCCGACCTCGTCCAGAAGCTGGACCGCGCGCAGCCGCGCCTGCGACGCGGTCAGAGCGCGGTGCTGCCTCAGCGCTTCCGCGATCTGGAATCCCACCGTGAACACCGGGTTCAGCGAGGTCATCGGCTCCTGGAAGATCATCGAGATCTCGGCGCCGCGCAGCGCCTGCAGATCGCGGTTCGTGGCCTGCAGGAGACTGCGTCCCAGATAGTCGATGCGGCTCGCAGCGTGCACCGTGGCGTTCTCGCGCGGCAGCAGGCCCATGATGGCGAGCGCCGTCACCGACTTGCCGCTGCCCGATTCGCCGACCAGCGCGACAGTGCTGCGCTCGGCGATGCCGAAGCTGATGCCCTTGACGGCGCGCAGCGTCGTCGACTCGTCGATGCGAAAGTCGACCGCCAGGTCGCGCACGCTGAGCAGGCTCATTTCAGCCTTGGATCGAGCGCGTCGCGCAGCGCATCGGTGAGCAGGCTGAAGGCGGTCACCAGCACCGCCATGGCGAAGGTCGCCGCCGCGATCTGCCACCATTTGCCGAGGATCAGCTCGCTTTGCGCCTCGGCGAGCATGCTGCCCCAGGACACGGTGTCGACGCCGACGCCGAAGCCGAGGAAGGTCAGGATGACCTCCGACTTGATGAACAGCACCACGTGCAGCGACAGCTGCACCAGCACCACGTGGCTCACGTTGGGCAGGATGTGGACGAACATGCGGCGCGCTCCGGATGCGCCGATCGCGTCCGCCGCGAGCACGTACTCGCGCACCTTGTGCTTCATGTACTCGGCGCGGATCAGCCGGAAAATTCCCGTCCAGCCGGTGAGCCCGAGGATCAGGATCACCGTCAGCACGCCCTTCTGGTTGACCACCGCCGCGACGGCGAGCACGAGCAGCAGGTACGGAATCGAGGTGAATACGCTGTAGAGCCAGTTGAAGAAATCGTCGATCGAGCCGCCCTGGTAGCCGGCGAGCGCGCCGAACAGAGTGCCGAGGAAAGCGGCGAGCGCGGCGGCGACCAGTCCCACGAACAGCGAAGTCTCGGTCCCTTTCACCGCCTTCTTCAGGACGTCGCGCCCCCATTTGTCGGCGCCGAACGCAAGGGTGGCCGCGCGCGTCTCGGTCGCCGATGCGCCCGCCAGCCCCTTCGCGATCTCGGCAAGGTCGTCGGCGAGCGGATCGGGGATGCCGTAGTCCTCGCGCGCGCCCTGCGGCGCTGTCTGGGCCGCGGCCGCCGGCGCGCCGCGAGGCGCCTCGGGCCCGAGGAAGGTTGGCGGCGCGAAGGTCACGGCCACTTCCTCCGACCAGTCGCGCACGATCCAGCCTGCCGTGGAGGCGGCCATCACCGCCCCATAGATGAGGACCACCACCAGGCAGGCGAGGCCGAGGCGGTCGCGCTCAAACCTGCGCCAGGCAAGCAGCCAGACACCCGGCGATGCGTTCACTTGAGCTGCACGCGCGGGTCGATCGCCTTGTACAGCAGATCGGCGGCGAGGTTGACGATCATCGTGGCGACGGCGACATAGATGGTGACCGCCTTGATCACCGGAAAGTCGCTGCGCTCGACGGCGAGGATCACCTCGCGCCCGATGCCCGGGATGCCGAAGAAGCGCTCGATGAGGAAGGCGCCGGCCAGCAGCCCCGGAAGCTGCAGCAGGATATTGGTGACGATCGGAATCGCCGCGTTGCGCAGCACGTGCACCCACATCACGCGGCGTTCGCTCAGGCCCTTGGCGCGCGCCGTGCGCACGTAGTCCTGGTTGATCTCGTCGAGAAAGAAGCTGCGGTAGAGGCGTATGTCCGGCGCGAGCGAAACCGCGACGCCGACGATGATCGCGAGCACGCTGTAGCGCAGCAGGTTCTCGGCGAAGGTGACACCCCAGCCCTGCACCGGGAACCAGCCGAGCTGGTAGGCGAGCACATACTGGAACACCAGGATGTACACCAGGATGCTGATCGACTGCCCGACGGTGCAGCCGATCATGATCGCGCGGTCGGTGAGCGAGCCGCGCAGGTAGGCGACCAGCATCGCCGCCGCCATCGCGAGCAGCGTGCTGATCGCGAGCAGCGGCACGAGCACCGTCAGCGACGGGCCGAGCCGCGTGGCGAAGATCTCCGAGACCCGCTCGTTGGTCGACCAGCTCGCCCCAAAATCGCCGCTCGCGATCTGCTTGATGAAGATCCATAGCTGGACCGCATAGGGCTGGTCGACGCCGAGCTGGCGGCGGATGTTCTCGATCTGCGCCGGGTTCGAGATCTTGCCCGCCAGCAGGTAGGCCGGATCGCCGCCGACAAAGTTGAACAGGAAAAACACCAGCAGCACCACGCCGAGCAGCGTCGGCACGAACTGCCAGAGGCGCCGTACTACGTACGCTAACAAGGCTTCAGTCCCCGGATCTCGGCGCGAGATCGAGATACAGCCATTCGGCGTGCAGCACCGGGTGCTTGGTGAACCCGACGACGTGCGGCTGCTGCAGCGCGTTGCGGATGCGGCTGTCGGCAAGCAGCCACACCGTGTCCACTTCCATTCGGCGCGTCATCTCGTGATACAGCCGGTCGCGCTCCGGCCCGTCGGCGAGCCGCCGCGACTTTTCGTAGCGGCGGTCGAATTCCTTCGAGCGGTAGCAGGCGTTGTTGCTCTCGCCGGTGTTCGGGCCGTACAGGAGCTGCATGAAGTTGTCGCCGTCGGGATAGTCGGCGATCCAGGCCGCCGTGTGCATCATGATGCGGCACTGCTTCTCGCGGCACTGCTTCTCGAGCTTGAGCAGCTCCGGGAAGCGCTCTTTCTGGATCTCGAGCCGCACGCCGATCGAATCGAGCGAGCGTTTGAGCAGCTCGTCGAACTGCCGGTCGCGCTCGGCGGGCGACGAGGCGTAGCGGATGACGAGCGGCGTGCCGTCGGGCTGCCTGCGGTAGCCGTCCGGGCCCTTGCGGTAGCCGAACTTCTCCAGCAGCGCATTCGCCATGCGCGGGTCGTAGGGAATGAGGCTGCGGTAGCCAGGATCGTGGCCGGCGACCCCGGGCGGCACCGGGAACTCGGCGCGCACCGCCTGGCCCTTGCGGATGATGCGGATCTGGTCGTCGACCTTGTAGGACATCGCGATCGCGCGCCGCAGCGCGATCCTCTCCTTGCCGAAGCCGCCGACCGGGTTGGGCGCCTCGCCGATGCGCTCCTGCATGTTGAAGTACAGGTAGGTGATCTCGGGATCGATGGTGCGGTCGAGCTGGATGCCGCGGCGCACGAACTCGGGCCTGAGCTTGCCGTCGTCGGTCATGTAGGTCGGCGCCACGTCCCACAGCTGGTATTCGATGTCGGTCTCGCCGCGCTGGAACGCGAGCCAGCGGCTCTGCGTCTCCTCCATGATGCTGATCTCCACCCCGTCGAGCCGCGGCAGGCTCTTGCCGTGCATCTGCGAGGCGATCTCGCGCCGCCGCGGATCGTCTCCCGGCGCGAAGTCCCACAGCTTGCCGCGATAGCCGGGGTTGGCCGCGAGCACGATCTTCGACGAGCGCGTGTAGCGCTTGAGCAGGAACGGCCCGCTGCCCACCGGATGCGAGGCCGATTCGTCGCCATACGCTTCGATCGCCTCGCGCGCGACCGCGCCGGTGAGGGGAAACGCGAGCACGTGGGAGAAGTTCAGGTCAGGCTGCTTCAGCCGGATGACGAGCGTGTGGCGGTCAGGCGTCTGCAGGCCCGCCACCGGTGCGTCATAGTCGAAGCTTCCGCTCGCCTTGGCCTGCCCGGCGAGCTCGTCGAGCCCGACGATCTTTCCGGTGAAGAGAAAGGCGTAAGGAGACCGGTGCCTGGGATCGTAAAAGCGCTTGAACGAGTACGCGTAATCGAGCGCCGTCAGCTCGCGCTTCCTGCCCTTGAACGCCGCATCGTCGGCAAAATAGATGCCCTTCCGAATCCTGAGGACGTAGGTGCGGGCGTCGGGCGAAATCTCGGGCAGGGATTCGGCGGCGTTGGCGACGAGCTTCGCAGGCCGCGCCAGGTAATCGTAGGTGAGGAGCGGGTCGAAGATGGACTCGATGATCTGTCCGGAGTAATAGTCGTGCACCTTCGCCGGATCGAATCCGGTCTCCGCGACCTGGAAGGTGATGCGCAGGATCTTCTCGCCGTTGGCCGCGTGCGCCGCCGCGCAGAAAAGGAAAATGAAGAGAAGGCGGTTCTTCATGCGGCGGAAAGTATAATCGGTTGATGGGCTTGCTTTCCGGCAAGAAGATCCTCGTCACCGGCCTGCTCTCCAACCGCTCGATCGCGTACGGCATCGCCAGGGCGGCGCGGCGCGAAGGCGCCGAGCTCGCGCTCACCTATCAGAACGAGCGCTTCAAGGACCGCGTCGTCGAGATGGCGCGCGAATTCGGCTCCGGCATCGCCCTGCCCTGCGAGGTGACGAGCGATGCCGAGATAAGCGGCTTGTTCCACGAACTGAAAAAATACATCTCGGTGTACAGCTTCCCGGCGCTCGCCAAGGGCGCGCTGCCCATGATGCGCGGGCGAAGGGCGTCGCTCCTCACGCTGACCTATCTCGGCGCGGAACGCGTCGTGCCGAACTACAACACCATGGGTCTCGCCAAGGCGAGCCTCGAGGCCTCGGTGCGATACCTCGCCGCGAGCCTCGGCCCGCAAGGCATCCGCGTCAACGGCATTTCCGCCGGGCCGATCAAAACCCTCGCCGCAGCGGGCATCGGCGGCTTCGGCAAGATCCTCAAGTTCGTCGAGGAGCATTCCCCGCTGCGCCGCAATGTGACCACCGAGGACGTCGGCAACGCCGCCGCGTTCCTGCTTTCCGACCTGGCTGCCGCGATTACCGGCGAAATCCTCCACGTCGATGCCGGGTTCAGCCACGTGGTGGCCGGGATCGGTGTTGGAGGCGGCGCTACTTCTTCTCCAGATTAGCGTTGCTGATCTCGATGTCGGCGCGAGAGCGCAGGCTCGAGACATAGGCGTCGTACTGGGCCGTGCCGAACAGCTTGCTCGCGCGGCCGGCGTCCGCGGCCTGCTGCTCCGCCGGCTTCGCCTCGGCCTCGATCACCTTCGAAACGCGCACCAGCAGGTAGCCTGCTTCCGGCACCGGCATGCCGAGGTAAGCCGGCAGCTTGGAAACGTCCGCGGCCACGATCCGCCGCAACACTTCCGCCGGCAAGCCCTGCGCGTCGCGCCGCGACACCGTGCGCGGCGCGCTCCATTTGACGCCGGCGTCGCCGCCCTTGCGCAGCTGCTCAAGCTTGGCTGCGCCGTCCTTCTCGGCAAGCGCCGCCGCTTCGCGCTGCCGCAGCAGGTCGGTGATCTCGCCCTTCACCTGGTCGAAGCTGCGCTGCGCGGCCGGCTGGTACTCGACGACGCGCGCGGCCACCAGCGTGCTGGGTCCGACCTCGATGGCGTCGGTGTTGCGCTTGTTCTTGATCGAATCCTGCGAGAACAGCGCCGCGAGCAGCTTCGGGTTGTCGAGCGCGCCGAGTTCCTGGCTGGCCGACTTGCCGATCCAGCCGGTGCTCTGCACCGGCAGCTTGAAGCGCTCGGCGGCCGGCTTCAGGCTGTCGGACTGCTCGTAGACCAGGTTGCTGAAGTTCTCCGCGGCCTCGGCGAATTTCCTCGCGCCCTTCTGCCTCGCCAGCTCGTCGCCGAGCTCCTTGCGCACCTCCTCGAGCGGGCGCGACTTGCCGGACTGGATGCCGGCCAGGCGCACGACGTGGTAGCCGAACTCGCTCTGCACGATCTGCAGGTCATTCTGCTTGAGCTTGAAGACCGCGTCATCGAAGGGCTTCACCATCATGCCGCGGCCGAACCAGCCGAGGTCCCCGCCCTTCGCCGCCGACCCGGGGTCCTGCGAGTGCTTCTTCGCCAGCTCGGCGAAGCCCCCCGGGGATTTTTTCAGGTCGGCAAGCAGCTTGTCCGCCTCTTCCGCCGAGAGCACGACGTACTCGGCGCGCACGCGGTCCGGGGTGCGGAACTCCGCCTGATTCGCGTCGTAATAGGCCTTCAGCTTCGCCTCGTCGATCTTCACCTCGGGAAGGAACTGCTGCGCCAGGATGCGCGCGTCGGCCACCTCGCGCCTCTGCGATTCGAGAGCCGACAGGCGCTGGGCGACGGCGCGCGGCGCGATCGCCGAATCTCCGACTGCGCGCGCGAGCTGCTGCAGCGACAGGTCGTAGCGCAGCCGGGACTCATACTGTGCCGGCGACATCGGCGGGTTCTGCGAGCGCAGCACCAGCTCGTAGCTGGACTTGGAGAACTGGCCGCCGTCCTGGAAGGCGGGAATCGAGTGGATCGTGTCGCTCAGCGTCTCGTCGGTCACCGTCAGGTTGCCTTTGAACGCCGCCGACGCGACGAGGCGCTGAGCGATCAACGAGTCCAGCATTGCGCGCCGCGACTCCGGTGTATCGAGCGCGGCGGGATCAATGGCGCGGCCGAACATCTGGCGGATCTGGTCCTGCTGGCGACGCAGCTCGTCCGCGAACTCGCGCTGCGAGATCTTCATGCCGTTGACCGAGGCCACGGCGTCTCCCGCGCCCTGAAAGCGCGTGTAGGACTCGATGCCCCAGGTGGCGAAGGTGAGCGCGATCAACCCGAGAAAGATCTGGATTACGCGCTTGTATTTGGTGACTAGATCGAACATTGGAAGCTACAAAGCAGGCTGGCGGAGCGGACGGGACTCGAACCCGCGACCCCCGGCGTGACAGGGCGAAAGTAGTGGCGGTAAGTGGTTAATCTTACAGGGACTCGCTAGGGCCAGCCAACCACTTACCCCACTTCATCCCCACTCTGAGCAAATCATCCCTACGACACATTTTCCGCACAGTGCGATTCTACAGCAGTCGATTATGCGTCTCGCGTTTCGGTGGGGCCGGCGCTGACGCTGTAATTAGGATCGGAAGTCATATCGTACGCCCGAGAATTGGCCCACACCTCGAGATCCTGGACGGCGTAGAGCACGCGCCTTCCAAACTTTCGAAAACGCGGTCCTCCGCCTACGACTCGCTGTTTCTCTAAAGTACGAGGCGACAGCCTCAAGAAGGCTGCCGCTTCTTCATTGGTCAGATATCTGGCTGGTTGGTTAGACATGTTCTTTACCTGCTTTCGACAACCCTGAAGCCGTCCGGCTGGCCGTTTGGCGTAGCGGGAATGCAGTAACCGTCTTTGATGCGCCAAGACCGGCGACCGCTGCACTTTGCGAGCAGGCCCGCGACTCCGAGCTCCGCGAGGAGGAGGCCCGCCTTGCCCTCATCCGAGGCAGCCAATACAGCCAGCCGCGGATCGGCGTGCTGCCGCAGCCATTCGGCGCGTGCCTCTTGGAGACGTCGCTCGCCGATGTGCCAGGCAACCGCGGCGCCGGCCAGCGCAAAGATGAGAGCCGCTGCCGCCGTGGCGGCGACCACCCGGACCGGACTCGTCCGCGCAAGTAGCCGGTGCCCGATCTCCTCGGTTTGCTGCGCCGATACGGCGAGCACCGCCATGATCGGGTCCTGCTCGTCAATGGCGATACCCGTGCGTTCGAAGACGGCAGACCTTAGGCGGCGCGTATCCATCACCACGCGAGCGCCTTCAGTTGCCCGAATATCTCGCGACTGAAGGTCTTGATGCGCTGCTTCTCCATCAACGAGTACTCGGCCGAGGCGAGCGCCTGTGCCACCGTGTGGCGCTTGGTATTGAGCTTCCGGATGTCCTCGCCATAGGTAGCGGCGTTCCGCCTATAGAGGGTCACAACACCGGCAAGCTTCCCCGCGCTTTGCCGGTACGCCTGGGTCTCGACGAACGGCTTTCCTTCGGCCGTCTTGATGTCGCCGAAATGCTCGTTGAACCAGAGCACGAGGCGCGTGCCATTGACCTTCTGCGCGATGGCGTGGAAGCCATTCGCCGTGTCGGCGAGCGTGTCCCCGCCGCCCACGATCGTATGGATGTAGGTCGTCTTGCCGGCGTCCTGCAGCATCGGGAACACCTCGTTTTCGACCATATAGGCGAGGAAGTTCGAGAACGTGTTGGCGCCGGTGTCGATAACGAAATTACCCTCCTCGGTCAGCAACGTCTCCATCAGCAAGTCGAACTTCTTCGGATCAATGAGCCGTGACTGGTTCGTCACGGCGACGTGGCGCACGCCGAGCGCCTCGTAGTGCGTAAACGTGGTGTTCTCCTGGTCGGTATCGAAGCACCGGACCGCGCTGGTCTCGGCGAGCAGATGCTGCGCCAGCAGCGTGCTGACGAACGACTTCCCGATGCCGCCCTTCGCCTGCAAAACGAAATGAATGGTATTTCTCATGCGTGTTTCCTATTTCAGAAGGTCAGGAATCCCTTTCGGGTCATAGTCGAACGTCGCGGGGCGCTTCGCCTGATCCGCCGCTGCCGGCAGCGGGCCCGACGGCTGAGCGAACGACGGTCCTTTGGGCTCGGCCGAATGGACGCCGATGGACTTGTGCTTCTCCTTTCGGAAGCGATAGAGGTAAGTCTTGTAAACGCCCTCGCTGAGAGCAAATCCGTTGCGGTTCAGGAAGTCCAGTACCGCCGCGTGGGAAACGCCCTCGGCCAGCTTCGCCTCGATGAGAGGCCACAGCACGCGCAGCCGCTTCGCTTTTCTTTCAACCGCCAGTTGATCGAGCGCGTCCTTCAGGTTCATTGCGCTCGCTCTCTGTTGCCTTCGAGTTGTCGAAGTGCTGTCCTGGCGTTGTCTTCCCGTTGTCTTTTTGTTGCCTGTTTGTTGCATATCTGTTCACTTACCGCCAGAAAAGCCGCCGACGCTGAAGCGTCGGCAAGAAAAGACTCTCTTCGGGCGTCTTTAACGCCCGAAAACCCCACCACACCATACGCACCTACAAAGTGCCCGTAACCCCAAGTTAACGCTCCACTTTTCTGTATACGGGCGTATACAAATGTATGACGTTTCACGTCTAAGTCTTTGCTATGCATGGCATTCGATGTTTACGTTTGTATTCACGCAGGCACCGGTGCGCGCGCCGTTTTTCCCTCTGCTTCATCCCACGCCGCTTCGACTTGGCGGATCGTGCTCGATGGCAAGCCGCGCTCTTTTAGCCGGCTGACGATTGCGCTCTTCGCAGGCACTGCGCCGATTGGCGCGATTCGTTCCCTTGGCGCGGCTGAGCCCATGTTCGCCATCGCGACCGCCAGCTCGTCGAGCCGGCGCAAGACCATTTCCATGTCGCTCTTCGTGCCCGTCTTGCCGTTGGTCACGAGCCACTTCAGATAGGCCGACATCGACATGCCCGCAACTGCGGCAGCTCCTCGAAGGCGCGCCTCCTCGGAGTCGGACAGGCGCAGGCTAAGAATTTTTCCCACTCGCTAAGCTCCGGATCAGACCGTTCTCGCCGCCTGTGGCACATCGCGCCCGTGCTGAATGTCGAGCGCGGCCGTCTTGATCGCCTCGCGGCTGATTGCCGCTGGCAGCTCGGTCCTCGAATTCGTGTAGATCGTCGCCTGGTAACGAGCGCGGCTGATGGCGACGTAGTAGAGATCCTTGCCGGTGGTCAGGCTGCGCGTGTCGAGATCCACCATCATCCGGTCAGTCGTGAGACCCTGCGCGCTGTGGACCGTCGTCGCGTAGGCGTGCTCCAGGTGCAGCGGGCGCGTGCCGTCCAGCTCTATGCGCCGCCCTCTGTCGTTCTCAAGCATGATGCGGCTCTCCTTGACGGAGATCACGCGCACGCGGTCGCCATTCGAGACGTCCAGAGCAGGATCGTTGCGCGTAATGCGCGCCCAGTCACCCGCCGCCAGCTCGCTCCGGACCTTCTCGTAGACACTCAGCCGCATGTGCTGCGCGGGGTCGATTTGAAGCCGGCGTCCATCTTCGGCCACCAAAGCCAAGCGGTTTTCGGTCTCGATCTCGGCCACCCGGTAGAGTTCGCCCCGCATAAGGCCGCTTCGCGCATAGTCCTTCTCGGGCTGCACGTACTCACCGATTTGGTAGCTCGGTGCGTAGCGGCGTTCCGCCTGGGTCAGGTCCCTGCGCGAAAGGGTTTCAAACTCCCGGCCCTTTCCTTCTATCCCTAGTTCCTGACGTATGAGCGCGTTCAGCTCGCGGCGCGCGGCGTTGGTGCCGGAGACGATCAGCGTGCCAGCACGCATGGCTTCGTCCATGCCGGCGTATGCCTTCGCGATTCCTTCGTAACGCGTGCTCGCGTCGGGCACCTCGTGAACGTGGCTGTCGATATGTGCCAGGGACTCCTGCGCCCTGCCCTTCGCGGCCAGCTCGACTGCGGGCTTTAGGTCGGGTGCCTTTTGGCGTTTGATCTCGTCGACGATGGCCGTCTTCATGCCGTGCGCTTGTAATTGCGCGAAGGGACGTCCCGCCTCCACCGCCTTGAGTTGCTGGATGTCGCCCGATAGCACGACGCGCGAGCCACGTCGCTCAGCCATGTGCAGTGCAGCTTCCATCTCACGGCTCGGCACCAGCCCTGCCTCATCGATGACGATGAGGGTGTGCTTGTCGATGTTCTTGTCCTTGGAGACTAGGAACGTCGCGAGCGTGGAAGCCTTCAGGCCATCCGCCTGCAGCCGTTCGACCTGGTTTGCATACGGCGCAAGAATCACGACGCGGTAACCGTTTTGCTCGGCAATCCGGGTCGCGGTCCCGATGAGGTGCGACTTGCCGACGCCCGCGGAGCCCTGTATCCCGATCACCCGGTTTCGGGTCGTGAGGATCATTTGGGCCGCTTGACGCTGCCCGCGGTTCAGGTTCGTGTGCGCCAGCGCTTCGTCTGCGCGCCTAGTGCTCCGCACCGGCTGCAACTGCTGTCGGCCTTCGCGCTCTATCCTCAAGATGTACTGCTCGGTCTCCCAGGCGCGCGTCGTCGTGTAGCGTGCCTCGGCCGGGACAAGAGCACCCTTCCGGATCGCCTCCTCCACAGCTCGGGCCGCTTCGACGAAGGAAATACTCTTTAGCTGTGCGGTCTCTTTCTCCCAATCCGCTCGCGGCCTGGCCGGCAATCCTTGTCGGTCGCCGGCGGGCCGGAACAATGGCTCCTCGGCGATCACGTCGCGGGCTGCGATCCGCCGAAGCAGTTCGGCGCGCAGTTCGTCATGTGTGGCGCGGCCTACCGCGTGCTGCATGGCCGTCGTCATCAACATGCTGTCCACCATGACCGACTGGCGCTCGGTCAGGTGAGCGATGGCAAATTCCAGGGATTCGCCCGCCGGATTGCGCTTTTTCTGAACCGGCGCACCTTGCCTGCCCCTGTAGTCGATCGCCGCAACCCGGCTCTTTTCCTTCCAGTGTTCCATTAGAAAGCGTCTGTCCTGTTCGGTCAGGCGGTCCTTCTTTGGACGCGTTGCCAGAGTAATGACCTGCTTCTCGATGCTTGAGGCTTCCGCGCGGGTCTTGCCGCGGCTATCCAGTGCCTCCTCGATCATCCGGCTGCGCTGGCTGAAGGTCTCGATCTGAACCCGGCTGATATGAGCCAGCTCGAATCCGCCCACCTTGTCGGTAAGCCGGATCTCGTAGCCGAGCGCCTGAAGCTTTCGAGCGAGGCTCGCCCGGTACGCGGCGCCGAGAAGCTTCGTACGCTTGAAAAGATCCTCATTCGAGAGCGCCCGCCATTGGCCGTCGCTGCGCTCCGTCATATTCATGACCACGACGTGCGTGTGCAGCTGCGGATCCTTGGCGCGAGACAGCTCATGCTGGAACGCAGCCGCGACGAGGTTGCCTGTAGCCTCGCGGTGACTCGTTCGGTTTGCTTTCTTGCGCGCCATAGCGTGGCGCTCCATCAGCTCGCACGCATCGCGCACCGCCCGGTTATGGGCCTCGATGACGGCTTGGTCGCCTGCGATCAAAGCCTGCAGCGAAACGCTCTTCGGTGCCGAAAAGGTGAAGTCCCAGCCGTGCCGCTTTGCCGACGTGCTCGCCTTGAAGGTCGCGTGGATGGTCCTGCCGTCCGGCAGCGTGCCGTCCAGCAGAGCCCGGAACCGAGCTGCATCAACTTCGCCGCCGAGCCCGAGCTTTTCAGCGCCAACGCCGAGCCAGACGCCATGGCCTTCCTTGGAGTAGTAGTCGTCTTGCGCCGAGAAGTAATGCGAGGCGCTGCTGGCATTCTCGATCGCATGGTGCGTGAGCATGGATTACTCGACGATCGCCGGATGCCGCGCCGGATAGTGCTGCGGCGCGAGCTTCACACGGGCTATGGGAATGTCGCCTGCGAAGGCGACGTAGCCGGTCAGCTCAGGCAACGACTGGATTTCGGATGGCATGACGACGCGCTCGCGCTCGATGCGCAGCGTGCGGCTGCGGCTGCCGCCGCGATCATTCGACGTTTCGCCGAGCGTCTCGCGTTCGACCTCGTGCTCGCCCAGGGCCCTGCTCAAGTCGTCAGCGGTTTTGCTGTCCGAGCGTCCGCCGCCGAGCACGAGAATGTTCCGGAAGCAACTTCGCAGGACTGTTGCGTCCTTCTCGCCGTTCGTGCGCTCAAGCTGCGCCGTCGATTGGATGCCGGCGACGATGCGAAGGCCGTGCTTGCGGCCCTTGGTCAGCGCGTCCTCGAGCGATGGAAGCTTCTGCAGGCTGTCCAGCTCGTCGATCACCATCCACAGCCGGCGAGTCGGGCTTTCGGGGAGACTCAGGATCGACGTGCAGAGAATGTCCACCCAGGTGGAGACAAGCGGTTTCAACGCCTCCAGCATGTCTTCGCGCCAGGTGATGTAGAGATTGCCGCCCTCCTCATCCTCCAGCCAGCGCCGGATGGAGAACTCGGCGCCGTCTTTGAGGTACTGATGCGGGTCGAGGTACTTCGCGAGGATGAAGCGGGCGCTGGAAAGCGCCTGCCTCGCGCCTACGAACAGGCCCTCGGCTTCTGTGTCGCCGAGAAACTCCTTCAGCGATTCGTCGCTTTCCGCGGAAAGGAGCTTGATGAGCGAGAAGGTGTCGGTGTTTCCCACCGCGGCCATCTTTCTTGTCGCCGCCTGGAAGAGCAGGCGCGCATAGCCGTTCCATTCCTCAGCCTCATCGGTCAAGCCCTTGGGCACCACCGAGAGCGCATAGCGTTTGAAGTCGTAGGCGTCACGGAGCTCGTTGAAGATGTTCCATGACTCCGAGCGCTTGTCGAATGGATTCAGAACGATGTCGCCCGGCAGGAAGAAGCGGGACAGAAACGTCCCGTTCGGGTCCACGATGATGAGGCGGTCGCCCCGGCGCAGGATCGTCTCGATGATCTGCCCGAGCGCGACTGTCTTTCCGGTTCCCGTCGCGCCGGCGAGAAGCAGATGGAACGTTTCGAGCCAGGTCGGAATCGGCGTGCCGGCAACCAGGACTTGCTCCTTGCCCGACTCGCGCGTGCGGTTCTGCAGGCTGCGGTGGCTGATCATGCGCGTGCCTCGCAGGAAACGCTTGAAAGCCGCACCGCCGAACCGGCTGTCGTAGCGACGGATGATCCAGTCGCCCAGGAAGAACCCCGCGAACGCGCCTAGCACGAGCGCTCCGATGAGGAAGTTGTCCTCGGGCGTGAGCTTCGCCACCCTCACCAAGCCGCGAAGCACCGGCCGCTCGACGCCGTAGCGCCAAGCGGCCATCGATACCCACGCCACGACCGGCAGGCCGATGAGGAAACCGAGGAAGACGAAGCTCTTGTCGTCGCGCGTCATTGACGCTTCCGATCGGCTGGCACCAGCCACTCCGGGCTTTCCGCTTTCGTCGGCTGCACCCTGATGAGCCAATCGTCTACCACAGGCTTGGGGCGGCTCGCCTTGCCTGGAATATCGCCTTCCGCACGCGCGATCTCGCGCGCAAGCTCGGCCATGTTGCGCCGGTGACGGTTGACTTGCTCTGAAACGTCTTCCAGCCTCTGGGAGGACGCTTGCCGTGCCCGCCCTTCCCGCAACTCGCCGTGAGCTTCCGCGTATTGCTTTGCTTCCGCGGCCAGCTCGTCCTCGAGAATCGCCTTACGGGACGCATCGCGCTCGCGCTGCTTGGCCGGGTCCTCTTTCCAGACCTCACTTGATCCGGGCGTCTGCCCGAGCGCCGAGCCGATTGCGAGACTAAGGAGCGCGTACAGGACGATGGGCGTCCGCATAGTGAATCTCTGAGATGAACCGGCGCCCCGCGGAGCGCTTCGCCTGGACAACGATGGGGATGATCGAACACACGTACTCGATGACGAGTGCTTTGTCGATGCTCGGAAAGCCCTCCATCACCATGAGCGCGAGCTGCTCGAAGGCAAGCTCCGGGCTGTCGGAGTGGATCGTCGTGATCGAGCCGGGATGGCCGCTGTTGATCGTGCGCAGGTACGTGAAGGCTTCCTTGCCGCGCAGCTCGCCGAGCAGGATGCGATCCGGGCGCAGCCTCAGCGTCGCCTCGCACAGCTCCTGCGCGCCTGCGCGCGCGAGGCCCTGGTCGCCGCGCGAATAGAAAAGCCGCACGACATTGGCTTGCGGCGGGCGGAGCTCGCGCGCGTCCTCGATGATGACGAGCCGCTCGCGTGCGGGGATCTCTTTGAGCAGCGCGTTGAGCAGGGTTGTCTTGCCGGTGTCCGTTCCGGCCGAGATGAGGATGTTCTTCCGCGCACGCACAGCGATGCCGAGGAAGGCGGCGAAGTCCCGGGCGGCATACGCGTCCCGGAGGTCGCGTTCCGTCTGCTCCTCCTCCCTGGTCAGCCGATTCGTGAGATCGAAGGCGCCGCGACTCTCGTAGTCAGCCAGAGCAAGGTCGAGCACGGCAGGCCGACGAATGGACAAGGCAACACTCCGCCCCGACGCGGGAGGCAGAACAAACTGCGCTCGATAGCCGTTTGGCAGCTCGGCGGAGAGCAGCGGCTTCTCCTTGCTTACCTCCTGCTCCGTGCTGGTCGCCACCTGCTGGGCGAGGGCCAGCAGAATGTCCTGTGTAAGGTCCGCGACCGCATGGCGTTCCATGTACGGCTCGCCCTGCCGGGCGATCCAGACTTCCCCTGGGCGGTTCACTGAGACTTCGGTGACGCCTTGGGCCTCGAACCAGCGCTCAAGCGGCCTGAGATGCGTGCGCAGGGCAGCACCGCCGCGCGGCTCGGGACGCTCTACGGCGAGCTGTTCTGGCAGGGTGCGCGCGTTCATGGAATCACCAGCTCCATACGTTCCTGCGCTGCGGACTTCAGCGAGCAGAAGTTGAGGTCGCGGTTGAGAAAGACCTTGATCCGCTCGCCCTGCGCGATGGTGTTGGTCGGCGGAATGTTCGCGTAAGGCTCCAGCACCCGATCGGACGTCCTGGCAAAGCTTTGCTGGATCTCGTGCCGATACGCGTCGGCCGAGTTGTAGCGGGCATCCGGGCTCACGCCCACAGTGCCCGCGCCGGCACCGATAATGCTGAGGAGCGCCGACATGCCGAATATTTGAACGTAGTGATTGTCTGTCTCGCCCACCATGCCGGCGCGGCGGGACGAGCGGCTCGCGGCCCTGCTCTGGGTACAGCGGACTGGAGACCACGGCCCGAATCTGTCCGGGCAGATCGGTATTGATTGCCGTCTCGAGTTCCGCATCGATCAGCTTTCCTTGGAGAGCCAAGCATTCAAGGTTGCCGACCGCTTTCGGATATGCCGTGACCACCGGCTTGCCGCTCACCTGAGCGGCGAATCCGCGGTTCGGATCGGCGGGTCCTTCGGTCGGGCCAGCCGGGCGGTTTGCGCCGCCCAATGCAGGCATGCCGCTCTCCGCTGTGGCAAATGCGGTCGACAGCGCCGGATTCGCCGAGCTCGTCGATGCGGCGCCGGAAGCGCCGCCTTTCACGAGAAGGTCGGATTTCGTTCGCGCTTCTTCGAGCTGGGCAGCCTTGCGTTGCTTCGACGCTGCCTCGGGGTCCTCGGTACTCTTGCCTGCCGGTTTCTCGAACGATTTTGCCGATTCCGCGATCGGCACCGGCGCGGGGCTCGCTACGCGAACCGGCATCACCGGCGGCCGGAAGTCGCGCACCGAGGGTTCGTCCGCCTGCGCGAGGCCGCGCGCTTCCTCTTTGCGCGCGCGCTCCTCCTTGCCGCCGTGCGCGAACACGAAAAACACGGCGACCGCCGTTCCAAGCACGAATGCAGCTTTGGTGAACCACTCCGGCTTCGCCATGGCCTTGAGCCGCTGGCCGGAGAACTCGCGGCCAAGGCGCCGGGCCTCATCGGTCTCGCGCTCCAGATCTTTCATGGCCTCTTGGCGGCTTTCGGAGGTGTTGGGCGCTCCGGTGGTGGTCATGACGCCGCTCCATGCTTGATGGAGGTTCGCGGGATACCGTCCCCTGGCTGAAACGGTTTGTCCTCGTTGAAAAGGCACAGCGCTTCCTGGCCGTCACGCAGCGTGAAGAGGCTTCCGACGCGCTCGATCACCGCGTACTTGCCTTCCATGCGGTAATTCACCACCGCCTCGCTGCCCGCCGAATCCACGGCGAAGAACGCCGGAAGACTCGCGTTCTCGGCGAACTCCAGATACGTGAAAAGCCCGTCATCGCACGCGCGCACGAGCTTGATGTTCCGGCTGCCCGATACCGAGTAGTTGCAGTTGCGCACCTTGACGCGCCTCTGAGCCTCGTCCTTCGCCGCGCCGCCCGCCGCCTTGCGGATCGCATCGGGATTCACGGCGAGGTCACCTTCCTGCGGATAGGTGAAGCGCAGGAGGAACGTCGCATCGAGCTTGTCCTTCGGCGTCGTCCCGGTGAGCCTGAAGTAGTACGTGCGCCGGTCCGTCACAACGGTCAGGTTCGTCACCGCCTTCGGCTCCACCGGCTTGAGATGCACGCGATGGCCCATCGGATGCGCCTGCCAGGCGATGGTGTCGCCCAGCGTCAAGTACTGCACCGTCTCGCCTTTCTCGAACTCGATTGTGGTGGTGAACCGGTAGCTCCCGGTCACTTCATAGACTTCGGATTCGTTGTAGACGACCTGCCGGATGCGTTGATCCGCCGAAGTCGGCTGGGGAAACTTTGCGGCGACTGCGCCTTGAGAAGCGAGCACGAGCGCCGCGAGCAAAAGCAGCTTCTTCACGAATTGGCTCCCTTGTTGGATGTTGTCGAGGCACCGATCTCCTGGTCCTTGCGGTACGCCGTGGCCCGGAAATTGAGTGGATTCAGGATGCGATCCTCGTTGCCGAGCGGCCTGTCGCTGTAGCGAAAGTGCACCGTCGCGACGAAAGGCTTCTCCACCGGCGATGACTGCGAGCCAGGGGCGTCCTCGATGGCGACGTACCGGACCTGGAAGGTGTTTTCGCTGTTCGGAAGCGGCAGCACCGTGCTGATCTCGATGCGCCGGCGCATCTTCGCTCCGTAGCGCTTCATCGGGCTCGCCTCGTTGTACTGCGAGCCTTCGTCCTCGTACTGGCGCAGGACGCTGCTGTCGGACATGACACGAACGAGCTTGGCATTGGTGGCGAGGTCGAGCGGGTCGTAGGTCTCGCGTGCGACGACATACTTCGCAACGTCGCTGCGCTGGATCGCTTCCTTCTGTGTCAGCTCCCCTGCGTTCCTGCCATACTCGACGGAAGTCACAAGGCCCGTGCGCGAATCCACGGTCACGGCGAGCGGCACGAGCTTCTCCAATGGAAGCAGCATTGCCACCGATGCGAGGGCACCCGTCGCCAGCATGCCGGCGACGATGGTTGCCACGAACCAGCGGTTACGCTCGACCTCCATCGCGGCATGGGCGAAGTATTCCCACTCCTTCGCGCCCTCATCGCTGGTCAGCGTGGGCGCAGTGATTTCTGATTGCGACATTCTTTCCTCCATGGTTTAAGACTTGGCAAGCCTCATGCGCGGGCCTCGCCTGCTTAGCGCGCCAAGCTCGCGGCGCGCCGAGCGGACGGCATGCCCCATTGCGTCGCTGACGTAGGTCATCGAGCCGATGAGCGACTGCGCGTGGCCGTCGGCCTTGCGCAAGACAAAGAGCAGCGCGAGGAAGATGAGGAGCAGCGGCAGGACCTTCCCTTGAAGCTGGGTCGGGTCAAGCGAGCTGGCGGTGTAGAGCTCGCCTTCCGGAACGACGGCGCGGTAGATAGCGTATCCGAGCCCGAGCGAGGCGTAGATGATGAGTTGGAAGATCATCAGCGTCACAAGAGAGCCGATCCAGTTCTTGAACCATTGCCGCGTCGCATCGAAGAGGCAGAAGGCGATGAAGATCGGGCCAAGGGCAAGGGTCACTGCAACCAGCAGCTTCGCGAGCAACAGCAGGAAGACCGCAAAGCCGATCAGCCAGAGGGTGACGCAGAACACCGCGGCGCCGAGGCCCCACAGGGCCAGGTCCCAGCCCGAACGTGACCAGATTGAGAAAGCCGTATCCATGCCGCGGTCGTACAGCTCGTCGAGCGCGGACTTCGCGTCGCGCCCGAGCGAGAGCGCGGAGCTGAAGAGGTCCGGCGTTTGTGTGAACAGGTCGTACAGATAGCTGAACCAGTCCCAGTTGAGCGCCGTATAGGTGACGAATCCAACGAGGAAGATCGTGCGAATTGCGGTGGTATAGAGATGCTGTACCTGCCCCGTCATCACCAGATAGCCGTACACGACGACGAAGAGTGTCACTGCCGCCCAGAGTGGGGTGCTCACGGCGCTGGCGACAGGCCCGAAGACCTGGGCGACGAAGCCGGCGGTTACACTCTCCGTCACCATGAGGACGGTGGATGGCAGCCCCATCGCTATCCCTTCCGCGCAGCGAAGTAACGCCGCCGCAC
>WNFI01251130.1_pt2 | contig 25627 bp, 26 predicted proteins | sample 5400471 | NCBI WGS metagenome assembly WNFI01 (sample SAMN13153348, study PRJNA577476) | soil metagenome | isolation source: 100 cm saprolite on Douglas fir-dominated hillslope | place: USA:California | collected 2013-09-17 | reverse complement strand
GTTTTCTTGGCAGCGATTGATCAAACGATAACCGGGATCTGAGATAGACGGCATGCCGGCATCGGAAACCAAGGCGATGGATTCGCCCTGTTCCAGGTATTCAATAATCTCGGCCGTACGCTTGGCCTCATTGAATTCATGATAACTGAGGAGCGGTTTTTCGATCTCGTAGTGATTGAGGAGGATCCGAATCCGTCGAGTGTCCTCGGCCGCGATCCGGTTTACTTGGCGCAAGACTTCCAGAGCCCGCAACGAGATGTCGCTCAGATTACCGATCGGCGATCCAACAATATAGAGCACGACCGATCAAAAACCTTCCGTAAGAAAGGCGGTTACCTGTTTGGCGCAATCCTGGGCGGCGACTGGGATCGCTTGTCGTTCTTGGGTGGGCAGGTCCGACCCTACGAAGAAATATGATAGGCCGGAGAAATCTTTGCTAACCAGCGCCTGTCCCGTACCACCGCGAAACACTTCAATGTGGATCTTCAGGGTTATTTGAAACTCGGCAGACGCTAAGACGTCGCCAACCACCGCTTTGGTCTGAGTTCGGAGTACGTCGGTAATCGTGCCATGGACAACGGCATCGGCCTGATCCTGGCCAGTAATCGGATAGGTCCCATCGGTTTGGAGCTCTTTAATAAAGGTGTCGGTCACCACAGCCTGTATCTGCGGCTCGAACGATTTGTTATCGAAGATCGGCACGGAAACGTTGTGCACGCCCTTCATGTAGGTGGGCACAACGGGGCCCAAGGTATAGCAACCTGAGAAGACCAGCACTGAGAATAACGCGAAGCGAGCGACCCACCTCATCGAACACCTTACTGCGAAGGAAGGTTCGGTTCAGCAGGCTTCACATCGTTTGGCGGAACCAAAGGCGCTTTTTGGTTCTCTGGAGCGCCACTCGCAGGATTGGCTGCTGCTGGGGTAGGTGAAGGCGTCGGTGTCGGCGCCGGAGGACCTACGAAGTCCGGTCTTGAAGTCGTATCGACCTGTGCTTGCAACCTGCGGCGCTCAGCTTGGGTCTGTCCGGTCTCAGGATTTTCGGTGCCGATCTTCAGCGCGTCGTCTCCCATCTTGGTTCGGATCTGATCCATCCGAGTCTTAGCCCGGGTCGCTTGCTGCGAGTCTGGTTGCTGTTGCAGTACCTCGTTGTAATAGACATAAGCAGCCTTGTAGTTGTGCTGCTTGTCGTAAAACCGGGCAATGTTGAAGGCATCGTTCGATTTGCGCCCCTGTAAAGTCTTCAGGTTGTCCTGGGCCTGCGGCACCTTGTGACTGTTCGGATATTTCACGAGGAAATCTTCAAATGCTTCTTGTGCTCGAACCGCCGCCGTTTCGTCATATCCGGTGGCGCGACTGGCTTGCAGATAGACGTACCCGATTTGGTACATCGCGTCAGCGGCTACTTCGCTATTTGGATATCTGTCGACGACCTGTTGATACGCCGTAACCGAAGACGTAATAGAGCCGGATTTCTCGAGGGCTTGACCAATGCCGTACTGGGCGAGAGGAGCAATTTTGCTAAACGGCCCGTTTGTGACGATCTTCTTGAACATTTCTTCGGCTTTGGCCATGGACGGTATGGTCGGCACTCCATAAACATCGACACGCCGGCCGTCCAGGTACGCCTTGGCGATGGTGTATTCCGCTTCCAGCGCGGGCTCGAAATGCTCACTTCGAGGATATCTTTCCACGATGGTCTGGTAGTCGTGGAAGGCTTTTTCAAGCTTGCCTTGCTTCTCGTACATCCGCGCCGAGTTGAACAATGCGGCTGGGGCGCCCGGCAAGAAGCCTTCGCCTTCTCGATAAATGATCGGAGCTGGGCAGCGCAGCGTTAAGATGAATGCAAAAACCACCAGCGGAACGACATACCGCAGCGTCTGTTTCATAGGAGGAGGAAAATAATTACCACGAGTAACGGACGTCAAGCCTCAGGAATTGAGCGACGCTAGGATAATGAGACTTCGGCTTTTGTCGACGAATATCTTGGGAGGCGGGGGAAACGAGCGAGAACGAGCGGGAACGAGCGGGATCGGAAGGAAATGCTGGGAGCAGGGGCGAACGGAAGGGATGGGAGGATGAGCGGCAATAGGACAGATGCTCCTATGAGACCATAGGACTTATGGGAGGATGTGCGCCGGCGCTCCCGCTCGTTGTCGGCGTTTCCGCTCGCTCTCGCTCGTTGCTTAGTGAGGGCTGATGCCCAGGATTGGACTAGCTCCTGGGACGGCGCTGGCGTTCGGGCTCGGAGAAGGGGTGGGAGTGCCTAAGTGACCTAATCCAGAGCTATCCGGGGTCTCGGTGACTCCGTAGCTATCTTTCACTGGGCTCGCGCTGAGGTATTTGGTCTCGGTCCATAGGTCGACAACGATTCCGGAAGCCCTTACTCGGGACAGACCGGCGGCGCTATCATTTTCTAAAACGAAGACGAGCATCCCCGGGAGAAGGAAATAGGCATGGGCTTTATCCTGGAGCTCGATATCGGTGGCGGCGCTCTTTGCTCCCGCCAGCTTGGCAGCATCGTTCTTGTTGGGGGTTGCATAGGGGCCGTTCACCCGCACCCATCGATATCCTTGCTCGGCCAAAGATTGGAAGTCGGTGGCGGTTGCGGTCGACACCACCGCCGCCGAGACCAGGCATAAGAGGGCAATAAATTTAGCGGCCAACCCCGAGCGGGCAGCCCCGACGCTGATTGATCTTTCCTCCGCGATCACAAGTCACTGACGCCCTCCTCGAGTCGAACGTCAATGACCCCTTTGGAGGAATCGCCTCTGTCCGTCTTCCGCTCGTCCTCGTGCTCGTGCTCGAAAATGATATCACCATCACTCCGCGCGGCCGGATTCGAGAACAGCGGCTCGACTGAGCTCGCCGAAGTCCTGTCCGCCGTAGCTTTCGCTTAATGCTCAAGGTCGGCCTCGCAAGCGAGGCGCGCTCCACGGCAGGGACGTCAGCGAAGGCGGAAGGACGACGACGAGGACGAGAACGAAGCGCCTTGTGAGTGCTGAAACCCGAGCACGAGGAAGTGCACGATTATACGACCCTCACGTTGACCCGGCTCCCGACTTCATGGATTGGTATTGTAAGCTAAGAGAGGGCAAACTTTTTTTTCATGAGTAGTAGTCAGTTATCATCAATCTCGCCGGCGCTCTCAAATTTGCTTGCCAAGAGCATCGATTTTGCCGGCGTGTTTCCGCCGGCTAGCTTGTCGCTTTCAGAGACTTTGGCGAGGTTTAACCGGTATCTGCACGGACGAGAATCCTGGCTCGTTGGGTCAATCGTTCTACCGATAAATCGACTTGGCGAAGTTACCGGCTTGCTGGATGGCACACCTTTTCGTCTAACGGCAATTCCCCAGCGGACCGACGAGCCCGAGCTTTGGTTAAGCCGATTGAAGGAGGACTGCGGACATCTGCAGCGCTTCTTGGCGGACAACCCCCAAGTGGCGGTCCAAGCCTTGGAAATTCTCCTGCCCAGCACCAGCAAAGACACTGAAATCGCAAGTCGGATCGAGGAACTGGTTCCGTTAGTGAACGGCCACCGGGTCTTTCTGGAGCTACCGGCTGGAGATGAATCCTTCCAGGAGCGGCTACGAGCGACGATAGTAGCGCTGGAGAGTCATCGCACAGCGAATTGGGGATTGAAGCTGCGAATGGGAGGGCCGACACCAAGCGCCGTTCCGCCTGTATCCTTGGTCGCTCACGTGCTAGCAACCGTACGTGACCATGGAATACCCATAAAATTCACCGCCGGATTACATCATCCATTGCGTCATTGGGACAACGATCTCGGTGTTGCTATGCACGGATTCGTCAACGTGTTGCTGGCGGCATTGTTTGCCTACGCTTGCCGGCTTCCGTCAAAGAATATTGAAGCGATTCTTAGCGACGAACGGAGCAAGGATTTTGTGTTCAATGGGAATGTCGCGCGATGGCTAGATCTACCGCTCCGCACCGAGCTGATTGAGGACCTACGCCGGCAGGTTGTTGGTTTTGGGAGCTGCAGCGTGGATGAGCCGCTGCATGACCTGAGGATGTTAGGCTGGGCGGACTGAACAGACGTGTGGGCGTATCGGCGTGTCGGCGTATGCGGAGTGTGCAGCTCCGCGATCAGATGGGACTTATGCGACTCATGGGACCTATGGGTCAGCCACATTAGTCGTCTTCTTCGATGGTCACCGTTGGAAGCGCCGTTTGGGCTTCGCGATCAGCCAGTAACGGCGTTCGTCCGCCGCCAGACTTAGCGCTGAAGAGCTGATCATGGGTGAGCAGGTTGACCGCTCGACGACCCGAGGAAGACAGCAGGTCGGTCAGCGTCGCCATTTGTTCGTCGTCTGGCTTAGCAAAATAGCGGTTGGCCGCAGTTTTGATTAATTCATCGCTGTCGCCGACGGATACAATTGCGCTGGCCAGCACCCGAACCTTGATGGGATTAGGAACACCGGACCGGTCGAGATCAGCAGTCTGGTCGGTGATATCAAGATCGACATTGATGGCCTTGCTCGAAATGGTGGTGCCGTTGGTAAGCAGCGGCAATTCGAAGCTCTTACCTGGACCTCGATAAATCTTCATACTACCGCCCCTCCGATCAAGCACGACAGATAGATATCCAATCGAACTCTCTCTTTCTAGCTAACTAACTAACACACTATCCGTTGGTGAATCCTTGGTCGGTCAGCCGATATTGCCGCAGATCAATGCCGAGACTAAGCGGAAATTGAGTCAGCAAATTCTGCGCTTGCTGTATAGCGGCGGCATTATTGGCTTGGTGCGCGCGCCTGACCTCTTCGTTGCCGAGTTCAGCGAGACATTTGAGGACCTCGGAAATTTTCTGTTTGTTCTCGCTCGTGAGCCGAGCTGCTTTTCCGCGCTGTTCAAGAATCTGACAAATGGCAACTTTCACCCGCCGGATCCCGTTTGGCGTGTTAGAGGCGTTGGCGTTATGCAAAATCTCCCACGTTATGATCATGTAGCCGGCGACGGTGTCTCCGATGTTATGCCGGGAATATCCATAGTTGGCGAATCTCTCATCGAATCGGCTCATCAAGGAATCATAGTTCGGAGCGTTGACCAGTGCCGCCGCGTTCATGCGTGAGACGTAAAAGGCGCGAACGGTGTTGGTAACGCCCGGGTTCGAGTGAAAAGAGAGATTACTGAATGAATCTATCGGCTTGGCCGGTGGGTTCTTTTGAGCCGGACCCTTCTTCGGGGTCTCGGGCTTGCTAGCCGGGCTGTTACTATGAGCAAGCTCTTGTTCGACGTTTGCCAGGTCCGTGCTCATGCCCTCGAGACCCAAGCTCCGATTAAATGAATCAGCCTCTCCGCCGCTTTCTTGTGCCCATACTCGGGCGGCGGCAGCCAGACCCAACAGCCAGATCGCTGCTATTCTTGTGTAATTTTTCAAAAGCAACATAAGCGAAGAACTCACCGTGTTTGATAAGGAGACCGCGATTCTTATCGGGGACCAAGTTCGTGGTCAATGCTGTTTGCCGGTAATTAGATGCTCCGGAGAGACTGCAATTGCGCAAAAAAGTTAACAATCAATCTCAAAGACAATTGGACCAGATTCTGCTGTGTCCAGGCGCGCAGCGGAGAAAGCCAAAAGCTTGCCCTTGCAGTTTGGATATCTGCTAAACAGAAAATGCTCCCGAGGAGCAAAATCTCTATAGAACCATCACCGCGCCTTAAACAGTATCCTGTCCGGCAACTGTCTTATCTATGACCGACCACCTAACAACAAACGAACATCAGGGTTTTCTTCGTCGAGCCATCGAATTGTCACGTCGAGCATCACTAGAGTACTGCACCGGTGGCGTATTCGGAGCTGTGATCGTCAAGGACGGCAAGATTGTTTCCGAGGGGATGAATCGGGTCGTGGCCAGTCACGATCCGACTTGGCACGCTGAGATGGAAGCAATCCGTGGCGCCAGCGTCACTCTGCAAAGTTTTAAACTGAGGGACTGTATTCTGTACACATCTGCCGAGCCCTGTCCGATGTGTTTAGCGGCCTCCTATTGGGCCGGCATTGAAAAAATATTTTACGCAGCTTCGGTGGAAGATGCTTTCGAGTACGGGAACTTCGATGACCGGCCGATCTACGAACAGCTAGCCCTTCCAAAGGAACAACGGTCAATCAAGCTCACCCAATTGTTGCGGGACGAAGCGATCGTGGTCTGGAAGCAGTACCAGGCTAAGCCGGACAAGACACATTATTAACGAGCGGGAACGGATTTGGAAGCTAACAGGCACGCAGGGAAACGATCGCGAGGGGCATATGGGATCTATGGAAGTTATGATCGCTCGCGTTGTGAAAAAACCTGCTATCCGTTCTCTCTCGTTCTCGCTCGCTCACGCTCGTTCTCGCTCGTTTCTTGAGGTCGGCGTTCTACGGCTACCATGCAAACGTCATCATCGAAGTGCTGTCGCGCCGAGAAACGGCAAACTTCATCAACGATCGCCGGGAAAAGTTTTTCCACCGACAGGGTTGCCAATCGATTCAGACTCGAAATTAACGCCTTCTTACCGAACTGTTCTCCTTCCGGCGAATCGACTTCATAGAGACCGTCTGTGAAGAGGACGAGGCAATCGTTAGATTCGAACGGGCAAGTGAAGGTGGGATAAGTGAGTTCGTCGAAAAGACCGAGTGCTGGACCGATCTTTGCTCTATCGTCGGTGATCGGTTCAGCGCTGGGAATAGTTCGCCGGAGGCGCACTGGCACTGGATGCGCCGCATTGGCAAACTGAGCTTCTTTGCTGGCAGCATCGACGATGAGATAGAAAGCAGTCGCCACAAAAGGTTCTTCCACGCGTTCCAGAATAGCGCGCAGTCGCAAATTCAGGCTGCTTAAGAATCGGCCGGCATTCGCCATTACTGGGCGGAGCTCTTCCAACAGAGCTCGGATGATCGCGGTAACGGAGTGTGACCGGCTAGGTCGTCTCCGTTGAGAGTCGGATATTCTCGGGGTAGCAACGCTAATTGAACTTCGCGAGCCATGCGCAGGTCCGCCTCCAGTTGCGCGTTTTTGGCTGCGAGTTCGGCACTGGTGAGCCGGAGCCGATTGCGTTCCTCTTCGAGGGCGTCCTCCATTTGCTTGATGACAGTGAAATCTCGGTTGACGCCAAAAATTCCGATTATCTCGCCGGCTGCATTTTTCAGTGGCAACTTCGTAGTGTAATCCCAGGTCACCCGCCCGCTCGGGTAAACCAAGCGCTCCACTTTACCGATCAACGGCTGTCCCGTTTCCATCACTCGCTTTTCATCTGCAGCCGCCTCGCGAGCAGTCTGCTCCGACCAAAAATCGAAATCGCTTTTGCCGATCAGCTCTGCCGGGCTAGCTACGCCCATGAATTCGGCCACCGCTCGACTCGCGCATGTGAATCGACCTGCGGTGTCTTTGAAGTAAATCTGGTCTACGGCGTGCTCGAGAAGGAAATCAAAAAATTGCTGCCTAAGAGCGACATTGTCCGGACCGTGGGAGGGTAAATCATTCACGAGCCTCGGCACTGTAGCCTGCGTTGGGTGAATGGTCCAGGGGGGAAGAGCGAGTGGGCGAAACGGCGAAACGGCGAAACGGCGAAACGGCGCTGAGCGCATTTGATACGCCTATACGCCCACACGGCATCATCTGGCTACGCCGAAATGATCCGCCGCACGATCTCTTTCCGCGCGGTACTAGCGAAGACATCGGCGCCGATCCGCGTTGTACCCTTTACTGGTTGGCGAAGACGTGTCAGTCCCTCGGTACGGCCTTCAGAGGTTACGTCGACGTCCCAATTCTCGAAGATAAAAAGATCGGGACGCACCATCGCCAAAGCGGCGAGGGGATCATGCAGATGATTGGCGGTGATATTTCGCAGTTCCCACCATCGCAAAATTTGGTCTTCAAGTAATGCGCCAACCCCCCGGCCAACTTTTGCAATTTCGCGAAGATCGTCCGCCTCTAGTAGAACCCGGAGCGTTACGTCCAATCCAAGCGCGGTGATAGGAATTCCTGAATCGAACACAATCTTGGCAGCCTCGGGATCAGACTTGATGTTGTGCTCGGGCCGATTAAGCCAATATGCGCCTCCCATCAAGTAGAGGTGTTTGATCTTGGAGAAAGCAGCCGCGTCTTTCTTTATGGCGCTGGCGATATTAGTAAGGGGACCGGTCGCTAAAACTTCGAGTTCTCCGGCGAAGCGGTTTGCTTTTTCCAATAAATAATCGACGGCTCCGGGTGTGGTTGAGACCTCGGCCTTGTCCAGGTTAGGAACTCCATATCCTTCGTGGCCGGCCCACGTAATCTGGCGTCCGGTCAACGTTTCCTTTTCCCCGATCAGAACGTCCGTGTCAGCGCATCCCAGTAAGTCACAAGTAACTTTTGTGATCCCCGCCCGAAGCGGTGTGTTTCCGTAAACCGTGGTAACACCAATCAATTTAAGTTCGGGTGATTTTGCCAAGACGGCTAACGCCAGAATGTCATCAACATCCGTGCCGATGTCAGTATCAAAGATAACAGGTCTCATAGTTATGTATCTAGTTTTGGAAAAACACCGCGAATGGACGCGAATAAACGCGAAAGTTTTACCACATAGACAGAGAGATCACGGAGGAAACCCCGCAAAACAATTGCTTTGAAAACTTTGTGTACTCTGTGTCTTTGTGGTGAAATTTTGGTTTTATTCGCGTCTATTCGTGTCCATTCGCGGTTGAGATTTGTATCTGGGTTAATTGGCGTCCGTCTTCGGTAGAGATGGGTTTTCAGACTACAGAATCAGCTTTCGCTTGACCTGACCAAGCGCCAGCCAACCAAGCACTACCGTGAATGCGATCAACGCTGCCACGTGCAAAATCAGTTCCGGCCAATTCCACTCACCCCAGCTACTCATTTGCAGTAAACGAACTCCGTGATAAAAGGGCGAAAACTGTACCGCGACGCCTAGCCAGGAAATATTGCCCAAGGGAAAGAAAACTCCGGACAGATAGTAAATCGGAGCAATTAAAAATGAATACACGCTCTGGAATTGGTTAATGTTCCTTACCCAAGCGGCCGATAAAAGTCCAATCGCTCCACAAGAGGACGCCGATCGTGGTTGTTAGCATCGCTTTAAACACCGACTCAAAGGTCATACGGATATAGAATCCGTAGCTGCATTCAAAAAAAGCAGTGAAAAGGGCTGTGGTTGCGACCATGCCTGGTGCAAGGAATTGAGCATAGCTATGGCCGCCTATGTGCCCGATGAACGGCGAAAGACCAACGCCCAGAGAGGCCAGCACTAAAGCCGGATCCGCTAACGTCGGCGAGATGTTGGCAATGAAGTCCTTACGATAAACGACCCAATTCCGAACCGATACATGCCAGGCTAGGCGGAGGGTGGTGGGGAGGGACATGGGCTTAGGAGGAGTTCAAGGAGTACGAGGAGTACGAGGAGTACGAGGAGTACAAGGAGTTCGAGGAGTTCAGGGAGTTCGAGGTGGGTATCGGGCGAGATCGCGAGCAAAAAAACTCAGGGATCATTAAATGGACGAGCGGCCGCGGTGGGTTTGGTTTAGCGGGTGCAAGTGACGATCTCCTTGAACTCCTTGTACTCCTTTTTCCGGCCTCACTCGTTCTCGTCCAATCCGTGTCCGGTCAATTTCAGGTAGACATCTTCCAGGCTGGCAGGGCGCAGTTGGACTGCGTTAATGCCGGTAACCTGTTGCAGTTCGGTCAAGTCCTCAAAGCGCGGTGCCCGAACACAAAACTGCCGGCCTTGTTCAAAAGTGGTCCAATCAGAGGACAGGTGAGCGCGTAGATGCTGCTCCGCTTCCAGCGGAAAATAACCCACGAAACCTGGGGCGTGTTCATCGATTAGTTCCCGGGGCGAGCCCATTGAAATTACCTGGCCGTTGTCCAGGATGACGATGCGATTACAAAGCAGTTCTGCTTCGTGCATGTAATGCGTGGTCACTAGTACGGTTTTGCCGTCTTGACGATAGCCGAGGACTTTTTCCCAGATCAGATGCCTGACCGTTGGATCTAGACCCGTGGTTGGTTCATCTAGAATTAGTAGCTCCGGGTCGACCAAAAGTGCGCGCACAAAGGCCAGGCGTCGCTTCATGCCGCCGGATAACGAGCGGATAGTAGCGTCCCGCTTATGTTCAAGCGCCATATGGGCAAGCAATTTATCGATTCGCGGTGAGGCGGTTTTGGGGTTGAGTCCGACGAATCTGGCGTAGAGCTGCATGTTTTCGAAAACGGTCAACGCCTCGTCCAATGCGTTCTCTTGCGGCACAATACCGATCCGAGACTTGATCGCTCGTGGGTCGACGGCCGGATCAATACCGAAGACCGACAACTCACCTCCGCTTCGGGCAACCACTCCGTATAAACAGCCGATGAATGTCGATTTCCCGGCACCGTTTGGCCCGAGCAGACCGAGACACTCGCCTTCCAACACCTCGAGATCGCAGCGCTGTAACGCCACGACATCGCCAAAGCGCTTCGCGACTCCTCTTGCCTCGATAACCTTCGTCTCGGTGGTTGTCATGGCGCTTAAGCAGAAACGGCTTAGGTGATCTGAGCAAGTGAGAAGTGAGAGGCCTCCCTGAGCAAGCGTTCAGCGCGTCGAAGGTGAGAGGTGAGAAGGGCAAAGTGAAAGGTGAAAGGTGATTGGTGAAAGGTGATTGGTGCAACTCCGCGATCAGATGGGACTTGTGGGACTGATGAGACCCACGGGTTGGTCACATTAGTCCCATGAGTCTCATAGGTCTTATTCGGCCGCGGAGCCCAGCGTGTTCCGCTCACACAAGTGTTATCGATCCTATACCTCCCGAAGCGGATGCCGGATGCGCGCCGCCAACGATTGGATAAGATGAGTAGCGATTATGAAAACGTGGGTGACGACATTTCTCGCTCTGGTTTCTATCCCTTCCGCTCTGGCGGCATCGACGCTGGAAGTAGCCTATCAAGATAAAAAGATCTCGCTGGACCAAGCCGATCTCGCAAAATTACCAGCGCAAGAAGTCGAAGCTGCGGATCACCAGAACAAACATCGGTATGCTGGTGTTCTAGTACGGGACGTTCTCGGGTTAGTGGGTGCTCCATTAGGCGATTCCCTACGTGGGAATGCGCTAGCGCTGGTGGTGCGAATAACCGGCAACGATAATTATTCTGTGGTTTTCGCTTTAGCTGAATTCGATCCTGGATTCACCGATCGCACGATCATTCTAGCGGATCAGCAGGACAGCCAACCATTACCGGATAACGCCGCACCGTTTCGAGTTGTTGTCCCTGGAGACACCCATCCAGCGCGTTGGGTGCGACAGGTGAAATCCATTGAGATCATTCCACTTGCTCAATGAATACGCCAGCGCCCGCGGATGCGCGGCGGTCGCGGTTCGATCGGGTGCTTTTCTTCCGGCGAAGAGCTCGTCCCAATAGAACGTGCCCCGGTATCAGTAAAACCAGGCCGAATCCAATCCAGGTGTGCGACCGGCTGATGAAAGCTCGAAGCTGTTCATCACCCGCATAGTACAAACCGTATCCGGTGAGAATCAGAAACAGAATTACTGCCAGCAGCGTAACTCCTGAAAGTCGGTTTTTCTTTGCAGTCCAGCCTCGCCGGATGTGGTTAAGGAGCGCCCCCAGAACAATCAGCGCCGCCATGGCCGCTGCTCCGTGAATTTTCATCTACGGGACTACTGATCGTAGCCAGGCAATTCATTGCCTGGAACAGGTCCAATTGAGAATCCGTCCCGTAGGGCACGGTCTGATTGGGTCCGGTAGGCGTGCTAAGATCAGGGACGATTAATCAACCCCGGGTAAGGATCAGACCGAACCCTACGGGACGGATCCGTTTTTGAAACGGATTCCAGGCAATAAAATTGCCTGGACTTCGGCGAGCTCAGTCGAGTCGCTACGATCATTCAGTCCCTCCGGGACAAAACCCGACAGTCCCTGCGGGACAAAGCCTGACGGTCCCTTGGGGCCGAATCCTACCGCTAAGACCCACAGCTAGGTAATACCGTTCGAGAGAAGTATTTGCGCAAAACTCCGACAGGGTAAGCAAAATCGCGACAGCACGGTGAGGCTGCTGCTGTAGTTATCTAACGTGAGAATGGCCGAGCCGGGGTTGAGCCAGCCAATGGACGGCGGGCGGGACTCATTCGAAGCCGCACTCGCAAAACTTACAAATTGGGAGCAATACTACAGCAATGAACAATACAAAGGCTTATGCCGCTCACAGCCCAACCGATCCATTGGGTCCTTTCAGTTTTCAGCGGCGTGAAGTTGGTCCGCATGACGTCCAAATCGAGATTTTGTACTGCGGCGTCTGCCATTCCGATATCCATCAAGTCCGTGATGAGTGGGGCGGTTCTATCTATCCGATGGTGCCCGGGCATGAAATCGTCGGGAGCGTAATTAAGACGGGCAATCATGTGACCAAATTCAAAGCGGGCGATTTGGCCGGAGTCGGTTGTTTCGTTGATTCCTGTCGTGAATGCCCGGAATGCAAGGCTGGTCTCGAGCAATATTGCGACAAAGGGATGAGTCCGACGTACAACGGTTACGAGCAGGACAAAAAGACCCCGACTTACGGCGGCTATTCTACGCAGATTGTCGTGGATGAAAGCTATGTGTTGTCGGTTTCTCCCAAGCTGGCGTTGGAAGGAGTAGCGCCTTTGTTGTGTGCCGGCATTACCACTTACTCGCCGCTGCGGCATTGGAACGTGGGTCCGGGGCACAAAGTTGCGGTCCTCGGTTTGGGCGGTTTGGGACACATGGCAGTTAAACTGGCTTCCTCATTCGGCGCTGAGGTCACGATGTTGAGCACGTCGCCTTCGAAAGAGGCAGATGCTAAGCGGCTCGGAGCAGAACGTTTTGTGCTGACTACCGATCCGGAAGCTTTCAACAAAATCGCCAAGTCTTTTGATGTGATTATTGATACGGTCTCCGCGCAGCATGATTTGGAGCCGTATTTCACGACCTTGAAAACGGATGGGGTCTTGGTGCTGGTAGGTTTGCCACCGAATCCACTGGCGGTGTCGGGTTTCAGCCTGGTGCCGAAACGTCGAAGTCTCGCGGGTTCAATGATCGGCGGTATTCCAGAAACTCAGGAGATGCTGGACTACTGTGCTGAGCACAACATCACATCCGACGTGGAAGTGATTCCGATCCAACAGGTCAATGAGGCCTACGAGCGCACGATCAAAGGCCAGGTGAAATACCGGTTTGTGATCGATATCGCATCTCTCAAGAACGAATAAAGCGAGGTGCCGGCGTGCCGGCGTTTTTGCCCCCCTGATTCGGTGGGGCGAAAAACTCGGCGCGCCGATCGTGTGGCTAACCCCCAGACTATGTCGCGCCGGTTTTGAGCCGTTCCGTGGACGTGGCCGCGCCCCTGGTGGGACGGAGATACGACTCTTGGGTTCCGCATTATTCTTGGGTGGATATCGGCTCCACGGCGCGGCTCAAAACCGGCGCGGATGAGCGTGAGAGCAAATCAAATCTTCGGCGCGCCGAGTTTCTCGCCCCACCGATCAGGGGCGCGGACACGCCCATTCGCCTACCTACTGCCCTTCGGGCTTCTCCGTTAACTCTTTCATCTGAATCCGAGCTAACTGGTCCTCTACAAAACCACGAATCTCGAATCGGGTGCACGTATCAAACAAATCCATAGCACCGGATTTGTCGCCGGTTAACAAACGTTTGATGCCCGAATAAAAATAAGCTTCACACAGCTCACCTGGAGCCCGGGCGGTTTTACGTAGAAAAAGGTCTTCATCGATTTCATCGAGTAAGAAACGCGCTCTTTTAAGTCCCCACTCGTCGGTGCTTTTCCTTTCAGTCAGATAGGCCCTGAGTTCGGCGTTAGCAGCGTCGAGATCTCCATTCAGAGCCCGAGTGACCCAGAGTAATGTTTCTGGCCCATCCTGATTCCTTGGATCTAACCGTTCCGCTTGGGAGAGATCAAAGATGGCGTCATGATAGGATTCCAAAGCGATCTCCGCCACCGCCCGTGAAACGTATGGTGGCGGATAAACGTTGAGCTGGATCGCGCGGTTAAAATAAGTGAGAGCAGTTTTAGGGTCTTGGGTATGCAAAGCGACCAGGCCGAGTCCTTGCAGGGCGATGGCGGAAACCGGATCGAGTTCGAGCGCTTTATTATAGTCCTGTCGGGCTGCATCGAGATTGTTTAGTTGCAGCTCACATTCAGCTCGGGAAGCCAGTGCGAGCGTGAAAGTTGGGTCCAAATCGAGGGCGCGATTTGAATCTTGCAGAGCATCGCGATAAGCAAAACGTCGAATATAAATCGCGGCCCGATACTGCAGCGCTTCTTTCATATTGGGCGCTAACGCAATCACCTCGTTGAAAGCGTGGAGGGCCCCATCTAAGTCACCTTTATTCCATCGCAGAACGCCGAGCGTGCCCCACGCTTGTATTGCCTTTGGTGTCTCTGAGGTAAGCGTAGTGAGATCTTCGATGGCGCCATTAAAATCACCTTTTTTCTGGCGGATCGTTGCTCGAGAACCCAAGGCAGAGCTGCAATGGGGATCAAGCATAAGCGCTTGCTCAACGTCAGCTAAAGCACCCGCGAGATCTCCCTTGGCATATTTAGTAGCTCCTCTCAAAGCATAGGCGTTAGCCGAATTGGGAGTATCGCGGATTACACTAGTGTAGGCCTCGATGAGCCGGTCGAAACCGGAAGAATTCTTTTGTGGGGCGGGAACGCCGTCAGGGGTTGGGGTCGCCTCTGGCGGTGGATCTCCGAAAGCCAAATCGGGAGACAGAAGAAACAAGAGCAAAGCGGTGATGCCTATTCCCACTAGCAATCCAGGAATGCCGCCTAAGCCATCACGTTGTTCGGTTAGTTTTACCTCTGATTCCCCGGTCTGGGATTTCGCGTTGTTGGCGGCAGCAGTGGACCCTTGTTTCTTCACGGCGTGAACCGCCTAACATCAATCAGCAGTGAACACAAGGCAGCGCTTTTCCGCAAGACTCCGACAGGGTGCGCAAAAGCCCGAGAGAGGAGCTTCTAATAGGGTCTATGTTGGTTTCGTGAGAATGAACTTAGGAATGAGCAGCAAGAAGGCGCTTTTTCGTAGTAATCCCGCGAACGTAATCCTTTCTACGGTGTGGGGTTTCGAACCCGCTTCCCCGACCGGAGGACAACGCAAGCGGAAAGAATTAGCTAGCCTGTACGCCGCTTACGTTTCTTTTCTTAACCGCTAACGTGAAGCTGAAGAGAGTAATAAAAAACCAAAAAGTATCACATTATGGCATCGATTCCTTTCCGTTCCCTTGGTAGTTCTGGTATCAACGTTTCCGCTCTTGGCCTGGGTTGTATGGGGATGTCCTTCGCCTATGGGCCCACTGATGAAGCTGAATCGCTTCGGGTTCTGCGGCGCTATATTGAGCTGGGCGGCAACTTTTTTGATACCGCCGAGGTTTACGGCCCTTATGCGAATGAAGAACTCCTCGGACGATTCCTTCGGGAAGTTCCGCGCGAAAGCGTCGTGGTAGCAACAAAGTTCGGGTTCAAGTTGGTTAACGGCGTTCGGACTGGTATCGATAGCTCACCCGAAAACGTCCGCCGGGCTTGCGATGGCAGTCTAAGCCGGTTGGGCATTGAGCAGATTGATTTGTACTATCAACACCGGGTTGATCCGAATGTGCCGATCGAAGAAACCGTCGGGGCATTGAAAGAATTGACTGCGGCTGGGAAGATCCGCTCGATCGGCTTGTCTGAAGCGAGTCCAGACACGATTCGGCGTGCAGCCAAAGTGCATCCGATCGCAGCGCTGCAGAGTGAGTACTCGCTTTGGACGCGAGATGTCGAAACCAACGGTGTTTTGGCGACTTGTCGAGAACTGGGTATCGCCTTCGTTCCGTACAGTCCGTTAGGACGCGGCTTTCTGACTGGAGCGATCCAAAAACCTTCGGACCTGGATCCGAGTGATTGGCGCCTAACCAATCCTCGCTTTGCCCAGGAAGTGTTTGAGAACAACCTCAAGCTGGCTGAGGCCGTGAAAGAGCTAGCCGCGAAGAAAAAATGTACGCCTGCTCAGTTTGCTCTCGCTTGGGTGCTGGCTCAAGGAAACGATATGATTCCGATCCCGGGTACCAAGCGCTTCAAATACTTGGAAGATAACATGGGAGCTTTAGCCGTACAGCTCACGGAAGCGGATCTGAAGGAGACAGATGCTCGCCTTAGCGAGCTCAAGGTAGCCGGCGACCGGTATACGCCCGACATGATGAAGCTAGTACACGGCTGAGGGCGAGCCTAGGAGCTGGTGGGGCGAGGCTCCAATACGGCCTGGGCGGGCCAGAATCGCTGCCGGCGTGTGCGGTTGCTAACTGTGTTCCGCCCCTGCGCCGCCGAGCCGCGACCCCTGATGGGCCACCTTGCAGGATTGGGGCGACGGAAGATGTCAATTATCTGTGGTCACACGCAACTCCAACGGCTCGGCCATGGGTCGGTGTTGGTACCTGCATCGGCCTATCCAGCCTGGGGCCCGTGCTAAAGCCTTGCGGTTATTCCGGAGCCTCGCCCTACCAAAATTGCCCTCGGCTAAGCCCTATCACGCTTCGTGGTACCGACAGGCCTCCAGGCAAGTCACTATCCCGTTCGCCGAATTTTACCAGGGCGAATCGGGAAATGGAGTCGCCATCGCGGCGACTCCATCTGATTCGCTTAGGTGAATGAAAAACAGGCCGATGCCGGCTGCGCCTTGCATTAGGCCCGTCTGAGCCTGAAGGTTGTCAGGTTCAATCCGGTTTTCGGCCTGAACCCATTTCAAGCCGGAGCGATCTCTCTCAGCGCGACTTTTCAAGTATTCTCCAATCCGAATTGCAAAAGCACGGTCCGCTATCACTTGGGTTAACCGGTAACGCGCCAGAAAAAATTCGCCTACTGAGACTGCTCCACAGCAGCGACTGAGATTGTTCCAGTAGCCCGGTGTCTGCTTTTCCGGGATCCCGGAATGAACTACCGAGTCGGCGGCCGCATTCGCAAAACTCTTCCACTGGGTGTCGTTGGTAACGACGGACAGCTCATAAAGAAATCGATCGGTACCAGCCGGCCCATGGCACCAGCCGAGGTAGAAAAGATCGCTTTGTTCGGGTAAATCGTGAGGCAAGAGGCAACGCGTCGACGGATTCAAAGAGGCGATCGAGTTCAAGTATTTTGCGCCGTCGATGGCCGCATCCAAAAAGCGGGTCTCACCGCTCCTTTGGTAAAGCTTCAGCAGAAAATAGGCGATCCCGGCTGTGCCATGGGAAAAGTTCGGGTATTGTTTTTGCGCCGTTATTTCGTGCAACCAGTAGCGGCCCTGGGCAGCAGGAACCGACCTGGCCAAGAGGTCTATACCGGCTTGGACCGAGAGGTTGATTAGCTCAGGCCGATGCAGCTGCTGCCCGAGCGCTAATAGGGTTAGGCCGATCCCAGCCGAACCGCTCATGATATCGTTGTCGTCGTTCCAACGGACACCGCCGTTGGATTGTTTGCTAGCTCCTTCGATCAGGCGATCGACAGCCTTAGAACACAAGGCCGAAGCTTCGGGATTGTCCGATTGTTGCGCGAGCGAATATGCAATGCCGGCTAGCCCGTCATACAAGCCGTAAAGTTTTACCTCCGGCAGATTCTGATCGAGAAAACCGATCCCGCGCTGTATGGCTTCCGCATATTCTTTCCGGCTAGTCGCTCGGTATAGCTCCTGCAGGAACAGGATGACTCCAGCGTTGCCATAGTAAAGATCGCATTTCTCCTCGACCGGAAGATCCTGCCGGCTTGGCCAATAGCCGATCTTCGAATTTTCTTCTACTTCACGAGACAATATCCAACTGGCTGCCTGGGTAGCAGTGTCCAGAAAAGTAGGGTCGGTTGCTGCCGGTAAAGAAGACACGACGAAAATGAGCCACACGAACAGCGAAAATATTATGGTGCGCATCGCTATGGCTAAAGCGGAATCCTTTCGAGCTACTGCCGGCAATTCAAAATCTGCCGAACGTTAATAATTAAGAAGACTTTAATCTTCACGGCAGGGATTCCTAATTTCGGACAAGTAGTCTGGGCCAGTATGACAAACCAAATCTTGGCAGGACCTGGCTGCGTAATCGGGCCTCAGTTCGAGATCAAGGGACAAATTTAGTGTGATCTAATATTATTTGTTGACGCTAATTAGCCCGCCGTTTTATACCTCTTTATGATCAATTCCTCGAGACTTTCCTTTCCGCTCGGGATCCTCTCAGCTGTCACGATTCAGTTCACTTTCACTGCCAGGGCGCAGGATAACTTGCTGCAGAGTTCAACCAGCGACGATGGCAAAACTCCGGTGCCCGTCGAGAAAAAGGAAGAGCAGCAGCCCGAACAACGGAGCTGGGCCATCCATTTCGACGCCATTGAAGTCTTGCAGGGCCAACCCGGATTTCATGCGCCCTACAGCGGCACTAATAGCCTTCATCCAGGGGACAACTTTCGTCAGACGACCGAAGCGGATATCTTCATAAACGTTCACCTCTGGCCCGGTGGCGAGTTCTATTTCAATCCCGAGTACTATCAAGGCTTTGGTTTGGGTATCACCCATGGGCTAGCTCAGTTCCCGAATTCGATGGCCTATAAGACGGGTCAATATCGGGGTGACGTGAATATTCCTCATCTGTTCCTTCGCCAAACGATAGGTTTCGGGGGAGAGCAAGAGCAATTGGCTGCAGACGAACTGCAGCTGGCGGAGAAAGTCGACATCTCTCGACTGACCATCCAGGTCGGGAGAATGGCGGTCACCGATATCTTCGATAACAATGCGTACGCGCACAATCCGCGGGTAGATTTTCTCAACTGGGCAGCCGTGGATGCGATCGCCTTTGATTATCCGGCGGATGCGCTCGGTTATGAAGAAGGCGCCACCATCGAGTTGAACCAGAAAACGTGGGCGTTGCGCTACGGATTCTTCACCATTCCTGCTCGCGGCAACCAAAACGCCACCGACGGCCACTATCTCAAAGCTTGGGATCAAGTTTTGGAATTAGAGGAACGCTACACGCTGTTCGGGCATCCCGGGAAACTGCGCCTACTGGGATACCTTGAGCGAGCTCACATGGGTAGCTATCGAGCCGTGCTCGATGAGCCCAGTCTCAACCTCAATCTTGCCGGGACGCGCCGGTACCGGTTAACTGAGGGCTTCGAGATCAACGTTGAACAAGAAATTACTTCGGACCTGGGCGCCTTTCTCCGGCTGGCTGCGCGCAATCCAAACTATGAGTCCTGGCAATTCTCTGACGCTTCTCGAAGTCTCGAAGTCGGTCTATCGTTGAAAGGCACAGCTTGGGGACGCCCGAACGATACGGTCGGGCTAGCGGAGATGGCAGCTGGAATCGGTCACGCTGCGCAAGCTTACTTCAATGCGGGAGGCCTCGGAATCCTAGTCGGCGACGGTAAGCTGCCGCACTACGGCATCGAGAACGTCGTCGAATTTTATTATAATTTCGAAGTCCACAAAGGGGTTAACGTGACCTTCGACTATCAGCTCGCAGCGAATCCGGCTTTCAATGAGGATCGCGGGCCGATTAATATTCTGGCTGCGCGGTTTGATGTGAAATTCTGAGCGAAGCGGCCGCGCTTCGCTCAAAGGAGCGGTAGGGCGAAAATCTCGGCGCGCCCAGGATGCAATTAACATTGCTTGTCTAGATCGCGCCGGATTTGAGCCGCGCCGTGGACTCGCCACCCATCGAAGCCCATTTCTGACCCATCGTCTGGTTCGGCCGCGTCCCACGAACAAGCCATCTGCACGGCCGGCTCAAATCCAGCGCGGAATGCGTGCTTTCAGATGGCATCATCCTGGGCGCGCCGAGATTTTCGCCCTACCGCACGCCTCACCCCTGACCTCCTGACTCCTGGATTCTGGCTCCTGGCTCCTGGCTCCTTCTCAACCCGGCGCAACATTCGGCGCGCCTCGATCAGCTGCCAGACCACCACGCCTGGTATATTGAATAGCGCTTCTTGTGCGCGGCGGATCAGGGAGAGCGCAAGAGCAATATCACTGGGGATGCCAAGCAGGTTGCAGATCATCACCGTACCTCCTTCGAATACTCCGAGGCCGGCAGGAACGATGAACAACACACTGCGGACGCCTTGCCCCGCTGTCTCGACCATCAAGGCGACAATGAAACTGGTCTGGATACCGAGAGCAAAAAGTCCGATCCAAGTTTCCAGGCAACCAATTAGCCACGAAACGGTCCACATCAAAGCACAGACTAAAAGAGCTCCAGGCCGGCGATAGATTGCCTGTACAGTATCGTCGAATTTCGCACCAACCTCCCTTAGCAGGCCCCACTTTGACAACTGTTTCACTCGTAAAACCAGAGGCGTCGCCAACCGAAACAATCCAAACCGCTGTACCGAATAAAATCCCAGTACTGCAATCAACGCCGTCAATCCCGTAACTAGGCTAGGAAAATAAAGCTGATGTTGTCCGGTCACCTCGGCGAGCAAGAAAAGAGTACCAACTGTGGCCAAGATTCTCATCGGCACGCTGACCGTCATGCTTACGACGGCGACACCGGCCGCCAAGGTTGGAGACAAGCCACCGCAGATGGTGGCCAGACGAGCGGTAAGGATATCACCGCCAAGTCGTGCTGAAGGCAAAAAATCATGTACACAACAACCGACCCACCGGATCCAGATGGCGGTTAGGAATCGCGGACGATTCGCTTTAGGAACGAGCACAAACCAAGCGATTCCATCACTGAGTAAACGCCCAGAATTAATCGCGGCGACTACAGGTAATGCCCAACTTGCGCTGGCCAGAGCAGCCAGAATTCTTGGGGCGCCTTCACGGACGATCAGCGCCGTCAATAGCAATGCACCGGCGACAGCCAACAAATACCCGATCAGCCGGATCTTCGACCCTGGTTTCATGCGCCAACTCGCCTGAAGCTCGTTGGCGAATAGCAAATAGCAAATAGCAGATAGCAAATCGTTCCTTTCCGGTGGATACGCGACAGGACTGCGCGCCTCCGAAATTTGCTATCTGCTATTTGCTATTTGCTATTGTGGGGCGCGCTTCAGGCAAGCCCCACAGCTATGAACCTTAGAAGGTCAGCATTCCTAGTATCCGCGGCAGCGGTTGGAATTTTGGGGATCTGGCTCCTGATTGCCTACCTATTGGCGCCGATGGGTTGGAAATTGTTCTCATCTCGACACCACGCCATAACCGCTGGTCCGCGCATCACTACCGCTGGCGCGGGAATTCATGGCGATCCACTCAACATTTCGATTATCGGCGACGAAGACGATTTGTTGTCGGCTATGCTGGCGGCCGGCTGGTATCCCGCCGATCCGATCACTTTCAAGAGCAGTTTGCGAATCGCGGAAAGTACGGTTTTTCATCGGCCGTATATCGATGCGCCGGTCAGCAGTCTTTTTCTGTTTGGCCGGAAAGAAGATTTAGCGTTTGAAAAACCGGTGGGGAATGATGCGCGCCAACGTCATCATGTCCGCTTTTGGCGTGCGCCTGCGGAGAGCGATTCGGGGAAACCGTATTGGGTGGGCGCAATCACGTTCGACCGGAGTGTCGGATTCAGCCATACGACCGGACAAATCACTCATCACATCGCCCCTGATGTGGACACCGAACGCGACGCCTTGATAGCCGATCTCCAGCGAGTAAGCCGGGTCTCAGGCATCGATTGGGAAGACAATTTTCAAAATCCTCCCGAAGGCCGGAACGGCGGTGGTGACCCTTGGAAGACGGACGGACGTCTGCCCATCATCACGATACAGCCAGGGCCGGCGCCTACGCCGTATCCAAGCCCGTAGGGAAGGCGAAAAGGGCGAATGGGCGAAACGCCGAAAGGGCGAGAGGGCGTTTTAGGCGTGCCGACGGGGTGGACGACTTGGGCGCGTTTTCGAGCTTGGTGGAATGGCTGGATTTAGATCTTTTCAGGGATGCCAAAATTCGCGGTGTATTTCATACCACAGGCAGACGATCCTTTTTATCAGCTTGGAACGCAGATCCTTGGTTACGACGTGCGCGAGAAACGGCGCGTGACGGTGCCAGCGACCCTGTTGGCTGAGCTTGGCGAAATTGACCCCAGTTGGGTGAGTGAAGCCTTGCCGTTCGGTTTCCACTTAACGATCTGCGATGCGCTTGATTGTGACTGGGCGACCATTCCGTTGGTCGAACGTCGATCGGCCGATTTGCTCTCTTGTTTTAACACTGACAGTGCGTTCACCTTGCGGCGAAGAACGGAAAAACCGGTTGGAGTCTGGTCATCCGGCGATGGCCATTGCTTGGCTCTGGTTTACGAGCCCAATGTCACCCTTTCGATGCTGCACGCACTAGTAGTTGGTTGTATCAACCCAATGGGGAAAGGATCGGGCTATCTCCAGCAATATCTAACCGGTTTCAGGTCGCTTCGCCCTCACGCAACGCAACAGGTTAAGCTCTTCTCTAGCCCAACCATCCTCGACAATTGGTGGCCACATTTTACACTGTTGAACCCTTACACTGGCAGTGATCCCACCTCGATGGCTTCCCGCCTGGCCCGCGTCAGCGAGACCTATTCGACGCTAACGATTCAGTCGCTCTGCCTCCTGGTGCAGGAACGGAACGACGCCAATTGGTTCATTTATCGCGAGGTGAGCCGCTGAGTCCCGCAGGGACGACACGATCGGGAATATTTGCTGCAAGCGGCACACGCTCGGACGTCAAAGAGCCGGAGGAACAAGTAAATGAACTTTCCAACTAACCTGCTAATCGATGTTGAACTGGCTAAGAGCCGGCTTCGGGAAGCATTTGAACCCGCTGCAGAAACGGATTCGACCGATCGCCGGGAACGACGAATTGATCTAAGCTCCCTGAGCTCACGATGCGTCCGCCAAGGCGCTGCCCCTAGCTCCCTTATCGTCCCTGAAGTCGGCGGTTGCGCGGCTTTCTGCTGCTAGCCATTCCGGCGCTTCGGCAACAACGTTTTCGGCAGTTTGCAGACCATGGTGTACGCGGGATCGAAGACGTTTCCCAGATCGTATTCGACACATTGACCGAGCAAAATGCTGGCGCTTGTGATGTCCAAGCCGTAGTCCTCATCAAGCCAACGCAACATCTCTGTCGTGGCATGCTGCACCGCCTGATCGAGCGGGCGCGCATTCCCGACCGTGAAAATATAATTCGTATTCTCGCCGCGCGGCCAACGGATCCGCTTTTTTTTGATCAAACGGACCGTGAATTGGACGTCCATCGAAATTTCGATCCCGGTGCCGACGATTTCTCCATCGCCCTGGGTGGCGTGTCCGTCTCCGACATGCAGCAAGGCTCCCGGCACAAATACCGGGAAGTAGACCGTAACGCCGGCGACGAATCCGCGGTAATCCATGTTGCCGCCATGTTCAGCAGAGGTCGCAGTCGATATGGCTTGACCTTGTGCAGGAGCGACCCCGAAACAGCCCAGCATCGGTGCTAACGGTATGGTCAGATTGCCGAGCTTACTTTCTGGCTTCAACAGGGTGGCGGTACTGTTCTTGTTATCAATCCGCCACTCCGCTATTTGGCGGTCAGGTAGTTCCCGAACGTACGCAGGGTCAACCACGTTCGGGGCCACGACCGAACCCGTGTAGCCGTGTCGCCGCTGGCGATGTGGAGCACTGGAGGATGCGAGCCGATTGCGGTGTGATAGTGAGTGGGCTGGAAGCGATGCGTCGCCATGCCTTCTTTTCTTCCGGACGTGACACGTGCGCAAGGAAAGTGTCTGCGTGTCGGGAGTGGGCGCTGAAAGGCGCGAAGCGCCGGAGAGATTTTAGCCTAGGCTGAGTCCTCGAGGCCTAGGTATGCGGTAAGAAACATCAGCGCTGAAGGCGCGTCAGAAGGGTTCGCCGGGGATTCGGTGCGATCGATCCTGGAAATGAACGACCGCTCTAACCTAGTCCACCCTTCTTGCGCGCTTTCAGCGCTGACACGTTGTGTACGCCTGTACCTAGGCCTCGAGGACTCAGCCTAGGCTATAATCTTGCCGGCGCTTCGCGCCTCAAAACGCCGGATACGCTCACCCGCTCGCCCATTCGCCGTCTCGCCCATTCGCCGTTACGTTTTTCTTTTCCGCGCCGGCTTAACCGGCTTGGAATTCAGGGACCAGCGCCCGAGGCGATAGGTGCGCGCGTAACCAGCAGTACGATTAGCGATGGTTACGGTGAGCGATCCGCTGGAATCGCATTCGTACAATTCCTCTATGTTTTGTGCGGCGGCCGCTGGCATACGCACGACCTGCGTCTTTTGAAGGTCCTTGGCAGCCGCTAGTTCCGGATCAAAAGGAAAGCGGATTTCATCCCACAGAGCGATTTCCCCGCTGGGCACACCAGAGGGCGGCCGGTGACTGCATTCGAGAAAACGAAAATGGCCGATATTATGGACCGGAGAATAACACCGGCTGAGCGAGAGATTCGGCTCACCCGGCGAGGGCAGTTGAATCCCTTTTTCAAATAGCGGATCGAAGACGATGCAGGAGCCGCCGTACCCTTCTCGCCAGACGCCGAAGTATCGCGAAAGACGCTCGCTTAAACGATAAGTACCCGGTTGGTCCGCTTGGATCGCCAACCCAATAGCGGTCGCTGAGCGAGCGTACGCGGAGCGGCGAACCCGGCGTCCGAATCGTTCTCGAAGCATCCGCGCCACCAAAGGCATCTCGCTTCCGCCTCCAGTAATGTAGAGAACATCGCATTGAGGGCTCAAATCTTCGGCTGCCCGAATGGTTTCTTCTACCGCGGGTCGCGCGGTCTCGTAGAAGTCGGCGATTGGAACCTGGATCGGTGCCCAGCCCGGATCAGCGTGTTCCAGATCGATGGTGATCCGCCGGGTGTTAGGGTTCAACGCTTCTTTCTTAAGCCTGCATTCTTCCAGCAAACGAAACCAGGCCGATGCCGGGAGGTTATCGACCGCTTTTTGGCTGATCCCCGCCGCCTCCAAAGCCAATTCGGCCAACATCTGGTCGAAGTCGTCTCCTCCGATGGTTGGGATACCCTCGGACGCGACCACGTGGTGCACGTTCTCGTCGAGAGTCACGAGCGAAGCGTCGAACGTACCGCCGCCCAAGTCGTACACGAGGATCGTTTCCAGGCTGGTTTTGTTTTGCCGTTTACCGTGACCGAATTCGATGCTGGCAGCGCTAGGCTCATTTAGCACACCGAGTACATCGAATCCGGCGTTACGAAACGATTCCACGGTCAGGAAACGTTGATTGCTATTCGCGTGCGCGGGAACTCCGAGGACAATCTGCAATGGCTCACGGGCTGAGACCTGCAGGTTAGAACGTTGTCGTAGAGCGGCTTGCAAAGCCCCGGTAAGGCCATCGAGCAGATTGGCCAGTCTCACTTGCTGGTCGCCAAGATCGAGCAAGGTCTGCGGGCCGGCATCCTCTAACAACCGTTTTATTGAGCGAATGACAGTCCAAGATTCATCGCCTTGTTTATCGTAGGCATCCCACCCGTACAATCGTTCATGGCCTCGAAGCGCTGCCAGCGAAGGAAACCAATCGGAAGAGGTTCCATCGGGTGCATCGAAGCTGACGAGTGGATAATTGCCGCGATCGGCGGCAGCGACTACGATCCGATTCGTACCAAAATCAACACCTAACTTCACTACTGCTATAGTGTAACGAAGTAGTGCAAAGCGCTAGCTGGAC
>WNFI01441288.1_pt1 | contig 25632 bp, 25 predicted proteins | sample 5400471 | NCBI WGS metagenome assembly WNFI01 (sample SAMN13153348, study PRJNA577476) | soil metagenome | isolation source: 100 cm saprolite on Douglas fir-dominated hillslope | place: USA:California | collected 2013-09-17 | reverse complement strand
CGAGCCGACCTGGGCCGAGTTGAAGCGGCGCTACGAGGGCCGCGTCGAGTTCGAATGGAAGATCGCATCGATGCGGCCCGCGGACTATCCGGGGTCGCGCGAGCAGTGCGACTGGTTCTACCGGCGCAGCGGGATGATGATGGGCTCGCCCTTCATGCTGAACTCCGGCTGGCTGGAGCCGTGGCGCGACGGCCTGTTCCCGGCCGCCAGCTATGTGGCGGAGGCCGGCAAGGATTTCGGCATCACCGGCGACGAGCTGCGGCTGGCGCTGGCGCACGCGGCGGACCGCGAGGGCATCAAGGTGGCCTCGATGGATCCGGCGATCAAGGTGGCGGTGAAAGCCGCCGAGGCTGGCGCACTCGGCGCCACAAAGTTGGACGCGAAGAAGCTGCGCGCCCGGGCCGAGTCGGCGGAGGTGGCGAAGCGCATCGCGGCGAGCACCGCGGAATTTTTCGCGCACCAGATCGACCAGCGCCCGGCGTTCATTTTGACGGATGGCATCGGCGACAAGGTGGTGTTTTCCGGCGTGGTGCGGATCGAGCCGCTGGCGGCGACGATCGACGCGATGCTGGCGGACACCGCGGCCTACGCCGCGCACAAGGCGCATTACGGCCCGCCGCCGAAGAAGTGATCAAGGCATATTAGCGCGGAGGACGCAGAGAGCGACAAACTGCATAGAAAAGGATTATGACTGTGAACCACAGGGGCACGGAGACACAGGGGAAGTCAGGGTATGCGAGATCGGAACTCTGTGCCTCTGCGTCTCTGCGGTGAAAATTCGGGGCGGATATCCCGAGTTCTCGCGCGTTACCACGTCGCGAAGCACGGGCGAAGGGTTACCGGATCCGTTTCACCGTGACCCAGGCGCCGTTCGCCAGATACAGCCGGAAGTGTCCGCTGGCCGCTTTGCGGAACTCCACCGCGGGATTCTCCACCGGGGGGAGATAGTAGACCTCGCTGCCGACCTGCTGCCAGACCTGGCCGTTGTCCAGGGCGAAGAGCGTGCCGCCGCCCCAGCCGGTGAAGCGCCCGATGATTTTAGTGGCAAAGCGTTCGACCCGTTCCTCGTCCTTCCTTTGTTTGGCGATATCCACGGCGTGGGCGATCACCGCCGGTTCCTGCTTCGCCTTGTATTCCTCCACGGCGGCCGCAGCGGCCTTTTGGGTCAGGACCTTGGTATTCTCCCGGCCCTGGTATTGGTCGACGGCGTCGTTGATGGCCGCCATCTGGGCGGCGGTGAGCCGATCGAGGCCGAGTTCTTTTTTCCGTTCGGGAGAAAGGCTTTCGAGGAATCCGGCCGGGGCTGCCGCCATCGGGGCGGCCAGCAGCAGGAGGGACAATATAGCCAGGCACGGGCGCATCAGCCGGTATCTTCGATCGCGGCGCCGGGGTGACAAGCGTTTAGTCGGGGGACACCGTTGTGGCCTGCTGGCCACAACGGTGTTCGTCCTCGGTTCTCCGGTCCCGTTGTGTCCTGCCGGTCGCACGGCAAACGAAACCGAGGCGAAAAAAAGCGCCCGCCGGTGAGGGCGGGCGCGGAAGGCGAAACAAAATATCAGTTCGCGGGATTAGAACTTTTTGGCCAGCTGGACGTAGAGGAAACGGTTGGTGGAATCATACAGGAAGCCCGGATAGCCCGAGGCGTTGCTGCCGAAACCGGAGGAGTAGGGCGGGTTCTTGTCGAGCACGTTGAGCGCGCCGATCGTCAGCCTCGTGTTGTCCAGATACTTCGTGAACTGCTGGTGGAAGGTATAGCTGAACTGCACGTCGAAGGTATACAGGCCATAGACCTGGAAGGGATTGCCGTCCGCATCGAGGTCCGTGAAGCCGCCGGTGTAGTTCGCGACCAGGCCGGCGGCGAAGTCCTTGTAGGTCCAGTCGATGTTGGCCTTGGTTTTCCATTTGATCCAGCCATCCAGACCCTGTCCGCCGCTGGCATCCGTGCCGATGAACTCCTGCAAGGGTTCGCCGGCAATGAAGGACAGCTTGTAAGAGCGCATGTAGGTGCCGCCGGCGGCGAAGTCGAACCGGCCCAGGGATGCGGTTTTCAGCACATAGCTGCCGCCCATGTCGAAGCCCTGGGCAACCGTCCGGCCGGCGTTGATGTAGGGGGCCGCGACGGAGAGGATGGTGCCGGCGCTGTCGAGCACGACCGCCTCGCCCGGCAGCAATCCGCCGGAGGAAACGCCAAAGCGGCGATCCAATACGTTTTGCGCGTTGGACCCGACCGTGCCCTCGCGTTCCACCCGCCAATAGTCCACGTTGACCGTGAAGCCTTGCAGGCCGTAGGCCTTGGGCGACCAGACAACGCCGCCCGTATAGGATTTGGTCTGCTCGGATTTGAGCGTGATGTTTGAGCCCGTCTGCGTGGGGGTTTCCTGCAGCTCGACGCCGGTGCGCGGGTCCGTCAGCGACTGCAGGCCGTTGACCGTGCCGCCATACAGCTCGAACATGGAAGGCTGGCGGATGCCCTTGCCGAAACTGGCCCGGAAGGTGAGGGTGTCGTCCACCGGCTGGTACCGCAGGGCCACGGAGGGAACCAGCTTGCTCTGGCTGCTGGTGAGGAAGCGTTCATCCCGCGCCGCGAGTTGGATCGAAAGGTCGTGGGCCCCCTTGATCTGCTGGCTGGCGCTGATCAGCGGCACCTTGACCTCCGCAAAGAAGGCGAGGACGCGGCGGCTCTTGTTGACCAGGTTTTCCGCGCCGCTGCCATCGTCGCCGAGCAGGCTGATCGCGTCGGGATTCTGCTCGAGGGTTTCGATGCGATAATCCACGCCGAGCGCCAGGCCCACGTCACCAGCCGGCACTTTGCAGACCTCGCCGGAACTCAGGGTGATGAAGGGATTCCGGAGATAGGTCGTGAACTGGTCCTTCACAAAGACCGTCGCGTATTTGACGGTGAGCGCGTTGGTCGCGATCGGGGCGCTCGCCGGATAGCCGAACGGATTATACGGCGTGGTCGTCCCGATGTAGGTCGAGCTGGCCGGATTGAAGATCGGGTCGTTGGCGTTGACGATCTGGTTGAAGCGCGAATTCGAAACCAGCTTGAAATTCTGGTGCACGCCGATGGTGCTGAAACGGGCGCCCATATCCACGTTCCAGTTGTCGAGGACGTTTTCCATTTTTATCCCCGCGGTGGCCATGAAGGCATCGCTGTCCGTCTTGAGGACGCGGTTGCCGAATTCAAACATGCGGAATTTCGTGCCACCGGTGATATCGATGTTGAACGGGTTGAAGGGATTGAAGGCACCGGCTGCGGCGGCCCGGGCGCGGCCGTCGGGCATGGGCAACGGGCTCGCGGTGCGGGCCGGAATCACGTATTCCACGCTGCCGGGCGTGGTGAAGGTGCCGGTGGCCAGCGGGGCGAGCTGGGACTCCGAGAAGTTATGCTGGTAGGACATATCCATGTAGCCCTTGATATTATCGGTACCGAACAGCTTGCGCTCGCCGTTGACGAAGGCGCCGTAATGCTCGAAAGCGGGATAGGCGCCGGAGGTCTGGTTGAAATTCCAGACCGACTTCCGGCCGTTGGAATAGATATACTGGTTGGCGGGGGTCAGGCCATGATTGGTGCTGCCGGCCACGATATTGCCGTCCGCCGGAACGGAGTTGCCGCCCGCGGCGCCAGGGAAGACACCGGGATCGGCATAAAAGATGTCCTTGGTCACGCCGGGGGGACGGGTGCCCGCCGGCAGGCCGAGCGCGGCGTCATACGCCGCGGTCGTGATCTGGGCGTTGATCGGAATCGCGTTGGTGCTCAAGTAGGGCGGAATCGTCGAGTAAGAACGATCATGATTGAAGATCGCCGCCCGGCTGAAGTAATCCATGCCGGCGGTGACGCTGCTCGTGGCGTTGGTTGCGCCTTGCACGTAGCTGAAGACGAGCTCGTGCGAGTCCTTGCTGGTGGTATTGCCATACCGGAAGGAAGCCTCTGCTCCGTCGTAGTTTTTCCGGAAAATGATGTTAACCACGCCGGCGACGGCATCGGCGCCGTAGATGGCAGCGGCCCCGCTGGTCAGGACCTCGATCTTCTCGACCGCGGTCAGCGGAATGCTGTGCAGGTCGACGAAGGCGACCTGGCCCCCGTTGCCAATCGGAAAGTCGGCGACACGATGGCCGTTGATCAGCACCAGCGTGGCTTCCGGCCCGAGGCCGTGCAGCGAGATCGACGCGGCGGCCGGGGTGAAACCCGTCGCGTTGTTCGAAATCGGCACGGCGCCGCCGTTGGAGGAGGTGATCTTCTGCAGCAGGTCGGCGGCGGTCGAGTAGCCGGTCGCGTCGATCGCCTTGCGGTCAATCGTGATGACGGGAAGCGCACCCGCTTCGCCGGCGGTCAAGGTGGAGGGGATGTTGGATCCGGTGACGATGAATTTCTCCATTTTGAGGGGAACTTCGTTGGTAGCGGTTGACTGGGCACGGCCAGTAACCGCGCAGAGGGAAGCGCATGCGATCAACGCATACGCACCCCGTAATCCATTTACAGAGCGCTTGCTCATAGTTGTGTTGGTTAGGTGTTTGCTTGCTTCCCCGGCGGTCAAGCCGGCGAAGCCAATCGAATCGGTTCGGCGGGAAGAATGCGGGTGGGAGGGAGGCATGCAAGCCGAACTAAAGACGAATGCGCAGAAATCTACGGGAAAACGCCATTTGGCTCGGTGAAACACCCTATTTCTTCCGTTCAGCTGTTGCGAATTGGCGGCGAAACCCCGGGTTGCACCCAGATAAACTGGATGCGCTCCGGCCTTACCGGCGCGGCTAACCCCGGGCTTTGGCCAGCGCGGCCGGCAGGCAAGCGTTTCCGCTGGAAATCCAACAGCAAAATTTCCCGCGCCTCAACCCGCCGGCGCGGCCTGTGGCACGGCCACGGGATTTAGCCTGTCCTTGCGGAAGGCCCGCACGGCGAGCAGCAACGCGAGGACGGTGAACACCGCGCCCAGGAAAAAAGGCGCGCCGGGATGATGCGGCACCAGATGCCGCATCATCCAACTGACCGGCCGGTCAAAGACCGACAGGATCCACGGCAGGTGGATCATGGGGTCAGAGGCAACCGCCCAACCAAAAATCCAAGTGCCGATGATGGGGCCGGGAATGCCGGCCAGGCTGGCAAGGCCGCCGTAGACGCCTTGCACGGCGCCCTGCTCGTTGGGCGGGACGTGCTTGGTGATATAGGACTGGAGGGCTGGGCCGGAAATGCCGGCGCAGCAGCCCAGGATCATGACCACGTAAATCATCCAGCCTTGCGTTGCGAGGCCGTAGCAGAGTTGCGACACAATCGAGGCGGCGAAACCGAACATCACCGCCCGGGTTTCGCCAATCCTTGGGACAATGCGCTTGACCAGCGTGGCCTGCACCAGTCCGGTGAGTACGCCGACGGCCATGAGCGAGAGGCCGATGCCGAGCGGTCCCCAATGGTAACGGTAACCGGTGTAGAGCGCCCAGGTGATCTGCAGCATGGTTTGCGCGAGCATCAGGATGAAATAGCACTCGGCGAGCCCAAGCACGGCGGGCAACCTTTTCAGCGCATACAGGGCGCCGATGGGATTGGCGCGTTTCCACGAAAACTCGCGGCGGTTTTCCGGTTTCAACGACTCCGGCAGCGCGAAGTAACCGTAAAGCCAGTTGGCCGTGGAGCACGCCCCGGCGGCGAAGAAGGGCAGGCGGATGTCAAACGACCCCAGGAATCCGCCCAAGACCGGCCCAATGATAAACCCGATGCCAAAGGCGGCGCCGAGGAGGCCAAAGGACTGTGCGCGTTTCTCCGGGGGCGTGACGTCGGCGATGTAGGCGTTGGCGGTGGAAAGCACCCCGGCGGTGCCGCCGGCGATGATGCGGGCGAGAAAAAACCAGGCCAGCGTCGGGGCGTTGGCCATGATGAAGTAGTCGAGGGCGGAGCCGGCGGTCGCGATGAGGATGATCCGGCGGCGGCCGTAGCGGTCGGACAGCGACCCCAGGATGGGTGAGCAGACGAACTGCATCAGCGCAAAGCTGCTGATGATCCAGCCGTAGATGTGCGAGCCGGAGGAAATACCCTCGCCCCGGAGTTGCACCACCAGCCCCGGCAGCACGGGAATGAGCAGCCCGAAGCCGACAATGGCGAGCACCAGCGTGATGAAGATGAAGCCGACGCCGGGTTGGCGCCCTGAGGGTCTGTCCATGGCGGCGCATCATTCAGCAGGCGGCGCGCCATTGGCGAGCCCGCAAATATCTGCGGTCGGATCGGTGGGTTCACCGGTCGGAATTTGCAGCCGGAAGGCCGGGCCGGTGATCAGCGGGACGGAATAAAGACAGCCGCCCGAGCCTGGCGGGAAAGGATGCGCGGCAACGACCGGCTTGATTAAATTCCTAAACGGGCCCGACGCTAGGGGTGCGGCTCGGGCGGTTGCCCTTCGCGAACTTGTCGAAGACCGTGATGACCGGCAGCGCGCTGCCCTCGTTGTCGAACATGCCCCGGCTGTGGATGGGAGAAGGCGCCACGGCCGGCTCCCACCAGAAGACACCCTTGCCGCGGTGGTGCGGCGTGGCCAGCACCGCGCGGTTCACCTCGTCGAGGAAATCACGCTGCCCCTCGGGCGTCTCGGGGAAAGGCGCGCCGCCCTCCTTGTATTCCGTCGGCCGCCAGTTGTAGGCGGCCTCCACCACGATGATGTCCTTCTGATAGGTCTCGGCCATGAAGCGCAGGTTCTCCCGCAGGTCGAGGAGAGAGCCGTGCCACCAGGGATAATAGGACTGGCCGATGACATCGTAGTCCACGCCGTAGGATTGCCAGCGGTCAAAGAACGCCTTGGTGCCCTTCACGTCCCCGCCACGGTCGATGTGGATCATGATGAGCGGCCGCGGGGCGTCGCCGCGGCCCGCGTCCACGCCGGCGATGGCGGATTTATGGCAGGTGGAAGAAGCATGAGCCCGGGGCGTCGGGGCCTCAGTCGTGATGGCCGCGGTAGTTTTTCTCGCCGGCCCGGACCGGGACAGGCAGCCGGTTTTCCTTGGGCGGGAGCGGGCAGGTGGCGAAGGGGCTGAAGGCGCACGGGGGGTTCTCGGCGCGGTTGAAATCGAGGATGACCTTGCCGTCCTTCGGCGGGTCGGCGTAGACGAAGCGGCACGCGCCGTAGGTTTCGTCGCCGCTGGTTTTATCCGAGATGACAAAGAACAGCGGCTCGCCCGGGCCCTCGTCAATGGGCAGCAGCTCGTAGGCGTGGCCGTCACGGGTGAACACGGCCTTGCCAGTCACGGAGGCGGGCGAGACCTGGCCGATGATGTTGGTGATGTCGACCGAGCGGGGATGGTCGAACGGCACCCATTGCGCCTCGATGCGCCACGCCGGGTCGACGGCGAAATAGTCCAGGCCGGCGAAATTCTTCCGGCGCGGGGACCCGGTGTCCTTCACGCGGAGGCCGGTTTTTTCGCCGCGCACGATGACGTAGAAACTGAGGCTGCCGCTGGTAACCGTGGTGGGCGCGCCGGTGCTGTCGGGCTTCAACTCGGCGGGCGCAGATCCGGCGGGCTGGCCGTCCACCTGCACGATGGCGCCGGGGGCGGGGGCAAAGGTGACCTTGCCGGTGGTGAGCGTCACCGTGCCGAGGTAGGGCACGCCGGCGGCGAGCTTGATGGAATTGTCCGTGGCGGTGCCGACGGAGTTTTCACCCGGGTTGAGCCAGTGGAGGCCGATGAGGCTGAGCCAGCCGGTCGGCCGGGTGAGGCGGGCGACGCGCTCGGCGCGCCAAGTCTCGTTGGCTTTGGCGTAGTCGTCGCTGGCGGCAACGGAGGCGGTGAGCAGGACGGCGAGGAGGAGATGGCGGGGCAGCATTGGTCGAAGAAAACACAAAACCCGCGAAAAGAAAACCCCCCTTCCGCAGTCTGATCCCGGGGCACACGATCATCCCCTTGCTGAATAACAGAAATCAGGCAGGGGCGGATGGCCGGGTGGGCCTTTAGGCTGAATAACCGGGTGCGGCACAGCCCCAAGCGGGCGCGCATATTGGTGTAAAATAATTCACCTATTACGTTATGCACCAATTGTTTAAAATACAGCAGTGCGACGCTTGCTTTTGCGCATTTCCCTCTCACCTTGAGCGCTGACGGAGGGGACTGGTTCCCTTCCCTCAGTTGATTGAAATCGCCCGGACCTGCTGGGTGGGAATGGGCCCAGACCGCCGCTGCAAGCGGCAATGGAGGACGATAAAGTCATGATGACTATCATCGCCATAACGGTCTCCTGGCTGGCGGTTGCCATGATTTATTTCATGGCAGGCACCGATCGTCGGGAGCGCCGGTTCTAAGAAAAACACGCCGCCCCGGGGGAATTTCCTCCGGGGCGGTTTTTTTGCGCCCGGCCCGCGGACGGGCTAAGGTTCGACGATGACCGGCAGGCCGGCCCAGGCGAGGTCGAGCAGGGTGCGGGCATCCCAGTTGGCGAGACGGAAGCAGCCGTGCGACTCGGTGCGGCCGACTTTTTCCGGATCGGGCGTGCCATGAATGCCGTAACCGGTGCGGTCGAGCCCGATCCACGCGACGCCCACGGGATTGTTGGGACCGGGCGGCAGAATGAGCTTGCGGCCGAGTTCCTTCCCCTCGGCGGATTCAGGGATGACTTCCGGATCAAAGGTGTAGTTGGGGTCGGGGATGACCACGACCACATGCAGCTCGCCGACCGGGCGTTTTTCCACGTCGCGCGCGATGCTGACCGGGAAATGCGCGATGACGCGACCGGTGTCGTCCGTGGCCTCGAGCTCATGCGCGGCGAGACGGATGTGCAGCCGGGCGATCTTGCCGGCAACCGTCACGCGCTCCACCGCTGGCACCGTGATCACCGCCCCGGGCAGGATGTCGTCCCATTTGAAATCCGGATTCAGCCGGCGGAGAAAGTTGGGACTGGCGTGATAGCGCTCGGCGGCCAGCTCGAGCGCGGTCGCATATTGGAGCTCGGTTTGTTGCGATTTGCCGAGCCAGGTGTCGGCGACCGGTTGCAGCTTCGCCAGTTCCTCGGCGTGGAAAGTGTGCGACTTGAACGACGGGGGCATCAGCAGCAGGTTTTCCCGCGTGGGCTTGTCGAGCTCGCCGTTCTCGGTCAGCCCGGCGAAGCGCTGGAAGGCCCGGAGCGCCGCGGCGGATTGCGGGCCGCGCACGCCGTCGATCGAGCCGCCGGAAAATCCGCGGCGCGCGAGCTCGATCTGGGCCTCCACCCAGGTCTCGACCGGCCGGAGGTTTTCCGCGGCCGGCTCATCCGGGGTATCGGCGGGCAGCGCGAGGGTGTCCTCGGGTTTCAGCGCCGGTTCCTGCGCGGACAGACCCGCCGCCAGCGCGAACAGGCAGGCAAAACGGCGGAAGGCGGTCTGGGACATCGCGCCACGCTGGACGGGTGGGGGCGGAATGAAAATGCGGAAATGGGTGGGAAGCACCGTCCGCCCGAGCCTCGCTCCGGCCGCGAAGTGGATTGCATGTCGGCGAAAACTGCCCAACCTGTCCCTCATCAAGGAGGCTGCCATGAAAACTGTTCCCTTTGTCCTGTTGTTGGCCCTGCCGCTCGTCCTGACCGCCATGGAAGTGCGGCCCGGCGACACCCTCAACAATGTCCGCGCCACGCTGGGCGCGCCGCGCGGGCAGCTGCGCGTCGACGGCCGGCAGTTGCTCTATTATGAACGCGGCGAGATCGAGCTGCGGGCCGGGGCCGTGACCCGCGTGGCCCTGCTGTCGGAGGAGGACCATGCCGCCCGCGAAGCCAGGCGCGCCGCCGCCGCGGTGCGCTTCCGGGAGGAGCAGGAAATCCTACGCGCCCGGCTGGGCACCGAGGGCGAGGCCCTCAAGGCTCGCAAGCTCGCCGATGCCTCCTTCCTTGCCGCGCCGCTCGCCTACCAGATCGCCTTTTGGGAGGATTTTGCCCGGCGTTATCCCCGGGTGACCAGCGCGGAGCAGCTCACCATCGCCCGCCTGCGCCTCGCCGAGCAGCTGGAGGAAAAACGCGACCGGGAGCTGCGGGAGGAACGCCTGGCTGAGCTCGAGGCCCGCCTCCTCGCGGCCGAGGACCGCGCCACCCGCTACCGCAGTTACACTTCATTCAACAGCGACGGCTATGCGCGTCACCCCTTCACGTTCTGGCCGGTTGAATATCACTTCTTCGACAGCCCCCTGCCTTACGCCGTCTCGCCGAGCCAGTTTTCGGTGCCGCCCGTTTATCGCACCGACTACGTTCCCGTTTTCAGCGATGACCCGATGGACAACAATTCGCGTTGCGAACGGTCCGACCCGCGCCGGCATGACCATCATTCCGGGCGGCGCGACAGGTTTTGATCACGCGCGCGGCCGGTCCCGGGTAGTCAGGTGCCAGCACTGGCAATACGGGCAGAGGTAGGCGGCGCGCTGGCGTTCGACCCCGGCGATTGCCGCGGCGTCGAGGGCGTCGCCCTGGGTGCCATAACGGCGTTTGCGCGCGCAGCGGAGTTTCCGTTCCTCCCAAGTGGTTTTTTTCCAAGGGTGCGGTTGCATGGGCGGGATTCCGATGGAATCGGGGCGCAGAATGGATTTCACCCGGCTGATGTCAACGTGCAGCGGCGTTGCGAAAGCCCGGGAACCGGTTAGTTGTATCGGTATCATGCGCCTGCCCCTTCCCGCCCGTTTTGTCCGCCGCCTCCAGTTTGGCATGGTGGCGCTGCTCGTCGCGGGCACCGCTTCGGCCGGGACCTATCCCGTCGATTCGATCGCCGACCTCCAGGCGCGGATCAACACGGCCGCGCCCGGCGACATCATCACTTTGAAAAACGGCGTCTACGCCACGGAGAAGGCCATCACCGTCAAATGCGCCGGCACCGCCGCCCAGCCGATCACCATCACGGCGGAGAGCGTCGGCGGCGTCGAGCTCGGCGGGACGCACGGATTCAGCGTCATCAAGCCCGCCGCGTGCGTCGTGATCGCCGGGTTCCGTTTCACCCACGCGGCCGGCACCACCAGGATCGAGGCCGGGACCAGCCGCGTGCGTTTCACCCGCAACACTTTCTCCTGCTCCGGCGAGGGCGCCTACCTCGAGGTGACCGGCGACCTCGCGGAGGTGGACCGCAACGAATTCCGCGACAAGGCCACGCTGGGCAACATGATCTCCGTCACGGGCACCGGCAGCCAGGTGGCGAAGCGGCTGTGGATCCACCACAATTATTTCCATGATTTCGCCACCGCCCACGGCAACGGTGCCGAGACGATCCGTTTCGGGCTCAGCGGCCTGAGCATGTCCACCGGCGATGGTTTGGTGGAATACAACCTCTTCGTCCGCTGCACGGGCGGGAACGAGCTCATCTCGAACCAGTCGGGCGGGAACACCTATCGCTACAACACGTTCCTCGACAGCCCGGGCGCCCAGCTCACGCTCCGGCATGGCAACGAGTGTCTCGTCTACGGCAACATTTTCCGGGGCACCGACGGCCTGCGCATCTTTGGCGACCGGCACCAGGTCTTCAGCAATTATTTCGAGGGCAACACGCGCGGCATCAATCTTGGCAACGGCGACGGCGAGGTCGCCGACGGGGCCAAGCTCACGAGCTACGACCGGCCCGACTATTGTGTCATCACGTTCAACACTTTCATCGACAACCAGGTCAGCTACGAGATGGACGCCCGCGCGAACGGGATGGGCGCCACGCACACGACCTTTGCCAACAATCTCATCCAGGGCGGCGGCGTGGTCGCGAAGATCGACGGGCCGAACACCGGCGCGGTCTGGAGCGGCAATCTCCTCTGGCAGACCGGCGAGGCCGGTGCGATGCCGGCCAGCGGTTTCACCACGGCGGACCCGCTGCTCGTCGCCGGCGAGGATGGCATCAAGCGGCTTTCGGCGGGCAGCCCGGCCATCGATGCCGCCACCGGCGATTATCCCGCGGTGAAGGTGGACATGGACGGCCAGCCGCGCCCGGAGAAAAAAGACATCGGCGCGGACGAGTTCCTTGAAAAACCTGAGCCCATCCGGATGCTCACCGTCGGCGATGTTGGCCCCGGGCAGTAAGTAATACGAGCCAAGGACTCAGCGCCCCGTCGCCCGGCCGGTTCACACGGGCTAATGGCCGGAGCCCGGAGCATTACCCGGGCTTAAGTCCGCGCCACCGGGGCCGGGGGGCATTGGTTATGCTGCCTTGGCTTGCATCGTTCTCAACCTGCGCACCCGGCCGGGACCGGCCTGCGCCAGACCAACCTTCGCCATGACCACATCACTGGATAGAACCGGCGGTTATTTTGCGGCGGAGCTGCGCGACTCGCGTGCTCCTTGGATCAAGCCACCAGCACCGTTCATCACCATCTCGCGCGAGAGCTGCGCCGGCGGCTCCGGCCTCGCGCAGTTGCTCGCCCAAAAACTGAACGGCGAGGGGCCGCTGGCCACCAGCTGGACCATTTTCGGCGGCAACCTCATCAACCAGATGCTGGCCTCCCACCATCTGCCCGGGGATCTCGCCCGTTTCCTGCCGGAGGATCGCGTGCCGGAGGTCAGCGCAACGATCGGCGAGATTGTCGGCCGGCACCCGAGCCTGTGGGAGCTGGTGCAGAAGACCAACCAGACGATGCGGCAGCTGGCGAAGGACGGGCAGGTGATTCTCGTCGGCCGCGGCGCCAACTTCGCCACAGCGGGCCTCGGCGGCGGCATCCATGTCCGCCTGGTCGCGCCGGCGGACCACCGTGCCAGCTACTATGCGCAGCGCTTCAACGTCCCGGAGGCTGCCGCTCTCGTTCACAATACGAAATGCGATGCCGCGCGCCGGCGCTATGTGTCGGCCAATTTCGACGCCGATGTCGCCAGTCCGGCGGCGTATGACCTGGTGATCAACACGGCGCACGTGCCGCTCGCCGAGGCGGCGGACATCGTGGCCGCCCACCTCCGCACGCAGACTCCCGCCGCCGCCTGATTGCTCCGATGCGCCCGGCCCGGGAGTGAGCCACTGACCCGGGCCAGGGGTGCTTCAGCCGCGGGCGAGCAACCACAGCCCGCATGCGATCAACGGCAGGCCGGAATACCGGCCGCCCTTTTCACCAAACGGAGCGACTTTCTCCAGCAGCACGAAGACCGTGAGCCCGCCGATCCACCAGAGATTCATCACGCCGCCGGCAAACAGCAGCAGCATCAGCGCCCAGCAGCAGCCGAGGCAGTAAAGCCCGTGCAACCAGCCGAGGTGGAAGCCGCCCGCCACGCCGGTCCGCCAGTGGCGGGTGAGGAACTCCGCCGGCGACCGGCAGTATTGCAGGCAGGCGCGCTTGAACGGCGTGAACTGGAAAAGCCCGGCTGCGATGAACAGCGCGCCGCCGAAGCGCAGGTCCGCCGCGTCCATCATCGGCGTGAGCAGGAGCAATTTTGCGAGCCAGCGTTGCAGCACAGTGGCGGCCAGGCTGAAGGCCGTCCACACCAGCAGGTAGCCCCCGGCGAAGGCATAGGTGTGCGCCGGAGTCCGGTCGCCGGCGGGACTCCGGCGCACCACGGCGGCATAGATCAGGAGGGCCGGCGCAGCGGAGGGCAGCATCATGCCCGCCATCATCACGACCCACATGGCAAAAAGCAGCGCGAGGTGCGTGGGGTCCCAATTATCGGTCATCATCCACGCGGCTGATCCCGTCATGGTCCCATACATGTCGACCGCCATGGGGACGATCCACGCCCAGCAGAGCGCGATCGCGACGACGAGCGCGGCCCCGACCAGCCAGCGGTCGCGCCGCAGGAGGGACTCGAGCGGGGTCGGTTGAGACGCCGGCGCGGGACCCTCAGCGGACGACACCGTGCGTGCTCCAGTGGATCTTCGCGAGGTGGGCGTGCGTACCGTCGAAATTAAGCTCGATGGGTCCGGTGGTCTTTGCCTTGCCGCTCACAAATTCGGCGTCGGTGAACTCGAAGCCGGTCGGCAATGTGACCCGCGCCCGGTGCTCGGCCCCGGTCACGGGATTGCGGATGGGATCGGCGGTGCTCTCGATGACCCCCGGCACCTTGAGCTTGGCCGAGCGGGTCGGGAGATCGATGGCGAGGTCGATGGGCTTGTAGAGGGTGGGCAGCAGTTTGGTGACCATGGCCGAGAACACCTGCCAGATGAGTTTGCCCGGCTCGGTTTCCTTGCCGTGGGCCACGGTCTCAAGCGCGGCGCGCTGCTTCGCGTCCGCCCGCTCGTCCACGATCGCCTGAAAGGTGCCGTTGCCGAGATGGATGGGGCCCGGCCACAGGCCCATGATGCCCCAGCGGAGGCCGTCCAGTTTCACGTCCCCGAAACGGCCCTTGTCGATCTGGATGAAGGTATGCGCGCGGCAGTGGCCATGGGTGGGCAGGGCGTTGAACTGGCAGGGGCAGCCGATTGCACAATTGCAGTTGGCGAATTCCACTCCCTGCATCGACCATTCGACGAGTTTCATAGGGTTCCTTGGTTAAGGGGTGGCCGGCGGAAGTCGGAGGCAGCTCGGGATGAACCGGGGACTTCCCGTCGGTCATTGAATTGACCGCGACTATGCCCCGGCGCCCGAATCGGTCAATAGTCAAGCCGGACCTTTTGAGTCGCCTCTGTCTTCTGTCAGTGCGGGCGGGCGGTTGGTGCCATGAGTGATGGCCTCAGTTCGCCGGCTTGGCTTCGGGGACCTTGGTGGCCTGCCAGGTGATGACCTGCCAGCGGCCGTCGCGGAAGATGAGGGTGCCGCTGTTGCGGTAATAGTCGACGGTGCCGTCGGACTGGCGGGCGACGAGGCGGAAGGTGAGGGCGGCGAATCCGTTGTAGGGGCGGATGTTGATGTCCTCGGCCGAGTAGACGGGCGCGGGCTTGGTCGGGTCGGTCTTGGCCGGGGCCTCGCGGACGTTTTTCATGATGTCGGGCTTGGTCCGCACCACGCCCATGGCGCTGGTGTAGACGACGTCGTCCGCCCAGAAGTTCTCGTGGCGGGCGGGGTCGCTGTTGTGGGTCAGGAAGTCGACCAGCAACTCCCGGATGACGACGGGCGAGGTTGGCGCGCCGGCGGGAGCAGCGTCCTTGGCGAAGGCGGCGGACGTGGCGGTCAGGCAAAGCACAAGCAGGGCGAGCAGGCGGGGTGATTTCATGGGGCGGAATCTCGGGGCTGGGAAGCGTGACGGCAAGCGGTGCTTCCGGTGGAGATGGAATCAGGCTGGCATGCGGCTTGGGACATGGTTCGCTTCGGGCATGAGCGATCCTTCACGTTACTCGGACGAAATCGTGGTGTCATGGCCGGAGCTGCACCGGGACGCGCGCTACCTGTCGCAGCAACTGCACCGGCTCGGCACGTGGTCGGGCATCATCGCCATCACGCGCGGCGGGCTGGTGCCGGCGGCGCTGGTGGCGCGGGAGCTGGAGATCCGGCTGATCGACACGGTGTGCGTGTCGAGCTACGCCGCCGGCACGGGCGGCGGGGCGGCCCAGCAGCAAAGCGGCGTGCAGGTGCTCAAGGGCGTGACGGGCGACGGCGCGGGTTTCCTGCTGATCGACGACCTGGTGGACACGGGCAGGACGGCGCAGGTGGTGCGACGGATGCTGCCCAAGGCGCACTTTGCCACGCTTTACGCAAAGCCGGCGGGCCGGCCGTTCGTCGACACCTGCGTGAAGGAGTTCAAGCAGAACAAGTGGATCTTCTTCCCGTGGGACATCGACTACCAGTTCGTAAAGCCGATCAAGGATGGCGGCCACGCGAGGGGGGAGTAGGAATCCTCGCGCGAAGGCGCGAAGAGAGAGGCGGCTGAAACCGAAGTCACGGCAATGCGGCCAGAAATCTGACCAGGTTCCCGATGTGATCGTCGAGGGGCACGCCCAGCTTGTCGCAGCCGAGCTGGATGGTGGCGCGGTCGATTTTGGCCGCGACGGAGCGCGGCAGCGCGGAGATGGTCACGCCGTCAGGCGTGGCCCTGAGCGAAGCGAAGGGTGACTGACGCGGGTGCCCGCTGGGCGGCGGAAGTCACAAGCCGGGGGGCGGATTTGCTAGGGAAGCGGAGCCAAAAACCGGACTAAATTGGCGATATGTTCATCGAGCGCCACGCCGAGGTGCTGGCAACCGAGTTCAATGGTTGACCTATCAATCTTTGCAGCGAATCCGGCGTCCTTGAACTTCTTCTTGATGGAGCCGGGCTTCATTTCGCCGTAGCGGACGGGGTTCATCTTCCGGTAGGCGTAAAAGATGCCGCTGATCTCGTCGCACGCGACGAGCGCGGCGGCGAGCTTGGTCTGGGGGAGCGTGGTGAAGCCATGGTAGCCGTAGGCGTGGGACTCGACGGCGTGGATGAGTTCGTCGGGGTAGCCCCAGTCCTTGAACCATTGCAGTGACGGCGCGGGATGGGTGTCGGGATGCTCGTCGAAGTCGATGTCGTGCAGCAGGCCGGTGACATACCACAGCAGCGGGTTCTCGTTCAGGTGCTGGGCGTAGCCCTCCATGGCCGTCGCGACCATCAGGGCGTGATATCTTTGATATTCGTCCTTCACGTGCTCGTGGAGCAGGGCAGTGGCGGCCTCTTTGGTCGGGAGTGGCATGATGGAACTGAATTAACCACCAAGGACACGAAGGTCACGAAGAGAGGGAATCAAGACCTGATTAACCCTGTCCAGGGCCACAAGATTTTAGAGCTGACCCCACTGGTCAAGCTGCCCCCCTACGCTCATTTAAAGGGTGTCGCGAATCTGGGCGACCAGTTCAAAGGAGCGCAACCGGGTGGCCTGGTCGTGGATCGCGGCTGTCACCATGAGCTCATCGACGTGCGTCCGCTGCAGGAACGCCTCGAGGCCGCGCTTTACCGTCACCGGTGAGCCGACCACCGCCTCGCGGAAGGCGTGCTCGACGCCGGCTTTCTCCATCGGCGTCCAGAGGCCGTCCATGCGGTCCACGGGCGGCGGCAGCAGCCCGGGTGTGCCGCGGCGGAGCAGCACGACGCTTTGCTGGAGCGAGGTGACCAGGCGCGCGGCGGCGGCATCGGTGTCGGCGGCCACGGCACCGATCGCGGCCATGGCATAGGGTTTGGCCAGCGCGGCGGAGGGCTGGAAATTGTGCCGATAAATGGCGAGGGCCTGATCCAAATGGTCGGGCGCGAAGTGGGAGGCGAAGGCGAAGGGCAGACCGAGCGCCGCGGCGAGTTGCGCGCCGAACAGGCTCGAACCGAGCAGCCAGATGGGCACGTCCAGCCCGGCGCCGGGGACCGCCTGCACGACCTGGCCGGGCACGGCGGGGTGGAAGTAAGACTGCAGTTCGACCACGTCCTGCGGGAAATGGTCCGACGTATCTGGTGCGCCGCGGCGGAGAGCCCGCGCCGTGGGCTGGTCCGTGCCCGGGGCGCGCCCGAGGCCGAGATCGATACGGCCGGGGAAAAGCGAGGCCAGCGTGCCGAACTGTTCGGCGATCACCAGTGGCGCGTGGTTCGGCAGCATAATGCCGCCGGCGCCGACGCGGATGGTGGTCGTGCCTGCGGCGACATGAGCAATGGCGACCGCGGTCGCCGCGCTGGCGATGCCCGGCATGTTGTGATGTTCCGCCAGCCAGAAACGGCGGTAGCCCAGCCGCTCGGCGTGCCGGGCCAGCTCGCGCGAGCGCTGCAGCGCGTCGGCGGCGGTTCCGCCCTGGATGATGTTGGAAAGGTCGAGGACGGAAAACGGAATCATCAGGCACTGTGGCCAGAACCGCCGGTTTTGCCAGAGATGCACCGGTGGACGGAGGACGCCCCGTGGCCCGCTTTCAGTTGCCGGGTGAAACTGGCATTTGCATTGCGGGTGGGGCTGGCTTCCCTGTTCGCACAACCCATTCAATCCATGAAACGCACCGCATCCGCCGTCTGGCAAGGTTCACTCAAGGCCGGCAAAGGTGCGCTCACCGCTCCCGGTGGCGCGCTCAAGAACACGGAATACTCCTTCGGCTCCCGCTTCGAATCGGGCACCGGCACCAATCCCGAGGAACTCATCGCCGCGGCGCACGCGGGCTGCTTCGCCATGGCGCTCTCCGGCGTGCTCGGCGAGGCGGGTTTCACACCGGAGCGGCTCGAGGTCACCGCCGAGGTCAGCCTCGACAATGTCCCGCCGGCGGGCTGGACCATCACGGCCTCTCACCTCGTGCTCAACGCCAAGATCCCCGGCCTCGCCGCGGCAAAATTTGACGAGCTCGCCGCCAAGGCCAAGGCCGGCTGCCCCGTCTCACGGCTGCTCAATGCGAAGGTGACCCTCGCCGCGAAGCTGGGGTGAGGCGTGGCAGTTTTGGCGCAGTCCGGGACCACAGGATTTTAGATCTGACGTCCTCTGGTCGCCTCAGTTCGCACCACGGCCTTATTTTCAGGCTATCTGAGAAATTCTGAGACCACCGGTTTTTGGACAGGCCCGGGATGTGATCCACCGGCTTGAGATCAGTGATGAGGCACTGCCGCAGTTGCACGCCCTATCGAAGGAGCAGCGCCGCCGGATTGGACGGCGGCTGGATGCGCTCCAACACGACCTGCAGGGCGACGTGAAGAAACTCGCCGGCCAGACCGGCAAATACCGCTTGCGCGTCGGCGATTACCGCGTCCTCTCCACGCTGGAAAAAGACCTGATATTCGTTCATCAAGTGAAGGACAGAAAAGATGCCTGCCGCGATTAAACGTTCCGTCCGAAGCAAGCCCTCCCTGAAGCGCGTAAGCGCCGAGCTGGCGCGGCTGCGCGCCCGGGTGGAAGACTTGGAGGATCTACGCGACCTAAACGCCGCCGTCACGCGCAACGCAGGCAAACCCGGCACCTCGTGGTCGCAGGCCAGGAAAGAACTCGGGCTCGCCAGAGTGGCCACTTGCCAAGGCCGTGCGGTTTGTTGATGGTGGGGGGCTTGAGTTCGAGCCCCGCCCCCTCCGACGCCCACGATCGCGACTTTCTGGGTCATCCCCGCGGCCTCGGTTACCTCGGCTTCACCGAGGCGTGGGAGCGATTCTCCTACTACGGCATGCAGACGTTGCTGGTGCTCTACATGACCAAGCAGCTGCTGTTGCCGGGCCACCTCGAGAACATCGCCGGCTTCCCGGCCTTCCGCGCCGTGCTGGAGCGCGCCTACGGCGGGCCGCTATCCACCGTCGCGCTGTCGTCCGCCATCTTCGGGCTCTACACCGGGCTCGTCTACCTGACGCCGATTGCCGGTGGCTTCATCGCCGACCGGTGGCTGGGCCGCACCCGCACGGTCACCCTTGGCGCGCTGCTGATGGCCGCGGGCCATTTCCTGATGGCGTTCGACTTCTCGTTTCTCATCGCGTTATTGTGCCTACTGACCGGCGTGGGCTGCTTCAAAGGCAACCTCGCCAGCCAGGTCGGCGGGCTTTACGCGCCGGCAGACCTGCGCCGGGCCGACGCCTTCCAAATCTACTACCTGTTCATCAATGCTGCGGTCATCGCCTCCCCGTTGATCGCCGGAACGCTCGGCGAGGTGTATGGCTGGCATTACGGCTTCGGCGCCGCGGGCATCGGCATGGTGCTCGGCCTCATCATCTACCTTTCCGGCCGGAAATGGCTGCCGAAGGAGGAACTGCGTGCGACCGAGGTCGAGCGCGCCGCGCGTCCGGGGCTCAACCACGACGAGCGCAATGCGGTCCTCGTCCTGATCCTGCTGCTGCCAGTGCTCGCGATCGGCGCCGTCGGCAACCAGGAGATTTTCAACGCCTACCTGCTCTGGGTGCCGGACCATGTGAGCCTGGTGTTTTTCGGGAAAACGATGCCGACCACGTGGCTCATCACGCTCGATGCGATCGTGAGTGTTTCGTGTCTCGTCGGGGCCGTGGCGTTCTGGCGCCTGTGGGCGAAGCGCTTCCAGGAGCCCAGCGAGGTGGTCAAGATCACCCTCGGCCTCGGCATCAGCGCGCTCGGAGTGCTCTGCCTCGCGATGGCGGCGATCGCCCACGCCCCGGGCCAGAAGGCCGGCATCGGGTGGGTGCTGGGCTTCGAGCTCCTCAACAGCATCGGCTTTGCCAATGTGTTTCCGGTCGGGCTGGCCCTGTATGTCCGCGCCGCTCCGAAATCCGTCGTGGGCACGATCATGGGCGTCTATTACCTGCACCTGTTCATGTGCAACAACCTCGTCGGCTGGCTCGGCGGCTTCGTGGAGAAAATGTCCGGCGTGAATTTCTGGCTGATGCACGCCGGACTGGTCGGCGGCGCCGGCGTGATCATGCTGATCGCGTCACGCGCGGCCGGCCGGCTCCTGAACCCGACCGGGCCGAACGGCGGCTGAGCCTCAGGTCCGGCCGAGGCAAAGGCGCGGTCCGGGACCACAGGATTTTAGACCTGAGCCCTTCTGGCCGCTCCCAAGGGTGGAGCGCGCCGACCCCGGCGAGCCGGGGATGTCGGCTAACTGCCGGCGTCGGCGAGGCAGGAGTCGGGGAAGGCGGCCTGCCGGCGCAGCCACAACACGAGACAGAGGCTGTTGGTGAGCGCCTCGTGCAACGCGGAGCCGAAATCGTAGGAGCGCTCGTCGTAGCCCGCCGCCTCGATCGCCTCGTCGAGGCCCAGCATCACCGCAAACATCCGGGCGCGGAGGGCGGGGATGTAGACCTTGCTGAGGTTCACCTCGGGGTCGGCCAGGTGGGCCTCGCACACGGCGGCATCGCTGGTGTGGTGCGAACGGCAGGCCTCGGGGCGACCGGCGTAGATCGAACACGAACCGGCGGTCAAAAGCGCGCAGGGCGAGCGGCTGGTGGCACGTTCGTCCACGGCGAGCGCAGCGACGCGGCCGCGATGCGCCGCCAGGCGGGCGATGACTGCCGTGAGGGCGCCGGGCGAAAAGTGAACCTGGATATGATCGGCCGCGAAGAAGACCTCATGGGCCTGCACATCCACCGGCACGCGGCAGCAGAAGTCGCAACCGGCGCGGCAGGCGACGGTGGCCCGCACGCGGGCGGACGTCCCGGCGTAGGTCCGGTCCAGTTCGTCCATGCCCCAGCGGAGCGCGGTGATCATTTCCGCGGGCGCCCGCACCTTGAGCAGGCGCTGCTCCATCTCCGCCACCGTGTGGTCGAACATCTCAAAGCGCTTGGTGACGGAGGTGTGGGCGGGCATGACGACCCGTCAGGTCTCGCACGGCGCAGCGAAAACGCGATAACAATGGCTCCGGCTGCGGTGCGAGCCCTCGCCCGGACTGAAGACTTAAAACCAGACCCCTCCAGCAAAATTTCTCCGGGTGTGATCGGTGGGCGCAGCACGAGGGGGATCAGGCGCTGATTAATTTGCGACCAACGCGACTGGTGGAGCGCTGGTGGGAGCGGGCAGGCTGGAGTCGGGCACGAAATTTACGTGTATGGGCCAGAATGGTCCGTGCTTCCCGGGCACCGGCCAACAATCCCTCCACGCTAAGGTCATAGTCCAGCGCGGGCCAGTGGATGCCATAGCCGGCGGCGCTCTTGCGCCAGCGGGAACGCTCGGTCGGCGAAGCTGACTTGAGCGACGGATACCAGTCCAGCGGCAGGCTGAGCACGCGGCCATCGTCCACCCAGACGGTGAGTTTTCCGCCGGCGGTGCTGACGTGCTTAACTTTTGCGTCCTTCGAATTCATACCAGACTTTGAGCAGGTGAGAGTGGTGTTCGCGAGCCAAACGCAACACTTCTCGGATTTCCGCCGGTTTCAAGCCTTCCATGCGGGCAATGGAAAGGTTGTGCAGCCATAGTTTGATGGTGCCCGAGCCCTTGTCCACGTGCACGTGTGGTGGCTCGGTGCCTTCGAGGGCAAAGAAGTAGAACCGGTAGCCGCGGATTCTGAGGATGGTGGGCATTAAAACCAAAAGCCGCGGATGACTCTGTAGTCATCCACGGCCCGTGTGATTGGAGCAGAACGGGAAACCGAAGCGGTGGCAAGCTCGGGGCAGAACCTGGCTGGCTACCCCGTTGCCGCGTGCTGGCAGCCCGGGGTTTGTCCTCGGTTCTCGCGCGCCATTCGTCGCGAAACCGAGGCAAAGGATTTTAGGCCTGACTCTTTTGCCCGGCCTTCGGCAACTGCAGCCAGTTTTCGCCGGCGGTTTTGTGGTCCTTCCTCAGCCAACTCAGACCGCCAAAACAACACACCCGTTTCTTTCCCGCTCCCAGCATGGAGCAGGCTGTCTTGATCCGGATCAGGCGTGTTTCCGCCAGTTTGCCCGAGCTGAGCCAGAGAATCCAGTTTTGGCGTGCGTTCGGGGTGATCTCCGCCCACATCGCCTGGGCTCGCGGCGCGGCGGCCAGCGCTGCGCGCAGATCCGCGGGCATCCTGGTGGCTGGTTCATCCCCGGCTCGCGTAATCTCCACCGTTACCGTTTCACCCGCGGTGGCGCCGGCGGCATCGTGCATGACCTGGTTTACCCTGAGGCAGTGACTTCCCTTGCCGTCCGGCTCGAGCGCGGCCCGGAAGGGGAAGCCATTGATGGTGGCCTCGACCATCGTCATGCCCCGGGCTGGAAGCTTCGCGCTCGCACTCTTGGGCAGGGTCAGAAGGGCCTCCTCCAACTTGGCACTGAAGCGGATCGTCGGCTGGGGTGCGGGCAGCTTGGCTGGTTTCAACTACTGATATCCTATCAAACAGGCTGCCCGGGGCGGCAAGTTTAACATCGCGGCTGCTTTGTGTGAGATATGGCCGGACGCCGGTTGTGCTTTGCAGGGAAAGCGTCATAGTGCCGGATCCATATGGGTTCGGACGACGCCAAGACCAAGGAATCACAACGCAAGCACGTGCGCTACGAGGTGAGCGACGACTGTCGCTTACGCGCCTCGATCATGGTGCGAAGCTCCGACCCGGCCACGGCGAACAAGGAATGGCCGGGAACGCTGATCGATTTGTCGTCCGGGGGAGCGCACATCCAGATCAGCCTCGGGGCGGTGGCCTATATTGGCGACAGTTGCGTGCTGACCCTGACGCACGGTGGAGTGAAGCTACAGGTTCGGGGCAGCCTCGCCCACTACGTCTGTTCGGCGCGATACTCGGTGTGCGGCGTGAAGTTCGATTTTCTTTCCGCGGGAGCGGACAAGGCGTATCTGCCCTTTTTCAAGGCCATCGTGGCAAGCTCGACCCTGAAGGGTGGGGCGACCGGCAGCGATTCGCCGGGGCGGTATCGGGAGGAATACAGCGGGCCGGGTCACGCCAAGCTGGTGGTGTGGCGGGACGACAAGCCGGAACGCGCGCTGGTGGGCTTCGATTACACCATGGCGCGCTACGCCGCGGCGCTGACGACGGCGGGCCCGGACATGTTCAAGAACAAGGGGGAGGTGCGCTTCAAGGCGGCGGAGGGCGGCGACACGGCGATGGCCCTCTCGAAGGCGCAGGAAGCGGAGGCGCGCTGGGAGTTCTCCCTCGCGGCGTCGAACCTGCCCGCGGCCATTGCGCCCGACATCCGCAAGTTTCTGCGGCTGGTCAGCTGAACTAGTGCTCGGCGCGGTCCGGGCCACAAACCCCAAGGCCTGACCCTGTCTGGGCTCCCCTGAATTTCGTGCAACCCCAAACCACGTCCCTTTACGTTCGGCCTGATCTTACGGACCGTGGCCATGCGATAGATAATGTGGAACAGCATGACCCCTTCCGACCGCTGCTGGGCAAGAATGGGATCAGCCAAGCCAAGCTTTCAGCTTCCGAAATGCAGCATTAGTGGCCCATTTGGAACTTTGTTCACGTAGGCCGGCGAACGAGATCCCGTACATGGACGATAATATCCCGAAGGCAAGTGCCGCCACGGTGACGGTGGTTAGCAATACCTTATAATTCCAAGTCCAAGACTCGGCAGAGTTGGCGAAGAAAGCCGAAACGATGGAACTTGCTCCGATCACTACCCACCCGCCGGTCCATACTAAGTAGCCAACATATTTCCCAATTCTGTCCGCAAACCAATAGGTCTTCGCGTCCCGTTGAGTAAGGATTTCCTTAAGGGCATTCGCTTTTTCACTAACTTCAGAAATTTGCAGGTCTTGCTTAGATATAACTTCATCTTTCTCAGCCGTTATTTCGGCGACGATCTTGTCTCTGATCCGCAATACCGACAGGCCACTTATTTCATCGTCGGATCCCAGGGTCATAGTCATCAGCTCTTCCTCTGCCCTAAGACTGAAACGAAGGAGTTGGTGATCCCGCTCGGATATTGCGAATTCTGAACGCAACTTTTCCAGTTCCTCTAAGTATTTAAGCCATAGTTTCGAGTTTGGTTGAAGAGCTGCGTAACAATAGGCGACTACTTCACGCTGGGGCAGATTCGGCGCTCCCACTGGCGCCTTAAGCCATGCAAGATTCGCCAAGCTGAAGTCTGTAATCACCGTCGAGACTTCGCGCGAGGATTCATGCTTCTTGCCATAATCGAAAGCTGACTTTGAGAACGCTGAATTGCTGGTGACGAATACCGCAATTGAGTCTTCGAGTCGATTCGGTTGCACGTTCATGCGCAGAACGTAAACGCTTCGAACGCTATTTATGTCGTGTTTAATCGCACTGTCGCGAATTCCCGGGGCTTCATCGCGGTAAAGATGTTCGAATGCCCGCTCATCTATCTGCAATGCGGTGTGACGATAGCTCGGCGTTGGAAATATTTCGATTCCGAGTCCACGTAGCGTATCATGCATCTTACCTCTTAAAAGAATTAGATCGCTCGCGCCTTTGCCGGTGCGCCGGACTTCTCTAATTATCAAACTCTTTGCTCGCGGATCATTTAGATGTGTCTCGCAATATTGAAAAATCGAATTGATTTCTTCAATTGTGTGAGAGAAGGCAAAAATTTTGCCGCGTAGATTTTTGATTAGACTGATAAGTTCGAGCGCGAGTTTCTTGTTTTCACCTCCATCTAAGCCGAGGATCTTGAACAGGAGAGGCGTATCGAAAAAGAATTTTACGTCGTCAAACTTGCGCGAAATGCCTTCGAGATCGGGGCATAGCAAAGCATTCGAAAGCATGTGACCCTTCACCAGATTAACAATCTGTTCGAAGAGAGGAGATGCCGACTTGTAGGCGTCTTTAACGAACAATGATACTAGGACTGTATTGCTGTTTTCTTGATCGTCAGCAATCTCAGGGAGAGGTGTTCCTTTTACATAGGTGCTTAGGCATTCAATTGAGAATTGCTGAAGGTATTCCACAACTGCGGCATAAGCTTGCTCCGTCGTTATGGTGCGTTGCACCGCGTTCTGAGCGAATAAGATTAAAGCGGTGATAACTACTTCTGCGTCTCGATTTGCCGCAGCGCGCCTTTCTGTGATTTCAGAGTCTGGCAGTGACGAGGTAACAAGATATTGGTGGGATTCTTTTTTAAGCCATCCATGCTTCGCCATCCGCTTTAAGCAGAGTTCGATCGTTGCTTTTGGTATGTTCAGACCGAAAGCACTGACGACATCTTTTTTAACCTGGTCGAGTTTAACGGCCTTTAACTGAGAGCCATTGAGAACATGAGAAAGGAAGGGGGTTAGATAATCGATATAGTCGCGATTATGCAGGTCGTGGTTAACCTTAAGCATCGCCACTGACACAAGTGACGTTCTTACCGAGCTAGATATTGGGGATACTGACGCCATAAAAAAAGCCGCGGGGTTTACCGCGGCTTTGGATTATTACTGGCAGGCTTCACATATCTCCCCGTTCTTCATCGCCTCGATGCTGCAGGCCTTCTTTTCCTCGGCGGTGTAGGTCTTCTGGGCGGGTTCAGAGACAAGGCCGTTGGGGGCCGTCGGCGGGGTCGCCGACGCTCCATCAGCGGCGAAGGGAGCCGCACTGAGA
>WNFI01000132.1_pt1 | contig 25644 bp, 25 predicted proteins | sample 5400471 | NCBI WGS metagenome assembly WNFI01 (sample SAMN13153348, study PRJNA577476) | soil metagenome | isolation source: 100 cm saprolite on Douglas fir-dominated hillslope | place: USA:California | collected 2013-09-17 | reverse complement strand
TGCGACGGCGGGTCCCGGAGGATTTGGACCGCAAGCGGCCATTCAGTTCTACGGCATCGGGATCGACACTGTATTCTCGGGTACACGCGCTTACTGGCTGGTTTCAGGTGGGGGGCAGGGATTGCGCATTCCGCGGGAAGGAACTTCCTCAGGATCGAATCAGCCGCCTGCGAATTTCCCGACGACGGTGGAGTTGCGGCAACACACCATCTACTTTGCCGCGCTGCTTACGCCCAACGGCGACAATTTCTTCGGTGCATTCGTTTCGACGACTCCTGTCGATCAGGCGATGGTTGTACCGCATCTCGATACAGCTTCGAGTGAGCAAGCGACTCTAGAAATCGCGTTACAAGGTGTGATTAATGGCATCCCGCACGACGTTGCAGTTGCGTTGAACGGAACGATTTTGGGCGACGTAACCTTCTCGGGCCAGGCGAATGGCAAGCTTAGTGTCAACATCCCGCCTGGAGTGCTGCTGGACTGGAACAACACGGTCACGCTGACTTCGCAGAATGGAACGTACGACACCAGCCTGGTCGACTACATTCGCATTACGTATCCACATCTGTATACGGCGGACTCGGACGCGCTGAAATTCAGCGGACGGCCGGGCGATCAGCTCACGGTTTCCGGATTCAAGAACTCAGCGATTACCGTGCTTGACATCACCGATCCCGATCGTCCCGCGCAGCTTGCGACGCAGAAGGTGTCTGGAACCGGCGGCTATTCAGTCAGTCTGCAGGTTCCGTGGACCACCACGAATTCCACAGTTCCCGCGCGGCACACGCTGCTTGCAGTCGCCAGTGATGCGATCGCGTCCGCAGCGGCGATCCGCCCGAATCATCCCTCGCACTGGCACAGCGCGCAGGCTGGCGCTGATATCGCGATGGTGACGTATGAAGATTTCGCCGCAACTCTTGCGCCCCTGGTCCAAGCTCATCAGGCGGAAGGAAAGTCGTCCGCTGTAATTCCGATCAATGATCTCTATGACGAGTTCAACTTTGGCGAGCGCAGTCCGTTTGTGATCCGCCAATTCTTGAAATCGGCGATTTCGAACTGGAAGACCCCGCCAACCTATCTGCTGCTGAATGGCCGGGCTTCGCTTGATCCGCGAAATTATCTCGGCTTCGGACATCTGGATCTGGTGCCGACGCGAATTCTGCCCAGTGCTAATTTGATGACTTCGTCCGACGACTGGTTTTCCGACTTTAATGACAGCGGAATGCCTACAATTGCTACGGGCCGCCTGCCCGTAAGTACGGTGGATGAAGCCACCACGGTAGTGGGAAAAATTGCCGGCTACGAAGGCCAGTCCACCAACGGATCGTGGACTTCACAGGCACTCATGGTAGCGGATCGTGACGACACCGAAAGTTTCAGCCAGGATACCCTCGATGCGCAAATGCAGCTGCCTTCGACTATGCAGGTGACGGATGTGCTGACCAGTACAGTTGGCATAACGGCGGCTCGACAGGACATCATTGACGGAATCAATTCGGGCCAGTTGCTGGTGAACTATCTGGGGCACGGCTCGGAAGAGCAATGGTCAGGTGCGGATATTTTCGACACGACAAGCGTGCCGTCTCTAACCAATGGGTCGCAGCTGCCGGTCTTCCTGATTATGGATTGCCTGAATGGATTCTTTCAGGATGTTTACTCACAGCCGCTTGCCGTCAGCTTGCTGCTGGCTTCAAATGGCGGGGCAGTCGCGGTGCTGGCGTCGAGCGGGCTGAATGCGGCTGTTCCGCAGACCAAACTCGATAAACTGATTGTGCAGGACGCATTGAACGCGGCGCGCCCCACCTTAGGCGAATCGATTCTCAAAGCCAAGGCGCACATCGGCGATCCGGGAGTTCGGCGAACCTTTATTCTGTGGTTGGAGAGTCTAGTGGCCGGAGCACAAAATCGGTAATGTGCAGTAGGCTTTCGCACGAGGCCGGATCAGCGGGAGATCCCTTCGACGCTCAGGGAAGGTTCTTCGCGTCGCCTGGAAAACGGCTACGCTCAGGATCACGCCGCGGTCTGACGACCAAACTGCACCACACTCACAAATCTGCATATTGACTGGCGCTCCGGACGGGTATAGAGTTCAGGCCGCAGTTGTGTGGCTGTCTCCTTTAGCAACGTAAGTGCATTCATCCTTTCTTAGCTTCGTAAACAACTCGTTAGTTGTTGTCCATACATATAGCTAGGGGTAGATCGATGGTCTGGCCCACGAAGCAAGACTGCACTTGTGCGGAGGAGAATCTCATGAACAGATCGAAGCTGAGTCGGGTTGAGAGTGTCATGTTCGCTTTCGCTGCCATGCTGCTGATGGCGTCGGCGCTGTTCTCGCAAACCGTAACGACCGTGGTCGGAGGAGACCACGGCGATGGCGGTACGGCCACAAAAGCCAGCCTCGACTTCCCCTTTTCTCTGGCGAAGGATGCGAGCGGCAATCTGTATGTCTCTGAATTCTACGGACACCGCATCCGTAAGGTAACTCCAGCGGGCACGATCAGCACCTATGCCGGCACCGGCATCGCCGGCTATAACGGCGATGGCATTGCCGCAAATACTGCAATGCTCTACTACCCATCGGGAATTGCCTTTGATCCGGCCGGGAACTTGATCGTGGCCGATGGCGGCAACAACCGTGTCCGCAAGATTGATACATCGGGAACGATCACGACCATCGCAGGAACGGGCGTAGTCGGTTATACCGGCGATGGCGGCCCCGCTCTTTCAGCCACATTTAACCAGCCTTGGGGTATTACGTACGACTCCGCCGGGAACCTTTACATCACCGATATTGGTAACTGCGTAGTCCGGATCGTAAACCCCGCTGGCATCATCCACACTTTCGCTGGAAATGGGATTTGCAGTTACGGTGGCGATGGCGGACCTGCGACTTCCGCCAGCCTGACCTACCCGCGCGGCATGGTCGCCAATGGTGGAAACCTGTACATCGCGGACACCGACAACTACCGGGTTCGAAAAGTAAATGCGGCGGGAACCATCAGTACTTTTGCCGGGAACGGTACCAATGGGTTCACCGGCGATGGAGGCCTAGCCACTGCTGCCGAAATTGCGCGTCCGCGGGCTCTGGCATTCCACAACCAGACGTTGTACATCAGCAATGCGGGACACCAGAGGGTGCGGGATGTGGTGCTCAGTACTGGCATCATCAACACTTTCGCGGGCTCTTCCTACGGCTACGACGGGGACAACAATGCACTGCTCTCTTCAGAATTTGCGGGCTTGGCTGGACTGCTGTTCGACTCGACGGGGGCGTTGCTCATAGCCGACGGCGCGAACAATCGGGTTCGCAAAACCTCCAGTGGCGTGATGAAGACAATTGCCGGAGGGTACATCGGCGACACGAAGACAGCAAGCGCCGCGTCGGTGGGTGGGCCGGAAGCCCTTGCCTTTGACCAGTCCGGGGCGTACTACATCGCGGAGGCAAATGGCAATCGAATCCGCAAAGTAAGCGCCGCAGGTACCATCACCACCATTGCAGGCACAGGCGTCAATGGCTACAGCGGAGACGGCGGGTCTGGAACTTTGGCACAGTTGTCCTACCCGCTGGGGGTTGCGGTGGATTCCGGCGGGAACGTTTACATTGCCGATGACTTCAATGCGGTGATTCGCAAAGTGGATACACTGGGCAATATCTCGACCTTTGCGACCGACCCTAATTTCAGCGGGTTAGGTGTGATCGCTACCGACTCTTCAAATAACTTGTACGTGGTGGACCAGGGGACCTGCGTCATCTGGAAAGTCACTCCGGCTGCCGTCGTCAGCGTGTACGCCGGCGTGGAATTTTCTTGCGGCTACAACGGCGACAATATATCGGCTCTCACCGCGCAACTGAATATTCCCGTGGGCGTGGCGCTGGACAGCAGAGGGAATGTCTACATCGCAGACTACGGCAACAACCGGGTGCGCAAAGTCACGGCATCCGGGATCATCAGCACCCTCGCTGGCGACGGTAACTGCGGCTTCACGGGCGACGGTGGTCTGGGTACTTCCGCGGAACTATGCTCTCCCGAGGGCGTTGCGGTGACCAGCACTGGCGCCATCTACATTGCGGACACCAACAACCTACGCATTCGCAAACTGGCAGCGGGAATTATCACGACATATGCCGGCACAGGCATCTCGGGGTTCAACGGAGATGTGTCGGCCTTGGCCGCCAACTTTGACGACCCCGTGGCAGTGACTGTCAATTCCAGCAATACGTTATATATGCTGGACGACGTGACGGAGCGTGTCCGCAAGATTCACTGAAGCAGCAGCCTGTGCGTTGATAGCTAAGTCCCTTGAGACTTCAGCCGGCTTACGAAAGTGCAGGCACCGCACTGGGTAGCGTAGCGGCCCGCCGTAGCGGCTCCGTTAGCGCCTTCATGACCTTGCCAAATCCTGCGAAGTCGAGAGATTGCGGCCCATCCGAGAGTGCACGCTCCGGGCAGGGATGCACTTCGATGATGAGACCGTCGGCTCCGACGGCGACTGCAGCGCGAGAGACCGCTGCAATCAGGCTCTGCTTGCCAGTGCCATGCGAGGGGTCGGCGATCACCGGCAGGTGCGAAAGATCACGCGCGAGCGCGACCGCGGCTAGATCGATGGTGTTACGCATCTCGGTTTCGAAGGTCTTGATGCCGCGTTCGCACAGCACGACCTGGTGATTGCCGCCTGAGAGCAAGTACTCCGCCGCCAGCAGCCACTCTTTGACCGTCGCCGAAGGGCCGCGCTTGAGCAGGATGGGCTTGTTAACTGTCGCGAGGCGGCGCAGCAGGGCAAAGTTCTGCATATTGCGCGCGCCCACTTGCAACATGTCGACGTACTCGCAAATAACATCCACGTCTTCGGTGCTCATGACCTCTGTGACCACGGGCAGGCCAGTTTCTTCGCGGGCGTCGCGCAGAATTTTGAGAGCTTCCAGGCCCAGGCCCTGAAAATCGTAAGGGGAGGTGCGCGGCTTGTAGGCTCCGCCGCGCAACATCGCAGCCCCGGCTTGCTTCACCGCATGAGCCGTACTGATCAGTTGCTCGCGCGATTCCACGGAGCAGGGGCCGGCGATCACGACCACGTCCGGACCGCCGATGGCGACGCCGTTGACCGTCACAATCGTTCGCTCCGGCTTCACCTGGCGGCTGACGAGCTTGAAGGGTTGGGCAATGGCCACGACAGTGTCCACGCCGGGTGCGACCTGTAATGCCTCGATTTCGTGGCGGCGTCCGCTGCCTACCGCGGCTACGATGGTGCGCTCAGAACCGCGCGTGACGTGCGGTTGATAGCCCGCCTCACGGATGCGCTCAATGATGTGGTTAATTTCCTGCTCGGTCGCTTTCTCAGACATATTGACGATCATCGGATATTCTCCTGGTGTGAATTTCGTTACAAACAAAAACCGCGATCCTTTAGGATCGCGGCTTGCGGCTGAAGCTTGTCTGAATCTGGATGACCTTAGTCGCTCATCCCACCCCCAAGCCTAGCCGTAGCCGCTACCCTGGTAAACCAGTAGCGACCAAACGCCGTGCTCGTGGTAAATCGTGTCATAAAATTGTGCCGCTTACTTTCAAGCTCAGGCAAAGCAGTAATGAAGAATTGCCGGGAACTCAATTTACTGTATTGAACTGGCTACATTGGAAAAAACGGTGTTGGCGTTGGAGCCGATCAAGCGAACCGTTCCCACAACAAGGACCAGAATCACCGCCAGCATTACCGCATACTCGGCTATGTCCTGTCCCTCATCTTCCGACCAAAGTCTATAAATCAGTTTGGACATGTGCTCTCCTTCTGGCCGCTGTTGTCCCTCAGAGGGAAGAACAGCATTGAGGTCACCATGATGCACGCGCCCCAAGGCCCTTGTCAATCGCTTGTTTCGGATTTTTTCGCCGAAATTCAAGGCTGCGAAATTGATGAACCGACGGCCGTCCCAGCGACTTCGGCGGGCGACTTGACCTGGCGAATCAGCTCGCGGGCTGATGCTTGCGTGTACTGCAAAACTCGATTCGGAAGTAGGCCCAGATAGAGTGTCGCAATCATACTAGCCGCGAGAGCAAGGCCCAGTCCAAGAGGAATGGGTGCGACGGGTACTTCCTTGCGCGATTCTCGCATGTACATGACGACGATGATGCGCAGGTAGTAGTAGGCACCAATGGCGCTGTTGAGGACGCCGATGATCGTGAGCCACACCAGGTTTGCCTTCAGCGCCGCGCTGAAGACGTAGAACTTGGCGAAGAAGCCGCCGGTCATGGGAATGCCGATCAGCGAGAGCAGGAAAATCGTGAGCGTGGCCGCCAGCAGGGGAGAGCTACGGCCGAGGCCTTCGTAGTCATCCAAGCTAACGTAACGTTCCCCGGCATTGGCGAAGTGGCTGACCACGGCGAAGGTGCCGACGTTCATGGCGGCATACGCTGCCGTGTAGAACATGGCCGCTGAAATTCCGGAGACCGAGTCCTGGGGAGTGAGCATCGCGAAAGCTACCAGAAGATATCCCGCGTGGGCGATAGAAGAGTAAGCTAGCAGGCGCTTCACGTTGTTCTGGACGAGCGCCCCGACGTTGCCCAACGTCATAGACAGAGCTGCCGACACCCAGATGAGCCAGAAACGTCCGGGAGGATTAATCGCAAATATGATTCGCAGAAGCACGGCAAATGCGGCAGCCTTGGGAGCCGTGGACATGAAGCCGACGACCGGGGCGGGCGCTCCTTCGTAAACGTCGGGCGTCCATACGTGGAAGGGCGCGGCTGCGACTTTGAATCCCAGACCGACGAACATCAGCGCGACAGCGACGTAAACCAGCACTTCGATTGGCCCAGCTTTTAACGTTTGGCTAACGATGTCGATGTTGGTAGAGCCTGTAGCGCCGAACATGAGCGCCACACCGTACAGAAAGAACGCAGTGGCAAAAGATCCGAGCAGGAAATATTTGAGTGAGGCTTCGCTGCTGGCGGCGTCGTTACGGCGGAATCCAGCGAGAATATAAGAAGAGATCGAAGAGATTTCCAGCGCGATAAAGATCAGCACCAGCTCGACAGCGGAGGACATGAGCGCCATGCCCACTACGCCGAAAAGGATCAGGCCGTAATATTCTCCGGCGCGAATGCGCTGCACGGCCATGTATTCGTACGAAAGAAGAATAATGGCTGCGGCGATGGCGATAACCAGAAAGTGGAAGAATACACTGAAACTGTCGACCCGCACCATGTTCGAAAAGGCGAGGCCAGGAAACTGCGACATGTACCAGGTCGAGGCCAGACCAGCCAGCGCGCCCAGTAATCCGATCAATCCGAGTGTGGTCTGACTCTTTTCCTCGTCCAGCAAGGGATCGAGCAGCATAATGACGATGCCGAAGGCAGAGAGCACAAGCTCCGGCAGAATGCGGATGTAATCGATGCCTTGCGGGATATTAGGTAGCACGGAAGCAAAGATGAGGGTCATTGGCCCACCACTTTGCTAACCACTTGGGTGAATGGCGTGAGGGCGGCTTGCACAGCAGGATCGATTGCGCCCAGCCACAGAATGGGAGCAACGCCCATCACGAGAGCGGCGACGGCACAGGGCCAGACCGCGGCTCTCTCGAATGCGAGAAGATCTTGCAAGGAATTGTTCACCGGATGCGTGACTTTGCCGTAGAAGACGCGCTGGTACATCCAGAGCAGGTAGCCTGCGCTCCAGATTACGCCGGTCGCGGCAAGTACTCCGTAGACGGCTCGTGCCTGGAATGCGCCACTCAATACGAGAAATTCGCCGACGAATCCGTTGAGTAGAGGCAGGCCGACCGATGCCAGCACGATGAATAAATACGTAGCCGCATAAACCGGCATGGGATCAGCCAAGCCGCCGAACTCGCTGATTCCGTAGGTGTGGCGGCGCTCATGGAGAATGCCGGCCAGCATGAACAGGCCGCCGGTGGAAATTCCGTGCGCCAGCATGACGAATACCGCACCATTCAATCCCGCCTGAGTGAAGCTGAAGATGCCCAGCACCACGAAGCCCAGGTGGCTGACCGAAGAGTAGGCGATCAGCTTCTTCATGTTGGGCTGTACCAAAGCCACGAGAGCGCCGTAGATGATGCCGATCAACGCTAGTGTCATGACCCATGGCGCGTTGTGCCGCGCCTGCTCAGGGAACAGACCGAGATTAAACCGAAACATGCCGTAGGTGCCCATCTTGAGAAGGACGCCTGCCAGCAGCACGGAACCGGCGGTGGGAGCTTCAACGTGAGCGTCAGGAAGCCACGTATGGAACGGGAACAAAGGTACCTTCACGGCGAAGGCCAGAAAGAATCCAAGGAAAAGCCACTGCGCGGCTGCCGGGAAGTTCGGTACTGCGCCTTTCATGATCTGGTCGCGAATCACTACGAAATCGAAGCTACCGGTGTGCGCGTAGAGCCACAGAATCGCCGCCAGCATGAAGACGGAGGCGATCATGGTGTACATGAAAAACTTTACTGCCGCGTAGACCTTGCGCTCGTGCCCGAAGATTCCGATCAGCAGGGCCATCGGGATCAGCGTGGCTTCCCAGAAGAAATAGAAGAGAAACAGGTCGAGCGAAGTGAAGACGCCAATCAGCGCCGTCTCCAGAATGAGCAGAATAATGAAGAATTCCTTGACCCGGTCATGGACGGATTTCCACGAGATCAAAACACACAATGGCGTGAGGAAAGTAGTGAGCACGACCAGCCATAGCGAGATACCGTCGATCCCCATGTGGTAGTGAATGTTCGGCGTGGTGATCCAGGACTTGTCGACTTCGTACTGGAACCCGGTGCGCCGCCAGCGGGGCGAAGGTGACGAGGGTTAGGATCACGGGGCTGAAACTGTCGGTGCTCACCGCGCCACCCCCATCCAGATCATGTATGCAATCACTGCGGCGGAGCCGGCGGCTATCCATCCGGCATAGGAGCGCAGGTTGCCGGATTGCATCTGCCGGACTTCGTTGGAAACATGGCGAGCGCCAGTGGCGCTCTCGTTGACTGCGGCGTCAATCACGTTGCGGTCCACGCCTTGCCACAGGATGCGGGTCGACGCGTCGATCAGTGGCTTGATAAAAATGGCTGCGTAAATTTCGTCGACGTAATATTTGTCGAGGACCGTTTTATAGAAGCCGCCGAGCGCATCGGCAATCTTCTGCGGAAGATGCGGCTTACTCACGTAGAGAACGTAAGCGAGCACGAACCCCAGAACCGCGACTGTCACCGATACTCCCATGAGCAAATATTCCGTGAGATGGGAGGCGGTCTCTCCGGCAGCTTCAGCCCCATCAGGAGAACCAAACACGGGAGCGAGGAAGTGCTCAAACCGTCCGCCGATGCCAACGAGCCCGCCCACCAGCGAGAGCACGGCGAGGATCATCAGCGGAACCAGCATGACAATCGGACTCTCATGCGGCTCGCCATGTCCGTGGGCATCGTGTCCGTGATTATCCTGAGCGTGCGATGCATGCCCATGGGCATCGACCTGAGCTCCTTGATAGTCGCCGAAAAATGTCATGAACAGCAGGCGGAACATGTAGAACGATGTGATGAAGGCGGTGACGACGCCGATTAGCCAGTAGACCCAACTGGTTTGATAAGCCTGCCACAGAATTTCGTCCTTGCTCCAGAAGCCTGCCAGCGGCGGGATTCCGGCGATTGCCAAGGTCGCGATCCCCATCGTCAGGAACGTCCAGGGAATGTAGGAGCGGAGGCCGCCCATCTTGCGCATGTCCTGCTCACCGCCGACCGCATGGATCACCGAACCTGCAGCAAGGAACAGGAGGCCTTTGAAGAAAGCGTGAGTCATCAGGTGGAAGACGCCGGCGGAAAAAGCCCCCACGCCGCAGGCCATGAACATATAGCCAAGCTGTGAAACCGTAGAGTAAGCGAGGACTTTCTTGATATCTGTTTGCGTGATGCCGATAGTCGAGGCGAACAGCGCCGTTAGCGTTCCGATGACCGCAACTACGGTCAAAGCCATGGGCGCACGCTCAAAAATCACATGCGAACGCGAGATCATATACACACCCGCAGTCACCATAGTGGCGGCGTGGATCAGCGCGGAGACCGGAGTGGGGCCTTCCATGGCGTCGGGAAGCCAGACATAGAGCGGAATCTGCGCCGATTTTCCGCAGGCTCCCACCATCAGCAAGATTCCAATCGCGGTTAGCAGTCCGGCGCTTGCAGTCTCGGATGCCAGCGGACGGACCTGCTGGAATACTTGAGTGAAGTTCAGCGAACCGAAATGCTGGATGATCAGGAACAGGCCAATCAAAAATCCAAAGTCGCCGATGCGGTTGACGATGAAAGCTTTCTTGCCCGCGGATGCCGCCGAATCTTTCGTGAACCAGAATCCAATCAGCAGATACGACGCGAGGCCCACGCCCTCCCAGCCAATGAACATCAGCAGGTAGTTGTTGGCCAGCACCAGGGTCAGCATGAAAAACATGAACAGGTTCAGGTAGGCAAAGAAGCGGTAATAGCTGGGGTCGTCCCACATGTAGCCGACGGAGTAGATGTGGATCAGAAATCCAACGCCGGTGACCACCAGCAGCATGACCAGCGAAAGTTGATCGAGGTAGAGGGCGAAGTCGACGGTGAACGCGCCGGAGCGAATCCAGTGCGCGATATATTCCTGGTAAGGAAGGGCGTCGGACGAAACGCGAAGAGCAACTGACAACGCCCACGCGAAAGCTGCGCCGGAGAATACAAGACCGATCGTGCTGACTGCAGTGCGCGAGGACTTCTTCCCGAGAAAGCCATTAATCGCGGCTCCCGCCAGCGGCAGGACCGGGATCAGCCAGAGATTGAGATTTGCGGTCATAGTTTGAGCAGATTCACTTGATCCACGTTCAAGGTCTCACGATTGCGATACACGGCAATGATTATGGCCAATCCCACGGCAGCTTCGGCAGCGGCCACCACCATCACAAAGAAAACAAAGACCTGGCCGCTGAGCGGAACCAGTCCTTTGGCTTCTCCGGCGACGGCATGCCAGTGTGCGGCGAAGGCGACGAACGACAGATTCACACCGTTGAGCATGAGCTCAATCGACATGAAGATGGTGATGATGTTGCGCTTGATGAGAAATCCGGCAACGCCGCAGGCAAATAGAAATCCGCTCAGCACCAGGTAGTACGAGATGGGCACCATCAGTCCACCTTCCTGGCGGACGCCGATCGCGGCGACGTTGGCGGCTTGCTGGCCAAAACTACCGAGCCCATGATGGCGATAAGAATCAGTACAGAGGTGATTTCGAAGGGCAGCAGAAAGTCGTGAAAGAGAAGTTGACCGATGGTCCTGGGGTCTCCGGGCAACGCACCTACAGCAACGGCTTCTGTGCCTGAATGCCGCAATACGGTCCAGCCCACCAGCACGCTTCCGATTAGAATGCCGGGTACGCCGAATAGCACGGCGACGCGGCTGCCTTTGGTGCGCTCTTCTTCCCCGGCGTTGAGCAGCATGATGGTGAAAACGAAGAGCACCATGATCGCGCCGGCATAAACGATCACCTGCACTGCCGCCACGAACTCCGCGCCCAGCAATAGATATTCTCCGGCCAGGGCGGCCATCACCGCAATCAGCGACAAAGCGCTGTTAATGGGGTGCGTCTGCGCCAGCAGGTTGACCGCGCCCGCCACGCAGACGGCTCCGAAGGCCAGAAACAGAATGAGATGAATACTCATGAAATCAGTTGTCAGTTCTCAGTGAAACCGCTGTGTATCGTTTTCTCAGTCGCCGTTGATCTTGGCCGTAACTGAGAACTGAGAACTTTTCTACCCCTACCAAGCCACCGCAATAGCTGTGGCGATCACATTCGCCAGCGCCACTGGCAGTAAAAACTTCCAGCCAAACGCCATCAGTTGGTCGTAACGGAAGCGAGGCAGTGTGCCCCGCACCCATATATATACAAAGAGGAATACGAAAACTTTGGCTACAAACCAGAACACCGGCAAGACCGTTTGCAGGATTTCCGGGCCAAATATCGGTCCATGCCATCCGCCGAAAAACAGCAGCGTGGCCAGGCAGGCGACCGTCACCATGTTGGCGTACTCGGCCATAAAGAACATGGCAAATTTCATGGCACTGTATTCGGTGTGGTATCCCGCAACCAGCTCGGTTTCGGCTTCGGGTAAGTCAAATGGGATACGATTGGTTTCGGCGTAGGCGGCAATCAGATAGCAAAAGAAGCCAACGATCTGTCCCGTAAAGATATTCCAGCGCGGAATAAATCCCCAGAAAACGCCGCCTTGGGAGTTCACGATCTCGCGCAGGCTGAAACTGCCGGCCATGATGAGCACGCCCACTAGAGAGAGGCCGAGCGAAATTTCATAGCTGACCATCTGCGCGCTGGCACGCAGTCCACCGAGCAGGGAGTATTTGTTGTTTGACGACCAACCCGCCAGTGCTACGCCATAGACGCCGACTGACGTGACACCAAGAATCAGCAATAGTCCTGTGTTCACGTCCGTGACTTGGAACGGAAAGCTGTAGCCGCCGATAGTGATCGCGTTGCCGAACGGAATCACTGAGATCGACGTCAGCGCGAAGATGACGGCGATCAGTGGCGCCGCGATGTACAGCGGCTTATAGACGTGCGGTGGCGTCAAATCCTCTTTGAATAGGAACTTGATGCCGTCGGCAGCCGGCTGTAGCAGGCCGAACGGCCCGACCCGCGTGGGTCCCCAGCGATTTTGCATGCGGCCCACGACCTTGCGCTCCAGCCAGACCGTGTAAGCTACGGCCGTGAGCAGTACAAACAGCAAGAGCGCGGACTTAATCGCGGACGCGAGAATGAAAAGCCAAGTCGGCAACGCGGTGCTTCCTCTCGTTGAACCACTTTACTGTTCCTTGTTCCATGATGGTGTACTGTTTCTTACTCGGTAAATCGACTGCGAATATCAGGGCTTAAACATCAGTTCTTGCGTAAATCAGTCGGCCGCGACTTCGGCGGGCTTGACTTCGTGACTCTCCATTACCGACTTCAGCGCGCGTGAGTAACGTCCCAGCGTGCCCGAAGTGAACAACCCATCATTCGTCGGAAAAATCGAGTCGGCTGAGTGCGCCGCGCCAGGGCCGCTCGCGGCCAGCGATGTATGCTCCAGTCCCTGCGCTTCCAGCCACACTGCATGACGATCAGCTTCTCCGGACTGTGCACCGCGCGATTGACCCATGTCAGCACGACTTCCGCCGCCGAACCGAACGAGTTGGCGAACGTCGAAACCCATGGCATCGGCGATGCGGACGATCATCTCGAAGTCGGATTTCGTGCCAGAAATCTCGCCAGCCTTCTTCACCAGTTGCACATCGCCACAGGTGTTGGTGACGGTGCCGGATTTCTCGTAGGCGTTGGCTGCGGGCAAAACTACGTCGGCAATCACGGCGGTTTCGGTTAGAAACATGTCTTGTACGACGACAAAACTCTTCGAGAACGCGAAGGGATCGATGTGCGAGCGGCCTACAGGATTCGAGCCAACGACGTAAAGAGCCTTCAATTTACCGGCCGCGGCTACGGTAGTCATGTTCGCGAGGTTGAGTCCTGCGGTCTGCGGAACCCTTGGCCACTCGCGGTGAAAGTCACTGTTGCCCGCAATCGGATGATAACCAGGCAGCAAGTCGGGATAGAGACCCATATCCGCCGCGCCGCGCGAATTCGAATAGTCGGCGAGGCAAATGAACTTGGCCCCGGGGATGCTCGATCCAAAGTTGACGAGGCTGGCGATGTCAGCGCCGCGAATTTCAGAGCCGAAGATAATGATGAGATTCTGTTCGCTGCGAAGTTTGTCGCGCAGAGCGCTCAGCTGTTCTTTACTTAGTGATCGGCTAGTCAGAGCGTCGGCGGCCGAATCATCGCCCGCCAGAAACGCTGCGGCCTTGCCTTCTGTTCCCGCGGGAATCTGCAAGAAAGTCGTTGCCTGCCGCTGCAGCTTGATGGAGTTCGAGTTGATCGCATAGAGCCGCGCCCGATGCAACCGCACATTATTGCGTATCTGGTACGCCAGCAAAGGATGTTGTTCGGTCGGATCGTTCCCGATCAAAAGAATCGCGGGCGCTGTATAGACATCGGCCATGCTGGCCGTGGCTTCAGGCTTGCCTTGGAGCGCGGCGGCTAGGGCAGGGAAGTCGGCGGTGCGATGGTGATCGATATTGTTGGTCTGCAAAACTACGCGCGCGAATTTCGAAAGCAAATAAGCTTCTTCGTTTGTGGTCCGCGTCGAGCCAATGACGCCAATCGCCTGCCCGCCGTCTTTGTCGCGAATTTCAGCAAACTTCTTTCCGATCACCGTAAAGGCTTCTTCCCACGTCGCCGGAATCAGCTTGCCTTCTTTTCGAATAAGAGGCTGCGTGAGGCGCTCTTCGTGATTCGCAAAATCGAAGGCGTAACGGCCTTTGATGCAGAGAAAGTCGCCGTTCGTGCCGCTCTTGTCGCGATTGTCGCCGCGAACGATTTCCATGCCGGTGTCGGAACGGCGAACGCCCAGCGTGGTCTTGCAACCATCGCCACAATGAGTGCAAACGGTTCCGACATGCGTCATCTCCCAAGGGCGAGTCTTGTAGCGATACGCCCCGGAAGTGAGTGCGCCGACGGGGCAGATGTCGATGCACATGCCGCACTCTTCGCACTCCAAGTGGTCTTCTTTATTGGGAGCGATTACTGAACTCACGCCGCGGTTCTGCACGCCCAAGGCCCATACGTCCATGGCCTCGCCGCATACGCGCACGCAACGGTAGCAGAGGATGCAGCGCGGCCGGTCGAAGAAAACCACGGGAGACCACTGCTGCTCCTCTTTGTGGTTCTTCGCTTCCATGAATTTCGATTCAGCGGCGCCGTAGGAGAACGTCATGTCCTGCAGTTCGCACTCGCCGCCGGCGTCGCACACCGGGCAATCCAAGGGATGGTTGCCCAGCAGCATCTCGACCATGCTCTTGCGCGCCTGCCGGATCTCGTCGCTATCGCTGGTGACGATCATGCCCTCGGCGACCACAGTGGTGCAGGCGGTCTGCAGCTTCGGCATTTTCTCGACCTTCACCAGGCACATGCGGCAAGCGCCCTGCAACGAAAGATTGGGGTAATAGCAAAATGACGGCACCTCGATGCCCACGGTCTTGCAGGCATCAATGAGCAACGTGCCTGCCGGAGCCGTGACCTTCTTGCCGTCTACTGTGAGTGTTACGTCAGCCATATTTTCAACGTGAAAAGTCTAGTGCGCGAACGCTGGAACTTGCTCTGCCGCGCCTTCTTTTTCAAATGGGCACGGTTGGCCTTCCAGGTGATCTTCAAATTCTTTACGGAATTTTTTTACAAAGCCGATAGTCGGCATCGCCGCCGCATCGCCCAGCGGGCAAAACGTCCTTCCCAACATGTTTTCGGCAAGATACTGCATATTGTCGATGTCTTTCATCATCCCGCCGCCGGAGTGGAAGCGCTTCAGTGTTTTTTCCAGCCAATCTGTGCCTTCGCGGCAGGGAATGCACCATCCGCAACTTTCGTGGCGATAGAATTTCATCGTACGTAACGCGAATTTCACAATGCATTGCGTGTCGTCGAGCACTACCACACCGCCAGAACCCAGCATTGAACCGGCTTTCGCGACCGAATCAAAATCCATGTTTACGTCGATTTCGTCCGCGGTCAGACACGGGCACGATGCCCCGGCCCAGTTTCGCGTACCAATCTGCGCCACCAAGAATAATGTGAGGCACGCTGGCCAGCGTTTCGGCGTTATTAATGACCGTGGGCCCGCCCCATAGCCCGACCACGGCAGGGAAGGGAGGCCGGATGCGCGGAATGCCGCGCTTGCCTTCGAGCGATTCCATCAGCGCTGATTCTTCTCCAACTTCATACGCGCCCGCGCCGCCGTGCCAGTAAATATCGAGATCGCGGCCACTGCCGAAGATGTTTTTCCCGATGAAGCCCTTGGCGTAAGCGTCGCGAATCGCCCTCTGCATGATGACAGACAGATACCGATATTCGCCGCGAATGTAGATGTAACCGCTGGCAGCGCCGACTGCCAATGCCGCGATCATCACGCCCTCGATCACCGAATGCGGATCGTGTTCGAAAATCAGGCGGTCTTTGCAGGTGCCGGGCTCGCTCTCATCGCCATTGCACAGAACATATTTCGGTTTGGCCGACTGCTTGGGCACAAACGACCACTTCATCCCAGTAGAAAACCCCGCGCCGCCGCGCCCACGCAACGCCGAGTTCTTGACCTCGTTGATGATTGCGTCCGGCTCCATGGCGAGCGCCTTCTGCACAGCTTTGTAGCCGTCGAGTTCGAGATGGCGGTCGAGATTAGCCGCACCCATGCCGAAGCGCCGGGTGACGACCTTTACCTCGTCGGGATGTGAGACCAGATCAGCCATGTTGAATGCAAAAGGATGAAGTAAGAATGCAGAATGAATACAGACTTCTTAATTCTGACTTCTTACTGCGTTGCCTGCTTCCTGTAGTCGTCGAGAACCCTGTCGATCTTTTCAGTCGTCAGATTCTCGTGAAAATCATAGTTCACCTGCGCCGCCGGAGCCCAGCTGCAAGCGCCGATGCACTCCACTTCTTCCAGCGTGAATAGACCATCGGGAGTCGTTCCTTTATGCCCGACTCCGAGTTTCTTTGCGCAATGATGCAGAATTTCTTCGCCGCCGCGCACCATGCAGCTGATATTAGTGCAGACCTGCACGTTGAACTTTCCACGCGGCTTGGTGGTCAGCATGGAGTAGTAGCTGATTACGTTGCGCACTTCGAGTTCGGTGAGATCAAGGCGTCCCGCAATTTCCACAATGACTTCGTCGCTCAGGTAGCCGATTTCGTCCTGCGCGTAGAGCAACGTCGGGACGAGCGCAGACCGTTTCGTCGGATAGTGAGCAACCATCTCGGCAAACCGCGTCTCGAATTCATCTGAGAACTTCACCGATCAATTTCCCCCAGCACGATGTCGATGCTGCCGATCGCCGCAACCACATCCGCTAGCAACCGCCCTTCACACATCTTCGGCAGCGTCTGCAAATTCGCGAAGCAGGCCGAGCGCATATGCACACGATACGGCTTGGCGGTGCCGTCACTAACAATGTAGTAGCCCATCTCGCCGCGCGGAGATTCGACTGCCTGATAGACCTCGCCCTCCGGCACGGCAAATCCTTCGGTGATGATCTTGAAGTGATAGATGAGCGCTTCCATCTGCGTCTTCATTTTTTCGCGATCGGGCAATACAACTTTGGGCGCGTCGGCCTTGATCGGACCTTCCGGCATACCGTCGAGCGCTTGGCGGACAATCCCGACAGATTCTCTCAGTTCCTGAACGCGGCACATATACCGCGCAAAAACATCGCCCTCTTGCGAAATCGGCACTTTAAACTGGAACTTTTCGTAGCTCGAATAGGGCATGTCGCGGCGCAAGTCGATGTCCACGCCACTGCCGCGCAGAGTCGGCCCGGTGGCTCCAAGTGCGATGGCATCTTCTGCCGTCATTCGCGCCACGCCCTTGGTGCGCATCATCCAGATGGGATTTCCGGTCAGCAGATTTTCGTATTGATCGATGCGCTCAGGAAAATATCCTGCGAAGTCGCGCACACGATCGAAGAATCCGAGGGGCGGCTCCAGCGCAATTCCGCCCACGCGGAAGTAAGAAGTCATCATGCGCTGACCGCTGACCATCTCGAAAATCTTCAGGATTTCCTCGCGCTCGCGGAAGCAATACAGAAACACGGTCAGAGCGCCAATATCCATGGCATGCGTGCCCAGCCATACCAGATGAGAATTGATGCGTGTTAATTCGTTCAGCAACACTCGCAACCACTGCGCCTTCGGAGGAATCTCCAGCCCCAGCAACTTCTCGACGGCCAACACATAGCAAAGGTTATTCGTCAGAGGGCAAAGATAGTCGATGCGATCGGTGAGCGGCACCACCTGTTGGTAAAATTTCGCTTCGCAAGTTTTTTCAATCCCGGTGTGTAGGAAGCCGATGTCGGGCATGAGCCGGACGACGGTCTCCCCATCGATTTCCAGCAATACGCGCAACACACCATGTGTTGAGGGATGCTGCGGGCCCATGTTCAGGATCATGGTTCGATCCTGTCCGGGCTCAAGCACGGGAGTGGGCGTCATGTGGGCCACTACCGATAGCCCTCCACCGGATAGTCTTTGCGCAGCGGATGACCTTCCCAGTCCTCGGGCATGAGAATGCGGCGCAAATAAGGATGCCCTGTGAAGCGAATCCCAAAGAGATCGAAAACTTCGCGCTCGAAATAATTCGCGCCCGGCCACAAAGACGTCAGCGATTCGACCGCCGGGTTGGCACTATGAAGGCGAACCTTGAGCCTAACTCGCTCTTTCTTAGGAATCGAAAGCAGATGGTAAACCACCTCAAATCGCGGTTCGGAGGGAAGCCAATCTACGCAAGTTATGTCCGAAAGGAAGTTGAAGGCACAGTCAGCGCCATCGCGCAGCACGGCGCAGGTCTCGCGAATGCTGCCTTGCTCTACATAAATCGTCATCTCGTCGCGGTCAAACTTCACACCATGTACCGCGGCGCTATTCCAGGCGAGAAGGCGGGCAACCGCAGGATGATCCTTAAGTTGTTCGATATCAGTGATAGCCGCAGCGATGGGCATTAGTTCTTCCCTCGCGCAGTTTCGCCCCAGTCCAAAACGCCTTTTTGCCATACGTAGAAGAAGCCAACTAGAAAGATTCCGATGTATACGAGCATCTCCCAAAGACCAAAGCGTTTAAGGTCGCGCAGAATGATCGCCCAGGGATAGATGAAAACCGCTTCTACGTCGAACAGAATGAACAGCATCGCGACCAGATAAAACTTCACCGAGACGCGCTCCCGGGAGTCACCGACGGGCGTCATTCCGCATTCGTAGGGCGACATTTTGGCGCGCGTGGGTTTACGCTGCCCAATCAGCCAGGAAAGCGTGACAATTGCAGCCGCAATTCCGCCTGCCAGCAGAATATGGATCAAAAATGGCAGGTAGCGGACGAAGTAATTGTCGGGCATAGGAAGAGGTATATATAATCCGCGCTTGGTGTTGTTTAAACATTTTAGATTATGAGGTTGCCCGCGGGAGTGTCAAGCGAACCGCGGCTCGTTTTACGAATTTGGGAAAGATAATTTTCAGATCACATTCGCAGCCTCATTTTGTGATTGGTGAAGAAAACGGAAGGGAGGGTACTTCGGTGGGACGGTACTCTTGCGCGCCACTGATTACCACCCCACAATGGCTTAGGCAAGGTCCTTATTGATGGCTTATGATTTTCGGCTTTAATACCGACGTAAAGCACGGCGACACGATTTATCACGTGCAGAGCGAGGCTCGCGAAAGCGAGTTGCTGCTACAGACCCAGGTTTTCGTGCGCGGACGCTGTGTCGGCAAGAAGGCGACGTCCTACGCCAATCCTGCGGCGCCGATCGCTGATACACAGAAAGAACAGCAATTGCGCGAGCAGCACCGCTTGGTGCTCGATGCTATCCGCGAAGGCAAACTCGAGCTTGCGCTGGACCATCCTGAGCCAGAAGTTCTGGCCACGGTAAAAGAGCTTGAACTGGAATGGCTGAACGCCGGCTCCATTCATGCCGATCGCAACCTCACTATGCAGTTACGTGTCACCGAGGGAGGGTCAGCGGCGGCAGGCGCCCGTCTCACCTTCCGCTTCGCGCGCTCCGGGGCAGCGCCGTTTTATACTCAGGCCGTCGCCGACGCTGGCGGCAGCGCCGAAATCAAGATCGAAGTCGAGGAATCCGCCCTGCCCGATTCGTCCCTGCTGGTTCAGGCCGATTTCGAGGGCCGCACGGCCACCAGGAAATTCCTGTTGCGCAAAGCGGAATAGGGCGTCATCACGCTACAATCCTCTTGTGGTCCAGCATTACATTCGCCGATGAAATTGGTTATTAATGGAGAAGCGCGGAATTTCGGTGATGTTGACACTATCTTTACTCTTGCGGCGCTGATCGAATCTCTCGGTATGAAGGCTGATCGCGTGGCTGTGGAACTCAATCGTGACATCGTGCCGCGCGATCGCTGGGCCGAGACTCAACTGAACGACGACGACCGCCTAGAAATCGTCCACTTTGTCGGTGGCGGCAGCATCGCTCACTCCGCGCCTGGTTAGTGGGAACACATCTAGTCACCCTTTTTCCACCGTATCCTCGCTTGACTCCCACCCAAACGTCCCTAGAATGTTTGAAACATTTAGATTGCAGTTTGTTTCAAACATTATCGGACGACTCATGCAAGACCGCTTTACATCGCAAGAGGTGATTGCCCTAACCGGGATCACGCCCCGCCAGCTCCAGTGGTGGGACGAGCGTGGCGTAGTCAAGCCGCGCCGGGAAGGGCACCGTCGGCTTTATTCGATGACCCATCTCACGGAAGTCGCGGTGATCTGCGAGTTGCGCCGCAAAGGCTTCTCGCTCCAGGGAGTCCGCAAGGTCATGCGCTTTCTGGATCGCGAAGTCGGTAAGGGGCTGGCGGAAATTGTCGGCCGCAACTCCGATTATCACCTGCTCACCGACGGCAAGCATCTTTATCTGGAGACTTCAGCGCGGCAAATCGTCGACATTCTCAAGAATTCGAGCCAGCCCATTTTGGCCGTATGCCTGAGCGACGCGGTGCGGCAGGTGCGGGCTGAGGTCATCTCCCGAAAGGCGAATACTTCGGTAACATCACCTGATCACCGGCGGCGTGTTAAAAAGGCTTCTTAGATAGCAGATTTGCTTTACGAGGATGGGCACGGGAGGAAGACATGGTCGGCGAACTGGACGTCCTGAACGAGTGGATCCCGGAGCAGATGCAGCCTGGCACAGTATTTGTGCTGGAGAACGCCGGCCAAATCGGCGAAAAGGAAGATCCGTACTGGGCCGTGCTCGCCTGTCCTTCGTGCGGTATGCTAGGGCTGATTACGCGCAAACAGATCAACGGTTTGATTCCTGTAATCTGCGGCTCGGAGCATTGCTCAGCGCAGTTTTTCATTCGCGACGCCGAAGTGATTGTGCGCAAACCCTTCTAGAATAGGGGCCGCAGCCTTGCGGCCCTCAGTTTTTGCCCACCTTTATTTCGTTTAACTCCACTGGTACCTGCTCGACAATTTCGATATCGAATCCTTCCAGCGCCGCCACTTTCTTAGGACGGTTCGTAAGCAATCGAATGCGGCGCAGGTTCAAGTCGGCGAGAATCTGGGCGCCTATGCCGATCTCTCTTTGCGTTTGCCGCTCATTTTCCAACAAGGACGTCAGTTTTCGTCCGCGATGAAAACTCAGCGCGGTGCGGTCTGCGAGCTTTTCGACGGAAAACCCTTTGGACGTTTGATGAAGATATATCAGTGCGCCGCGGCCTCCCTCAGAAATGCGGCGCAGCGAGCCTTCGAGCGTGGCATGGCATTCGCATCCGGTTGCGCCGAAGACATCGCCCATAAGGCAGTGCGCGTGCATGCGCACCAGCACCGGAGCTCCGCTATTCTCAATGTCGCCTCGGACCAAGGCCACATGCGATTCGCCTCCGTCCACTTCGCTCTCATAAGCGATGAGGCGGAATTCGCCGAATCGCGTGTCGACCAGCGCTTCGCCGATGCGAGTAACGTGGCGCTCGTGCGCCATGCGATAGCGAATGAGTTCGGCGACGGTCAGCATCTTTAAATTGTGCTCGCGGCAGAACTCGATCAAATCGGGTACACGGGCCATGCTGCCGTCGTCTTTCATGATCTCGCAGATGATTCCGGCCGGGACCATGCCCGCCAGACGCGACAAGTCCACAGCCGCTTCAGTTTGGCCAGCGCGCACCAGCACGCCGCCTTTGCGCGCACGCAGAGGGAAGACGTGGCCGGGACGCGCGAGATCGGAAGGTGTGGTCGTGGGATCGATTGCCACTTGAATGGTGCGAGCGCGGTCGTACACTGAAATGCCAGTTGTGACGCCTTGACGGGCGTCGATGGCTTCGCAAAAGGCCGTGCCGTACTGAGACGTATTTTCGGCGGTCATGGGACCGATGCGCAGGTGATCGAGGCGATCTTCGGTCATGGCCAGGCAGACCAGGCCGCGCCCAAATTTGGCCATGAAGTTGATGGCTTCGGGCGTGACCTTCTCGGCTGCAAGAGTCAGATCGCCTTCGTTCTCGCGGTCTTCGTCGTCGACCACGACAATCATGCGGCCAGCGCGGATTTCCTCAATGGCTTCGGGGACATCGGTGAATGGAGGCTGGGGGCTCATATTGAAGCGATTGTAACAAAGGCGGTTAACCATTTAACGTCCCTCGGAACGCAGGGCGATCCCGATTTGGGAAAGTGGGTACCCCCCCTCCCCCGATCTATTGGAATCATCGAGTTGGCGAGAAATTGCATAAAAATCCCAGGGGCACAACAAGTTACGGGCAAAATCTTTGATCTAAAGGACTTAAGACCGATTTCGTGAGTGGTGAAATATGCCGCCTCCGTCTTTAGCCATGATCGGCTGATTGTTGGTGAGAGGCAAGGTTGGATGTCCACATGTTCTCCTGTTGATAATTTATAACTTCTCTCCCGTATGCTCAGTGGTTTTCATCCTCAAGAGCACGTAGAATTGTGCTGCACATTATTGCGTGCTCATTATGAAGACCAACATCACCCTCAAGCTCGATGCCGGCTTGCTACGCGAGGCTCGGGTACTCGCGGCCGAAGAAGATACCTCGATCAGCGCGATGCTGGCGGCGCGTCTGGAGCAAATCGTACGCGAACGCAAGACCTACCAGCGGGCGCGGAAGCGTGCTCTGGGGCGGTTGCGCGAAGGCATGGATCTGCGCTGGACTCCAGCCAGGTCCCGCGAGATCGAGAGCTTGTGGATGAGCGGAGAGGGTGTGTTGAGCACGCAGGTCTTGCAGGAGCTTTGCGTCAACCTGCGCCGCAAGGTTGCCAAGCCCTTGCCGGTAGACGAAATCCGCGGGCTGATCGACGACTATCTAAGCTGGGAGATCGTGGTCAACAGTCCCCAAGCCGTGCTCCAGGCGCTTGAAATCGAAGTGCGATACAAGACTTCTTTTTGGGATGCTCTTATCCTGCAAGCGGCGGAGCAGTCCGGCGCCGCGGTTCTTTACTCCGAGGACTTGGCGGCGCAGCAGAGTTGCGGGACAGTGCGGGTGGTGAATCCGCTGGTCGGGTAGATGGCTGCCTAGATCGAGTGAAGTTTATTCATTCCGAGGTTGCTCGTTGCGGGCAACGTGAAGGCGCGGGCGCTCCTTCCAGACTGCAGTTTCCTTACCGTCCGCATCGCGTTCAACAATCAAATCGTCAACTAGTCGCGCCCTGAGAAACGGATCGTCCCCACATAGAATTTCACTTGCCCACGGCTCTCCGTCTGTTGTTTGCCCGAATCTTGCCTGGTAAGGAATGCGTCCATGTCGCGGCCAAGCTATTGCAAGTTGCTCCCCTAATGTGAAGTAGCCACTTGTAAGGTAAATAAGCTCGACAAATTCACGGGCTCGTATGCCCCCGAGACGAGGACTAAAGATGGCCGCGATTTCCCATTTAGGATAATCGACAACCCAGTGTCTTGTTACAAGCCAAGCCGTTCGCCCTCGATTCCTTTTGCTACTCATTTTCGGGAGAGTACCACGGTTCACGGTCGGCACGCGGAAGTGTTCCAAAGGGCTATTCGTAGACAGATACAAGTCGGGAAGAAAACAAATATGTATTACTGCGATGCCTTCATACGTTCCTTCAAGACCTCGCGGTAGAGGCCACACTGGCGTGGCCGAAGGCCTTTGGAATTTGCTACTACCTGGCCGTCCTGTTGAAATTCGATGAGAGTTTGCGAGCGGTCGAATTCTGGCCAGTGCGGCAGTTTCTCCCCATTTGGATTTCCAGTCTTGGCGAAATTTGTCCAGTAGGTTTCGATGAGATCGGCGAGTTTGTAATCGGTCTCGCCGAAGTTGCCGGAGATGTTTCCCGTCTTGGGGTAGAAGCCGAAAACGTACGGCAGATCGGCGGAGTGTATCGCCCCCTGTGCCTCTTGGCCGGGGATGGCATGCTGCAACTCATACTCATAAGTAGGATGGCGCGCAGCACTGTGCCATGCCGCCTGCGTAGCTAGCGGACAACGGAAACCGTAGTCGGCAAACCATTGATCGGCGGCGGAGCCGTACAGCGGGTCATCCGTTCCTTGACCACGGTCGGCCAGTCCATACATCGCCTGCACCTTGGTTGCGAAACTCCCGGTCTCATCCTGAATCATCTTGCGAAGTTCATCCGGCGAGGCCGTCATGCCGAATTCGCGGGTTGTTGTACCCACGATTAGCGGGACAGCGGATTCCTTTCCTGAGGCAAAAATCTTTGCGGGCGAGCGGCGAATCACCCATCCGTCGATGTCTGGGCCGAGTTGCGGAGGCTGGCTTGGATCTTGTTTCGCCACTCCGCTGAGAACCTCGGATTGTGACAGTTTGCGTAAAAATTTTATCCCGCCATTTCTTTGGGGCGCCTTCAGGGCTACCGCAAATTTCTCCCCCGCTTTTTCTGCTTCGGACAATGAAGGCAACGGTGGATTGAATGACGTTCCACTCTCTGCGATAGCGCGTTGAAACAAATCTTTGGACAAAACAGAAGTCATGAGCAGGCCGGTATCCTGTGCGCCTGCGGACTGTCCGAAGAGCGTTACATTCCCGGGATCGCCGCCGAATTTTGCGATGTTATCGTGCACCCAACGCAGCGCAAGAAGCTGATCCATCAGGCCATAGTTGCCCGAAACATGATGCGGCGATTCGTGGGTGAGATCAGGATGGGCAAAGAATCCGAAGATGCCGAGGCGATAGTTGACGGTGACCAGAATCACCCCGTGCTGAACCAGGGTTCCGTCTTTGTAAAGCGAGCTCGATGCCGAGCCGCCGACGTTGGCGCCGCCATGAATCCAGACCATCACCGGCAATGGCGCTTTCGGCGGCCAAACCGGAGTGATGACATTCAGGAATAGGCAATCCTCTTTGCTATTGTCAGCGTCGTGCTTGTTCCACTCTCCACCGAGGATGGGTTGCGCGCATGGAGTGCCAAACGCGACGGCGTCGCGCACACCGGTCCACGATTTGGCAGGAATGGGCTCATGCCACCTCAGGTTATCGACAGGAGGCTGCGCATAAGGAATGCCGAGAAACTCGGCGCCGCCGGGAGGATGAGAAATGCCACGAAGCTGGCCAGCGGTTGTAGGGACAATCAGTGTGTCATCCGCGGGCGATGCGATGCTGATGCCGGACAATGAAAACATTACAGCCGCGAGCGCTAATAGGTTTAGCGAGGTGGTTGAGATGAGTCTGCCGAGCATCTTTGCCAATAGGTTCCTCCCAAGTGGATGTGAGCACGTATTCTAGCAAGACGAATTATGTTCGGTGTGCATCTGGCAGGCTGCGAAAAACTCTGTTCGCCGAGGAAAGCGACCAATGCGGGCTCAGCCCCTGTGATTCTGCTCGCTTTTCGCGGCCCTAAGGTACCGCTCTTCTACGGTGTGGCCTGCTTTCACGAGTTTTTCCGCAGCCTTCCAGGGCATCGCAGCGTAAAATAGAGGTGTGAGTGTAATGCGCCGGATTTACCTCGACAATAACGCCACCACGCCCGCCTTACCCGAGGTCGTGGACGCCATGCGCCCCTATTTTGGAGAGCGTTTCGGTAATGCGTCGTCCATTCACCACCATGGGCAGGACGCGCGGGCTGCGGTCGAGAATGCGCG
>WNFI01060476.1_pt1 | contig 25649 bp, 29 predicted proteins | sample 5400471 | NCBI WGS metagenome assembly WNFI01 (sample SAMN13153348, study PRJNA577476) | soil metagenome | isolation source: 100 cm saprolite on Douglas fir-dominated hillslope | place: USA:California | collected 2013-09-17 | reverse complement strand
GTGTCTTGAGCGTGCGCATTGCAGCCGCATTGGTTTCACTGAATGGCCACATGAGAATCAGACGCTAACCAAATTTCATGGATAGGAGTTTTCTTAGTTTTTCAAACTGGAAAGGATTGACCATGCGCACCTTGACGGCATCTGCCATTATTGTGGCTCTTTCGCTTGCAACGCCGGCTTTCGTGCAGGCACAAGGAGCACCCTCGCAACCTCAGGCGCAGACTCCGCCTGCTCAGCCCAGCACGATCATACGCAGCATACAGGTCGTCGACGTCAAGGAACTGCAACCGGACGTGCGATCGAAGGTCGATGAGATCGTCGCGAGCACTAGCCAGGAAGATATGCAGTCACTTCGGAAGTCTATTGACGCAACACCGGCGGCGGCATCCGCACTTAAGGCCAAGGGCCTGAGTTCGTCACAAGTCGTTGCAATCAACATCGCCGACGGTGTCCTGACGATGTTCGCCAAGACAGCTTGAATCAGGATTACTGGTCAAGTGGCTAACCCTTCCGCCTCATGAGAGTTTAGTTGCGTTCAACAAGAAAAGCCCGCCGGCGTGAACCGGCGGGCTTTCCTGTCAGCCTGGGGGCCTACGCGAATTGAATTGCTCGCGGAGTTGATCTGCCGTTTCGCCGCCGATCAGTTCGATCATAAAGTCGCGCCTGCTCGACGTCGTAATCAGCGCGCTTGTCTTCTTCGCGCCACCCATCCGGCACGACAAGGTTGGGCAAAACAAAAAACTTCTCCGGCTTACCTTCCGGGGTAAGCGCGGAGGTCGACAGAACTTGTTATCAACTCGGCTTGAGCCTCACGGTGCGGCCTCTGCAGCTCGACTAACCGCCTTATGTTCGATGCACTCAGGCATGGCCTCCACGATTGCGCGCCGCTCGGTCCAGCTTCGAGGATGAAAATCAATTAGGCCACTGAGGGTCAAAATAGGCCAGTATCGGGCGCAAGGGTGGAGCGGCCGTCAAACAAAAAGACGGCCCGAACGCGGTCGCTGAGTTGGGCCTCACTTCTCACTGAGCGAGAGATTTTCCCGCAATTCGAAAGTGCCTAGACGAAACTCCTCTACCATTTCGTCTCCATTTTCCGTGGCCGTCGCCGTCCTGAAAAGCGTGAAAGCTGCATTCGGATAGGCTTCCCAGATCGCAAGATCGTCCGCGGTAATTGTCAGCCACCCGAATCTGAACAAGTATCGGCCTGGTTCGGTTACTCGTCCGGCTTGTGTCCAGGTGATCTTATTGACGACCAATCATTTCCCCTTTCCCTTCAACCCTCGCGGTGCCCGCTGTAAATCGGGGCCATACAGAGCGGTTATCTGCGCACGAAATCTTCCGATCTCCTGAAGTGGAAGATTGAGTCTCAAATCGTGGCTGCCGGCGTCACACCGATCGGGTCGCTTTTCGCAATCAGTTGGGTGGCACTTCTCGGATTTTAGGCTGGGATGCACCACCGGCGCGGTCAGCGCTCACACTTCCAGTCGCATTATCATCGCGAGCCGGCGGCAAGCAATCGCGACAAATTTTGAGCCGCTTCGTCAGCTTTGCATCGGCATCCCGATCAGCTGCTTCTTTTTGAGCCCACCACTCTTCGGATTGTGGCTTGGCTTCTGCCGGCGCGTCCGCGATAGGGCCGATAATGATCTCGGTTTTCGGCCGAGCTACCCTTGGATGCCGCGGCTGAGCGCCGTCACCCGGTCGAGACCCCTGACCATCCCATGCGGTCGGAACTCCAGGCAAGGGAACGTAGCATCCACTACTCGATGCACAGCAACCCGCAAGCGCGACAGCGGCTACGACAAAAACAATGCATCTAGGGAATACCATGGGGTTCGAACGTAGATAGGTTTCGTTGTATATCAATTTACGCAGCTTTGAATTGCGAACTCAAGCTCGACGCGCCCCGCTGCTGTTAGATTGTGAGGTAGTCCCGAGCGCGGTTTCCAATTCTCAGGCGGTTCCTGTCGCTGCTTTACAACGGTCTCTTTGTTCCTTGAGCGGAACCGGCTTTAAGACTCCACATGCTCTCAAACTCGGTTCAGTCTGCAAGGACCGGGGCTGGCGATATTCATAGGCAATAGATTTTGAGCCCGGACGGCCGCGAAGTGCAACGCTTCGCGGCCTTTTCATTTCTCAGTCCCCGAGCCCTTACCTGGTGCGGGACTGGCCGCCCTGCCATCCAAGCGCTATGCCACACCGGCTCCGGCGACTTCCGCGTCAGGCCCCGTGTGTCGCACAGAGCGCGCTCCCCGCAGCGCGTCCGCGGATCCAAGACCCCCGGCATTCAGCTATCCAGCCGGTCCAATTTGATCAGGAGATAGGACTGAAAGCCTGAAAAGAATCTCACACGCCGTCAGAATGCCCACAAGAGACATCATAAGGGGGCGCGGGTTCCATCACCACACTGGGTTTGTCGACGCCTGACCTCGTAGAAATGGATTCAGAAATGCGGAAGCTTTTCGCCGCAGCAATGCTGCTAGCATCATTGCTAGCCACACCGGCCATCGCCGAGGTACGCATACTCGCCAGTCCTGGTGGACCGGTCGGCCCATTCCTGGATCTGTTCGAGCAGTTGCGCGCTTCTGGCGAGCGCGTCGTGATTGATGGACCGTGCCTATCGGCCTGCACGCTGGTGCTGAGCGCGGTGCCGGCAAGCCGTATCTGCGTGACACGACGAGCAGTGTTGGGATTTCATGCGGCGCGCTCGATCGATCAACGCGGACGCCTCTATGCCGAGCCCGAAGCGTCAGAACTCGTGCTGGAAGCCTATCCCTCCGCCATCCGCCAATGGATTCAGCGCCACGGCGGGCTGACATCGCGAATGCTACTGCTCCGCGGACGCGAACTGGCGGGAATCTATCCGTCGTGCCGTTGAAAATTCCCGCTCGCTCGGATCTCGGCCTCTTCACCGGTCGGGCCGGCTATGCTTGGGATTCAACATTACTGTACGTCAAGGGCGGCGCTGCCGGCGTCGGTCTGGAATTCGGCTTCACTCCGAACTGGTCGGCCGGCGTTGAAGACGACCACATGTTCCGCGGCCGCCGCGATGTTACATTCACGTCGACGACGAGCACCGTGGAGAGCATCCGGCAGAGCGTGGACATGGTTACCACTCGCATCAACTATCGCTGGGGTGGCCAGGTCGTTGCGAAGTTTTGATCTTCAATATTAGAGTCTCTCGATATTTAGAGTCCCGGGAAAAGGGGGCCATCGTCATCGCTGGCCCTTTTTATTTTAAGTGCGATTCCATCGCGTGATCCGGCGGCCAGTTCCAGTGGCGCGCGGACTGAGCCCGTGGGACGTGAACCGGCGGCCGCTCATGCCCTCCCCGCTTAAACGACTTGCTTGCGGAGTTGATCTGACAATCTTGGCGAGTTGTAATCGCTCATGATCGAAAGCAAAGGCTATTTGAGATGTTCGCGTCCTCCTGAATTTGGTTTGCTGTCGGATAGACGGCCACCAAGCTCGTCGCGAACTTGTCTGGTCAGGCCCCTTGCGTTCGCAGGGCTGGCGGCGATGCGACCACTGCGAACGGACCGTCACCCAAAAGCATTTGCGCGACCAGCATTACCGTCCAAACGACCGGAAGCTCGGAGCCTCCACCCGTGAAGAAGAAACCCTTTCGGACTGCCCAATACTGCGCGGCGCCAACCATGAGCGGAAGAGCGTAAAGACAAGCCCAACGCGTGAAGATGCCAGGGATGATCAAAACGGCGCCGATGAACTCCGCCGAGACGCAGTACCATGGCACAATCGACGGATAGCCATTGTTTGCGAAATTTACCCACCACTTGTCGAAGCCTAGGATGGCGAACTTCCAATAGAGATGAGCGATGAACAGACAGCTTAGCGTCACTCGTAAAAGAAGCGCGGCATAAGGCGCGGTGCGTTGATCGATCATTTTTGCCCCCATAAAATAGTGAGGCTATCCGAAAGTGTCGCACCAGTTCAACGCGATTTTGTCGGATGTTTCGGTGGCGTGAGTTTCTGGATGAAAGGAAGGGCTGAGCGCCCGTCCTCCGGACGCTCTCTCACCCCACAGATCGCAACTCGCGCAGCTCTAGGACGGGAAAGTCGCCGTCTTCAGAAAGGTCAGGGCATGGACCGCGAGCGTCCTGTCGTCTGTCTCGCCCCGCGACACCTCTTCCTCGATAAAATCTTCCAGCACCGGCAGAGCCCGCTCGAAAGGGACCGAGTTTCCCATCAGGCCATAGATCCGTTCGACGCGCTTCACGGCTTTATCCAATGGCGTGAGTTCCACGTGCATGCGGATTCCCCTCCAAAAAGATTCCCCTCCAAAAAGACGGGAACGCAATGCCGCGGTATTGGTTCCTGTTGAGGCGACTAAAAGGCGCCTTGCAGACCCGTCGGCCGGCGGACCCGGCGTTGACGGGGAGATGATGACGGGAACCAACCTCAGGTCCTCACGTTGTGGCCGGTTACGGCAGGGAATCGGAATGGCTCAAAAAGGTACCCGGCAGCGCGGTTCATTCGAAAGCGAGCGCAGGTTTCGCCTATTCGTGGAAGGGGTTATCGATTACGCAATTTATATGCTGGACCCCGACGGCATCATCACCAACTGGAATGCGGGCGCCAGGTGCATCAAGGGTTATGAAGCGGGGGAAGTCGTTGGCCGGCATTTCGCAATGTTCTATTTGCCGGAGGATCGCGAAGCTGGACTGCCGGCGCAATCGCTTCGTATCGCTCGTGAGAAGGGAAAATTCGAGGCCGAGGGCTGGCGCTTACGCAAGGATGGCACAAAATTTCTCGCCTCGGTCGTCATCGATGCCATCTACGAAGAAGGCCGGCTGATTGGCTTCGCCATGATCACTCGCGACATCACGGAGCGGGATCAGGCCGCGCAGGCCCTCAAGGAGAGTGAAAGTAATTTTCGCCTGCTGGTAAGCGGCGTAACCGACTATGCGCTTTACATGCTCGACCCGAATGGGATCGTCACCAACTGGAATGCGGGCGGGCAGCGCATCAAGGGATATTTGCCCGAGGAAATCATCGGCCAGCACTTTTCGCGGTTCTATTCAGCGGCGGATCAGGCGGCGGGCAAACCGGCGCGGGCTCTAAAACTCGCATTGGAAAATGGTCGCTATGAGGAAGACGGCTGGCGCGTACGCAAGGACGGCACGTTTTTTTGGGCGAGCGTCGTTATCGATCCCATTCGCGACGACGAAAACCGGCTGCTTGGCTTTGCAAAGATCACGCGCGATATTTCCGAACGGCGCGAAGCCCAGCTAAACCTGGAAAAAGTTCAGCGGCAATTGGCCGAGTCTCAAAAGCTGGATGCATTGGGCCAACTGACCGGCGGCGTGGCGCACGATTTCAACAATCTTCTGATGGTCATCAACGGAAGCATTCACACGCTGAAAAAGATCGCGGGTGATGATGCCAAGGGCCTGCGGGCGGTTCAGGCTATCGAAACGGCTTCGCAACGAGGGGCTGCATTGACGCGCCAGCTGCTCACCTTCGCGCGCAGACAGAGCGTCAATCCTCAAACTGTCGATCTCAGGGATCGCATCTATTCCATCCGGGAGGTGCTGGATACGGGTCTTGGCGGCTCCGTGCAGCTTCACATCGATGTGGACGATGATATCTGGCCGATTACGGTCGATCCCGCCGAACTGGAAACAGCATTGATCAATCTCGTCATCAATGCGCGCGATGCCATGCCGAATGGCGGATCAGTCACCGTTCGAGCGAGCAACATGACCATCGATGACGGCATCCGGAATGGCGATCATGTTGCCATTGAGGTGCAGGATACCGGCGTGGGCATCGCTCCCGATGTCATCGCAAAGATATTCGACCCATTCTTCACCACCAAGCCCGTCGGCAAAGGAACCGGCCTGGGGCTCTCGCAGGTCCATGGCTTCGCGCATCAGGCGGGCGGCACGGTCGCCGCGGCCAGTGAACTCGGAAAAGGAACGACGTTCACCATCTGTCTGCCGCGAGGTCACCTGGCAGCTGTATTCGCAAGGACTGATGTGAGCTCGATCGGCAATGGCACAGTGCTGCTGGTCGAAGACAATCCCGATGTGGCAAACGCGAGCGCCGGCTTGCTCGAACAACTTGGCTATTCCGTTCGATGGGTTGCGGATGCCGAAACGGCCCTCAAGGAAATCGACCACGACGGCATTGATCTTGTTTTTAGTGACGTCGTGATGCCCGGAAAACTGGACGGTCTGGGCCTCGCGCGCGCAATCAAGCAGAAGCGCCCCACTCTGCCAATCCTGCTGGCTACCGGCTACAGCGAAACTGTCCAAAAAGCCGGTGCCATTTTTCCGATGCTCCGAAAGCCATTCCAGTTACACGAGTTGAGCCGCGCCCTATCCGAGCTTCCCCGTTGAGGCCTTTCCCCTTCGGCGCTTTCCCGCGACTGCTTTTACGGCTACAGCATTCCGCCGGTCGCCCGGGATTCGGCTGAATTTGAAAGTAAAACGATATGAGAACGGTGCTTGCCCTCATTGCTATTCTTTACTCGCCGGTGGCCTTTGCCCAGAGTTCGCCTCCGACGGTCGGAGACAGGCCCCTGGTGCGGGTTGCGCCGCGGCACGCGGCTCCGAAATCTCAGTCAGTCGCCGAGAGGCTTCAGGCATGCCTCGATATCGATGATGGAACGAAAGGCCGGCTGGATTGCTATGATGCGACCGTTACGCCAAAACCCAAGCCGAAACCGCCCGCCGCAAAAGGCGTCATGGATTGCCGTTTCGTCAAAGAGCAGGATGAACGACTAGCCTGCTTCAACGGCTTCGCCGAGAGCATTCCGAGGCTGCCGCGCTCTTGATCCGGCACTCAGCCGGTCGGCGGCGGCGCGGCCCTGGATCGCTTCGTCGCAAGCGCGCCTCGCAATGACGAACACTCGCGTTTCCGCAAGCCCCTCCACGTCATTGCGAGCCAACGGGTCGGCGCAGAGCGCCGCCCGATGACAGGCTCCGCGAAGCAATCCTGCGAAGCAATCCAGAGTGCGGAGGAAACGAAGCTGGATCGCTTCGTCGCAAGCGCTCCTCGCAGAGCAATGACGAACACTGCTGTTGGATCTGTTGACCGCGAAGCCTCCCGTCGAATTGAAACGAGATTGCGCTCTATTGTTTTGTCGCGTTTTCTTTACGCGAACCGGTATCCACTTCGCTTGAAAACGCTCTATGTCAAAATCAGCGCAGATTTTGGTTCGGACCATCAGCGAGGTGTTTCATAATCCGCAGCTATTCTGATCATTCTGCCAACAAGCGGACTTTTCTCGCCTGGGTGCGCACGGGCATTGCCGTGATTGCGTTCGGCTTTGTCGTCGAGAAGTTCAACCTTTTTGTGCTCACGATGGCGAGCGCGAGTTCGCCGGATGCGGAACGTCGAATGCTGCTCGAAAGGCTGTCGGGTCCGCTTGGCCGCTACGAAGGATTGGCTCTCATCCTTGTCGGTATCGTCCTGATTGGCGTCGCTGCCGCGCGTTTTCCGCACCAGGCGACAGATCGATGATCCGGAGGCCCATCCCGTCGGCGGCATCCGCGCCGAGCTGGCCTTGTCGGCGACATTGGTGTTGATGGTCGCCGCGTTCAGCACCTATCTCGCGCTCGGTTGACGCGTCTTACGGCGTCCGACTTTTCACCATCGTGATCGCTACCGAAAGAAATAACATCGCGGCGCATGTCCCACAGCGCCCGCTGGGTGCCACCGTTCAATCTTCCAGTGACGAAAGTCACATACGGCAAGGGTGAACGCAGCAAGCGATACGGCCGCAGGGCGGTTTCCAAGCCAGCAAGACTGGCGGCATCACAAACGCCAATGCGAATGGTGACCTTGCCTCGATGGCACAATCCCGCGGTCGCGTTCTGCAACCGATCGGTAAGACCAGGGACACGGAATCTTCATGCGTTGAACCATCGCGGCTTCGCGGCGCCCCATGCCACTCACATCAAAAAAGCCCGGCGGGTTGCTCCGGGCTTTTTGATTCCGTGAATTACCAATAGCCATAATGGCGATAGTAACGATGCCGGTAGTACGGCCCACCGTAATATGCGTACGGGCCAGGTCCATAATAGCCGTAATAGCCCGGGCCGTATCCGTATCCGTAGTAGGGCCCATAGGCGCCATAGGCTCCCGCGGCGAGAGCGCCCGCTGCGAGACCGAACGCGAGCCCTGGACCCCATCCGCCGCCTCTCCAGCGGGCCTCTGCGGGCGCCGTCGTGGCCGTAGCGAGCGCGGCCACCGCCGCAACGATAATTGCTGCCTTTCTCAACATGGTACGTTTCCTTTCGATGCGTCCCCTATAATAACACCGGCCTGTTTTGTTGGTTTCGATGGTGCTGAAATTTTAGCATTCGGTTCCCTGGCAACGGTCCGCGGGTCCTTGCGGCCCATCAGACATTCCAGCTCCGCCCTTTTGCAGGAAATCAGGAGTTGAGCCGTGGCACACCCCAGGGCCTGCGGCAGCTGATGAATGGCGCCGCCGCCTTGTTTTGTCGCGTTTTCTTGACGCGAACCGGCATCCACCCCCGGATCAAGTCCGGGGGGCATGCTTCGCCTGAAAACGCGCTGGTCTTCCTTGGCACCGGCTCCTCGTTCATGCCTTGAGCCGCACCTTCCCGAGCATGCGGTCGCGTTGGGCGCACAGGGCGTCGTGGGTGTTTCGCACTTCCGCCGAGGTGGCGGCGATCCCCGAGTGCTGCAGGGACAGAATGTCCTTTTGCTGCCTGCCGTTTCCGTCCCCATCCGCTCGATTTCAGCCCGAATGAATGCAAGGTCCGGCATTCCGGCCTCCGTCTGGATCTGGCCAAAGTGAACGAAACAGGAACGACCCTCAAGCCGCTACGGCTAGGTGCTCGCCTGGTGGAACACCCCAAGGCGCCGCGACGTTCCCGACGAAAGATGAAGTGGAAGCAGCAGACAGGGCGGGTCGTGAAGGACAACGGCAAACCCAAGCTGGAAGACCACACCTTCATCGAGCCCTGTTCAGCCGACCCGAACCAAGCGAAGCACGCCGATGTTTGGCAGTTGCCGAAGAGGTAAAAAGCGCGATCAGCGAAAATCCGGTCTTGCCGGACAAACCAGAACGTCCTGAGATCGTGCTCTCAGTGATTGAAAGCGCGCATGATCTTGTCACCAAACCGCTCATACCTCGGGATCACGCGCCAACGGGAACATATGGCAATGGCGACGGACGGACTGACAACGATACGCAGCGGCTACGGGCCCGAAGAGACCATGACACGCCGCTGATGCAAGCGGTTCAGACGATCGGCATCGACCTGCCGCTGAAGGCGCTGGTTTGGCAGGATGCGTCTGGCAACACCTGGCTTTCGTACAATGATCCCAGCTGGCTGGTGAAACGGCACGGGCTGGGTCACGAGGTTGAGGCGACGGTCAATGCCATGGCTGCCGCATTGAATGCCGTGGCGAGAGCGGCAACCACGTCTGCATAATGGCGCGCGGTGCTGCGAAGGCATTATCGCGACGTGTCTTTCCGATCGCGCTCACTTGCCGTTCCGATGTTCGCGCAATCCTTGCGTCGGCAGCGTGCGCAGGTGCCGGAAACCTGGTGCAAAACGGGGGATGTGATCTGGCCGGCGTCTCGACAGCCCTGGACACCTGCCTATAAATTGCGATTGATTTGTTGAAGACGAAGCTGCATTGAAGCAAGCGAACGATACGTTCCCGAACACCCTTTGAATGTTCTGAATCTTTCGGAATTTCAAAAGATCCGCCGGCATCAATCGCAGGGCCCAGTGGGAGACAAAATGAAAATCATTGCACTGTTTATTTCGCTGTGTGCGCTGTCCCAGGCAGCCATTGCCCAGACCACAGATTGCAAATCCATACAAAAACCCACGGAACGACTGGCCTGTTACGACAAGGCTTCGCCGGTCGAGAAATCAGCGGTGCGGACAACAACGAATTCCTCAAAAGTTGACCCGTCGAACTATGTCGATTCCATCAGCGCCGAGGACGCTGTCATGAACGCCCGGCTGAAAAGCATCTGCCGCGGTTGCTAGGGGCTCAACCGACATCGCGCGGGATCGACGGCGAAGATCTTGTCGCCAAACCGCCCACACTTTGGCGGGTCACGCCTGCGACCCCGCTTTGACATCCCCTGCCCTCACCAGCGACGGAAAACCACGATCATGCGAATTACACTCGTCGGCTCCCGCCACTTTGGCGTTACAACGCTGGAGATGTTGCGAAAGCGTGACGTCGAGATCGCCGGGGTGGTCGTTGCCGATGCCGAGGACCGCCTTGCCGCCGCGGCCCGCGCCGCCGGCATCAAGGTCACGGTTCAGGCCGACCCGAAGCTTGTCGCTGCGGCGGAAATCGCTGACGGTACCGACCTGATCGTGACCGCGCACAGCCACGCGCGCGTCAGCAGGGAAGCCCTGGCCGCGGCAAGGCTGGGCGGCATCGGCTATCATCCGTCGCTGCTGCCGCGCCACCGCGGCATCGCAGCCGTCGAGTGGACGATCCGCGAAGGCGATCCCATCGCCGGCGGGACCATTTATCATCTCGCCGACCAGATGGACGCGGGCGCCATTGCCGCGCAGGAATGGTGTTTCGTCAAGAAGGGCGAAACCGCCCGGGAGTTGTGGGAACGCGCACTGGCTCCGCTCGGTCAGAAGCTGCTGGCCGATATCATCGACCATGCCACGATCAACAAAACCCTTCCGTCGAAGCCACAGGACGAGCAGTTCGCCACCCTTGCGCCGAAGCTCGCCCACTGATCCATAAGAGACCGATCGCGGCAAGGCCCGAACCGTTGAAATTCGAGAATCGCAAGCTTAATCGGGAACCAATGGAACCCTCAACCATTGCAAATTCATGGGCCTTGCAAACAATTGCCGCATTGCAGCAAACTTTGAACACAATGTCCTTGAATAAGCGCCCATCACACAAATCGGGGACCTGATTCATGCGCTTTGACCGCATTAGCAACGTTTTCTGTAATTTCGTCATCCTTGCCGCGGCATCCTTTGCCGCAGCTCCGGCCGTCGCGCAGACGCCCTATGACGGGCTTTGGAACGTGACCATCGTGACCAAATCGGGCAGCTGCGAAGCGTCAGCGCAATACCCGCTCACGGTAGCCGACGGCAAGGTTTCCGCCGCCGGTGCCGACGTATCCGGCCACGTCGGCCGCGAAGGCACCGTGCGCGTATCGATCGGCGCGGCCTATGCCAATGGCCAGCTCAGCGGCAACAGTGGATCGGGCAAATGGAACGGCGCATCCGGCGGCGTTCCCTGCAGCGGTCGCTGGGAAGCTTCACGCCAGTAATCGTAACCAGGAATGACCGCATGACACCGCATATGAGATTTTCACCGGCCCTCGCCCGGACCGTCGTCGTGTGCACGGCAATGATGCTGTCGGGCTCGGCGAGCTATGCACAGTCGGCGCCGTTCGCGGGCATGGCGGGCGTATGGTCCGGCAACGGCACCATCACCCTCGACAGCGGAGCCAGCGAACGTATCCGTTGTCGCGCGACCTACGCGGTGAGCAGCGAAGGTAATGGCCTCAATCAGCATCTGGTGTGCGCCAGCGACAGCTACAAGTTCGATCTGAAAAGCGATGTCATTGCAAAGAATGGATCGCTCTCGGGAACATGGAGCGAGGTCAGCCGCAACGTCACCGGCAGCCTGGAAGGACGCGCCGGCGCCGGGCATTTCAACGTGGTCGTCAGCGCTCCGGCCTTCACCGCCAATCTTTCGATGAGAACGAACGGCAACAGGCAGACGGTCTCCATCACCTCAGAGAGTCAAATCAAGAACGCGTCGATTTCCCTGTCGCGCTCGTAATTTTACTTTCGCGCCGCCTATCGAACCATCAGGCCAAGCAGTAAATGGCCGTCGTCGCACCGCCGTCATCGCCCCGCCCCTTGACCGGGCGACCCAATATTCCAGAGCTATCCTGATCATCAGCGCTCTGGAATACAGGATCCCCGCTTTCGAGGGGATGACGGTCGACTATGGGCGGCGCATTACATGACGATTCAACCCAGGGCGAAACAGGTTTAACGATTCTGTTTTGGCTCCGCCAGCTGGGCGGCGGTTTCCTTGATGGTCTTTGCGATCAGCAGCGCCTGGCTCTTGTTGATCGCAAAATCCTGCACCCCTTTGTGGGTGGTCAATGAAACAATCATCAGATCAGGTTTGTCTTCAGGCCAGCCGGTGGCGAAGGCGGTCACGAAGTCTGCGGAGGCGGATCGGTTTGTCATCAGAGATATCCCTTCGGGAAATTTGAAAGTCTGCTGAATTCGGGGTGATTGCGGTGCGCAAGTGACCTGCGCCGCCAACGACGGCTTTACGTGCAGGCCTATGCCGTCGCAACGAACGCCGTGACCTCAATCTCGACCTTCGCCCGCGGATCGACCAGGCCGGAGATATAGAGCAGCGTCGATGGCGGAAAATTTCGGCCGAGCGTCTCGCGCCACGCAGCGCCAATCCCGGCGCCGGCCGCTTCGTATTCGCCGCGGCTGGTCAAATACCATGTCAGGCGAACAATGTGCTCGGGACCCGCCCCTGCCTCGCCGAGCAGCTTGACGATCCTTCGCAGCGCCGTACCGACCTGCGCGGCCATATCGTCGGTTTGATATTCGCCCTTTTCGTCGCTGCCGGTCTGGCCCGCCAGCACGATCCATCGCCCTGGAGCATCGACCGCGACGCCGTGGGAGAAGCCGCGAGGTTTCGGCCATTCTGCCGGCTGCAATGTGAGCATGATCGGGTTCTCATCTTTCACCGGGCTTCGGTGTATCCAGGATACGACTTCGTCGATCCAGGCCCGGCACCTGTTTAGCACCGATTGAGTGGATGCTCCCACATCGAAATGCAAGGTCGCCAACGGTGTGGTGGCTCGGAACTCCTCTTCATCGCCCTGACATCAGCGGCGTCGCAGCATGCACATTTGCGCGTTGCCAAGCGGCCCCAATTCGCCGATACGAGCTACCTCTCCGCGATCTCGGCACACCCCTGCGCCTCGCGCCGCTAACCTGGCACTGCCCGCCGATGGATAGACTGCCTTCCAAACCAAAAGCTGCGCTATGGATGGCCGGCTGGCTCTGCCTGATGCTGATCGTGACCGTCGCGGGCCGCGAGACTACGCGCGAGCTCAACGTTTTCCAGATCATGGAAATGCGTTCCATCCTCGGCTTCCTCATGCTGTACCCGCTGGTCCGCCGCAGCGGCGGATTTGCGGCGATGAAGACCTCGCGGCCGCTGCAGCATATCGGCCGCAACCTGATCCATTACAGCGCACAGCTCGGCTGGTTCTTCGCGCTGACCCTGATCCCCCTCGGCGAGGTGGTTGCGATTGAATTCACCATGCCGATCTGGACCGCTGTTCTTGCCACCGGTTTCCTCGGCGAGCGCCTGACCAATTGGAAGTTACTGGCCGTCGTGCTTGGCCTCGTCGGTGTCGCCGTTATCGTCCGTCCCGGAACCAGCGAGATCAATCCCGGTCAATTGATCGCGCTGGCCGCAGCCGTCGGCTTCGGCATCTCCATCACCATGATGAAGTCCTTGACGCGCACCGAGAACACGGTGGCGATTATTTTCTGGATGCTTTTGGTGCAGTCCGCCGCCGGGTTTTTTCCGGCAATTTACCTCTGGCGGTGGCCATCGACCGATGCCTGGTGCTGGATCGTGGTGATTGCGTTCTGCGGGACGTTTTCGCATTACTGCATGGCGCGCGCGATGCTCTATGCCGATGCGACGATCGTGGTGCCGATGGATTTCCTGCGCGTTCCTCTTAGCGCCACGGCCGGCTGGCTGCTCTACGCCGAACCGCTGGATGTCTACACCGTTTTCGGCGCCGTGCTGATCCTGACCGGAAATCTTTTGAACCTGAAGGGTGCTGATCCAGAGCCCGTCCGCGCCGGAACCTGAGCGCCGTCGCGCAGCCGGAGCATTTCCGATGAGGCCGAGCAGTACATAGCCGTCATCGCCGGGCTTTGATCCCAATGTGATCCGGATCACGGAGGATCCCGGGTGTCTATTGTACACGAACAATGTGCAATCGGAGCCTTCGTGGTAGCTTTCGCGACAGGCACGAATTGGCAAGGCCGGATTCGTTTGGGGGAGATTGCACTATGCGCCATGTCATCATCGTTCTATCCCTGATCTGCGTCTTGCTTTCGGCGCAAGCCGCCAAGGCCGAAAGACGCGTCGCCTTCGTCGTTGGCAATGGCGCTTACAGGAATGTCGAGCCTCTGCCGAACCCTCCGATTGACGCCAAGGCGATCGCCAGCACGCTGCGAAACGTCGGCTTCGAGGTGGTCGAGGGCACCAACCTGACGCGTGACGCGATGACCGAACGGCTGCTGGACTTTGGCAAGAAGGCCCAAGGTGCCGACGTCGCGCTGTTTTTCTATGCCGGCCATGGCATCGCGGTGAATGGTACCAATTACCTGCTGCCGGTCGACGCCAATCTGAAATCGGAAATGGACGTCAAGCTCGGCGCTGCGATCAACGTCGATCTCACGCTGGAGCAGACCATGGGGGACGCCAAGGTCAAGCTGGTGTTCCTGGACGCCTGCCGCGACAATCCGTTTGCCGCCAAGATCCGATCCTCCTCGACGACCCACAGCGTTTCAGTGGCATCCGGGCTCGCCGAGATGCAATCCGGAGAAGGCACGCTGATCGCTTTCGCCACCGGGCCGGGCCAGACCGCACTGGACGGCCAGCAGGGCACCAACAGTCCGTTCACCCGCGCGCTGCTGGCTAACCTGACCGCCCCGGGGGTCGAGATTCAGCAGGCGATGACCAAGGTTCGCGCCCAGGTCAACGAAGAAACCCAAAAGCAGCAATTGCCCTGGGGCCACACCAATCTGACCGGTTCGGTCTATCTGAACCCGGTTGCGGCACCCGCGGCCGGTGCGGCGACGGTGGCTTCCAACCCGACAGCCGCGGCAGCATCCGCGGCCGCAGGTTCCGAGGTTGAGCTTGAATTCTGGCGCTCGATCAAGGATTCCAACAAACCGGAAGAATTGAACGCCTACCTGACCAATTATCCGAGCGGGCAGTTCAAGTCGCTGGCGCTGGCACGGATCGCATCGCTCCAGGATGGCCCCTCGAACACGACGCGCAACCTGACTACCGGCGTCGACAAGGCGGTTTACACCGACGAGGCAACGCAGGTCTCGGAAGACCAGATCGGTCTCGACAAGGGTCAGCGCCGGGACGTGCAGCGCCGCCTCACCGGTCTCGGCTTCGATACCAAGGTGACCGGCAAGTTCGATGAATCGACGCGCTCTGTCATCATGCGCTGGCAGGCCGCGCGCGGCTATCCCAAGACCGGCTTTCTCAACAAGCCGCAGCACGCCGCCCTGCTGAGCGAGATCGTCGCCAGGAACGACGGACCCGAAGAACGTTCGGCCGCGCCGGAACGCCGCGTCCGGCGTCACGGCGGAGGTGGTGGAGGCGGAGGCGGCGGACTCGCGGGACCCGGACAGTTCATCGGCGGCGTGGTCGGCGGCATGTTCGGACGCCGGTAATTTTCGAAGCTGCCTGGATTGCGCAAAATTGGGCCCCACCCTCGGATCAAGTCCGAGGGCATGCTTTTGCAGAAGACGCGATATCGGCTTTTGCGTTCAGCGAACCCGCGTACACTCGGCGCTGCCCGCGGTCGACCTCACCAGTCTGTCGCCGCCTGAGCTGAATTCGCACATCTCCACCTCCTTGCCGGCTGGCACCGGCTTGGCGCAGGTGATCTGCGGATTATTGTCATATTTCGTCGTCGAGAATTTGCAGGTCACGATACAGGACGCGTCGCCGTCCAATGAGTTCGTCATCATGACGCTGGCCATCTCCTCACCGGGCAGGATCACGCAGCTGAATGGCACGGAGTCCGCGGCCGCCGCCGTTGCCAGCAGACACAGGAAAAACGCGAGATCGAGGCTGGCCGATTGCAGCCGCATGAATTCACCGATGCCGCTCACAAAAGGCGTTACTTCCCGATTGCTTTTCTCAGCGCATCATTGATCCTGTCCTGCCACCCGGATCCTCCCTCCTGGAAGTGTTCAAGAACATCCTGATCGATCCGCAAAGACACCAGTTCCTTCACTCCGGGAAGCGCGGCTCTTTTCGGCGGCGCCTCCGGCACTTTTGTCGTCGTCTGCTTGAACGCCGCCTCGGCTTCGGTGCGGGCGTCGTTGAGCGTTCGTGGTCGCCTCGGTGGCTGGGACATCCTGTTAACTTCCTGCTGAACAGCGGGCTTGCGGCAAATCAGATTCCCTCGAACAGCGCCGTCGACAGATAGCGCTCCGAGAACGAAGGCACGATGGCGAGAATGGTCTTGCCGGCGGCCTCCGGCCGCTTGCCGATCGCAAGCGCGGCAGCGATCGCGGCGCCCGACGAAATGCCGCCGGGGATACCTTCGTTGCGGGCCAGCGCCCGGGCGGTCTCGATCGCGGTGGCGCTGTTGACCTTCACGATTTCGTCGATCACCGAACGGTCGAGCACGTCCGGGATGAACCCCGCGCCGATCCCCTGAATCTTGTGCGGGGAATGCTGGCCGCCCGACAGCACCGGGCTTTCCTCGGGCTCGACCGCGACAATGCGCAACGCTGGCTGGCGCGGCTTCAGCACCTGGCCGACACCGGTAATGGTACCGCCGGTACCGACGCCGGCGACGAAGAAATCGATATCGCCGCCGGTGTCGTTCCAGATCTCCTCAGCCGTGGTGCGGCGATGGATTTCGGGATTGGCGAGGTTCTTGAACTGCTGCGGCATCACCGCGTTCGGCGTGGCGCGCACCAGTTCTTCGGCCGTTGCGATGGAGCCCTTCATGCCTTGCGCCGCGGGCGTCAGAACGATTTCCGCGCCCAGAAACGCCAGCATCTTGCGACGTTCGATCGACATCGATTCCGGCATTACCAGCTTCAGCCGATAACCGCGCGACGCGGCGACGTAGGCCAGCGCAATGCCGGTGTTCCCCGAGGTCGGTTCGATCAGCACGGTGTCCGCATTGATCATCCCGGCCTTCTCCATCGCGATGACCATCGCGGCGCCGATACGATCCTTCACGCTTGCCGCCGGATTGAAATACTCCAGCTTGGCGAGGATGGTCGCGTTAACGCCGTGTTGCTGCGGCAACCTACGCAGGCGCACAATCGGCGTGTCGCCGATCGCATCGACGATGCTGTCGAACACACGACCTCGGCCGGGAGGCTGCGCGTACACTGCGCCCGCATTTGATGACGTGTCCATGAACGGCTCCTCCTGAGGTTAACGTGTTCGAAACTAAAGGCCTTCTGCATTAGTGCCAGCAGGTGCATCGATGCAAGCGGCAATCCATCGCGGCATGCAATCGCTGCAGTGCAAAATCCGGTGATTCAATATTCCTAAAAGAAACGCATTTGTGTTGCGACATCGTCAAGAATTCCGGTGTATGGTTCGGACGGATCCGACGCCCAGGAGGTCACGATGCCAGCAATTGCTGTAATTCCGTCGACCAGCGCGCCTCGTCTTGCTCCGCGCGGAAGTGATCGAACGCCGCGTGGAAGTGATCGACCGACCTGCCCGGTATGTGCGGATTCAATGGTTGCCGCTGAAGCCTCTGCATTTATTGCGGAAAACCAGGTCAGCTATCTCTGGACCTGCGATATCTGCGGTTATGGCTTCGTGACCAGCCATTCGCTGAAGCGGTTCGCGGCCGCCTGATCTTCAGACCCGCGGCTAGCGTCTGATCGCGGCAATATTTCAATCCAAGTGGATCAAACTCTAACGCAAAGCGATGTCGCCGCGTTGCCAATCGGCGCGGGTTCGTTCGCAAAAATCCGTAAAATTTCCTTGCGAGATCGCTTCGCGGATATCGCGCATCAGGCTCTGGTAGTATGCGATGTTGATCTCCGACAGCAGCATCGCGCCGAGCGTTTCGCCCGATTTCACTAGATGATGCAGATAGGCCCGCGCATAGCCGCCTGTGGACGGCCATGAACTCTCTTCGTCCAGCGGCCGCGGGTCGTCGGCGTGACGGGCGTTGCGCAGATTGACCGGACCGAACCGCGTGAATGCCAGCCCGTGGCGTCCGTTGCGGGTCGGAAGCACGCAATCGAACATGTCGATGCCGCGCGCAACGGATTCCAGGATATCTTCGGGCGTGCCGACGCCCATTAGATAGCGCGGACGATCCGGCGGCAGCATCGGCATGACTTCCTCGATCATGGCGAGCATCACCGATTGCGGCTCGCCCACCGCGAGGCCGCCTATGGCGTACCCGTGAAAGCCGATATCGACCAGCCCCTGCGCGCTGGCGCGACGCAGTTCTCCCACGTCGCCACCCTGCGCAATCCCGAACAGCATGGTGCCCGCAGGCGCGGTTTCGAACGCACGCTGACAGCGCTCCGCCCAGCGCAGCGACAAGTGCATGGCGCGCTCGATGTCGGCGCGCTCCGCCGGCAGCCGGACGCATTCGTCAAGCTGCATCGCGATATCCGATCCCAGGAGCCGCTGCACCTCGACGGCGCGCTCCGGCGACAACTCGACGCTGGCGCCGTCGATATGGGAGCGGAAGGTCACCGAGCGCTCGTTCACCTTGCGCAATTGCGCCAGCGACATCACCTGGAAACCGCCGGAATCGGTCAGCATCGGGCCGTTCCAGTTGGTGAATTTTTGCAGGCCGCCGAGCGTCGCGATGCGTTCGGCTCCGGGCCGCAGCATCAGGTGATAGGTGTTTCCAAGCACGATGTCGGCGCCCGCCTCGCGCACCTCGCGCCAGTGCATGCCTTTCATCGCGCCAAGCGTGCCGACCGGCATGAAGGCGGGCGTTCGCACCACGCCATGCGGCGTCGTCAGTGCGCCGACGCGCGCGGCGCCGTCACCGCCGAGAAGCTCGAAATAATTCGCAACCGTCATTGTGTGGTCCGATCCGGAAACAACAGGCAGGCATCGCCGTACGAATAGAAACGATAGCCGCTTGCAATCGCGTGCGCGTAGGCCCGCTGCATGGCGTCAAGACCGCTGAACGCCGACACCAGCATGAACAGCGTCGATCGCGGCAGGTGAAAATTGGTCATGAGGATATCGACGGCGCGAAATCGATAGCCCGGCGTGATGAAGATCGCGGTTTCCTCCGCAAACGGCCTTATCCTGCCGTCCTCCAGGGCCGCGCTCTCGAGCAATCGCAGCGAGGTCGTTCCGACCGCGACAATCCGCCCGCCCTTGGCGCGCGCCGCGTTCAGCGCGTCCGCCGTCGCAGCGGAGATCGTTCCCCACTCGGCATGCATCTTGTGCTCTGTCGTGTCGTCGACCTTGACCGGAAGGAAGGTGCCGGCGCCGACATGCAGCGTTATCCGGTGAATTCCGACCCCGCGCGTCCGCAGCGCCGCCTCCAGCGCCGGCGTGAAGTGCAGCCCAGCGGTGGGTGCCGCGACCGCGCCGTCGTTGGCGGCGAACATGGTCTGGTAGTCGGAGGCATCGCGCTCATCCGGAGCGCGCTTCGAGGCGATGTAGGGCGGCAGCGGCAGCTGGCCCAGATCCGCAATGGCCTGGTCGAGCGCCGGCCCGTGAAGGGAAAACGAAAGCGTGATTTCGCCCGCATCGGCCTTGTGGGCGACTTCGGCATCCAGATGACCAAGCAGGCACACCCGCCCCTCATCGCCAAAGCGAATGACGTCGCCCTCGGACAGTTTTTTCGCTGGCCTGACCAGGGCCTGCCAGCGCGAGCCATCGAGGCGCTTGATCAGCGTCGCCTCGATCTTCGGTTCGGTGGCGCGGCCGATCCGGCGGCCGGTGAGTTTTGCAGCGATCACCTTGGTATCGTTCACCACAAGCTGATCGCCAGGCTCGAGCAATGTCGGAAGGTCGCCGACAACGCGATCCAGCAATGCGGCGTCAGGCCGGACCACCAGCATTCGCGCGGAATCGCGCGGGCTTGCCGGGCGAAGCGCAATGCTGCCTGCGGGAAGCTCGAAGTCGAAAAGGTCGGTGCGCATGCGACATACGTCATTGCCGGGCAAAAGCGCGAAGCGCGTCGTCGCACTAAACGCCCCGGCAAGCCATCCTCTTTGCAAAATGGATACCCCGTTTGCAAAATGGATACCCGGTTGCAAAATGGATACCCGGGTCATCCAGCGCGAAGATGCGCTTCTGCCCGGGTATGACGGTGTTGATTACGTGGCCGCGTCCACAGCGATGCGCGCCTTGATGATCTTGTCGGGATTTTTGACCGGCTCGCCGCGCTTGATCTTGTCGACGTTCTCCATGCCTTCGGTCACCTTGCCCCACACCGTGTATTGCTTGTTGAGGAATGAGGCATCGTCGAAGCAGATGAAGAACTGGCTGTCGCCGGAATCCGGGCTCGCGGCGCGCGCCATTGACGTGGTGCCGCGCACATGCGGTTCGTCGTTGAATTCGGCCTTGAGCTTGGTGCCGGAGCCGCCGGTGCCGGTGCCTTGCGGGCATCCGGTCTGCGCCATGAAGCCGTCGATGACCCGATGGAACACGATGCCATCATAAAAACCTTCGCGCACCAGCTCCTTGATCCGCGCCACATGGCCCGGAGCCAGATCCGGCCGCATCTCGATGGTCACAGGACCCTGGGTGGTTTCGAGGATCAAAGTGTTTTCGTTGTCAGCCATGCTCTCTTCTCTATGGGTTTGGGTAAGTTTCGGCGGTCGTCAAACCGGAATCTGAGGGACCGTCCGGCGACAGCGCCGCCCATGCCATCGGTAAATGGCATCGGCGCACAACGTTGCAATGTCTCCATGACCGCGGTTCGATACGCAATGCTGTCGGCTTGGGTCGCTTCCGGCGATTCAAAGGTAATTCTGGGCCTGCCGAGCAGCTCTCCGTTGTGCTGAAAGCTGAACAGCACCGTGATCTGCATCCCCGGATGTCCCTGGGGCAGCCTGGGCGGTTGCCAGCACTGCTTCAGCCTAGCCCACATATCCTTCAGGGTATCGATCTTGGCCGGCTCGGCCCGTGCCGCGTTCAATGACAGCAACAGCAGCGACGCGGCCATCCAAACCAGAGATTTGCACCGCCGCGTCACCGACCGTCACTTGATATCGGTTGCCACTTGCACCTTCACCATCCTGTCGGGATCGGTGACCGGCTCGCCGCGCTTGATCTTATCGACCACGTCCATGCCCGATACCACCTCGCCCACCACGGTGTACTTGCCGTTCAGCGACGAACCGTCGGCGAACATGATGAAGAACTGTGAATTCGCGGAATTGGGATCGCCGGCGCGGGCCATGCCGACGATTCCACGCTTGAACGGCACGCTGGAGAACTCGGCCTGCAAATTCGGATATTTCGAGCCGCCGGTGCCATTGAAATTCTTGCCGTCGCCGGTCTGCGCCATGAATCCTTCGATGACGCGATGGAACGGCACGTTGTTGTAATAGCCGTCCCGCGCCAGAAGCTTGATGCGCTCGGCATGCTGGGGCGCAATGTCGGGCCTCAGCTTGATGACCACACGGCCCTTGGTGGTGTCGATCACAATGGCATTGGCCTTGTCGAGACCGGACGGAAGCGACTGGGCAATCGCAGGGGCCGCGCAGATCAGCGCAGCAACGATGGCTAGAATGCGAATCATAAAAACTCCGGATCAGAGAAAGCCGGCTAGCCGGCGAATTTGGTCTTGAGGCTCAAGGCAACCGACGGCGGAACGAAGGCCGAGACGTCGCCGCCCATTTCAGCGATCTGCCGCACCAGTGTGGCGGTGATCGGGCGGACGCTCACCGACGCCGGGACAAATACCGTGTGCACCTCGGGCGCCATGGTTTCGTTCATGCCGGCGATCTGCATCTCGTAATCGAGGTCGGTACCGTCGCGCAGGCCGCGGATCATGATGGTCGCGCCGGCCTTCTGCGCCGCGGTGACGGTGAGGTTGTCGTAGGTCGTGCAGTCGAAGGCGCAGCCGGCGGCGGACGCAACCGGTGCAAACACCGCCTCGACCATATCGAGGCGCTGTTCGGTCGAAAACAGCGGCTTTTTTCCGGCATGAACGCCGATCGCGACGATCAGCTTGTCGCACAGGCCGACGGCATGCCTGACCACGTCGAGGTGGCCGTTGGTGACGGGATCGAAGGAACCGGGGTACAGCGCGATGCGGGGCATTGCCTCGTCTACCGCGCCCCAAGCGCACCCGCAAGCCGACTTGGTTCCACCCAAAAACCGTCTTCCATGAACTTCTTTATATTTGGTGTCGCTCGAACCAATCAGGCGGTGAGTGCGTCTACTGGGGAGTGGGCGACGTGACTGAAAACATTGCGCTTTTCGACGCGGTGTTTCGTTCTGTCGGGACTGACGAAACACAATACGGGGCCGACGAAACCAGATTACGCAGGCCGCGAAGACATCCTGAAACCTGGGCGCTCTATTCAGGCAGCAACGGGAAGCGACAAACTAAACCGGGCCGCAAAGGCCCAAATGACAGGGGACCGTCATGATCAAGGCTCTTTCAGCAATCGCCGTCGCAGCATTCATCGCAGCCGCCCTCACCATCCTGCCGGGTTTTGCCCCGCAGGTCGAAGCCAGCGTGCCCGTGGCTCTCGCCAAGGCTGACCGCGTCGACATCCGCCCGGTAGGCCGCGATTGCTCGCAGCAGGCGTGGCCGAATTTCGAGGCTTCCTGTCTGCGTAACGCCGCCACCAAGACCGCAACCGTCCGCGAAGCCCGCCTGGTTACCGCCGAGCGCCGCTGAGCTTCCAAAAATACCTCCAACAGTTGCTCTATGTCGAGGTCCTCGGGATGCCCCCTGAGGACCTTTTGATTCCGGCATCGGGCGGCGTTGAGCGGCGGTTAGAGTTGTTCGACTTGGGTTGAATCGTCATTCCCGTACTCCATGCAGTGCATCAGAGTTCGTCGTGCCCGGGCTTGTCCCCCAAGCCGGATGTTTCCGGCTTGGGTCTTCAAATAAGAACGCAACTCGGCATAGCCGAGTTGCTATGCATCCACGTCTTCACAGCAGCGCCGCAAAAAAGACGTGGGTGGCCGGGACAAGCCCGGCCACGACGGAGAAAAGGCGTCAACTGAGCTGGAAAATACTCAGGCCCCGTTGCCGTTGCCGTTCTCGGCGTCCTCGCCGATGTGCTCGACCGAGACCACATTTTCGTCATCGGCGGTATTGAATACGATGACACCCTGGGTCGAGCGGCCCGCGATGCGGATGCCACCGACCGGACAACGAATCAGCTGTCCCTTGTCGGTCACCAGCATGATCTGATCGTCGTCCTCCACTGGGAATGACGCCACCAGCTTGCCGTTGCGGTTGTTAACCGACATCGCGACGATACCCTTGCCGCCGCGTCCGGTGGTCCGGTATTCGAACGACGAGGAACGCTTGCCGTAGCCGTTCTCGCTGATGGTGAGCACGAACTGCTCGCTGGCGGACATCTCCACATAGCGCTGCTCGCCAAGCTCGATGGCGCCGGTTGCCTCTTCGCTGTCGGTGCCCGCCTCGTCCTCCACCCCGCCGCGCCTGACCGCGTTGGCACGGCGCAGATAGGCGGCGCGCTCCTCGGAATCGGCATCCATGTGGCGCAGGATGGTCAGCGAGATCAGCTTGTCGCTTTCACCGAGCGTAATGCCGCGCACCCCCATCGAGGTCCGCCCCTGGAACACGCGCACATCGGTGACCGGGAACCGGATGCACTGGCCGCCGGCGGCGGTCAGCAGCACATCGTCGTGTTCGGTGCAGATCTGCACGTCGACGATGGCCTCACCGTCATCGAGCTTCATGGCGATGATGCCGGAACGCCGCACGTCGACGAAATCCGACAGCTTGTTGCGGCGGACGTTGCCGCCGGTGGTCGCGAACATCACGTCGAGATTGGCCCAGGATGCTTCATCCTCGGGCAATGGCATGATGGTGGTGATGCGCTCGCCCTGCTCCAGCGGTAGGATATTGATCAGCGCCTTGCCACGGCCGTTCGGCGCCGCCATCGGCAGACGCCAGACCTTTTCCTTGTAGACCTGGCCGCGCGACGAGAAGAACAGCACCGGCGTATGGGTCGAAGCCACGAACAGCCGGCTGACGAAATCTTCCTCGCGGGTCTGCATGCCCGAACGGCCCTTGCCGCCACGCTTCTGCGCGCGGTAGGCCGAAAGCGGCACGCGCTTGACGTAGCCGGCGTGCGACACGGTCACCACCATGTCCTCGCGCTGGATCAGGTCCTCGTCCTCGACCTCGCCTTCATGCTCGATGATGACGGTCTTGCGCGGTGTCGCGAACTCGGATTTCACCGCCGCAAGTTCGGTCTTGATGATGGCCTGGACCCGGGCGCGCGAGCGCAGGATGTCGAGATAATCGGCGATTTCCACCGCCAGCTTGTCGAGCTCCTGCGAGATCTCCTCGCGCCCGAGCGCGGTCAGCCTTTGCAGGCGCAGATCAAGGATAGCCTTAGCCTGCTCGAACGACAGCCGCGCGGTGCCATCCTCGGCAAGCCGATGGCGCGGATCGTCGATCAGCGTGATCATCGCCGCCACATCCTTGGCCGGCCAGTCGCGCGACATCAGGGTTTCGCGTGCGCTGTTCGGATCCGGCGAAGTGCGGATCACCCGAATGATCTCGTCGATATTGGCCACCGCGATGGCGAGACCGACCAGGATATGGGCGCGGTCGCGCGCCTTGTTGAGCAGGAATTTGGTGCGTCGGGTCACCACCTGTTCGCGGAATGCGATGAACAGCGTCAGCAGATCCTTCAGGTTCATCACCTGCGGTCGCCCGGCATCGAGCGCCACCACGTTGGCGCCGAAATTGGTCTGCAGCGGCGTGAACCGGTAGAGCTGGTTCAGCACCACCTCCGGCACGGTGTCCCGCTTCAGCTCGACGACGACGCGAAAGCCGTCGCGGTCGGATTCATCGCGCAGGTCTGAAATGCCCTCGATCTTTTTGTCGCGCACCAGTTCGGCGATGCGCTCGACCATGGTGGCCTTGTTCACCTGATAGGGAATTTCGGAAATGATGATCGCTTCGCGATCCTTGCGGATGGTTTCGATCGAGACCTTGCCGCGCATCACGATCGAACCGCGGCCGAGATGATAGGCGGCGCGGATGCCCTGGCGCCCGAGAATGATGCCCCCGGTGGGGAAATCCGGACCCGGAATGATATTGATGAGGTCGTCGATACCGAGCGCGGGATTTTCGATCAGCGCGATGCAGGCGTCGATCACTTCGCCGAGATTATGCGGGGGAATGTTGGTCGCCATGCCGACGGCGATGCCGCCGGCGCCGTTGACCAGAAGGTTCGGGAACTTTGCCGGCAGCACCCGCGGCTCGCGCTCGGAACTGTCGTAGTTGTCCTGGAAATCGACGGTATCCTTGTCGATGTCGTCGATCAGCGACTGCGCGATCCTGGCCAGCCGCGATTCGGTGTAACGCATCGCGGCGGCCATATCGCCGTCCACCGAGCCGAAATTGCCCTGCCCGTCGATCAGCGGCACGCGCATGGAGAATTCCTGCGCCATGCGGACCATCGCATCGTAGACCGACTGATCGCCGTGGGGGTGATACTTACCGATCACGTCGCCGACGGTGCGGGCCGATTTGCGATACGGCTTGTTCCACTCGAACCCGTTCTCATACATCGCGTAGAGAATGCGCCGATGAACCGGCTTCAATCCGTCGCGCGCGTCAGGCAGCGCCCGCGCCACGATCACGCTCATGGCGTAATCGAGGTAGGAGCGTTTCATCTCGTCGAGGATGGATACGGGAC
>WNFI01440177.1_pt1 | contig 25652 bp, 20 predicted proteins | sample 5400471 | NCBI WGS metagenome assembly WNFI01 (sample SAMN13153348, study PRJNA577476) | soil metagenome | isolation source: 100 cm saprolite on Douglas fir-dominated hillslope | place: USA:California | collected 2013-09-17 | reverse complement strand
CCGGGGCGCACGTCCCCCTCGGCGAGGTTGCGGGTGACGAGGATGGTCTTGAGCGAGGTCTCCCATTTCGGCGCCTTGAAGCTGCCGGCAAAGGTGTCGCCGAACACCATCAGCCCGGTGCAGCCGCAGCCGGCGGCGATTTTCTCGGACTCGCGCAGGACGACGCGGTTGACGCGATTGGGCGGCACGGGCACGGGCTTGGCTGCCATGCCGCCGAAGCCGGTGAAAAGTTTCTCGTAAAGAACGCCGAGGTCGGGCGCCTGCACGAGGCTGTCCACGAAATCCTGCTCCTTCATCAGCCGGGCCAGCCCGGCGAGCAGCTGCAGGTAGTCCTTCGTCTTCTCGTCGGCGATGAGCATGAAGACGAGCCGCACGGGCTCGTTCTCCAGCGCGCCGTCGTAACGGATGCCGTAGTGGCTGCGGCCGACGGCGAGGATGTAACGGCGGCCCATCTTCACGCGGACATGCGGCATCGCGACGCCGAGGCCGAGGTAGGTCGTCATCGTGTTCTCGCGGCGCAGGAGGCCCTTGAGCAACGCCTCCTTGTTCAGGTCCGGGAAACGCTCGACCGTCAGGTTGAGCAGCTCGACCAGCGCGCCCTCCATGTCGGCGCTGCCGAGATCGATGACCCGGTTGCGGGAAATGTATTTGTCGAGTCGCATGGTGAGTTAGGACAACGTGAAAGGAGGCATTGTTATTCAGAAGCCATGAAGCCCGGACATGGTTTCCTGGTTTCTGAATACCTCGGTTTCTCCGTTATCTCCTGTGGAAGGAAATCACTTCTCCCATTCGAGCGCGCCCTTCTTCACCTCGTAGAAGAGGCCGAGCACGAGCACCCCGAGGAAAAACAGCATGGGCGACAGGATCGCGATGTGATGCGCGAGGAAGTCGCGGTAGACGAACGTCCACGGGATGAGGAACACCACCTCGATGTCGAAGAGGATGAAGAGCATCGCGGTGACGTAGAACTTCACCGAGAAGCGCGTGTGCGTGCTGCCGTCGGAGAGGATGCCGCACTCGTAGGCGGCGTCCTTGATCTTGCTGCCGGCCGCGCGCTGGCCGACCAGGTGGCTCAACGCGATGACGCCGGTCGTGATCGCGGCGGCGAGAAAGACCTGGACCAGGATGGGCAGATAGGCGGCGTAACTCATCACCCGATAGAGTCCCCAGCCCGCGCATTGGTTCAAGTGGAAACTTCTGCAGTTTCCTGATTTGTCATTGCGAGAAGTCCCGCTCGGCGGGACGACGAAGCAATCCATCTGACTGGATCGCCACGGTGCCCTTCGCGCACCTCGCGATGACAAGTCAAATCAGCCCAAACCCCAGCCGCGTGGGCGAAGCCCTATACGCGGAGAACGCCATTGCCTCGCCCCGGCAGCCTGCTTTGTTCCTCCCACCACGGGCCAATATCTGAGTCATACAACCCACAAGAAGACCTATGCACCGCTCCCTGCCCTTCGTGTTGTGTTCCGTTTTTTTGGTTTCGTGTGTGTCACTCCCAGGGCCGCCGGCGACAAATTTCTTCAGTGAGCCAAAATTGCTGCACTTTGCCGAGGCAGCAGCATCCGGAGATACATCGACTCTCGATCGTCTCATCAAGAGTGGAGTGAACGTGAATGCGACCGGCAGAGGTGATATGACAGCCACGCTGTGGGCATTGCTTCATCAGAATAAGAAAGGCGTCGGATATCTCCTAGCGCACGGAGCTAATCCAAACGTTCAACTCACAGAAACGTTTGATGATCTGGTAATCGAAGGAAATTCAGTGATATCGTTTGCTGCGATGCACGAGGATAGCTGGTATCTGAAGGAAGTTCTTAAACACAGCGGTGACCCGAACCTCGTAAATGCGACCCGATCCCATACGCCAATTTTCTCCAGTATTTTTAGCCGTCGACCCGAGAATGCACGAATTTTGATTGCGGCTGGCGCAAATCTTAACTGGCAAGATCGCGATGGTGAAACCGCTCTTGATGCAGCTGCAGTCGCATGTTTCTACGATCTGTTTTACGCAATGCTGGAGGCGGAGGCCGATCCCACAATTAAGAACAGATGGGGATCGACAGTTCTCTCCACGATTAAAACTATCCGCACTGATCCCAAAAGCAGTCAATGGCAGTGGCGGCAGAAAGTAATCGATCGCATGCGGGCGAAGGGGATCGATGTGGACAATGGTCGCTAACAACTAATCGCCAACCGGCCGCCAGAGCCAAAGCGCTGACTCAGGGCTGGCCGGTGCCGACGCGCTGCCATTGCACATGGGCGGTGTCAGTCGAGCCGACACCGAGCTGCCGGGCGAACTCGAGCAGGCGCGAGTCGTCCTCCGAGATGGGCTCGAAGCCGGTCTTTTTGCGCTCGGCGTTGAGCTTTCCCACCATGAGGGAGTCGAGGATGACCGGGTCGGCGCTCATCCACAGGCGGTGCTCCGAGACGGTGTAGAGCGAGTTGAAATACGGGCCGCCAATGAACTGGTAGCGCTGCAGGCTGACGAAGTTGAGCACCCAGCCCTCGCGCAGCTCCGGGATGGCGGCCATCTCGGCCACGGCGGCGGGCGCGGTGGCGGGGCTCTTGAAGAAGCGGAACGTGTTGCTGGCGTTCCAGAGCGTGGCGTTGACCAGCGCGCCGTTGATGCCGAGCACCGGGTGGTCGGTGTAGACCGGCAGGTTGATCCAGAAGTCGGCCTCGAGGAACAGCGGCGTGGCGAGGAAGCTCCGGCGGTCCTCCTCGGTGGTGGTGGTGGCCTTGCCGCCGGCGGCCTGCTCGACGGCGTGCTCGTTGAAGATGGGGTCGAACCGCGCGGGCAGCGGGCTGTCGTAGAACCAGGCGGGGTCGTAGTATTTGCCGGACTCGAGCACGTAGACCGGATGGCCGGGGAACGGCAGCTCGCCTGTGGCAAACGACGGCAGGTAGCCCGTCAGCCGCAGGCGCAGGGGGTTGAGGCCGACGAGGAAGATGTTCTCGGACGTGAAGCCGCGTTTCTCCAGCGCCACGATGAGCCCGCGCACCAGCCCGAATGGCGTGGCGAGGCCCGGGCCGGAGTCGGCGTAGATCTTCAGCCCGACCTTCTTCTTGGCGCCCGGCGCCAATTTCCGGCCGGAGTTGCTCTCGAAGTCCTGGAGCAGCTGCTCGACGGCGTAACGGTAGTCGGCATCGCTGAAGTCAGTAAGCCGGTGCTCCCAGACGGAGGCGGGCGGTGCCGCGGCAGGCGTGGGAGCGGCAGCGAAGGCCGTGGCGCCGGAAAACAGGACGAACACAAGGGCGGTTTTCAGCAGGAATGAACGCATGGATGAGGAGCACGGCCGGTCGGAGAGGAAGGCCGCGCAACCTGACAGACCCCAACGGCAGTTAAAAGTTTAATTTGGCGGCGAAGTTCTCGCTGGTTGATGAACCAACACCCCCCGGCGCTGCGCGCCACCCCTCTTGCTAGATAGAGGGGACCCAATCCACCGCTCTCGAAATCCCCTCTTGAGAAGGGTGCCCGTCAGGGCGGGGTGCGTTTCTGCCAGCACCCTGCCTACCCGCCCATTTTATGCTCGGCGACGGCAAGGGACCGACGTTACACCCATGTTCCCGTGCCCGTCATAAAAGCCAGCAGCCTCCGCGACCTCAAGAATCGCGTGAACATCCACGACGTCGTGGTTCGCGTGGTGGCGCTGAAGAAGGCCGGCAGCGGGCGGTTCAAGGGCCTCTGTCCCTTCCACGCGGAAAAGACGCCGTCGTTCAACGTCTCGGCCGACAAGGGCTTCTTCAAGTGCTTCGGCTGCGGCAAGGCGGGCGACGTCATCAATTTCGTGATGGAGACCGAGGGCCTGCAGTTCACCGAGGCGGTCGAGGCCATCGCCCAGCGCTTCGGCGTGACGCTCGAATACGAGGCCGGCTCCGGCGGCCCGTCGAAGGAGACGCGCTCGCTGCGGCAGGAGATCTTCGACATCCATGACATTGCCGCGGAGTTTTACCGGCAGGCGTTCCTGGCGAAGACGCCGCATGGCGAATTCATCCGCGACTACTGGACGCAGAACCGGCGCTTCACGCCGGAACTCGGCGAGGAATTCAAGATCGGCTTTGCGCCGCCCGAGGATTCCGGGCTCGCCGCGGCGATGCTCAAGCGGAAATTCTCCGACGACGCGATGCGGCAGTGCGGGCTCTTTTTCACGCGCGACGGCGCCGTGCTGACGCTCGGCGCGCTGCGGCCGCGGTTTCGCGGACGGCTGATGATTCCCATCCGCGACCATCAGGGCCGCGTGGTGGCGTTCACTGCGCGCCAGCTCGAGCTGACGCCGCAGGACGACCCGGCGCACGAGGCAAAATACGTCAACTCGCCCGAGACGCCCATCTTCACGAAGAGCAACCTGCTCTTCAACCTCGACCGCGCCCGCAGCCACGCCGGCGAGGGCCATCCGTTCGTGCTCGTCGAGGGCCAGCTCGACGCGCTGCGCTGCTGGAGCGTCGGCCTGAAGACCGCCATCGCGCCGCAGGGCACGTCGATCACCGAGGGCCAGCTCGCGCTGCTGCGCCGCTATCATTCCGAGGTGGAGTGCTTCTTCGACAGCGACAGCGCCGGGCAGAAGGCCGCGCTGCGTTTTCTGCCAATGGCGCTGAAGGCCGGCCTGGAGGTGCGCTTCCTGATGCTCGCCGGCGCGGACAAGCTGGATCCCGATCTGCTGTTTTTGGAAAAAGGCCTTGCGGCCTACGAGGAGGTGAAGCGCCAGTCGTTGCCGGCGATGGCGTTTGCCTGCCAATCACTGCTGCCCAATCCCGCCGCCGCGTCCGCCGAGCAGAAGTCGCGCGCCGCCACGGAGCTCTTTGCGATCATCGCGCAGACCGACTCCGACGTCACCCGCACTTCCTTCCTCAGCGAAATCGCGGGGCACCTGCGCGTCGCGCCCGGCGCGCTGGAGCGGGACCTGCGCGCGTTCATGGCGCGGCAGAGCGGCTCGCGTTACGCCAACCCCAACCCCGCCCCGGCCCCCGCGGCGAACCACGCCAATGATTCGCACGGCAAGGCCACCGAGGCGCACCTGCTTTTTCTCTGCCTGCATCACGAGACGCTGCTCAAGGCGCTGAGCACGCAGCTGCCGCACGAGTGGATCGACCAATCGCATACCGCCGGACGGCTGCTCGACCGCATCCTCGGCGAGGCCGCGCACAACGGCTGGACGGGCCGCGAGCAACTCGACCAACTCCTTGAGACAGAGGAGGAAAAGACGCTGGTCGCCTCCCTGCTGTTCGAGGCCGCGGCGGACGATGATTTGAGCAAGCTGGCCAACGAGGGATTGAAGTCCTTGCAGCGCCGTTTCCTCGAGCCCCGGCTGCGGCAAATAGAACTTGAAATAGCCTCGAAAGGCACGGATGGTGACTCTGACTTACTTTCCCTATTGAAACAGCGCGCAGAAATCACCCGGCAGCTCCTCAATCCGCCCAAGCTTTCGCTTGGTTCGTGAGACCTGCCGCCGCCCGCTGATCGACTGTAACCCGCCAAGGGCCACATTACTTACGTTATGCCGAGCAAATCCAAGCACGCCGCCTCCGCCAAAAAGTCCCTGAAGGACCATTCGACGGCGAAATCGCACAGCAACGAGCCGGCCAAGGCGCAGCATGAACCGATCAACCGGCCGCCCGTGGTGGTGCCGCCGCCGGGGGCCAAGCCGGCCGAGCCCACGAAGAACACCGCGCCGCTCGCCCTCGCCGCCGACGCCGCCAAGGAATTCAAGGGCAAGGCCCTCGAAAACCTGTCCGGCGACCTGAACGAGAAGATCCGCTACCTCATCCGCCTTTCCAAGGAGCAGGGCTACCTCACTTACGCCGACATCAACGAGGCCCTGCCCGAGTCCGTCGACAACCCCGAGGACATCGAGAACGTCATTTCCATCCTGCAGAACCTCGAGATCGACATCCTCGATCCCGACGAGGTCGACAACTACAAGCAGCGCCAGGAGGAGGCCGAGGAGGAGGAGTCGCGCACGTCGAACAACGACATCCTCGACGACCCGGTCCGCATGTATCTCAAGCAGATGGGCCAGGTCCCGCTGCTGACCCGCGAGCAGGAGGTCGAGATCTCCAAGCGCATCGAGACGGCCGAGATCAACGCGCTGGCCGCGCTCTTCGCGCTCGGCCCCGTGGGCAAGCACCTGTCCGACCTCGGCGAGAAGCTCCTGCTCCGCACCGAGCGCTTCGACCGGCTCGTCATCGACAAGAAGATCGAGAGCCGCGAGGCCTACTTCAAGAATCTCCAAAAACTCGTCGAGACCACCCGCAGCAACGACGCCATCGCCACCGAGGCGTGGGCCGACAGCCTGAAGGCCCGCGACGAGAAGGCCCGCAAGAACGCGCTCATCCGCTTCAAGAAGCGCGACAACGTCCTCCGTTCCAGCTACGTCAAATATTACTTCAAGCTGAAGGTCTTCGAGGACTTCCTCCTCGAGTTGCGGCCGAAGATCCACGACGTCGAGAAGGCCTTCCACGACCTGCACCGTGCCAAGCACCCGAAGTCCAAGAAGGACGCCGCCATCGATGTCCGCTCGGTCAACACCCGGCTGCGGCACCTCGAGATCGAGATGCGCATCACGCCGCAAGCGCTGATGGACACGCTGAAGACCGCGCGCGGCTTCATCCGCGAGGCCCACCAGGCCAAGACCGAGATGGTCGAGGCCAACCTGCGCCTCGTCATCTCCATCGCGAAGAAATACACCAACCGCGGCCTTTCCTTCCTCGATCTCATCCAGGAGGGCAACATGGGCCTGATGAAGGCCGTCGAGAAATTCGAATACCGCCGCGGCTACAAGTTCTCCACCTACGCCACGTGGTGGATCCGCCAGGCCATCACCCGCTCCATCGCCGACCAGGCCCGCACCATCCGCATCCCGGTGCACATGATCGAGACCCTCAACAAGGTCATGCAGGTGCAGAAGCAGCTGCTCCAGGAATTCGGCCACGAGCCGACGCCCGAGGAGGTCGCCGAGGAGATGAACCTGCCCGTCGAGCGCGTGCAACAGATCATGAAGATGGCGCAGCAGCCCATCTCGCTCCAGTCCCCCGTCGGCGACGGCGACGACACCAGCTTCGGCGACTTCATCGAGGACAAGTCCGCGGACAATCCCTACGACATGACCGCGTTCTCGCTCCTCCGCGAAAAGATCATGGACGTGCTCGACTCGCTCACCGAGCGCGAGCGCCGCGTGCTCACGCTGCGCTTCGGCCTCGTCGACGGCTACAGCCGCACGCTCGAGGAGGTCGGCAAGCAGTTCAAGGTCACCCGCGAACGCATCCGCCAGATCGAGGCCAAGGCGCTCCGCAAGATGCGCCACCCGACGCGCATCCGCCAGTTGCACGGCTTCTTCGACGCCGAGCAGATCGACAACCCGCAGAACCTCCTCAAGAAACCGCCGACGATCCCGCCACAATTCATCAAGCAGGGCGGCCCGCTCGGCAAGATGCTCTTCCCGCAGGACTGAGGCCGCTTTCGGCCTTTACGTTTCCCGCCCTCAAACCTACCCTTCCCGCCATGTCCCTCCCCCTCTCACCGCTCGGACTGTTCAACCTCGGCACCACCGAGCTGATCGTCATTCTGGCCATCATCCTGCTGCTCTTTGGCGGCGCCAAACTCCCCGCCCTGGCCAAGGGCCTCGGCCAGTCCATCAAGGAATTCAAGAAAGCGGCCAAGGAAGGCGACGATGACGACAAGGACGGAAAGAAGCCCGACGCCGGCCAGAAACCCGGCAACAACTGAGCGATTCCTCGTTCAACCCTTTTTGTGCGGCGCATCCGATCCGGATGCGCCTTTTTATTTGAGCATGATGTCTTAGCTGAAGTGCGACGTCCGGAGTAGTGCAAAAATGACAATTCCCAGCACTCCAAGGCAGTTTTAACGCAGAGGCCGCAGAGAACGCGAAGCCGGAACTGAGTGAAACCATCTCCTGCTTTGCGTCCTCCGCGCTCTCCGCATTTTAGTCAGTTCAATCCAGATTTTGGGAATATCTGGTAACGGAAAGATTTCTCACTCACACTTCCGCACCACGGCCTTGAAGGCCGCGATCTGGTCGGGGCTGCCAAGCACCAGCACATCGTCCCCCGTGAACAGCTTCACTTCGCCGCCGGGATTCAGGATGCGCAGCCCGCCACGATTGATGCCCGCCACCTGCAGGCCATAGGTGCGGCTGAGCGTCAGCTCGGCCAGGGTGCGGCCGTTCAGCTTGCTGTCCGGCGGCAGGGTCACCGTCTCCATCCGCACCTCGTCGAAGTTGGACACGCTGGGCGCACCCGACGCCTTTTGCAGAAATTCCTTGCCCGCGGCCACCTGCTTGGGGTCGCCGAGGAGCAGCACCTTGTCGCGGGGATAAAGGATCATGTCCGAGGTCGGGTTGCCGACCATCACACCCTGGCGCTCGACGCCCGCCACGGTGCAGCCGAATTTCGCGCGCAACGCCAGCTCACCGAGGGTGCGGCCGCGGCAGTCGGCGAGATCCGGCAGCACGCAGTCGGTGAGGGCCAGGTTCCATTCACTGTGCGCCGCCATCCAGGGCGCGGTGGTGCCGGTGAACTTCTGGTCCCCGCGCTCCAGGATATCCTGCAATTCCCCCTCCAGCTTGCTGTGCCAGTAGATCAGCCGGCGTTGCAGCAGAAGGAAGCCCAGCAGCACCACGGCCACGGCCACGAGCGGCAGCCAGCGGGCCATGCCGCTCAGGGGCAGGATGGCGCCCAGCCAGAGGAGGAGCAGCAGGCCCGCGCCACCCTTGAGGCCGGCCTCCACCATCGGCGCCAGCTTGGCCGCCTTGGGGTGCCCGGTGGTGCTGACCTGCGCGTAAAGCAGGGAGAGCGCCGAGATGTTGCGCCAGATGGCGACGAGCGGGGCGAGGGCGACCAGCGCCAGCCCGCTCCAGAAAATCAGCTCCGCCCCGCGCGGGAAATTGCGCTGCGCCGGCAGGTAGTCGCTCACCAGCCCGAACACCTGCTCCGAAAACACCAGCAGCCCCGTCACCAGCAGCATCTCCACCCCGATCTGCATGAAGCGCTTCTTGCTCAGCTGCCAGAGGACGTTCTTCCCCTCGCGCTGCTGCAGCCGGTCGAGCCAGCCGTGGTAATACTCCTCCCAGTCACTGAGCCACCGGGGCTGCTTCGCGGCGATCCAACCGCTGATGGCTTCCGAACGGCGGGTCAATATGGGCCCGGCCAGGGTCGTCAGCAGCGACACGCCGACGGCCAGTGCCTGGAATTTTTTCGGCACGGCGCCGGCCGTCACTCCCAGCTGGGCGATGATGAACGAGAATTCACCCAGCGGCGTGACCGACAGCCCGACTCGCAGCGACTCCCGGGTCGAGCCGCCGATGACCAGCATGCCGATCGACACGGCCAGCGGACGGACGACGAGCACAAAGGCGGTGATGCCCAGGATAAGCAGCCACGACTCGGCCACGGCCACCGGGTTGATCAACATGCCGATGGAAACGAAGAACACCGCGCTGAACACATCGCGCATGCCCTCGAAGGCCCGGCCGATCTGCGTCTTGTGCGGCGTCTCCGCCACGATGGCACCGAGCATGAAGGCGCCGAGCGCCAGCGAGAACCCCGCCCGGTCCGCCAGGAACGCCAGCACGAACAGCAGTCCCGCCACGACGATCGTCGGCAGCTCCTCGCCGGCGCTGAGGCTCATCTTCTTGAGCAGCCACGGCACGATCAGCATGCCGCCGATGCCCGCCAGCGCGATGAAGGCGCCCAGCAGGCCCAAGGTGGTGCCGATCGCGGCCTTGGCGCTGCCGAGCTGCACCAGCGAATTCAGGATGGTCAGCATCACGATCGCCACCACGTCCTCCAGCACGGCGACACCCATGGCCAGCTGGCCGGCTTTCTCGTGCGTGGCCCCGGACTCCTGCAGCACCTTGCTGATGATGGCCGAACTGGAAACCATCAGCATCGCCGCCAGGAAGGACGTCTCCACGGGGCTCCAGCCCATGACGCCGCCCAGGGCGCGCGTCAGGTTATACACCAAAATGGCGCCGGTGAAGGTCGCCAGCACGAGCGAGAGGCCCAGCCGGCGGAGCTTGCGCAGGCTCAGACCCATGCCGATGGAGAACATCAGGAAGATCAGCCCCACCTGCGCGAGGATCTCGATCCGGCTGATGTCCGACACCAGTTGGAATGGCGGCGTGTAGGGGCCGATGACCATGCCGGCCAGCAGGTAGCCGACGACGACCGACAGCCCCGCCCGGTGGCAGGCCCAGCCCACCAGCCCGGCCACGAGCATGACCACCGCCAGATCCTTGATGAAATCGATTCCGTGCATGGCGCCTGACAATCATTTAGACGCCACAACTGCTCCATCCGTCAAGCCCGCAACCTCGGGACCGCCCTGCCCTAACCTGTTTTCACCAGCGAGTTTGCTTTTGACAATTTCGCCGCCGGCCGGCTTGTATTCTCCAACCCCCCGCCACCGCCACCAATGTTCAACCAACTGCTGGGACTTTTCTCCAACGACATCGGCATCGACTTGGGCACGGCCAACACCCTCGTCTATGTGAAGGACAAGGGCATCGTGCTTCGCGAACCCAGCGTGGTCGCCGTCCACACCAGCTCGCGCAAGGTTCTCGCCGTCGGTGACGAGGCCAAGAAGATGCTAGGGCGCACCCCCGGCAACATCACCGCCATCCGCCCGATGAAGGACGGCGTCATCGCCGACTTCGACATCACCGAGGCGATGCTCCGCTACTTCATCAAGAAGGTGCACAACAATTCCAAGGTCGTGTCGCCCCGCGTCGTCGTCGCCATTCCGAGCGGCATCACCGAGGTCGAGAAGCGCGCCGTGAAGGAATCCGCCACGCACGCCGGCGCCCGCGAGGTCATCACCATCCTCGAGCCCATGGCCGCCGCACTCGGCGTCGGCCTGCCGGTGGACGAGCCCGCCGCCAACATGATCGTGGACATCGGCGGCGGCACCACGGAGATCGCCATCATTTCGCTGCACGGCATCGTGTTTTCCAAGTCCATCCGCGTCGCGGGCGACGAGATCGACCTCGCCATCATCAATTACATGAAGCGGGCCTACAACCTCCTCATCGGCGAGCGCACGTCGGAGGAGATCAAGGTCACCATCGGCTCCGCCTACCCGCTCGAGACCGAGCTGGCGATGGAGGTCAAGGGCCGCGACTCGGTCGCCGGCCTGCCCAAGACCATCCACATCACCTCCCAGGAAATCCGCGAGGCCGTCGGTGACACCATCGGCGCCATCGTCGAGGCCGTCCGCGCCGCGCTCGAGCGCTGCCCGCCCGAGCTTTCCGCCGACCTGGTGGACCGCGGCTTTGTCATGGCCGGCGGCGGCTCGCTCATCCGCGGCATCGACAAGCTCCTTTCCGAAAAGACCGGCCTGCCCGTCATCGTCGCGGACGACCCGCTCTCCGCCGTGGCCAACGGCACCGGGGTGTTCCTCAACAATATCGACGAGCTCTACCGCACCGCCGCGGACTTCTGAGCCCAGGCCCGGCTGAACCGCCGTCCGCGCCGTGCTCCCGAAACGCTTCGACCAGGCCCGCCCCTTCGTCACCCTGGGCATCGTGCTGCTCGTGTGGCTCATCGTGCCGCTGGTGCTGAAGACCTTCACGCGTTCCGTCTTCTTCGAGATCCAGGCGCCGCTGACCGTGGCCGACTCCTACGCCGCCGACCTGCAGAATTTCTGGGCCACCGAGCTGCACTCCAAGAGGGAACTGATGGTGGCCGGCCGCGAGACCGCCGGGCTCATCGCCAAGTATGAGTATGGCGTGAATGAAAACGAGCAGCTGCAAGCCGAGATTCTCCGACTGGAAAACCTGCTGAAGCTGCCCTCGATGCCCGCCTTCCGCTTCGAGCCGGCGCGCGTGGCCCGGCGCGATTTCTCGGCCTGGTGGTCCCGCATGATCATCCGCAAGGGCGAGAACTACGGCATCCCGGTCGGCGCGCCGGTGGTTTTTGCCGGCGGCGTGGTGGGCCGGGTGGCGGAGGTGCACCGCTACACCGCGGTGGTGGACCTGATCACCAGCCCCACTTTCCGGCTCGCGGCCAGCGTGGCCGGCGACAGCCGGCCCATCAGCTACCAGGGCGGGCTGAATGATTCCTTCAAGTCCCCGCGCGGCCAGGTGGAGTTCGTGCCGCTCGAGTTCTTCGCCACCCGCGGCGCCACCAAGCGCCTTGTGACCTCCGGGCTCGGCGGCGTGTTTCCGCCCGGGCTCTCCCTCGGGGAAATCACCAACCTCGAGCTCAGCCCCGACGGCCTGTTCAAGTTTGGTGAGGTCCTGCTCGACGAGCGCCTCGGCTCGCTGACCGAGGTCACCGTGCTGGTGCCCCTCAACGCCGAGGGCCTCTGATGCGCCGCTACGATCCCCGCTGGCTCATCGTCTTCCTGGCCAACCTGGTGCTCTGGTGGCTGGCGGGCCTGGCCAATCACTATCTCGCGAACGCCGCGGTGCACCTCTACGTCGGCGGGCTGTTTGTCGTCTACGCCGCGCTCCGGCTCGACCGCCGGCACGGCCTCATCGCCATCGTGCTGACCGGGCTGCTCATGGACGCGGGCGAGCCGGTGCCGTTCGGCACGAGCCTGGTGCTGCTCGGGCTGGTCCACGCCACGCTGCTTTACGGCCGCCAGCGCTTTCCCCGCGAGGGCTCGGTTTTCGGCCTCGTGGTGGCGCTGCTGACCAATCTCTTCCTCTTCATCGTGCTCTCCTTCCTGCTGGTGGGGGACAATCCCCGGCCCGGCGGGGCCTGGCTGCGCATCATGGTGGACCTGCTCGCCTCGCAGCTGGTGCTCGCCCTCATCACGCCGTGGTTCCTGGCCCTGCAGGATTCGGCCATGGAGCTGGTGCACATCCATCCCGAGACCGGCCGGCGCGTGACGCTTTGATTTTTGCCGCCGCCTGCATCCCTTGTCGTCGTGAGCAGACTCATTGAAACCCATAGCGCCCGCAATCCGCGCCTGCTGCTCTTTCACGCCTTCGTCGCCGGCACGCTGCTGCTGCTGGCGGGCCGGCTCACCTTCCTGCAGTTCCGGCAGACCAACCTCTACAGCGAGCGGGCCCGCGTGCAGAACCAGCGCCGCGTCATCGTGCCCGGCCCGCGCGGCAACATCCTCGACCGCGACGGCAACGTGCTGGTCGGCAACCGGGCGCGCCTGTCGGTCGTGCTGGACCTCGCCCAGCTCCGCCCCGAATTCCAGGACGAGTATAAGAAGATCAAGAGGAACTACGCCTCGATGGCGGCCGGCGAGCGGCCGAACGGCAGCCAGATGGAGCGCATCGCCCGCGCCACCGTCGCCCAGCGCTATCTCGACCAGATCAACTTCATCCTCGGCCGCAACGCGAAGGTCCGCACCGACGACCTGAACCGGCATATCAACCAGTCCCTGCTGCTGCCCTTCGTGCTGCTCGACGACCTCGCGCCCGAGGAATACGCCCGGCTCATCGAGCGGCTGCCGGTCATCTCGCCCCTGCAGGTCTACACCTCCAGCGCCCGCTACTATCCCTACAACGCCGCCGCCGCCCACGTCCTCGGCTACGCCGGCGTGAACAACGACCCGGAGGTGGAGGACTTCGAGGGCGAGGACCTGCTGACCTTCAAGATGAAGGGCTCGTTCGGCCGCGACGGCCTCGAGAAAAAATTCGACGAGCAATTGCAGGGCGAAACCGGCGCCGCGATCTACCTGGTCGATCCCGCCGGCTACAAGATCAACTCGCCCGACCTGCCCCACCGCCTCCCCGTCCAGGGCCACAACATCCGCATCAGCCTCGACATCGACCTGCAACAGGCGGCCGAGAAGGCCATGGAAGGCCGCACGGGCGCGGCGGTCGCGCTCGACGTCCGGACCGGCGAGGTGCTGGTGCTCGCCTCGATGCCCAATTACGACCTCAACTCCTTTGTCCCGGGCATTACCCAGGAAACCTTCAAGGGCATTGAGGATGCCGGGGGCTGGATCAACCGCGCGATCCAGGGCCAGTATCCGCCCGGCTCCACCTTCAAGCTCATCACCGCCATCGCCGGCCTGCGCGCCGGCTCCATCGAGCCGGGCGTCTCGAAGGTCATCTGTCCCGGCTACTTCATGGTCGGCAACCGCAGCTTCCCGTGCCACCTCCACACCGGCCACGGGGAACGCGACCTCGTCGGCGCCATCCGCGATTCCTGCAACGTGTTTTTCTACAAATACGGCCTGGAAACCGGGCCCGAACTGATCGCCGCCGAGGCCCGGCGGTTCGGCTACGGCCACCCCACCGGCATCGAACTGCCTTCCGAGTTCAGTCGTCCGCGCGTGGCGGACCCGGCGTGGAAGGAGGCCAACATGAAGGAGCGCTGGTTCCCCGGCGACACGGCCAACATCGCCATCGGCCAGGGCGACACGCTCATCACGCCCCTGCAGGCGGCCTGCATGGTCGCCTCCCTCGCCCGCGGCGAGACCGAGACGAAGCCCACCATCCTGCACGTGGACAACCGCGCTCCGCAGCATTCCGCCCCGATCGGCCTCTCGCCCGGGGATTACGCCACCATCCTGAAGGGCATGGCGCAATGTTACGGCATCGGCACGGGGCGCTTCGCCCGCGTGGACGGCCTGAGCGGCGCCGCCAAGTCCGGCACGGCCCAGAAGGGCCGCATCGATCTCGCCTGGCTGGTCGCCTTTGCCCCGCTGGAGAATCCGCAGATCGCCGTCGCCGTCGTGCTCGAGGGCGCGGTCGACGACAATAATTTCGGCGGCGGCACCTACGCCGCGCCGGTGGTCCACAGCATCCTCGAGGCGTGGAAGGGGAAAAACGACCGGCCGCCGGTGAAACGGGTGAACTTCAAGGTCGATTGAACGGCCCGCAGTCTGCGCGCCGGCCTAACGCCTGATGGCCTTCCGCGCTTGCTTCGCGCGCCGGAACACGCCGCGCGGCTCCGGCCAGGTCTCGCGCCGGCCGTAGCGCAACCGCCGCAGGTCCCCCACCACGGCGGTGATAATCCGTTCTCCGTCCCCGGTCCTCCGCCCTCCGTGCAGCTCGCGCAGCCGCGCGAGCTGCCTCCCCGCCGTCCGGCGCACCGGGTCGAACTTCGCGGGCCGGCGCCACGCCTGCCAGCGCTCCCAGCCCCACCGGCCCAGCGACCACAGCACCCAGCCCAGCGCCGCCACGCCGGCGACCAGACCGGAGAAGCGGACGATGCGGGCGGCATTCCACGGCTGGACCAGCCACGCCTTGAACCACCGGGAGAACTGCTCAAAGCGCAGCCGCAGCGCCTGCCCCGAGTCCGTCGTGAATGTTTTCACCTGCTCGAGCATCTGCACCTGGGTGCGGGCGTCGAAATTGACGATGCGCCGATACCAGAGCACGCGCAGGCTGTCCACGCGCGCGGACCAGCTGCTGTCTTGCTTCTGCACCGAACCCTGCGCCGCATTCGCCTCGCTCACCGCGACCGACCCCGGGGTCGGGTCCACCCGCAGCCACGCGAGCTGGCGGTCGTCGTAGATTTCCGCCCAGGCGTGGGCGTCGGAATTCCGCACCATGTAATAATTCTCAAAACCGTTCAGCACGCCGCCGTGGTATCCGGCCACCACCCTCGCCGGATGGCCCGCCGCCCGCGTCAGCACGGCGAAGCCGGCGGCAAAATATTCGCAAAACCCGGGCTCGTTGGAGTCCACCCAGCGCACGATGTCGTCCTTCCCCGGGCCGGCCGGCAGTTTCACCGCCAAGGCATAGGCGTGGCGCGCTTGCAGCCACGCGGTGGCGCGCCGGGCAAAATCCTCCGCTGGCAGCTTCGCCCCGCCGGTGATCTCGGCAATTACGCGCTGGAGCGCGGCCTCGTTCGCCGCGCCCTCGGGCCCGTGCAGGGTCAGCCGCGGGTCATAGCGGCGGGTTTCCGGATCCTGTTTCGACGCCACCGGCCGGCTGTTTCTCAGCAGCACGGCGAAGCCCGGGTCGTTGATCGTCCGGTCCATCTCCACTCCCTCCAGTTGAAACGCGGTCATCGTCATCGCCTCGGTCCGCAACGCGACGACCCTCACCCCTTCGAAGGGCGCCATGACGGTGGTCTGGTTTTGGCTTTGGGGCTGGCTGCTTTGCACCGGCACCAACTCGCGGAGCCGCAGGTTGGCGAAGCTGCCGGGCAGCGGCAGGAACCGGCTCACCCCCGGCTCGACGTAAAAGGTCCAGAGTCCTCCCTGGGTTCTGCCCAGGGGCAGTGAACCCGCCCGGCCGCGCAGTGATTGCGCGACGCGCTGGGTCAGCATCAGTTCGTTTTTCAAACCCACCGACACCCTGAACCCCTCCTTGGTGTATTCGTCCAGCACCACCAGCCGCCAGTAGGGCGACTCGCGCAAATTGGTCGTGTCGGTCAGGTCCACGCGCATGGCGACGCTGTCATCGCGGATGAGCTCGCTCACGTCGCCGAACTTGACGGTTTCGGTGAAACCGGTGCGGCTCTTGCGGGTGATGTAGCGGTCGAGGAAGAACCCCGTCGCCAGCTCAAATCGCGGGATGACCATGAACAGCACCGCGGACATCACGACCACCGTCGTGAACAGCGCCGAAGCGAACGCCAGCAGCCGCCAGTCCGCGACTGACCGCAACCGGGCGAAGAATTTTCGCCAGTCGAGCCGGGTCCAGGCCGTCTCGGCCCCGGGGGTGCGGGCCTCGCCGGTTTCGGAGGCCGCGATCAGGTTGATGCAAAAAAGAAAACCCAGGGCGCACGCCGTGAAGAGCAGCAGCAGGAAGGCAAAGCCCAGCGAGACGGTCAGCACGCCCGCCACCACGATCAGGAACATGCCAAGCACGATGAGCTGCAGGTCCTCGCGCTTGTGCCGGTAGGTCACGGCGCGGTAAAGCACCAGCAGGACGGCCAGCCGGATCAGCACGGGCAGCGTGTCCGGGCTGAAATGAAAATCCGCGGCGATGGTCACGATGATGGCCGGCACGGAAAGTTTCATCAGCCACGGCGGCACCCGGCCCGGCAGTTGCGGCCAGACCAGCACCGCCAGGATCATGCCGCCGGCCACGGCCACCAACCCCAGCGCCTCCACGTCGAGGAAGAACACGGTCCACAGCGACACGAGCGCCATGACGCCGCCGAGCAGCCAGTTCAGGCGCCGGAGCTCGTCCAGATTAAGCTGACGCGGTTTGACGGCCGTCGACATGGGCAGTGACTCCCCGCGCTCCTTCGGGCGCGAAAGTGATGAGGTTTTTGCCGGTGCCCTGCGGGCCGCTCCGGGCCCCCGGTTGGTCCACCGGCTGCAACCGGGCGAGTTCGTCAAGCAGCGCCTCCAGGTCACGGATGCGGCGCGTTTCCAGCAGCGGCGCGCCATTCACGACCACCCCGCGCAACCGCCCGGCGGCGAACAGGTCCTCCGCCATCGTGCCGGCGAAGCTGCACAACAGCTCGAATTGCCCGGGCCGCGTCCAGACGCCGGCGGGCGTGTCGATCCGGAGCACATAGCCGTCGTGGCTCTCCGCCGCGAACTGCCGCACCATCAGCTGGCCGAGGCGCGCGCTGGCCTTCCAGTGGATCAGCCGGTGCGAATCGCCCTGATTGTAACTGCGCAAAGCCAGCAGGTCGTCACCGGTGCCGGCCCGGGCCGTGCGCTGCCCTTGCGCCCCCGAATGCGCCGCCACGGCGCCGGTCCATTGGTAAGCCACCTGCGCCGGCCAGACGAGCACGGTGTGCTTCAGGGCGGTGCCGATGTTTTTCCGTAAAAAACCAAAGGGGAACAGCGAGCCCACCGCCCCCAACTCGACCACGGCCTCGCCCCGCGCCGTGGGCCTGACCAGCCAGGCAACCGTGGCGGCCCCGCCCGCCTCGAGCCGTTCGCGCAGGAAAACCCGTCCGCGGGTCACGTATTTTTCCGCCGCGGCCAGGATTTCGCGGATTTTCATCTCTTTCTCCGGCCGGTCCGCCTCAGGCGGGCGCCGGGGCTGGGTCGCCAGCTCAAACCACAGGCTGTAGGTCGGCAGCCAGCTCTTGCGATTCCGCACCTCGACGGTGACGAGAGTTTCATGGCCCGCCCGCCACGGGCCCTGCGGGCGCACGCGCCAGCACACGCCCATGAAATTGAACCACGACAGCAGGCCGCTGAGCAGCAGGCAGGCCAGCAGCAGGGACAGGGTGATGAACAGGATGTTGCTCGCCGTGTTGTAGGCGGCGCTGCCGATGCCGATGGCCAGCACCATCAGGAAAAAGCCGGGCACCGTGAGCGCGATGCGGTGCCGCTTCGGGGGAAACACCAGCAGCCAGAGCAGCGTGTGCCACTTGAAGCTGCGCGCCCGGCGCTCGCGCGCGCCCGGCCCCTGCCAGTCGAGCGCAGGAGTTGCCGTGTTGGAATTCATCAGTTTTCGAGTCGTGTCATCCTGAGCACAGCGAAGAATCCATTCTCAGCGAAAATGTCCATGGATCCTTCGCCGCGCTCAGGATGACAGCCATCGGGAAATCATTTCTACTCCGGCACCGGCACGACCGTGATGATCCGGCTGAGGGCCGCGAACACCGTGCGGCTTTCCTCCAGTGCGTCGGAGGTCTGGCGGGCCAGCGACAGCCGGTGGGCCAGGACAGGGCCGGCCATCTCCTGCACGTCCTCGGGGATGACAAAGTCGCGGCCCAGCACCAGGGCGCGGGCCTGCGCGGCCACGCGGAGCGACAGCCCGCCGCGCACGCTGACGCCGGCCTTGAACTCGACCTCGGTGCGCGTGGCGGTGATGATTTTCAGGATGTAGTCGAGCACGCTGTCCTCGACGAACACCTTGCCGGCCAGCGCCTGCATCTTGAGAATGTCAGAACGGGTGACGACGGGGTTCAACACGATGGCGTCGTAGCCCAGCCGCGGCGTGCGCAGGATCTGCAGCTCGTCGCCGGGCTGCGGGTAGCCCATCTGCAGCCGCATGAGGAACCGGTCCATCTGGCTCTCGGGCAGCGGGAACGTGCCCTCGTAATCCACCGGGTTCTGCGTGGCCACGACCATGAACGGCGCGCCCACCGCGTGCGCCTCGCCGTCCACCGTCACCTTGCTGCGGTCCATGACCTCGAGCAGGGCCGACTGGGTCTTGGGCGTGGCGCGGTTGATCTCGTCCGCCAGCACGATGTTGGCGAAAACCGGGCCGGGTTTGAAAATGAACTCCTTCACCGTCTCGTCGTAGATGGAGACGCCGGTGACGTCGGTCGGCAGCAGGTCGCTGGTGAACTGGATGCGCGAGAACGCGCAGTCCATCGAGCGGGCCAGCGAGTAGGCCAGCGTGGTCTTGCCCACGCCGGGCAGGTCCTCGATCAGCAGGTGGCCGCCGGCCAGCAGGCAGACGAGCGTCTGCTCGATGACGTCGTTCTTGCCCTTGATGGTCACGCGCATGTTGACCTTGAGACGTTCGAGGGCGTCACGGGCCGACGCCACTTCCGCCGCAGGTGCAAAATCACTCATGCGGCCAGCCTACGGGCGGCCGGTCCTTTCGCAAACGCTTTTCCTCCCCTAACCCGTTTTAACCGGGGATTTCGCCCCGCCGCGTCAGACTTGAGTGTCTCACGCTTTCCTCCCAGCTTCAGGCCATGAACGAATCCGGGTCCCACGCCGAAAACGTCCGCCTGTCCGCCGCCAAGATCACCGCCGCACTCGCGGGAGCGCGGCCTAAGATCGCCATCATCCTCGGCTCCGGGCTGGGCGGGCTCGCGCGCCAGGTGCAGAACCCGGTCAGCCTGGCTTATCGGGATCTGCCCGGCTTTCCGGAGCTCACCGTCGCCGGCCATGCCGGCCAGCTGATCACCGGCCTGCTCAACGGGGTGCCCGTCATCGTCCTTAACGGCCGCAAGCATTTCTACGAGACCGGCGACGCTTATCCGCTGAAAACGATGATCCGGGCCGTGCGGGCCGCGGGCGTCGAGACGCTGTTCCTCTCCAATGCCGCGGGCAGCCTCCGCCCGCACATCAAGGTCAGCGAACTGATGGTCATCACCGATCACATCAATTTCATGGGCCTCAACCCGCTCGTCGGCCCCAACGACGAGGCCTTCGGCCCGCGCTTCTTTTCCATGACCGACGCCTGGGATCCGGAGCTACGTTCCAGGCTTAAGGCGGTCGCGCAACAAACCGGGGTCACCCTTCACCAGGGGGTCTATGTTGCCTTCCGCGGCCCGTCGTTCGAAACGCCGGCCGAGATTCGCATGGTGCAGGGCTGGGGCGGTGACGCGGTGGGCATGTCGAGCGTGCCGGACTGCCTCATCGCCCGTCACTGCGGGCTGAAGGTCGTGGGTGTCTCGTGCATCACCAACATGGGTGCGGGGCTCTCCGCCGAAAACCTCACGCACAGCCACACGCTGGAGAACGCCGGCAAAGGCGCCGGCGCGTTCGAGAAGCTTGTCCTGGCCGCCGTCAAGGTGATCTAGGCCCCGTCACGGCCGTCGACGCCGGTTCGCGTTCACTCGTGCGGGTTTTTTAATCCACCGGCGTTTTGCAGTGGCCACTCTGCCTAAAGAATCCAATCTGCACCCGCACATCATCAACCCCCGTCCCATGAGTGAAACCAATCCGCCCGTACCGCCCCTCGGCCTGTCCCTTGGTAAGCTGACACTGCCCAAGGAAGGCACTTACTTTGTCTTCGTGCTGGTGATCTCGATCCTGTTCTGGGCGCTGCTCGCGATCAGCATCGTCGGCATCTTCTACGCCCTCTTCATCGGCTTTTTTGTCTGGCTGGGCAACGGCCTGCTTGTGGCGCACCTGCGGGCCGAAGCCGTGCGCGTCGACGAGCGGCAGTTGCCGGAATTGCATGCCGCCTTCCGCGAGGTCTGCTCGCAGCTGGCGGTGACACAGCCGCCCACGCTGTATGTCGTGCAAGCCGGCGGTCTCCTCAACGCCTTCGCCACCCGCTTCGCCGGGCGCAACTTCGTGGTGGTCTACTCGGATTTCCTCGAGGCGCTCGGGCCGTCGTCCCGGGAAATGAAGTTCATCCTCGGCCACGAGCTGGGCCACATCCAGAGCCGCCACATCCTGAAGCAGATCTTCCTGGCGCCGGGTTTGTTTTTCCCCCTCGCCGGCCCCGCCTACCGCCGGGCGTGGGAATCTTCCTGTGACCGTTACGGCGCCTTCGCCGCGCAGGATGTGGAGGGCTCGGTCCGCGCCATGATGGTGCTCAGCGGGGGCCGGGAACACGGTCGCACCCTGAGCGCGACGGTCTTTGCCGGCCAGCTGGTGGAAGAACGCGGTTTCTTCGTCTCTCTCCACGAGCTGACTTCCTCCTACCCCACCTTGTCGCGCCGCGTCAGCGATCTGCTGGCGTTGAAAACCGGCGCCAGCGGGCCGCGGCCGGCCCGCAGTGCCTTGGCCTACGTGCTCGCGCTGTTCATCCCCGGAGGCAATTTCGGCGGTGGTGGCGGTCCGCTGGCCGCGATGGTCATGATTGTTGTCATCGGCCTGATGGCCGCCATGGCCATACCGGCTTTCCAGAAGGTGCGCCAGGCCTCGCAGCAAAAAATGTGTCTGAACAACGAGCGCCAGCTGTCCGCGGCGTTCGAACAGTATCAGTTGGAGAACGGCCGGCCGCCCCGCGCACTGTCCCAACTGATCGGCGCGGATAAATACATCCACAGCACGCCTGTCTGCCCGCTGGGCGGCACTTATTCGATTCCCGAGGGGAGCACGTCCAGCGAGGAAATCTCGTGCTCCGTGCACGGCACGATCCAGGATATCCAGCAGGCCGCTTCCCGACCGCCACGCACCTAGTTCAGGCCTTCACCCCACCCACGAGAGGGTTTGTATTTTTTTGGCCAGCGCGACGTCCTTCGCCGTCACCTTGCCGCCGGCGTCGTGCGTGTTGAGCCGCACGGCGACGCGGTTGTAGACGTTCGTCCAGTCGGGATGATGGTCCATGGCCTCGGCCTCGAAGCCCACGCGCACCATGAACGACAGCGCCTCTTTGAAGCTGCCGAACTTGAACTCCTTCGCCAGCGCGTCGCGGTCGAACGCCCAGCCGGGCAGCACCGGCAGCGCCGCTTTGATTTCCGCCGGGGTCAGGGGTTGGCTCGCCATGGGGGAAAGCAACTACGCGCCTTACCACTTGTCAAACCTGCCGCCGGCTACCTAAATCGCGCTTCTCCCGCATGTCGTCCCCCGGTCCCGCCAAGATTCCGCAGCACGTCGCCATCATCATGGACGGTAACGGTCGCTGGGCCAGGCAGCACGGCCTGCCCCGCCTCGAGGGCCACCGCCGGGGCGTCGAGACGGTGCGGACCGTCGTCGATGCGGCGCGGGAGATCGGCATCCGCTACATCACCCTTTACGCCTTCTCCGTCGAGAATTGGAAACGCCCGTCCGACGAGGTGTCGGGCCTCATGGGCCTGCTCGATTACTTCCTCAAGCGCGAGCTGGACAACCTCATCAAGAACCGCGTCCGGCTGCTCACCATCGGCCGCACCGCGGAACTGCCCGCCAGCGTCCAGCGCGAACTGAACCGCGTCATCGCGGCCACCAAGGATTTCACCGAGTGGACACTCGTGCTGGCCCTGAACTACGGCTCGCGCACCGAGATCGGCGACGCTGCCCGCGACTACGCCGCGGCGGTGCAGGCCGGCAAAGAGAAACTCGCCGATGCCTCCTGGGAAAGTTTCAGCCGCTACCTCTACACCGCGGCCATTCCCGAGCCCGACCTCCTCATCCGCACCTCGGGCGAGCAGCGGGTGAGCAATTTCATGCTTATGCAGTGCGCCTATGCCGAGATGGTATTCACCCCCGTGCTCTGGCCCGACTTCGGCCAGTCCGACCTGCAGTCCGCGGTGGACGAATACGGCCGGCGCGAGCGCCGTTACGGCCTGACCAGCGAGCAAATCAAGGCTGGCGCGAAATAACCCGCCCGCGCTTACTCCCCCACCGTGCTTTCCCGCATCCTCAGCACCCTTGTCCTGTGGGTCGCCCTCCTGGGCAGCCTGTACTGCTTCGGCGCGCACGCCGCCGTGGCGCTGATCACTTTGCTCTCCGCGCTGACGCTGCATGAATTCTACGGCCTGACGGAAAAGATGGGCGCCCGGCCGTTCCGCTGGATGGGGATTTTCTTCGGTGTGTTGATGACCGCGGGTCCCTACTATCTGGCGTTCTACACCGACGAGTCCGACTTGATAAGCGGCCTGGCCACCGGACTGCTGGTGCTGGCGATGCTGGTCACCTGCGGCCGCGCGCTGGCGGAACGCGACAACAGCAGCAGCATCGAAGCCATCGCCGCCACCGTGGGCGGCCTGTTCTACATCCCCTTCCTCCTGCAGTTCCTGGTCTGCATCCTGATGCGCGAGTCCGACAGCGGCGAAAATCTCGCGCTGTGCCTCTGGGTGGTGGCGGTGGCCAAGTTCTGCGATGTCGGGGCGCTGCTCACCGGCCTCGCCATCGGCCGGCACAAAATGGCCCCGCTGATCAGCCCGAAGAAAACCTGGGAAGGCGCCGTGGGCGGCGTGCTGGTCTCCGCGGGCGTCGGCGCCGGTGTGGCATTTTTTGCTTCCGCTCACCTGCCCAACAGCCTGACGCCCCTCATCGCCGCGCTCATCGCCGCGCTCCTGGCCATCATCGCCATCATTTCCGACCTGATGGAATCCGCGCTCAAACGCCGGGCGGACATCAAGGACACCGGCAAACTCATTCCCGGCATCGGCGGGGCCTTTGACCTGGCCGACAGCCTGATCCTGACCGCGCCGGTCGCGTATTTTATCTTCCTGTTCCTGGATTAAGCGCGCCGCACGCGTTCCCCACCCGCCGTGTCCAACCCGACATCCAAAAAGCGCGTCGTTCTCCTCGGCGCCACCGGCTCCATCGGGGAGAGCACGCTGCGGGTCATCGCCGCCCAGCGCGACCGGCTCGAACTCACCGGCATCGCCGCCCACGGCAAGCATCCGCGGCTGGCGGAAATCGCCCGGCAGTTCGGGGTGCGCCACGTGGGCCTCTACGACTCCGCGGCTCTGGCCGCCGCGCGCGGCAGCGCCGATTTTCCCGCCGGCACCAAGTTTTATGGCGGCCCGGAGGGGTTGAACCAGCTCGCCGCGCTCCCCGAGGCCGACACCGTGCTGATCGCCGTCGTCGGCACCGCCGGTTTGCAACCCGCGCTCGCCGCGATCGCCGCCAAGAAGACCATCGCCCTCGCCTCGAAGGAAATTCTCGTGCTCGCCGGCAAGTTCATCATGGCGGCCGCCCGCGCCAGCGGCAGCCGGCTGCTGCCGGTGGACAGCGAGCACAACGCCGTTTTCCAATGCCTCGAGGGGCATCGCGCCGCCGACGTGCGCCGCCTGGTGCTCACCGCCTCCGGCGGGGCTTTTCGCGACTGGCCGATGGAGAAGCTGGCGCAGGTCACGCCCGCCGACGCGCTCCAGCACCCCAACTGGGCCATGGGCCCAAAGATCACGGTGGACTCGGCCACTCTGGCCAACAAGGGCCTCGAGCTGATCGAGGCACAGTGGCTCTTCGGTCTGCGCGCGGAGCAATGCCAGGCCGTGCTGCACGCCCAGAGCATCGTGCACTGCCTCGTCGAGTTCACCGACGGCTCGATGCTCGCGCAGCTCTGCCCGCCCTCGATGACCTTCCCGATCCAGCACGCGCTGCTTTACCCCGGCCGTGCACCCGCCAGCACCGACCCCGCGCTGCCGCTCGACCGGATCCTCTCCCTCGATTTCCGGCCGGTGGACGAGGCACGCTACCCGTGCCTTCGGCTGGCCCGCGAGGCGATGGCGGCCGGCGGCGGGGCCCCGGCGATATTTAATGCCGCTAACGAGGTGGCAGTCGCGGCTTTCCTGCAAAACCGGGTGCCGTTCCTTGCCATTCCGCGGATAATCGACAAAACTCTGGCCGCCGTGAAAAACTTTGAACCCGCCACGCTGGAGCAAGTCCTAGCCACGGATGCTGCCGCCCGGCAAACCGCCGCGCAGCACCTCTCCAACTGATGACATTTGAACTTCTCCGCTCCTTGGCCGGCAATATCGGGTCGATCTTTGTGATTGTCCTGTTCTTTGGCGGGTCAATTTTCGTGCACGAGCTCGGCCACTTCCTCGCCGCCCGCCGGCGGGGCCTGAAGATCTCCCGTTTCTCCATCGGGTTCGGCCCGGCTATCTGGAAATGGCAGGGCAAGGACGGTGTGGATTATCGCCTTTCGTGGCTACCGTTCGGCGGCTATGTGGCGTTGCCCCAGCTTGCCGACCTCAGCGTTCTTGAGGGCGAGTCCGAGGACGCGGCGCAGCTTCCCCCGATCAGTTACGGCACCAAGATGATCGTTTTCGCGGCGGGCGCATTCTTCAACGTGCTCTTCGCCTTTGCGCTGGCCTGTGTCCTGTGGCAGATCGGGAGCCCGGCACCAGAGAATATCACGACCACCCGGATCGGTTATGTTATCCCCACCCTCAAGCTTGCGGACGGCCGGGAAGTGGAAAGCCCGGCGGTCAAGGCCCGGTTGCAGGTGGGTGACGTCATTCGGCGCGTGGATGGCCGTGACGTGAACGACTGGTTGCAGTTCAAGACCGCCATGGTCCTCGGCACCCAAGTCTCGACCGGTGGTGAACGCTCCGCCGTGCTCACCATCGAGCGGAACGGGCAGTTGCAGGACATCAGTGTGCTGCCGGTGAAAACGGGCGAGGAGGGCTTCCGCGCCATCGGCGTGAGCCCGGCCTACACTGTGGTGATCGATAGTGTGCAGCCCAACTCGCCGGGTGAGAAGCTGGGATTCAAAGCCGGTGATCGGGTCGCC
>WNFI01089097.1_pt1 | contig 25667 bp, 19 predicted proteins | sample 5400471 | NCBI WGS metagenome assembly WNFI01 (sample SAMN13153348, study PRJNA577476) | soil metagenome | isolation source: 100 cm saprolite on Douglas fir-dominated hillslope | place: USA:California | collected 2013-09-17 | reverse complement strand
AATGGAAGGCGTGTTAATACTATGCCAATTGTAAAAGTATTGCTAGTTGACGATCATGGGCCATTGCGAAAAGCTTTGCGTGAAGGACTGCAGGCGACTGGTGCCGTACAGGTACTGGGTGAAGCAGCAACCGGGCAGGAGGCCCTCGCACGAGCGCTGGAACTGGATATAGATGTTATCTTAATGGATGTACAGCTACAGGATGCGCAGGCTGGACGAAAAGCTCTCAGCGGTGTAGGGGCCGCCGTTGCCATTCGACGCGAGCGTCCGCGCATGCCCGTCGTCTTTTACTCCATTCAGGATGATGACGAATATTACCGTGAGTTTCGCGCCTCTGGCATCCTCACTCACTATGCCTATGTCCGCAAAAGTAACTACCTGCTGCCTGGTATGCTCGTACCTCTCTTGCGTGATGCCGTCAATGGACGAAGCCTGGTTGATCCCGAAATTGAAGACCGTGTTCAGGAAGTGCGCGACCTTGATGAACAATCCCCTCGTGCCCTATTGGAGCCGAACGAACTTCGTGTAGTTGAACTTTTGGCGCAGGGTATGACCAATGAACAGATAGCCGCTCGTCTCAATCTTCACGATAAGCGCGCTGTGAGCCGCACGAATGGACGAATCTATGCCGCATGGGGCCTGAGTGAAACAGCAGTCGATGATAAAGTTGCACGAGCCAGGGCAACGCTGATCTACACACTCAATCGCATGATCATCTGGGATGAGGATGGCGTCGCCCTTATACAGGACCGCCGGGGCGAATGGGTGCCACTATATCTTGAAGCACAAACGGACGATGAGGACACCTCCACGCTTGCATCAGAGGTAGGGCCGGTACCGGGATCCTCTACAAGAGAGAATGGATTGCGCAAACGCTTCATACGCCGTAACAAGTCCAAAGAGGATTAAAATGTCGCTTCACCACTTTCTCGAACCTGCGTATCTTCTCCAAACCGTTGCACTGGCCCTCTCTATCTTTAACCTTGTCACCTTTCTCTGGCTTGCGATGACGGTATGGCTTAACGGAGATCGCAGAAGCGGCATAGCTCGTCTCGGCATTGTAGGCCTTGGGCTTTCTGCTCTGTTCTTCTTCATCCATGCGCTGCTAATCGGCAGCCCCCTCGCACAAGCATCGGGCTTACTTCCACAGGAATTCTTATGGCATCTGATCTGGATTCCTGCACTGGGAGTACCATACATCTGGTTTGCCATCGGCTTATATTACGCTGCCCTGATCAATACCGGGTGGCGCAAACGTCGTCCCATGCTGTTGATTATTAGTGGCGTACTCGGCTGTATCGTCCTGTTGCTGCTGGTTCTCAACCAGTCAAAGTTCTCCTTTGTTGGAACATTAAGGCTGATCGCTTATAGTGATGGCTTGAATGATTTAGCCACCGGAGAGTTTTCACCCGTTGTCCTCGTACCAGTGTTGTTCCTGTGTTATGTTACTTTTTGTGCTATAGGTCCGTGGTTTACGTTTGGTCGCATAAGTCGATTGCTTCGTGTACTCTGGGGTTATGTTCTCGGTCTGCCTTCAGGCTTTGGAGATGGCAACACGCTCGCGGGTATTCGACAAACAACTCCCTCACTGCGTCAGGCACTGGTCGATGCATTTTGGGATGATCCTACCGATGTTGAACTACTGGAAGAACCCTACCTGTCCTGGCACCTGGCACGGCCCGGTTTATTATTAGCAGCTCTCCTGATGGCTGCGCTCACAACGACATTTGCTATTTTGGTGATTCAGTCGATAGTAAACTGGGTACAATTGGGGCATTCCACCGTACCCATCCCTTCCGATACCTCTGTTCCTCGAGGTATCTCTCTTGTGGATTTATTTCCACTTAATTTGATGATCCTGGACCTGAGCGCCACCCTGGCAGTAGCGCTCGTTATACTGCTCATTGGCTATTCTATTGTTCGTCATGGCATTCTGATCGAACGCTCTTTAGCGCGGCGAGGCTTCTTTGAGCAGTGGCGAGGTATTGTTATCGTTGCCACAGCCGTTGCTCTCTTTATCGCTCTTCTGGTTACCTTCACACGTAGTAATCTCGGAGGATTGCTACTGATCACATCTCTTGCCTCCATTGCATATGCCCTCTTTACCTGGAGCAGTTACGCCGCCCATGATCGCTATATTGCTCTGCTGGGACCATTTGTGCGCAGTACCAGCCTCCGTCATTGGTTGAATATTGACCTGCGGAAGACAGAGCAAGACCTGGAAAATCTCTTTTTTCATCTGTGCCACGATGTTTTAGCTGTACAGTTTGCGTACCTGACTGTTACAGCTGGAACAATCAGGCGCAATTTCAGCTATCGTTGGCCTGTAGAGGCTGTGCTTGGAACCAAGCTCATTGCTCCAAAAAACAGGGGTAACATTGAAGCTGAGGCTCCAAAACGTGTCCAGATTACTTTGCATGGGGAGCGTATGATTTGCTGGGTATTACCCATTTACGATGAGCGCGGCCTCGTTGCCGCCCTCTATCTGGGTCCGCGCGAGGACGGTGGAGCATTCACAGATGAGGATATGAACCTGGCGCATGCATGTGGCCAGCGCATACTCGATACTCTTGGTGATCATGAAGCGATGCAGGCTGTGACTGGGCTACTGCGCCGTCGCGTTGTAGATGTGAAGTTACTTGGCGCTCAACAACGCCGCGTACTGCACGACGAAATCCTCCCACAGATGCACCTTGCCCTCTTGCGATTGGAAACATTGCGTTCATTCCCTGACTCGAAGCCGCATCCACCTCTGAATCTTGAAACTTCCGAGATTTGCCATGAACAGGCATTGAATGAAGCTATAGACATGATCAGTGATGCACATCGCCGTCTCGCGACGATGATGCGCACCACCGCGCCGGGTGCCCCCCATCGCTTAGAGCGTGATGGCATGATGCATGCTATTCGTACCATGTTAGAGCAAGATTTTCAAAACGCATTTGATGAGGTTGAGTGGAGTGTGTCTGACGAGACAGCAGCCTCAATAGACGAGGTCACGCCGCCCGCAATTGCCGAATTGATCTTTGCTGCTGTGCAGGAAGCCCTACGTAATGCCGCGCGCCATGCTCGTGGAACTGATGTCCATCGCCGTCTCCGTCTGGTCCTCAAGGCTTCATACAGCCGTGAGCACCCATACCTGGAAGTCATTGTGGCCGATGATGGCGTTGGCATTGCTTCCGCGAGCAGTTCCACAACAGGTACAGGCGGTGGTTTGCTCACACACAGCGCACTTCTCGCCATAGCAGGAGGCAGCCTGACCATCAAAAGCACCCCTGGCGAGGGTGTTACTATAAGAATTCTGCTCCCGGCCGAATCACTACGCTGAATGTTCCGTAAGCCCGAACCTGTTATATTGATCTGTGTACTATACTTAAGAGAGACAGGAGAGGAATTAACAAGGGTGGTCTATCGTGAGAAATCACTTCTAGTCTTGTTCATATTTGTTAGATACAAGTGCTACAAGCGCTACAACTGATACAAGTGCAACAAATGATACAAAGATCGGGGACCAATTGTTCCCTGAAAACATTTCTCACAGCGTCTTATAGATAGTAGTTACCTTCAACGGGAGGTCATGATGATACTTATTACAGGCGCAACAGGCTATATTGGACGCCATCTTGTATCTCGCCTGGTTGCTCAGGGCGAAAGACCACGCTGCCTGGTCCGTAATATAAAACGTGCAGCGAGCATATTGCCTGCTGGAACGTTAGAATTTGTCCAGGGTGATACCACGTCCCCGGCTTCTCTAGAAACCGCTGTTCAGGGTGTTGATACCATCGTGCATGCAGCTTTCATCACCGCTGATCTCAAGCAATCAGCGGGTAATCACTATCAAGAAACCAATGTCCAGGGCACTGCAAACCTGGTCGAGGCGGCAAAAAAAGCTGGCGTCAAACGTATCATCGTAATTAGTGGCCTGGGCACCAAGCCCGATAAACCTGGAAGCTACATGCAAGGACGCTACCTGGCCGAAAAAATGGTCAAGGAAAGCGGCCTTGATTGGACGATCATCCAGCCATCTGTTTTATTTGGTAAGGATGCCCCTTTCATCAAAGGGTTGACTGACCTCATCCGCACAGCCCCTGTGGTGCCGCTGATTGGCGGTGGAAAGGTCATGTTTCAGCCGATTTACGTAGAAGATGTCGTCACCGTAATCATCAAAGTATTGCAAGAGCCAGAACGTACAAAAAACAAAACCTACACAATCGGCGGTCCTGCGTACTACTCCTTCACGCAGGTAATTGATGCATTATTACAAGCTATGCACAAGAAACGTATCAAAGTACCCACTCCCACGCCACTTGTAGGTATAGGTGCGGCAGTCATGGAAGCTGTCTTACCCAAACCCCCGTTGACGAAGGCCGCAATGACCCTCTTCACGTTTGACAATACCACCGACCTGCATAGTGTCGAACGCGATTTCGGCTTTACTCCAATGTCCTTCACAACCTACCTGAAAGAACATGGCGTATAAATGCTTTAGCTGGTCTCTAAGACATTTCTATATGCTATAATTGATGGGCATTAGCGTCTATGTCAATGGGGTATATGCCCATCCATCTTTTCATTCATTCATAATACCTGTTTCCGGATAGTACCATTACATTAACAACGTGGCAGCAGGTAGAAGCAGCCAAACTTTCTAGCATGGAGGACATCGTGACAGTAACGCCTGATCCAACATCAAAAGCAAATAATGACTTACGGTCACTTGGTGAAGGCCTTATGCGAATCTCGCGTATGCTTCACGAACATACACGCAAGTTGGAAATAGCCGTCGAGGGTACTTATGCTGGCCAGGCTAGTGATCACCGTGTCCAACTGCTCAGTGATTCACTTAGCGTATGTCGCACTGCTGACCTTCAATTAGGCCGGCTTAACCAGGTCGGGCAGCGTGTATTGTTCTCATTGCAAGAACAATTAGTACAGGCGCAAGCTTCTCAGGCTCTCCCTGACTCTCCCTCTCGCCAGCTCTCGTCTCCAACCCGCACTTTCGAACGTGAGCGTGAGGTCCTCAATATCAGTATCAACAACCTCCAGCGCCAGCGCAACGAACTGGAAACCCTCTACGAAATAGCACGTGTCCTCAACTCGACACTTGAATTCGATCAAGTGCTGCGCTTGGTCATGGATGAAGTGATCGATGTAGTGAAAGCAGAACGTGGCTTTCTCGTCCTGGTAAATCCAGATACCCATAAACTTGAGTTCACGATCGCCCGGGACAAAGAAAAGAGAACTATCGATCAGAACGCTTTTCAGTATCAAATCAGTCGTAGCACGGTTGAGCGTGTGGTAGATACGCAAGAGCCGGTACTCAATGATGACGCCCAGATTGAATCAAAGGGGCAGGAGAGCATCATAGCCTTTGGCATCCGCTCAATCATGTGCGTCCCGCTCGTAGTACGGAAAACCTGCATTGGCGCGGTATATGTCGATAGTCGAATAGACGCAAACCTGTTCAGCGATAAGCACCGCGATCTAATGGTCGCCTTTTGCCATCAGGCGGCTATTGCCATTGATAATGCCCGCCTTTTCGCCGATCTCAAGAAGGTACTGCAAAAGGTCGAAGAAGACAAACAATATATGGATAACATCTTCGCGTCCATAGCAAACGGCGTCATTACCACCAACTCCTCCGATATCATCACAAAGTTTAATGACGCGGCTGGTTTCATCCTGCAAATCAACCCGCTTTCGGCAGTAGGCAAGGACTACCGCGAGGTATTTAGTGTATTGCCCCAGGTCCGTCTAATCGAACTTCTGCAAAACGCGCATGTGCAGCATTATCATGGCACGATTGTGCCTAATGCCATCGATTGCGAGATTCCGGGAAGAGGCATGGTCAACTTGAACTTCTATGTCTCTGCATTGCGCGACACACAGGATGCACCCATAGGTATGGCGCTTGTTATAGATGATCGTACCGAACTCAAACGTGCCGAGGCCAAAGCCAAAGATATTCGCCGCATTTTTGGTCGCTATGTCCATCCCAATGTTGTGCAACAGCTCATCGAGAATCCGAATGCATTGAACCTGGGTGGGGAAACAAAAGAAATTTCGATTATCTCCGCCGATGTTCGTGGATTTACGCGCCTGAACGAACGTATGGCTTCAAGAGATGTTGTGAACTTGCTCAATACCTACCTGGAAATAATGGTCAAAGAGATCTGGGATGAAGAAGGCACCGTGACCGGGTTCTGGGGTGATGCGCTCATGGCAATCTTCAATGCACCCCTGGCCCAGGAAGACCACACATTGCGCGCGGTGCGCGCTGCCTGGAAGATGCGCATGGCGGTTTTGGAGTATCAACGTTCTCAACCACAGGACTCGCTTATCTCGTTTGGTTTCGGCGTCAATACCGGTGAGGCAATGGTGGGTAATATCGGCTCAAGAGATCGCATTCAAAACTATACTGCTATTGGAGATGCCGTCAATGTGGCATCTCGCCTTCAGCAGGAAGCAAAGGAAAATAATATCCTTCTCAATCATGCGACCTTCACACGCGTGCGCCAGCACGTACGCGTCACAAAACTTCCGCCGCTACAAGTGAAGAATAAAACCGAACTGCTTGACGTCTGGTGCCTGGTCGGGTGGATCTGATAGAAGATGCTGTTGCACATCGCTCCCTACAAAAGTTTGCGCAGTACAAATCCTACCTGCTCTATGCGCTCAAACCCAAACCATTCGTAAAGGCGATGTGCTCGTATGTTATCGTCCTGCGTATTGAGCATAATACGCAGGACATGCGCTTTTTTGAAGAAATCTATCGCTTCGCTCATTAAACGCACACCAATACCCTTGCCGTTCACTGAAGGATGGACTGCAATCCGTACAAGATAGCCAAACTCGCCATCCAGCGCGTTAAATTGATAGCCCACTACTTTGCCGTCCAGTTCGGCTACGACAAAATAAGGATGGGTTTCGGCAATATCTGCAAAAGAGAGCGCATCATAGCGCCAGAAGTCCTCAAAACATGCTTCCTCGATAGAAAGCAGCGCTGGTATATCACGTGTCTCGACAGGTCGCAACTTGACATCCGCATTTCCTGGCGCGGGGACACTATAGTCGTACTTATCATAGGAGTAGAGCAGGCGATGTAGGGCAAATCCGCGCACTAAAAGCACGTCGCGTAGCCAATCATTCTGCATGTCGTTACCCGAATAATAGAGATAGCGCACACCTCTTGTAATTAAATACTTCGCCAGGTGCTCCAAAAGCATGTCCAGCAATTTGTCATACGATAGGCTCTCTGTCCAACTCACCCCAAATCCACCTATCCATGCCGAGGGAGGATTCACAGTTTGCGAGAGCAAAAAGCCATGCAGCGAATCACCACTGAACATACCCATCGTCGGATAATGCTTGAGCAGTGCAGGTAACTCTTCATGGGTGAATCGCTGGTAAATGTATTCAGAAGTATTGATCAGGCGCAGGAGCAACGGCAGGTCATTGCTTGTAAGTAGTCGTATTTGTGCAGACTTGAGCATGCTTTCTCCAGGGAGGGATCAGGCATCCGGTCCTTTGATTTCGCGTCGTAGCTGTTCGATATCGGGCTTGGGCGCGTTCCGCATACGGTAGCCAGTCAACTTGTGGATGCGACGTAATTCAGCAATAAGCACGTCAGTATTGATGCGAAATTTGGTAGTTGGGGCCGGACCCAGGCTATCGACAGCAGCATCGTCACCTAGCAGCAGATTTATGCAAGTTGCTACACAGCTAGCCATCGCATCCAAATCGTAACCGCCTTCCTGAACCATGACCAGTCGACCATTACACAGGTATTGAGCCAGTTCTATGATGATCCCTGTTAGCTTTGCAAAAGCTGCCGTAGAAAGATTCATACTTCCCAGCGGGTCTTTCCAATGAGCATCGAAGCCGGCGGACACAAGAATCAACTGTGGGTCATACCGCTCAGCAGCAGGGGCCATCACCTGTCGAAATACCGGTTCATAGGTCTCATAGCCAGTGGTGGCCGGCAATGGTACATTTATGGTCGTGCCAAGGCCCGCTCCTTCGCCACGTTCATCTGAAAGTCCAGTACCAGGATAGAATGGCGCTTGATGTATCGAAAAGTAGAGTACACGCGGGTCGTTATAAAACATCTCCTGAGTACCGTTTCCATGATGCACGTCATAATCGATGATCATCACACGCTCAAGCCCGTATCGATCGATAGCATAGCGTGCCGCGACCGCAGCGTTATTGAACAGGCAAAAGCCCATTGCGGATTCTGCTACCGCGTGATGACCAGGGGGACGTACCAGGCAGTAGGCGTTGTCGACCTCTCCCTTCATAATGGCATCGATGGCCGTAAGAGAAGCGCCAGCCGCCTTGATGGCCGCTTCATATGAGTGTGCTGAGACATAAGTATCGGTGGCAAAGAAGCGTGTCTTGCGTCCGCCTGAGCTTTGTTCCTCGGCAACTTTGCGTGAGGCTTCCTCCACGCTCTGGATATAGTCGCGTTCATGCACTGTAGCTAACTCATCTACCGTTGCAGCACGTGGCACAAGCTGTACCAGGCCCTCGCGCTCCAGCCAGTTTAATGAACGCAGGACATCCATCACCACTTTCAAACGCTCTGGCCTTTCAGGATGGTGCTGGGGTGTAATATGCTCTAAAAAGATTGGATCAAAGATCAGAGCCGTTGTCATTTATTTCCTCTAGGTAGTTAGGGGCGCGTGCATTTCGCCCCCCAACGTCATGCCTGCGCTAATGCCTCTTCCACCAAACCAGGAATGTCGAATATAGTATCAGCAACCGGAACCTTCGCGGCCTGCAATGCCGCAACTTTTCCCTGTGCCGTGCCGGTATTGCCGGAGATAATTGCGCCAGCATGCCCCATGCGCTTTCCAGGAGGTGCTGTGCGTCCCGAAATAAAAGCAACGACGGGTTTGCTCATCGTCTTGATGTACTCGGCTGCATCTTCCTCGTCGCTTCCGCCAATCTCACCGCACATCACTACTGCCTTCGTCTCTGGATCAGCTTCAAACAGCTTCAGGTGATCAGTAAATGTGGAGCCTATGATGGGGTCACCACCAATGCCTATGCAGGTGGACTGGCCAATACCTGCCTCGGTTAGTAAGGCGACAACTTCATAGGTAAGTGTCCCGGAGCGAGAGATGAAACCCACCGGTCCCGGCATAAATATCTGGTAAGGAATGATTCCAATCTTACCTTGACCCGGTGTGCACATGCCCGGGCAGTTTGGACCAATCAGACGGGCCCCATGTTCATGCACCACGAGGATAGCGCGTGTCATATCGATAACAGGAATGCCCTCAGTGATGCAGACAATGAGTTCGATACCGGCGCTCGCAGCTTCCATAATGGCGTCGGCAGCACCAGGAGGTGGAACGATGATACAGGATGCGCTGGCTCCTGTAGCCTTTTTAGCCTCTTCAACAGTATCGAAAACCGGCAAATCCTCGACCAACGTGCCGCCTTTCCCAGGAGTCACTCCGCCGACGATGTTTGTGCCCGCCGCTATCATATTGCGGGTATGGAAATGTCCCTCGCGCCCGGTTATGCCCTGCACGATAACCCGCGTTGTATTGTCAAGTAAAATACTCATGCTAGTGCCCTCTATTCCATCGATTCTACAGCTTCAACGATCTTTTGAGCCGCCTCGCGCATATCTTTCCCCCAATCAAGTCCGGCATCCTTTAGCATCGCCTTCCCCTCTTCCGCGCCAGTACCAGAGAGGCGAACAACAATAGGCATGCCTTGGGGGAGTTCGGTCTGGGCCATAATCACACCTTTTGCTACTTCTTCACCGCGGGTGATGCCACCAAAAATATTAACCAGGATACCCTTAACTTGCGGGTCACGTGCTACAAATGTTAATGCCTTGCGCATAACCTCGGCCTTAGCCCCGCCGCCAATATCAAGGAAGTTAGCAGGCTTGCCCCCGACGCGTGCAACCATATCGAGCGTCGTCATCACCAGTCCCGCGCCATTGCCAATAATACCCACATCGCCGTCTAACTTAACATAAGTCAAGCCTTCCTGCTTGGCCTCAAATTCCAGTGGATTGGATTCTTCTGACTCAGCCCAGGCAGCATATTCCTTCTGACGGAACAGCCCATTGTCATCGATCAGAATTTTAGCATCTGCTGCCTGTACCTGCCCATCGGCTGTGAGTGCAAGTGGATTGATTTCGGCCAGGCTCGCGTCGCTCTCAATAAAAGCTCTGGCAAGCGCTGTGAGGATTGCTCCCCCTTTTGCAATCACTTGGTGAGGTAAGCCAGCGCGGTGCAGGATGTTGCGGGCCTCAAATGGACGCAGACCCCAGCGCATATCGATTGTGTACTGAATGATCTTTTCAGGTGTTGTAGCCGCCACTTCTTCGATATCGATGCCGCCCGCTTTGGAAATCATCACAACGGGAGCCTGTGATTTACGGTCGAGGATAATACCCAGGTAGTATTCCTCTTTAATGTCCAATTTCGAAACCACCAGCACCTTTTCAACCGTCAGCCCTTTGATATCCATACCCAATACTTTTGCCGCGGCAGCGCGTGCCTGTCCAGGAGTATCGCCAAATTGGATGCCACCGGCCTTGCCACGTCCACCTACGTAGACCTGGGCTTTGATCACTACTGGTCCATCTAATTCGCGGGCAATTTCTTCGGCCTCCTCTGGTGTATACGCTATTCGCCCTGGCTGAATCGGGATTCCGTAGCGTGCCAGGATGTCCTTGGCCTGGTATTCGTGAATTTTCACGTGACTTTCGCTCCTTAAAATGTTAGTTTTATAAGGTAGGAGTAAGGCTTTGCCTTGCCCTCTACTGAAATAGTAGGCACCCCACAGGTGGGTAGTAAAGTATGCTAGCCTATAGTATTGGTATGCTAACACGCGTGCAAAGAGGGTGTCAAGAATTGCTGACTGACTGAACTTGCTTGAATGAATAGTAACCATGAATATCAGTTGCTCAAATTTGCTAGAATAAAGTATGGAATACAATCTGTCTCTATATAATAACCATCACGGGGGATAGGCTTATGGTAAAAAAAACATCAATAACGGATGGAGTTATTGATTCTAGCTATCAAACTACTGACCAGTGGTTTGTAGCGCCGCTGAAGAACTTGATGCCATCTAAACTCTGGATATCGGTCGTTGGCCTACTCATCATAGGATTGATAATTCTGAGTGGTGTCAGCTATTTCACCTGGAACTGGCTGAGGAATGTGCAAGTTGTTCTGGGATCTGCAACGAATACCCAACCCACCATTACCACATTAAATGTGCAGCGAACCGTAACCTATGCAGATTTAAACTTTACTGTCTTGACCGCAAAATATGCTATTTCTTTTCCTGATGATACTATTCAGATGGGGCCAGCAGTAGTGCGTTTAAATATGCGTGTCACGAATAAAATGACCGCGCAGATAGACGTGATTTATTATGATATTGCCCGGTTGATTGCACCTGAACTCAATCCTATAGAACCGACCAATGTACATCTCTCTGCAGGTCCAAAACCCGGCTCTAGCGAAATCGGTTGGATAGATTTCCCTGTCAATAAAGGAATACAGCTCGCCACCTTGAAGCTACAACTGGGTTCCGTACCGCTAGGTGAAACCCTTGTAACCGTACCTTTCAGCGGACCTTTTGATCCTCATCACTTTGACAGGAGAATATCTCCCCAATCATTGGACATTTATTATGACTTCAAGGGAAATACACTTGTCTACCACCTGACAAGTGTAGACATTCGTTATTCCTATACAGGGACTGAATGTAAAGCAGGAAACCAGTTCTACATACTCAACTTCACTGTCGATAACGACAACGGAGTAACGGTCAATCCCGGCTTTGGTTTTGATTATATTCGCCTCGTTATTGATGGCTATAATCGCCCACCGATTGATAATACTCTGCCCTATGGCTTTGATGCCGGTGCACATGGGGTCGCAGGTCGCGTTGCGTTTGTAGCGCCGGCAGGCCTGCAGACCCTTACGATCGCGTTCCTGTTGCAAGTAGTGCAGGGACAGGGTACCTATAGCACAAATCTTTGACAGGTTATTACCTGGACCTCCGTGCACAACACAACTCTTGACGTTCTGCCTTCTTTGTGGGTACACCTTCATCGTAAGTGCCTGGTGCATCGTCCCGGTAGATCGTTGAGGTGGGCTCCGTGCGCAGCGGGCTTCTTATAGTACTCTATCGAAGCATCGAACTATGTAACGTGGTGGAAGTAGGAAGAACATGGATGACGAAAAGAAGAGGTTTGGCGGCAGAGAAAGAATGGGTTATCTACGCCCAGGGCCTTTCTTGCGGCGCTATCTCTGGCAAATTATCACTGCTGTGCTCGCCGTGCTCCTGCTGGTTTTTGCTTACCACACCTACTCTCTTCCGCTCCCCAAACCAGCGAACGTGTTGTGTCAATCAGGCGGTACGGATAACTGGAGTGGTTGGCATCTTACAAGTGGCTGGAAACGGCTCAACGGCATGCTGCTGAATGACGGCTCAAATGGCGGCTATAATGGAAAGTCGACACTCGTCGCTCCAGCCTCTTGTCAGCCAAAAACAATGGACTACGCTGTGGAAGCAAATATTCAGGTAGTACAATTCACTGGCAATTACTCGGGTTTCGGTATAAATATGCGAGAGATTCAATCTTCATCTAATGAACAAGCATACTCGGCCTATATAGATCCTACTAGCGCTGGCGGGGCTGGGATTTCTGTTGTAGGAGGAGATGTACTTAAAAATGCTTCTTTTAACCCCGGCACGAATTTTCACGTCTATCGTGCTGAAGTCAGGGGTAATACTATTACCTTCTTGATAGATGGTGCAGCTGTCCTCAGCGTAGTTGATAATAGATACATCTCTACTGGAGAAGTGGGATTGTGGTGTTCTAACACTCAAATTGAACTGAGCAGTTTCAAGGTTCTCAAGCTATAGATCTGTCAACACCCACTCTTTACATCCTCTTCTTCCAAATTTCTAACAGTATCCAGGGTTCACCTGCGCTGCGGGGATCGTAGATTTGTCCAACTTCGGCAAAACCTGCTTTGATGAATGCTCGCCGCGCGGGTTGATTGGCCTTTGCTGTTTCCGCATAAATACGCACAAAGCCTGGTAAGGAAAAAAGATAACTTACAAGTGTGCGAATGGCCTCTGGCCCATAGCCTTTGCCCCAACGGGTTTTATCGCCCAACCCTAAGCCTATCTCAGCCTGGCCTGCACGATAATCAACATTAAAATAGGTGATAGTGCCAATAGGGATATGCTGTTCATTCTCAATGATAAACCAGAATTGCCTGCCATTCCCTTGCACGTAATTCCGTTTAAAAATGGGTAGGAATTCGGGCATAGTCTGCGAGTACGGGCGATGGGGGTCATAGCGCCATACTTCATTGTCGCGTTCCCAGTTGAAGACGTTATTTGCGTCTTGCATTATGGGCTGGCGTAAATAGATGCGCTCTCCATGTAATATTGGATAGGTATCGTTGTGTTGTGTCTCGGTCATGCTAGACCTATCTCATGCGCAAAGCTGGTTCCAGCAACCAGCGGTGAGACCTCAAACGCCTGCGCCAGCGTTTGTCCCAGGTCAGCAAAAGTAGAGCGTGCGCCGAGATCCACACCTGCGCGTACTGGCTGACCATAAGCAAGCAGTGGCACTTGTTCACGTGTATGATCGCTGCCTCGATAGGTAGGATCATTACCGTGATCGGCGGTGAAAAAGATTGCATCCCCTGGCTGCATTACCTTTTGCACTTGTGCAAACCAATCGTCTACATCTCGTAATGCTTGGGCATAGCCCTGGCTATCTCGACGATGACCCCATAGCATGTCAAATTCTACCAGGTTGACGAAGAGCAGTCCCGTAAAATCGCGCTCAAGCAAGCGCAAAGTTGCTGCCATCCCGTCTTTATTCGTTTCGGTATGATCCCGCCGGGTCAGGCCGCGTCCAGCAAAGAGGTCTTCGATCTTCCCAATACCGATCACTTCTCTACCGCTTTCTTTTATCACGTCGAGCAGCGTTGTGCCTAATGGTGCCAGGGAGAAGTCGCGTCGGTGTTCAGTGCGCCTGAAGTTCCCCGGCGTGCCGATAAACGGACGGGCGATCACCCGGCCCACCGCGTTATCCCCGCTAAGCATATCACGGGCAATACGACACATATGATACAGCTCCTCGAGCGGAATAACATCCTGGTGCGCAGCGAGCTGGAAGACACTATCGGCCGACGTATAGAGGATTGGGCGGCCGATTCGCAGGTGTTCTTCGCCCAGTTCCTTGATGATTTCAGTACCTGAAGCCGCCTTGTTGCCAAGTACCTCGCGCCCGATTGCCTTCTCAAACTGGTCCACAAGATGAGCGGGAAAACCATGTGGATAGGTAGGCAAAGGCTTATGTAAAACGACCCCGGTCATCTCCCAGTGGCCAGTCGTGCTATCTTTGCCTGTTGCAGCCTCTGCCATGCGGCCATAGGAACCCAGGGCTTTATCAGTCGGCGGTGTACCCAATATAGGAGTAATGTTCCCCAGGCCAATGCGTCCCAGATTAGGAAGTTCCAGACCGCCAACAGCCTGTGCACAATGCTCGAGTGAGCTGGCTCCATCATCTCCGTATGCATGCGCATCTGGATTGGCACCTACACCCACCCCGTCCAATACGACAAGAATAGCTCGTTTCAGTTTATTCATCGCGTTTAATCCTTATCTCTTCTAATTGTGGATATTTCGGCAATGGATCACCAATCAATGGCAACGCATAATCGTAAAACGCCTCTGAAACCATAATTTTGCTTTCATCAAGGTAATCTTCGGGCATTAAGCGCTGTTCATTCGCTACTTTCGCAAGCTCCACCAATCCTGTTGTGCAGTGATAAGCTGGCTCTGGATGGCGAACTAATGTGATCATTTTATCACTCTCGCCATCCATCAGAGCATTTGTACCCATTTTCCCTACCAGGTAGGCCTCTTCGTGGTCCGTGCGTGAAATACTATTTGATGCCATGCGCTGTAGATCTCCTGGTTTATCGAAACGCGCGCGTAGCTTCAAATGTTGTATTACCAATTCTACCAGATATTGGCCTGCTCCGCTTAGAAATGGATGGTGAAATGCATCCGTTCCAGCCTGTCCGATTGCGCCAATTGGCTGCCCTTGCTCATCGCGAATTGTTTCCGCTGCGACAATGACCACGTACCCTAATTGACGATAAACGTCTTGAACCTGCCCCAGAAAACGTTCGGCGTTAAATCTCTGTTCTGGCATAAGAATAATATGCGGTGGATCGACATAACTACGTTTGCCGAGTGCGGAGGAGGCTGCTAACCAACCTGCATCACGGCCCATAGTTTCAATCACTTTAACGGGATAGTGCGATGGTATGGAAATGGTGTTCATCGTCGAGTCCATCGTTGCTAAGGCGAGAAAGCGGGCCGCGCTGCCATAGCCTGGACAGTGATCGGTAAACGGCAGGTCATTATCAATCGTTTTAGGGATGCTAATGGTATGTAAATCGTAACCAACACGCTCGGCCCACTTTGAAAGGCGATGTGCGGTATCAGCAGAGTCATTACCACCTATGTAAAGCAAATAGTGAATAGTATATCGGCGCAGAATAGCGATAGCCCGCTCAAGGTCCTCATCTTTCAGTCGATAGCGGCAGGAGCCGAGAGCTGCTGAGGGTGTGTGAAGCAATCTGGGCCAGATATAGGAGGGTTGTTGCCTTAGATCGATCAAATCTTCCCTTAGAAAACCCTCCATGCCATAACGCATCCCATAGATGCCGTTAATACGCTCATCTGCCAGTGCCGCCTCGACAGCTCCAACCAGGCTGGCATTTATTACCGCAGTTGCTCCGCCCGATTGCCCAATAATCAGATTGTTGTGTCTTGTCATTACTTCTTCCTCAAATAATTCGTATTTCTTCATGTCATTATATCAAGAGCGGGCAGAGGCGTCGAGACAAAATTCCTTGAAACATAGCTCTGCAAATGCTACTATGGAACAGGCTAATCAGTTGTCCCCGACATTTGTCCCTGTGTTGGTTGTAAGAAGGCACAGTGCATGAAACACAAAATGATCCTTGATTGCGATCCTGGCCATGACGACGCCATTGCCATACTATTAGCTGCCCATCATCCTGAGATTGAATTACTCGCTATTACCACTGTTGCCGGCAATCAATCGGTTGAGAAGACCACACGCAATGCCCTAAAAGTCTGCTCGCTTGCTAATATTCGTGATATTCCTATAGCCATGGGCATGGATCGACCACTGGTACGTCCGGCAAAGCACGCGCCTGACATTCATGGTGAATCGGGTATGGATGGCCCACACATCCCAGAGCCAACCATAGAACTCACCCGCCGGCATGCCGTCGATTTGCTCATCGACCTCCTTATGAACTCGGATGGAGATATTACGCTTGTCCCTACAGGCCCACTCACAAATATCGCCGCCGCGATACGCCAGCAGCCGGCTATAGTCCCGAAAATAAAGGCTATTTCCCTTATGGGGGGAGCAATTGGCCTTGGCAATGTGACACCAGCCGCTGAATTTAACATCCATTCCGACCCGGAGGCCGCTGCTATCGTCTTTGGCTGTGGCCGACCAATCACTATGGTCCCATTAGAGGTAACACACCAGGCCTTGGCGACTGAAGATGTCACCACTCGTTTGCGTGCTGTGCAGCGTCCTGTGGCAACCTTCACCGCCGATCTACTTGTCTTCTTTGCTGACACCTATCGCACAGTTTTTGGCTTCCCCGCCGCCCCGGTGCATGATCCCTGTGCCGTTGCTGCCGTTGTTGATCCAACCATTTTACGAGCGCACATTCGCTCTCTAAAACTTCACCCGAAACGATATGCCAGTCTGTTGCAAGTCTCGCGCCAACTTTATCAAGCGTAAACGGGTCAATCCCGCACTCCTCCATAATTTCAATATCTCTGAGGCAGAATATTCTGACATTCCCCTCTTTTATCCGGCTTGGTCTTCTCAGCCCTAGGAAAAAGGCGTGTAACTTCATTGCCTCAAGGCTGCGAAGAGGCAACGCTTGCATTAACTCTTTTCCTGAGGCACTTGGGTAGAGATTGCGAAGTATTGTTTCTTCCTCCGTTGACCACTTCGGGGAAGGACACGCGCCCTTAAAGATGACAGCGTGGTCTATCTCCCACTCATCATCTTTCCAATAGATTGTTAAGGTGTAAAATTGCGGGCTTATCCACCGAAGCACCACCTTTTCAACGAACAATTCAACCAGTTCAACGATGTCCTCATGCTTAACTACCTCTTCCCATGCCTCGCCTATGTCCCGCATGAATTTTTTGTAGGTGCGCCGTTTCTCGCTGTCTGAACTCGTTGTTGAAAGTTGCTCGTACTGGCTTTCAAGCCGTACCAGTTCTAGTTTATGCCCTCGATACGCTTGCTCAATTTCCTCAACGAGTTCTGCGTCTGCCTCCTCTGCTATTTGCCTCTCGTCCGGTGTGAGTGCAGTCATATCCTGTTTTTTGTTCTCTATGCTGCTGATGCGCTTTTTCAGCCTTGCCATAAGACTCTTTGTCGCCTCAATGTGGACTTGGAGTTCTGCCAGCCGCCTCTGGTGGCGTTCTGCTTCTGCCTTATCCTCTTTCAGAAAATCAGAAAACTCGCCCTCTGCTACAGGGGTTTGCAAGCGTTCAATAAACCTGGCTAAAAAGAACCTGTCAACGTCAATAGCTGAGACATTGTAGACACCACGATGGCTTAACTCATTTCCCCTTTTGTAGAAGTGGTAGAAAGGGATGAAACCTCTCTTTTTTGTTTCTACATCTTTGATACAGCTTGTAAAGCGTTTCTCATCGTAGGGTCTGATGTGGTTTGTCAGGTAAGCTGGTTTGTCTGATGAATACCGCTTCATATACCGTCCCGCTCGTTCGAGATAGGAATTATTCGGCGTACCGTCAAGGTTGACAGGTGAAAGTCTATTAAACGCGTAGATAAAATCCATGTAGGGAACAATTCCTGGGTGGTTGTTGTAGCGAATGACACCTTTGTAAATGTGATGCCCGATGTTGGCAGGTTGCCGAAGAATTGAAGCTAAGCCGTAAGCGCTTCCTATCTTATAACCAATGATAATACGCTCGTCTTCTGACGCTTCGGGGTGCGCGTATACCGGTGTTATGGCAATGCACTTACGGAGTTCTTTGGGGAATGTATCATCTAAGGGAGGAAATAAAAAGCCTATGGTCTCAAGCTCTCTGAACAATTCATTAAGATTGCCCCCTAGCTCTCTGTATCGGATGGTGAGCCAGGCGACTTTCTCAGCCCACGGCTCGTAAGGTATGTACTTTCGGTAGTTGGAGTTTTCCTTCCCGCCTATAAATTCTCGTACATCAACCGTAAAGCCTGAGGGAATAAGCCCCCCTACCCAACAACCTGAATAACCTAGTTCATTGCGGTAGGCGTGCATCATGCCGACATGGTTTTCAATGTATGACCAGGCTTCTTCACACTTATGTCTGAAAAGCTCAACATCAGCATTGACGGAAAAATCATAAATATACTCAATGCCCGTTCGTGTTTTATTCGGGATCACGACCCGCACCCCATAGGTGTAGCAAATCTCCATAAAACGCGCGTACTCTTTGCCCCAGCGGTCACGAAACAAACGCGATACATTAGCGGCTATGATAATTTTCACCTTGCCCTCAGCAATGCGAACAATCATCTCAGAAAAGGCAAGTCGTTCTTCCATGCGTAGCCTTCCTGACACGCCAAGATCGCGGGTGTCCATGATGATTAAATCCTCAAGCCAGCCGCAACGTAAAGCAAACTTTTTATCCTGTTGCATTTCAGCCGAAACATTTTTAAGCTGGTCTGGCGTTGACACTCGCGGATAGATTTGAACAAATGATTTAACTGGTAGTGTCTTCTTGTCCTGGACTTGAATGAGCGTCTGTAACTCTTCCCGCTCCGTCTTTATCATTACTGCTCGTCCCATTGTTCCTATTCCTTTCTTTTAAGTGTCTATCTCTCTCTTCAAGCCGTCTAAGAATACGGCAAAATACACGTTCTGCGCGTTGATGATCTCCTGGTGGTAACATCACTACCCCCCATTTCTCCAGGGAGTACCCTGTATGGGAAAGGAAGAAACAATACTCAGAACACTAGGTGGGGTGTGAGTGCTGGCGATTTCCAGCACAGTACGCGGTTTGGGTACATCTGAGGTAAACAAAGTGTGTCTCCTTTGTCTTCACTTGGACAGGAGACACGCATAGATCGAGGGTAAGCGTATGTGGTAAAATACTCTTACGGATTGGTAGGAGTGTCTTCCTATCCAAGGCGAGGGTGTGATTGTCTGTTGCAAGCAGCAATCCACCCGACTCTATTTTTTTATTACCTCTAAGTATACCCGATAACTTCAACAAAAATCTATCCTTTTTGGATCAACTACGAAAAAACGCTACACGACGAATAGCCTGATGTGAATGTATCCGGTGTCTTTTGGCAGTCTGGTATCATCTCCCCATGAAATTGCTGCCCGCTCAATTCCTGGCAATGACAAAAGTACATGCAACGCTTGCTGTTTGCTTTTCCCTGCAATCAATACCTTTATATGCTGCTGTGCTGTTTGAGAAAGCGCGTATATCCACGTTCCCTGTGCATGAAAAGATAAGAACACTAGGGGTGGGGTGTGAGTGATTGTTGCTCGTTTCACCGTGATTTGGACTTTCCCTACCAATGAGTAGCCAGTTCCGAGATTTTGTACTGCCTGGCGCGTGAGTAAGTCTGTCGCTTTTTGGTCTAATGCCTCTCTGTTGTAGGCAATTGCGCTACACGTCTCACTGACCGTAACAGTAACTTTTTTCGCCTCATCCCCTGCTTTGTGATCCGGTGAAATTGTCGAGCTGCATGGAAGTATCTGTAGTTGCTCCGGTGGTTTTACTTGCCCTTGCAATGCTCCTTGCATACTTTGCGCGACTGCTGTTTTCAGTGGTGACGCTGTTGTATCAATGTCGCGTTTTGCCACTGTTTGATAATTCCGCTCGTCCTGTCCTCCTTGAAATGAAGTGGTGTTGACTGCTTTGATCGCGGTCGCGCAACATGCCTGATTAATGTCATAGGCTGATATATTGCCTGACACACCTGGATTTTGCGCGTGCGCTGAAACTGTCGCGTATCCTAAGATCGGCGGGTTCGCTGCTGATATAAAAGCGGTCTGGTCAGTTATAATTTGTATTCCGTCCGCTCCTGTAAGGACAGTTCCCGCTTGAATTGTTTGAGAAGTAAATAAGCCGTTGTAAAAGGTGATGTACCCTATCGCGGATCGTGCGTCCTGATGCCCTTTTCCTGTTGTGGAAACTGTTTGTGATTGACTTATTGTGATGGGCTGTAACAATCTTCCTAGTTGAAGCGTTCCGCTAAAAGTAACGGTTTTCGTTTTTGGAACAATGCTGATGGTTGCTATTGGCGGGTTTACGATTTCATACACCTGAAACAAAAGTGTGGAAAGAATAAGAACGAGGTAGAATAAACAGATTGCATAGGCGGGAACGAGTGAGGTTTTTTGAGTGGTAACAGGTGCGCTCTCTATAATCTGCGGCTGTATCTCCGGTCTTTTGACAACGGTTATTCGATCCGGTTCAATGTATATATCAAACTCTTCGGGTTTTTCCTCTTTAAGTTTCCCTGTATCCTCTTCTGAACCTTTGCTATTCATGCTGGCTAATACGCGGTTTATATCATCCTCTAGGATGTATTGCTTTTGCATAGCATTTACCTTTCTATTATGGAGGTGACGCTATTTTTGTTTTTGGCCGTCTTCCTGCAGAAAAAAACTATGAGGTAACTCCCCTATTTCACGTTTGCTACAAACCCTGTCCCGTTGTTGAACAAATTAATATCAAACGTGCTGCCTGGATCTCCGATTTGCACAATCATATCCAGTCTTCCGCTCCTGGTGAGATGTTGGAAAAATACCACGACAGGCGGGTTATTGGTGTTCCCCTCAATTGTGGTGATGTTATAAATATGGGATTTGTTCGGATCATCTCCTTGCAGTTCAATGACATAAATATTTCCTTTGTCATTCACTGCTATAAAGTGGCTTGGACTCTGCGGTGAGTCATTATGTCCGACAACTGCGTCTGTTGTAAATACCCGATTTTTGCCAAACTGCAAGTCGTCCTGTTTTTGCTGCCACCAGTAACCCAAACCGTTTAACCCTTGCCAGATAGCGACAATAGCGAATAACGCTATGCCAACATAGAGGAGCTTGTGAACGTGACGGTGGGGTTTTGGCTGTTCTTCTTCCTCAAAATATTGATGTTGTCGCTGCGGTATTGGCGGTGATCCGTGACGGACATGATAGGTTCTGTTTCCTTGCTTGATAACTTGATCCGGCACAAGATCATATCTTCTCGCGCTGGTATGGGGTCGCGTGACATAATACGCTTCTTCTTCCTCAAGGTCGTAGTCTTCTTCGGGATGAATACCTGCCTGATGTCCTGCATACTGCCGTGAAGCTGGCTGTTTCGTTGTGTTTCGTTGCCCAAGTCCTGACTGCTGGTATTTCATGCGCTCACCGTTCTTTCATTCTGCTGATTTCTGAGGATTGTGAGGAATTAAAACTCCATCCAACACAATAATACTCAATTTAACTTCGTTTCGTCAAGGAAAATTCATTAAAATTCTAGTATTCTCCGTAAAAGTCAATGAAGATTGACGAGCCATAACGCACACTCTATAATGGGCTTAAACGTCCTATAGGAGTAGGTTGTATGAGCGATGAGCAGTTGTTGACAGTTGAACAGGTAGCAAACCAGTTGCAGGTACATGTTGAAACTGTACGGGTGTGGATTAGGCGTGGTGATTTAATCGCTATCAATATAGGCAATGAGTACCGTATTTCTCGTGACGATCTGCATGAATTTTTACAGCGTCGGAAAACAGATAAACGCAAGGATAAATAGCATCTCTTGCTTTGCCATTCGGCTTATTTCCCTGGTATAATTTCATCAAATAATTTGTAACCTCTAGCATCAGCATAGGCGGTGCCGCGTGACTTCTTCTATCATCGGGATTGATACAACAACAGGGCAACGAGTAGACATTCTGAAATCATCACGCTTGCAAGGCTTATATATCATTGGTGGGACTGGCGTGGGAAAAACCGGACTCATTGAAAATCTCATTATTCAGGATATTGAGCAAGATATCGGGGTGTGTTTACTTGATCCGCATGGAGATTTAACCTCTGTGGTGCTTTCCAGATTACCGGATCGCCGTGTAAAAGATGTCATCTTTCTTGACATTACAGATTATCATTACCCCTTTGGCTTAAACCTCTTTGCTTGTTCTGATATAACAAACCCGCTTGAAGTGCAAAAAATTGTTGACAAAGTACGGCATATTTTTGAAAAGCTCTTAGGTGTGAGTACAGATACTCCCTTGATCCTTGAATATCTTCTCAACTGTACACATACCCTTATCGCTAATCCTGGATACACAATGGCAGATATTCCCCTGCTGCTCACCGATGAAGCGTGTAGAAGAAAACTTGTTACTCATGTCACTGACGCTGATGTGCGTCGTTTTTGGCGGCAATATGAATTGATGAAACCAAATGAGCAGAGCGAACAGACTGCTTCTATTCGGAGAAGAGTAGGAGAATTTTTACAGTCATTAAGCCGTCCTATTGTCGGACAAGCACAATCAACCATAGATATGCGTTCTGTGATGGATGAGCGAAAAATCTTACTGGTGAAACTCAGTGCTGAATTACCCTCTGTGACTTCTCTGATCGGTTCGGTGATTATTGCCCTCTTTCTCAATGCTGCCTATTCCCGCGCTGATCTTCCTTTAGAGAAGCGGAAACAGTTTAACCTCTATGCGGATGAGTTTCAACGGTTCGCAACTGAAGATTTCGCAACGCTGTTTACTGAAGCTCGAAAGTTTGGCATTGCGTTAACTGTCGCTCATCAGACAAGAGATCAGCTTGATCTGCAAAATAGAAGTACAACCTTGAATGTGGCTAATCTTGTCGTGTTTAAGATCAGCGGCAAAGATGCTGAAGAATTATCAGCAGAATTTGATACCACGCCTCCTGAACCATTAGTTATCAACCAACGAGCCATACTGTCACCAAAGCAAGACGTAGTAGATCATTTGATTAAAAACGGGCATGTCAGTCCTGACGTGAGTAGATTTGTCACTGATTATCTCATCCCTGCACTGCGGGTTATTGAGGCAAATAAACGGACATACTACCAAGTTCGGGTGTCTCCTCGTCTTGGAGAACGTAGACGCAAAGTTCAGATTAGTGATCTTGACGAGGCGTGTCACCAATTGAATAAGCTTCTCTTTTCAGTCATGGCTGATCGTGATGCACAAAAACCTATTCCTCCTTTTGTATTCTTCCAGTTTGCAAAACTCTTCGGGTTTTCAAAAGGGTTTGCCTGGTACTTCACTCGCTGGAGTTTTTGGACTTCCCACGAGCTACCAAGCATCTTTCATCCAAGAGAGCCGCTTCTTCTTTTGTGCGCTCCTGATTTCCTCACTCATAGTCAACAACTCGCACAAAGCATTCCACCTGATCGCCTTTCACCTGCCCTTGCGTTTATTGCCTCCCTTCGTCTCGTGATGCTGGTCTTAGCTGATGATCCGATTTTAATAAACACCGGCCAGCATGAGCCAATTTATGACAAACCAAGAACCTACCAAGATGTGCAAAATGAGATTGCAACACGGCTCGCGAATTTGCCCAAATTTACCGCACGAGTCAAGATGATTGGATCAGATGACAAGCCGGTTGAGCATACAGTGAAAACGCTCAAACCTGAACGGGGATTTAGAGGTATAGCATTACAAGACAGGATAGAGAGTATTCGAGCGAACAATATACGAGATAAGTACTGCCTGCAACGTTCAGATGTTGAAGAAGAGATTAGGAAACGGCAAGACCAATGTTGCGAACCGCCATTACTCAGAGAGCCAATCGAGCCGCCAGAAGAACCCCCAAGACGCAAAAAAATCAATTAGCAATTTCTCGGCGTCAAGCATTATGACATAGATTTGTCCGTATAAACATCTAATGACGAAACGAGAGTTTCTATCATTATGATGTTTTATCCATATGAATTTCTATCGATACATTTCCACTTTCATCGATGGCATATCCATCTAATTTACCATTATCACGGGCGACAATATAGAATATGTAGCTGCCGTTATTTTCCAAATTGTTTACAGAAAATATTGACCAAACTCCTGGGGTTTTAGAGTCCATTCCTTGATAACTTTGAATTATTCCCCATTCACTATCAGAAAAATCATGGACGATTTTTCCGTTGATTGAGTAATTGGTATCAGATACCATAGTCTGGTCATTCCATTCAAATGTTCCAGTATATGATCCATCTGGATTTTGGGTATCCACTTTCAACGTTACTTGTTCAGTAGTCCAACCACCATTATTGTGTCCTGTCCCTTTCCAAATGTCGCCAGCAACGAACGTATTTGCTTGAGTGGGAGGTATTGGTGTTATTTCAGGGGTGGGTGTTATAGTAGAGTTGGTTGAAGCACCCGGTCTTACTAAAGTTGTATAGCCAAACACTGCGATAATAAGAGTAACAGCGACAATAGAAATAAACCAAGCAATACCGACACCACTCCCTCTTCTCGGAACAGGAGCGCGAGAAACAATTTGTGGTGGTGAGGAAGAGGGATGAGTGGGGGTTATTTCCTCTAGTGAGGGATCAGGACGGAAAATCGGTCTATCATACATACCCAACCTCTTCCTCATTTAAGCTCTAGTGTAACCACTGACCAAGAAGACACCAGATGCCACGATTGGGTGCTGTTAGGATCACACCAATGACAATAGGATCACGTTTGCGAGTACCCCTCACCAGTGTTGGCTCTGGAATAGGCTGGAACGTTGGGCGAACAAATTGTTCTTCACCCCAAAGCCAGTACGCAAAAGGAACTCCTTCTGCCTCAGCAGCCCGAATACGATGATAGACACTCTCTGGTACGTTATATGTCTGTGTGCCCATGCGCGATAGTTGCCAGTCTATGCCGTCATAACTAAACCGCACCTGTTGGCTTGGCACATCACGCGTACCTAAGATCGGAATATTCAGCCGATGAAGGACTGGTTGCCAACGCGCTAAAGTAGCCTCTTCGTTACGTGGATCGGTTAACTCATACAGATTTTTGTTAGAAGCTATCCCAAGGTTATAGGGACGCTCCCTAGTTGCGACTAGTTCCCGAAGACGAGCTAGCTCGTCTGAGTTCATAGCCATGATAACAGTCTCCTTTTGTTGCAAAGACCGATAGAAGAAATGCGTTACCAGAAGCTCTACAAGTTGACTGCTTGGTTGCCTTGCTATAATATAATCTGAAATGAGAAAATATGCAAGATGCACTAATAACCTTTTATGTTTGTGCAGCCTGTTTTATATGAGGAATTTGACCCCGAACAATTGGTTGCAATTCTCGTACATCTAATCTCCCTGTTCTCCCCACTTCAACAGGTTCACTATCTCCTGGGAGGTACTTCGCTCTAACCCGAAAACCAGAAAAACCATCTTCTGTTCTATATGAACTGATTGAAAGATTAAAAGGATGGCTGCGATTCGTTTGTCCGAAACCGTGAAAACGGGGGAAAGACAGCAACGGGACATCCGTCCCGATGACAACTGATAGTCCGATGGTGGGCACA
>WNFI01688267.1_pt1 | contig 25681 bp, 18 predicted proteins | sample 5400471 | NCBI WGS metagenome assembly WNFI01 (sample SAMN13153348, study PRJNA577476) | soil metagenome | isolation source: 100 cm saprolite on Douglas fir-dominated hillslope | place: USA:California | collected 2013-09-17 | reverse complement strand
CACCGCTGCGCGTAGGATTTCCTGAGTTACGGAACCGCTCTGTCCCCCCGGAGCCGGGCCGTACGGCGACCCCCGCTCTCCCCCCCGGCGGGGGTCGCCTCTTTACCTGGGCTTATGTCCGGCGGCTGACCAGGTGAGCTCACCGCGAAGCGCCGGACAACAGGCGATCGAGCAGCGCGAGCGAACCCGCCTTGGACAGCGGCTCGTTGCCGCTGCCGCATTTAGGCGACTGAATGCACGACGGACAGCCGGCGATGCACTCACAATCCGCGATGGCGAGTGCCGTTGCACGCAGCCACGGTTCTGCCGCCGCGAACCCGCGCTCAGCGAATCCTGCGCCGCCATCATGGCCGTCATAAACGAATACCGTCAGCCGGCCCGTCTGCTGATGGTGGTCAGTCGATACGCCGCCGACGTCCCACCGGTCGCACGCGGCCACTAGCGGCAGCAGGCCGATGGCCGCGTGCTCGGCCGCGTGCGCGGCGCCGGGGAGATCAGTTCCCGTCGCCGCCAGCGCGTCGCGCTGCGCGGGAGAGACCGTCCACCATACGGCCCTGGTCCGCAGGGTGCGGGACGGCAGGTCAAGCGGATACTCGCCAAGCGGCTGGCCGGTCTCCGGCTTCCTGCGGGTGAAGGACACGACCTGGCGGGTGACCAGGACATCGCCGAAGATAATCGCTGCCTCGGCCCAGTCGCTGCGCTGGTGCTCGGCGCCGATCTGGATGTCGGTCAGCTGGCGCGCGGAGGTGACGTACCCGGGATCGCCCGGCTGGACAAGCGCGACTCGGTCGTCGAGATCCAGGCCGGTCACGAGATAGATGTCACCCTGATGGGAGTAGACGGCGCCGGCGTGCAGGAGGGCATGGCCAGACGGCTCGTCCATCGTGCCGATCAGCCGTCCCGTGGCCTCCTCGACGATCCGCAGCGGCCGGCCGCCCGTTCCGCGCAAGCTGGCCAGCGGCGCGCGGCGTCCGGTCAGGTGCCACCGGCCGCCGCGATCCCTGAAGATTCCCTGCCTAACTAGGTCGGCGATCAGCGGGGGCGCCGCGGTCCCGAACAACCGCACGTCGGCGCTGGTCAGCGGGATCTCCGCGGCGGCCGCGCACAGGTGGGGGGCCAGAATGTAGGGGTTGGCCGGGTCGAGCACGGTCGCCTCGACTGGCCGGTGCAGCAGCGCCTCGGGATGGTGCACGAGGTAGGTATCGAGCGGGTCGTCCCTGGCGATCAGGATGGCAACGGCTTCCCTTGCGGCCTGCCCCTCCCGGCCCTCGTGGCCCGGCCGCCCCTCCCGCTGAGCCCGGCCCGCCCGCCCTGCCCGTCCGGCCTGCTGCCAGAGCGCGGCCCTGGTGCCTGGCCAGCCGGCGATGATGACGGCATCCAGGCCGGTGATGTTGATGCCGAGCTCCAGGGCGGGAGTCGCCGCCAGCGCCGTGATCGCCCCGCTGCGCAGGGCCTGCTCAAGCTCGCGCCGCTCCTCGGGCAGGTACCCGGAGCGGTAGGCCGCGACGCGGTGCGCGAGATCGCCGGCGCCCATCTCGGTGAGCCTGCTCCTCGCCGCGGCGGCCGCCGCCTCGGCGCCGCGCCGTGACCGGATGAAAGCAAGCACGGGCACGCCGTCGCGGACCAGATCGGCCAGCATGCCCGCGGTCTCAGCGACGACCGAGCGCCGGAGCGGAGCGTCGGCCTCGCCGCGCAGCGTGGTCATCGGCGGTTCCCACATCGCGAACTTCACTGGCCCGTGGGGCGCGGCATCGGTGGTGACCGGCTCGGCGGGCAGCCCGGTGAGCAGCTCGGCGGCCCTCGCCGGTTCGCTGATCGTCGCGGAGGCGAGGACGAAGACCAGCCCTGGCGAGCCAGCCGCGCCGTGATGCTCGGCCACCCGGCGCAGCCTGCGAAGGACGTGCGCGACGTGGGAGCCGAAGACGCCCCGGTAGCCGTGGCACTCGTCCACGATCACGTACCGCAGCCGGCGCAGGAACCCGCCGAGGACGCGAAGCAGGTTCAGCTGGTCGGCGGCGAGTGCCCTGGTCGGCGCGAGATAGAGCACGGTGCCGCCCTCGCTGATGGCCGTCAAGGCGGGGGCGAGATAGCCGACAGACTTGCCCGACCCGGTGCCCGTGGCAAGGATCACGTTGCGTCCGGCCCTGGCCAGGCTGGCCGCCTGGGCCTGATGCGCCCACGGCTCGGCGATGCCGTCCCTGGCGAACGCCCCGACGACTCCGGCGGGGACCCAGGCTGGCCACGGGACTGGCGTTCCCGGCATGGCAGGCATCCGCTCGACGTGGGTGAGCCTGCCGGAGGCGGCACCGCGGTGCAGGATGGCCTCTGCGCCGGCCAGCGGAAGCCGACCAGCCGAAGGTGCGGCCGCGTCGGCTAGCGAATACAGATCAGGCATGGTGTAACGAAGTTTGTCATCGGTAGGCCGGGTACCTCGAACTGTGATCTGGTATAGACATGACGCCGGGCATGGTTGAATGCGCGACGGGGAGCACCGCGCCCGGCGTGCCGCGCGCCTCGTCTCCGTGAACTCCTTATTGACCTGGTGAATAACGGTCATTACCAGCTCGTCGTGAACATGGAAAAGGTGGAGTTCCTCGACTCCACCGGGCTCGGCGTCCTGGTCGGCGGGCTGAAGCGGGTGCGAGCCCACGACGGGTCGCTCGACCTGGTCTGCACGCAGGAGCGGATACTCAAGATCTTCCGCATCACGGGTCTGACCAAGGTATTCGGGATTCACGACACGGTAGACGAGGCGATCGCTCACCGTAAGTCAGAGAAGTAGCCACCGGCGCTGTTGCGTCGGGGTGGCACGAGATGGCAACTGTTGAGGTCACCTTCACGGCGCTGCCTGCCCATGTGCGGACGGCCAGGCTCATCGCCACCGCCGTCGCACGGCGCAGCGGCGTTGCGGAGTCTCTCATGGACGAGGTGCGCCTCGCGGTCGGCGAGGCGTGTTCCCGTGCGGTCGAGACGCACGCGGTGCAGTGCCCTGACAAGCCCGTGCGGCTCGCGCTTTCGAACCAGGCCGGCCGCTTTCAGATCGAGGTCATCAACGCGGGCAGGCCGGCCCAGGGTCCGCTGGGGGCCAGCGGCGGCCGCGGGGCAGGGCGAGGGGAGTCCGCGATCATGCCGCCCGGTTTCTCGCTCGCGGTGATCGCCGGCCTCGCCGACGATGTTGAGATCAGCGAGAGCGAGGCCGGAACGAGCGTCAAGATGAGCTGGCCGCTGTCAGGCTCGCTGGCGACTGGCTCTCCGGCCTGAGGCAACCATGCGACACTCTGGTCAGTTACCGTTTGATCACGAACGGATCGCAGCGTCGTGACATGCGGACCCGACGCGCCGGGCGGGGACCCGGATGCGTAGACTCCCCGCACTGCCGTGTCGACGTGATGAAACGTCCGAACGTTGCGAATCGTACGGCTCGTACGATTCATGCGGCCTGACCATATTTCCAGAAGTATCAGAAGTATCAGAGTTATCGGAGTGTTTGCGTGAACTACCCGGCTGTGCGCTGTGCCCCGCCCACGCGGCCCGCCCGGCTAGGCTTGCTTTTCCCTGCTGAGGAGGACGGATGACAAGGCTCGGTTCCGCTCTCGCCGACGGAGCGGCCACCGTGACCGGCTCGAACGTGACCTGGGTCGCGGTCGTGGCGGTCATCGCCGTGCTGGCACTGGCGATGGCCGCCTGGCTGGTCAGGCAGGTGCTCGCCGCGGGCACAGGCACAGCCAAGATGCAGGAGATCGCCAAGGCCGTCCAGGAGGGCGCGGCTGCCTACCTGCGGCGGCAGTTCAGGACCCTCGGCGTGTTCGTCATCGTGATCTTCTTCGTGCTGCTCGTGCTGCCGGCCGATTCGGGCTCGGTGCGATGGGGCCGGTCGATCTTCTTCCTGGTCGGCGCCCTGTTCTCGGCCCTGACCGGCTTTACGGGCATGTCGCTGGCCGTCCGCGGCAATGTCCGGGTCGCGGCCGCCGCCCGCGAGACCGGCGAGCGGAACGCTATGCGGATCGCTTTCCGTACCGGCGGCGTGGCCGGGATGTTTACCGTCGGCCTCGGCCTGCTCGGGGCGGCCGCCGTCGTGCTGATCTACAAGTCCAACGCGGCGAGCGTGCTCGAGGGCTTCGGATTCGGCGCCGCTCTGCTCGCCATGTTCATGCGCGTCGGCGGCGGCATTTTCACTAAGGCGGCCGATGTCGGTGCGGACCTGGTCGGCAAGGTGGAGAAGGGCATCCCGGAGGACGACCCGCGCAACGCAGCGACGATCGCCGACAACGTGGGTGACAACGTCGGTGACTGCGCCGGAATGGCGGCCGACCTGTTCGAGTCCTACGCCGTCACCCTGGTGGCCGCGCTGATCCTCGGCAAGGCGGCGTTCGGGTCGCCGGGCCTTGTCTTTCCGCTGATCGTCCCGGCGATCGGCGTCCTGACCGCGATGGCTGGGATCTTCTTCGTGGCCCCGCGAAAGAAGGACCGCAGCGGGATGACGGCGATCAACCGCGGCTTCTTCCTCTCGGCGATCTTTTCGCTGGTGCTGGTCGTCGTGGGCTCCTTTGTGTACCTGCCGTCCTCGTTCAGCAAGCTGAAGGGCGTCACCGACCCGGCCATCCTGCACCACTCGGGCGACCCGCGGGTGCTGGCAATCGGCGCGGTGGTGATCGGCCTGGCGCTGGCCAGCGCGATCCAGTTGCTGACGGGCTACTTCACCGAGACGAACCGGCGCCCGGTCAGGGAGATCGCCGCTTCCGCGCGCACCGGGCCCGCCACCGTGATCCTGTCCGGGATCTCGGTCGGCCTGGAGTCGGCGGTCTACTCGGCGCTGCTGATCGGCGCCGCGGTGTACGGGGCGTTCCTGCTGGGCGCGGGAAACCCCACGATCGCGCTGTTCGCGGTCGCTCTGGCCGGCACCGGCCTGCTGACTACGGTCGGCGTGATCGTCTCGATGGACACGTTCGGCCCGGTCTCGGACAACGCACAGGGCATCGCTGAGATGAGCGGTGATATCGAGGGCGAGGCAGCCCAGGTGCTGACCAGGCTGGACGCGGTCGGCAACACGACCAAGGCGATCACCAAGGGGATCGCGATCGCGACCGCCGTGCTGGCTGCCACCGCCCTGTTCGGCGCATTCCGCACTACGGTAGAGGCCGCGCTCGGGCGTGCTGCGAGCAGCTTCAGCCTGTCCATCGACCGGCCGAACGCACTCGTCGGGCTGATCGTCGGCGCGTCCGTCGTGTTCTTCTTCTCCGGTCTTGCGATCATGGCGGTCGGCCGGGCGGCCGGCCGGGTGGTATTCGAGGTGCGCGAGCAGTTCAGGACGCACCCGGGGATCATGAACTTCACCGAGAAGCCCGAGTATGGTCGCGTCGTCGACATCTGCACGAAGGATTCGCTGCGTGAGCTGGCAACACCGGGCCTGCTCGCCGTGCTCACGCCGATCGTGATCGGTTTCGGCTTCGGGTACGTCCCGCTCGGCTCGTTCCTCGCCGGCGCGATCGCCGCTGGCGTGCTGATGGCCGTCTTCCTCGCGAATTCCGGCGGCGCCTGGGACAACGCGAAGAAGCTGGTCGAGGACGGCATCTACGGTGGCAAGGGATCAGAGGCGCATGCCGCGACGGTCATCGGCGACACCGTCGGCGATCCGTTCAAGGACACCGCGGGGCCGGCGATCAACCCGCTGATCAAGGTCATGAACCTGGTGTCGCTCCTGATCGCGACCAGCGTGGTCAAATACGCGGGTAACACCGGCCTGCGGGTCGGCGTCGCGCTCGGCGCACTCGCCATCGTCGTCGCCTCGATTGTGATCGCCAAGCGGCGGCAGACGGGCATCGCGCCGTCTGAATCCGGCGATGCCAACGGCCCGGCCGCTCCCGCCGACGACGAGCAGCCGGCCGAGAAGGCAACGGCCTGACCGGCCGGTGACGGCGATCGCATAACAGGGCCCGAAGGTCTGCCGTTCCCGCGCGCCGGCCTTTGCCCAGGCCCGGGTGCCTGGGAGCATGGTTGCGATGACAGCGCGAAGGCAGCTCATCGTCATGCGGCACGCCAAGGCAGGCGAACTGCCGGGCGGTCCCGACATCGAGCGGGCGCTGCGTCCGAGGGGAAGCAGGAACGCGACTGCCGCCGGGCAGTGGCTGGCGGGTCAAGAGCTTGTTCCCGATCTCGTCCTCTGCTCCAGCGCCCGCCGCGCCAGGCAGACCTGGCAGTACGTCAGCGCCGAGCTCGGCGGCGAGCCCGAAGTGATCAACGATCCGCGGCTGTACGAGGCTGATGCCGACGACGTCCTGGAGATCTTCGCCGAGACCCGTTCCCAGGTACGCTGCCTCATGTACGTCGGGCACAACCCGGCGGCTGCGGACGTGACCGAGATCCTGACCGGCGGCCCTGTCGGCGTCCCCACTTCGGCGATCGCGATCATCGGACTCCACGTCGGCTGGCCTGACCTGCCGGAGAAGCGTGCAGGCGCGGGCGAGCTTGTCGCCGCATGGAGGCCGCAGCCAGAATCGTGACCCGCGGGCACGGTTCTGCAAGTGCGGCGTCCTGAGCGACTGGCGGGAGGATGCAGATGTCGGCTGAGGTACTTCGGCTGCGCGCCGTAGGGGTCCGCCGCGATCAGTCGATGCTGCTCAAAGACGTCAGCTGGACCGTGCACGACGACGAGAGCTGGGTGATCGTCGGCCCCAACGGCGCTGGCAAGACCACGCTGCTCCAGATCGCCGCTGGCCTGATCCTGCCAACCGAGGGCGTCGCCGAGGTACTGGGCGAGCGGGTCGAGGACGCGGATCCGGCCGACCTGCGCAGCAGAGTGGGAATCTCGAGCGCCGCCGTGGCCGAGCAGGTGCAGCGCGGCGAGAAGGTGATCGACCTGGTGATGACCGCCGGGTATGGGAATCTGGCCCGGGGCGGCGAGGAATACGACTCCTTCGACGTGGCCAGGGCCGTGGATCTGCTCGACGCGGTCGGCTGCGCGCACCTGATCAGGCGGCGGTTCGGGACGCTGTCCGAGGGTGAGCGCAAGCGGGTGCAGATAGCCCGCTCGCTGATGGCCGACCCGGAGCTGCTGCTGCTCGACGAGCCGGCCGCAGGGCTCGACCTCCCCGCTGGACCAGGTGTTCACCGCGCGGAATCTGTCCCGGTGCTTCGGCGTCCCGCTGATCGTCGAGCGCCGGGCCGCCCGCTGGATGGCGCACGCCGCGCCCGTCCGCTGACGCTGGGGACCAAGTGGCTAGCGGAGAGATATTGGCGATCCTCGCCGCGGCGATCGCGGCGGGCGCCATCAACGCCGTCGTCGGGTCCGGTTCGCTGATCACCTTCCCGACGCTGCTTGCGTTCGGGTTCGCGCCGGTCGTCGCGAACGTCTCCAATAACATCGGGCTCGTTCCCGGCAACGTCAGCAGCGTCTTCGGTTACCACGAGGAACTATCCGGGCAGCGGGGCCGGCTGGTCCGCCTTGGCATGGCGTCGTGTGCTGGCTCGCTGGCCGGCGCCGCCGCGCTGCTTGCCCTGCCCGCAGGCGTGTTCCAGGTCGTCGTCCCCGCCCTGATAATTGTTGCCTGCGTCCTTGTCGTGCTCCAGCCGCGGCTGTCGGCCTGGGTGGCTGCGCGCGGCAAGGAGCGCGCCGAGTACGGCGGCCCGCTCCTGTTCGCTGGCGTGTTCCTCGCAGGCGCCTACGGCGGCTATTTTGGCGCGGCCCAGGGTGTGCTCTTGATCGGTCTGCTCGGTGTCGTTCTGACCGAGCCTCTGCAGCGGATCAACGGGGCCAAGAACGTCCTAGTGACGATCGTCAACGCGACCGCGGCGGCCGTCTTCGTCATCTTCGCCCACGTCGCATGGCTGGCCGTGCTTCTCGTCGCCGCCGGATCCACTGCAGGGGGCCTGATCGGTGCGAGGGTAGGCCGACGCCTGCCGCCGCTGGCGCTGCGCATCATCATCGTCGTCATCGGCGTGATCGCCGCTGTCAAGCTGATCTTCTTCCGCTGAGCCAGGAAGTGTCCCGCAAATCGCCGACCGGAGATGGCGCGTTTAGGTCGCACGCGAGGGCGCGAGTATCCCTGCAGTCACGGCGTGCGTAATGAGCTTCCTCGCGAGCGCGCCGAGCGTGGCCGACCCGTCCTCGATCAGCTGTACCTTAGCCAGCACCTGATCGGCAGTCACTCCGTGCCGCTGCCAGGTGCCGCCGCCCGCGGTCAGGTTCTCGAGCATCGGCTGGAGCCGGTCAAGCGCCCTGGCGAACTTCGCCTCGCTGGTCAGACGCTCGTTGAACTCATCCCAGAGCTGCCGGAAGATGGTTCCCTGGTCGGCAGGGAGGATTGCGAAGATCCGGTCGGCGGCGGCACGCTCGGCAATTTCCTGACGCGCTTGCTGGTCCTCGTCGGCGTAGAGGAACAAGTCTCCCGCGTCGATCTCGACCAGATCGTGCAGCAGCACCATGGCGGTCACCTTGCTCAGGTCGGTGCCCTGTGGCGCGTGCTCGCCGAGCACGAGGGCCATCATCGCCAGGTGCCACGAATGCTCGGCCGAGTTCTCCGGCCGGTTCAGCTTCGGCCCGGCGAGCACAGTCTGCCTGAGTACGCCCTTGAGCCTGCCGATCTCAGCCGCGAACCGCATCTGCCGGTCAAGCCGTTCCATGCGCCCATTCGATCAGATCCGGGCCCCGGGAGCGGTCAGCCCGGTCGGGTTCTTGTGACCGCCTGGCGTGCCGGGCGGGTTGCCAGGCCGCACGCCCTGGTTGTACGGATTGGCGACGGCCACGGTATGGCCTCGCTACTGCGGGCCGAGCCCGAGCATGTGCATCAGGAAGAGCAAGGCAACGAACCCGACGAGAATGCCGGCGCCCTTGGCGAGGGAGCGCAGTCGCTTCCGGCGGGACCCGGCGGCCGGGCGCCGGATGGTGCGGGGCCTGCCGCGGCGCAGCCGTGCCCGCTGCCAGAACCTGCCTGAGCTGGCGCGGGTGCCGTCCCCGGTCGTGACGGGCGTGCGGAGCTTCCGGGCACGGCGGGCGTTACGCCAGCTCACGCGCAGGCGACGGCCGGTCGGCGCCGCCCGCCTTGCCCGCTCAACGGCCGATGGCTCGCGGTACCTGGCGGTCCCCGCAGCGCCTGACGTGAGATCGCGCAGCTGCCGGTCGAAGTCATCAGGGCTTGGGACGCCGGCGCGGTGCTCCGTGGACATGCAGCCAAGTATGCCTGGCGGTGCAGGCACGAACGAACCGGATGAGGCAGTCAGCAGCGGCAGATCGAGCTGCGATGGCGATGCCAGGATCTCACGTCTGCCTGACTCCAGACCCGGTGAGTGACGGCATCATTACGGCATGTAACTATGCAAGGTAGAACGAGAGCGCAGGGGGAAATCAGACATGACCGAACATCGGCCTCGCACGACGACCGACGCCGGCATAACAGCGCCGAGCGACGAGTACTCGCAGTCGGTGGGCACTGAAGGCCCGCTGCTGCTCCAGGACCACTACCTGATCCAGAAAATGGCCCAGTTCAACCGGGAGCGGGTTCCCGAGCGGGTCGTGCACGCCAAGGGCGGCGGTGCCTACGGGTTCCTGACGATAACCGAGGATGTCAGCCAGTTCACCAAGGCCGGGCTGTTCGCGCCCGGCGCCAGAACGGACCTGCTGATCAGGTTTTCCACCGTAGCCGGGGAACTCGGCAGCGCCGACACGGCCCGCGACCCGCGCGGCTTCGCGATCAAGCTCTACACCGATGAGGGCAACTACGACCTGGTCGGCAACAACACGCCGATCTTCTTCGTCCGTGACCCGCAGAAGTTCCAGGACTTCATCCGCAGCCAGAAGCGGCGGGCGGACAGCCACACCCGCGACAACAACATGCAGTGGGACTTCTGGACGCTGTCGCCGGAGTCGGCACACCAGGTCACCTTCCTGATGAGCGACCGGGGCACGCCGCGCAGCTGGCGGCACATGAACGGCTACGGCAGCCACACGTTCATGTGGTACAACGCGGCCGGCGAGAAGTTCTGGATCAAATACCACATCAAGACCAACCAGGGGATCCAGAACCTCACGCTCGCCGACGCCACGGCGATGGCGGCAGCCGATCCTGACTGCCACCTCCGCGACCTGCGCACCGCGATCTCGCGCGGCGAGCATCCAACGTGGACGGTCCAGATCCAGGTGATGCCGTTCGAGGCGGCGGCGGATTACCGGTTCAACCCGTTCGACCTCACCAAGGTGTGGCCGCATGGCGACTACCCGCCGATCACGATCGGGACGATCACGCTGAACAGGAACCCGGAGAACTACTTTGCCGAGATCGAGCAGGCGGCGTTCGAGCCTGCCAATTTCGTTCCCGGCATCGCGCCGTCGCCGGACAAGATGCTGCAGGGCAGGCTGTTCTCCTACCCTGACACGCACCGCTACCGGATTGGCACGAACTACCTGCAGCTGCCGGTCAACCGGCCGAAGACGCCCGTCCATTCCTACAACAAGGACGGTGCGATGCGATACGCCAACCCGGGGGACCCGGTCTACGCGCCGAACTCGTTTGGCGGGCCGGTCGCCGATCCGCAGCTCTGGCAGGGTGAGGAATATTACGTGAGCGGCGAGATCATGCGCACTGCCTACATGCCGCACGCGGACGACGATGACTTCGTCCAGCCGAGAGCGCTGTGGGAGAACGTCATGACCGAAACCGAACAGGAGCATCTGGTGTCGAACATCTGTGCCCACGCCAGCGCCCCTGAGGTCACGACTGACATGAAGGCCCGGGTGGTCGAGTACTGGCGGAACGTGCATCCCGAGCTCGGCGCACAGGTGGGCAAGGGGCTCGACGCCGGCTGATCTGCCCGCCGGGTGCTGACCGCAGCCCGCCAGGTCCGTCGGGCTGCCCTGGTCGCGGGAACGCTACGATCGGCGCTGTTATGGCTACGATCATGGCCGCGCTGGGCGAAGTGCTGAGCCTGTGACCCGCACCCGATGACCAGGACTCCGGACGCCGTTGTCGTCGGCTCCGGGCCGAACGGCCTCGCCGCCGCCATCACGCTCGCCAGGGCGGGGCTGGCCGTGCGGGTGATCGAGGGGGCCGACACTCCGGGGGGCGGCTGCCGCACCGCGGAGCTCACGCTGCCAGGGTTCCGGCACGACATCTGCTCGGCGGTGCACCCACTCGCCGCGGCCTCGCCCTTCTTCGCCGAGCTTGACTTGCCGTCGCTCGGCGTCACGCTGCGCACGCCGAAGATCGCCTTCGCCCAGCCGCTGGATGGCGGCCGTGCGGCCTGGCTTGCGGGATCGGTGGATGAGACGGCCGACGGCCTCGGAGTTGACGGCCGCGCCTACCGGCGACTGCTCGAGCCGCTCGTGCGGCAAGCGCCGCTCATCCTGCCTGAGGTGCTGGCGCCGCTGCGGTCGCTGCCACGCCACCCGCTGGCGATGGCCAGGTTCGCCCTCAGCGGCCTGCCGCCGGCCAGCGTGCTCGCGAAGCGCTTTCGCAGCGACGAGGCTCGCGCCCTGCTCGCAGGCGCCGCGGCGCACACCATGCTGCCGCTGACCGCCGTGGGCACCGGGGCATTCGGCCTGATGTTCGTGATGATCGCGCACGCAGTCGGCTGGCCGGTCATCGAAGGCGGTAGCGCCAGGCTCGTCGACGCGCTGGCCGCCGAGCTCGCCTCCCTGGGCGGCGAGGTCGAGACCGGGCGGTGGGTGCGGTCGCTGTCGGACTTGCCGCCTGCGAGGACCGTTCTGCTTGACGTCACGCCGCGCCAGTTCGTCGAGCTCGCCGGCACGGCGCTCTCCGCCAGGCAGCGCAGGTCGCTTGGGCGTTTCAGGTACGGCCCCGGAGTCTGCAAGGTGGACTGGGCGCTCAGCGGCCCGGTGCGATGGCAGGCTGCTGTCTGCCGGGAGGCCGGCACCGTGCACGTCGGCGGCACCTTCGATGAGGTGGCCCGCAGCGAGGCCGACGTGAACGCCGGCCGGCACCCGGACCGCCCTTTCACCCTCGTGGCGCAGCCGGGTGTCGTCGACCCGACCAGGGCACCGCCCGGGCGGCACACGCTGTGGGGGTATTGCCACGTGCCGCCAGGCTCCTCGGCCGACATGTCAGCCCGGGTCGAAGCGCAGATCGAGCGGTTCGCGCCCGGCTTCACGGACCTGATCATGGCAAGGTCGGTACGCACCGCAGCCGACATGCAGCGGTACAACCCGAACTACGTGGGCGGGGACATCAACGGCGGGGCGGCAACGCTGCGCCAGACGCTGCTGCGGCCAACCCCGCGCTGGAACCCGTACCGGACGGCGCTGCCCGGCGTGTTCCTCTGCTCGTCATCCACCCCGCCGGGGGGCGGCGTGCACGGCATGTGCGGTGCGGGAGCCGCCCGTGCCGCGCTGACGGATCTCGCCCGCTAGCGCTGCGCGGCGATCAGGTCCCGGTACCAGGCGAACGAGGCCTTGGGGATGCGGCGTTGCGTGCCGAAGTCGGTGTAGACGAGGCCGAACCGCTGGTGGAAACCTTCCGACCACTCGAAGTTGTCGGTGAACGTCCACTGGAAGTAACCGCGGACGTCGATGCCCGCGTCGATCGCGGCATGGATGGCCCGCAGATGCGCGTCCAGGTAGTCGATTCGGCCCTGGTCGCACACCGTGCCGTCGGCGGCGGCGGCGTCGTCCTGAGAGCAGCCGTTTTCGGTGATGTAGACCGGCGGCAGGGCCTGGCCGTACCAGTCCCGCAGCGATGTCAGCATCTCCGTCAGCCCGGCCGGGACCACCGGCCAGCCGAACGCGGTTTGCGGGTAGCCGGGGATCGGCTCCAGCTGGAACGGCAGCGGCGAGCCTGGCAGCGCCGACAGCCTGGTCGGCATGTAGTAGTTCACGCCGAGGCCGTCGATGGGGGCCGAGATCGCCGCCAGATCACCGTCTTCGACGCAGTCAAGGCCGCCGTCGCCGACGCCGAACGCGCTGAGGTCCGGGTAGCGGCCGAGCAGCACCGGGTCGGTGAACATCCGGTTCTGCAGCGTGTCGCAGGCCCTAGCCGCGGCCACGTCCGCAGGGCTGTTACTGGCCGGCCAGGCCGGCGAGTAGTTGTTGGTGATCATCACCTGGCGCACCCCTGCCGCCCGCAGCGCGGCCATGGCCAGGCCGTGCCCAAGCAGCTGGTGATGCGCGGTCGGGAGGGCACCCAGCATTAGCGCCTTGCCCGGCGCGTGGATGCCGAGCGCGTAACCGAAGGCGGTCACCACGAACGGTTCGTTGAGCGTGATCCACAGTTCGATCCGGTCGGCCAGCCGCCCGGCGGCCAGTGCTGCGTAGTCGGCGAACCGCTCCGCGGTGTCCCTGCTCAGCCAGCCGCTCTCGTCCTCGAGCGGCTGCGGCAAATCCCAGTGGTACAGCGTGGGGACGGGGATGATGCCCGCCGTGAGCAGCGCGTCGGTCAGCCGTTCGTAGAAGTCGAGGCCGGCCGGGTTGGCTGGCCCCTTGCCGCCCGGCTGCACGCGCGGCCAGCCGATCGAGAATCGGTAGGCGGTAATGCCGAGATCGGCCATTAGCGCGACATCCTCGGCCCACCGGTGATAGTGATCGCAGGCTACCTCGCCCGTGTGGCCGTCCCTGATCGCTCCGCGCTTGCGGGCCATACGCGAGTCGCTCACGGGCCGATCGTAACGTCACGCCGGGTCCCGGCCGGTGCGAGCCCGGCTGGTGCTCCGCCGTGATCACGGACACTAATCGGCAATATCGTCGAAAAGTGTCCGTGGAAGTGCTCCCATGCTGGCCGGACCGGTCAGTTCTGTGCCGAGCGTGCTGCTTGGCGCGAGCTCGTGCGCCCGGTGTGCTCGGTGCGCCCGGTGCGCCCTGCGTGCCCGGCGAGCTCGGCGTTCTCGTCGGTGGGCACGGCGACCATGATCATCGAGTCCCCTCGGAACAGCGGGGTGTCCCTGACCTGGCGTTCGATCGACGCCGCCGACATGGTGTAGCCGATAAACAGCAGCAGCGAGATAGCTTCCATGACGATCCAGAGCCAGTGTGAGGACAGCTGGGTGCTCCAGTCGTTCAGCCCGTGCAGCGCGGCCGCCAATGTGATGCCGAACAAGATCAGCGGGATCCGGCGCCGCCGGTAGTTGACGCCCATCCCGATGAAGAACGCGGCGATGCCGGCCCAGACGGCGTGCTGGAAGCCGTCGACGAACACCCGCTGGGCGAAGGTCAGGATCAGCGGGACGTCCAGGCCCGCCCGGTGGTTGCCCTGCATCAGGTAGCTGGACGTGTACAGGACGGACTCCCTGACCCCGAAGGCAAGCCCCGCGATGGTGCCGAGGAACATCCATATCCGCACGTCGAGCGTTATCTTCCAGACCCAGCGGAGCAACAGGGCCGCGACGAGAATCGGGATGGCCTTGGTAACTTCCTCGGCGAACCCGACCCCATAGATCCAGGGCAGCAGGTTGTGCAGGGCGTTGGTCTTGTCCAGGGCGTCTTCCCAGGGCAGCGTCACGGTCGGCAGCAGGGCCATGACGCCGGCCACGATCGCCACCGCCAGCCAGCCGATCAGCCTGGTGATATGCCCGGGCCTGATCAGCAGCCAGAACGCCACCGCCCAGAGCGGGGCGATCGCCAGGCTGTAAGCCCAGCCGGGGGCGCTCAGATTGCTGGTGGCCGAGAACAGCACGACGAACAGCGAGGGCAGCAGGCCGTAGGCGATCACGAGCAGCCGTGCGCCTTGTTTCCAGCCCGGATCCTTCAGCCAACTGCGGATCGGCACCAAGATGTGCAGGGCGGTGGCGAAATCACCGCCAGGGAAGTCGAGCCTGGCGTGGTGCGCGGGCAGATGCTGGTAGGCAGGGCTCGAATGGGTGCCCGAGATGTCGCCGCGCCACAGTTCCTCCCGGTGAACTGCGCTCGAATGACGCCGCTGGCGGCGGGCAGGCTCAGCTTCTGGCTGGCCGTCGTTTTCGTCCTGGTCCGCCTGGTCCGCCTGCTCCGCGTCTCCGGCCAGCTCGATCCGCAGGCCGGGGCCGAGCGGGGTCGCCAGGTGGACGTCGAGCGGCTGCCGCACAGAGACGGAGGCGACGGGCAGGCCCCCGACGAAGGTGCGGCCCTTCCCCAGGTCGTCGAGGATCCAGCCGTCGGGCTGCCATCTGATCCGGGCGTGGTCGCGCGAGACAATTGGATCGGACACGACGACCGCGTTGTCGGGGCTCCGGCCGATGCGAATCGTTTGTCCCGGCTCGAACGTGAAAGTCTGGCCAGCGAACTTGATCCTAAGGTCGCTCACTCGCCTGCCTTCCTGCGCGGCTCGCCAAGAACATTGTGCACAGGCCGACGCTGGTTTAGATTACCGACCTGTGCGCGATGGTCGGTCACAATAAGTGAACGGCTAGCGTCCAAGCGTCGCGGAAATCGCAGGTCAGGCGCTGCTTGCTGCGCTGATCGCGGCGTCGACTTCCGCGTGCCTGGCGGCGAGCTCGGCGGCGTACTTCTCCGCGTCGATCCGGTCGGCTAGGTCCTCGTCGGCCTTCATCAGCGTCTCGAGGTCGCTCTCGGCGGCCGCCAGTACGCCAAGATCGGCGAAGGCGTGCCTGACCTTAGGCCCCCACAGCCCAATGTCTCTGACGCAGGGCACGATCCTGGTGAACAGCAGGGACCTGAACGCCTGCTGGACCGGCGACTTGTCGGTGAAGTCCATGCACTCATCGACGTCAAAGTCGAGGCGCTCCCACACCTCTTGGGCGCGGAACCTGTTGTTCATCAGGTAACAGCCCTCGATCAGGAACTCCTCGCGCTCCTCGCGCTCGGCCTGGGTGAGCTCGGCGTAGTACTCACGCAGCGCGAGCCTGCCGAACGCCACATGCCGCGCCTCATCCTGCATGACGTAGGCGAGCAGCTGGGTGACGAGCGCATTGTTTGACAAGTCCCTATGCACGCCGAAGGCGGCCAGCGCCAGCCCCTCGATCAGCACCTGCATGCCGAGGTAGGGGTAGTCCCAGCGGCCGTCGGCCAGTGCCTCGGCGAGCAGCTTAGCCAGGTCGTCGTTGATCGGGTAGTAGATACCGATCTTGTCCCTGATGAACCGCTGGTAGAGCTCGACGTGCCTTGCCTCGTCCATGACCTGGGTCGCAGCGTAGAACTTGGAGTCGATGTCTGGTACCGATTCCACGATCCTGGCCGCGACGGTGAGCGCTCCCTGTTCGCCGTGCAGGAACTGGCTGAATAGCCAGGACGACAGGTGCATGTTGAGCTCGTCGCGCTCGGGCTGGTTCAGCTTCTCCCACTGCCGGGAGCCGTAGATCGGGCAGAACTCGTCAGTCTGCTCCATCACATTGACGGGGTTGACCGGAATCTCCCAGTCGATCCGCTTGGTCGCGTCCCACTGCTTGTCCTTGCCGCGCTGGTACAGGTCGAGCAGTCGGCCGCGGCCGTTGTCGTAATCCCAGTTGAACCTGGCAGCTCCGGTAGCAGGGACGTCCCAAGTGCCGGGCTTGACTTCGCTGACATAGTGGTCATACGTGCTCATGGATGCCCCTCTACCTGATGGTAGTCCGATTATTACTCGGCAGTAGGCGCCTCTTCCATAGGCCGCAGAGCGTCGCCTCTTCCAGAGGCCGCAGGGCGTCGCCTCTTCCAGAGGCCTAGGCGGGCCGCTCCTGGCGGAGCCTGGTGATGTTCTCGCGGAGGACCTTCTCGATCTGGCCGTAGAAATCCACGATCAGGCGCAGCTCCTCGTCGCTGTAGTGCCCGGCCAGCCCTTGCAGTGCCCGGATCATCGGCAGGAAGACCGTGGCCACGTCGCGCAGCGCGCGCTCGGTGACCAGCCGGACGACCACCCTGCGGCGGTCCGCCGCATCACGCTCGCGCCGGACGAATCCGGTCTCCTCGGGCCGATCGATGACACCGGTGATCGAGGCCGTGCTCAGGCCGGTGGCCCTGGCTAGCTGCCCGGCCGTCATCTGGCCGCTGAAGCTCAGCAGGTTCAGGCAGTTCAGGTCGGTCGCGTTAATCCCGATCCGGTCGGCGACGGCCTGGCCCATCAGCTGCATGAGGGAGCCGGTCCGGCGCAGAGACGCGGCGAACGCCGCGGTCAGCTCCGCGCGCTCAGGCATGCCGGCCTCGGCCAGGTCGGCTCCGATCGGCTCAGCCCACGGCACATCCCAGCCTTCGGACATGCTTCGTCTCCCTATTTATTAACTTAGCTAGACAATCGTGAAGCGAGATGTTAGGTTTCCTAAGCGTACTCGTTCCTGCATCCTCCCGAGGTCGGAGACAGACATGACATCCGATGCCCAGATCCTGGCATCTCCGGCGTCCACGGGCACGTCCCTGGGCGAGGAGCCCGATCCGCGGCGCTGGCTCACCCTGGTGATCTTGCTGCTGGCCGCTTTCATGAACCTGCTCGACGTGTCGATCGTGAATATCGCGGTCCCGTCGATTCAGCGCAACCTAGGCGCCAGCTACTCCGATATCCAGTGGGCCCTCGCCGGCTTCACACTCGCATACGCGCTGGTGCTGATCACCGGCGGCAGGCTTGGCGACACGTTCGGGCGCAAGCGGATGTTCCTGATCGGCGTGGCCGGCTTCACCCTGATGTCAGCCCTGTGCGGAGCCGCGCAGAGCCCGGGCCAGCTGATCGCCTTCCGCGTCGCGCAAGGCGTGATGGGCGGCATCATGATCCCGCAGGTGCTGGCCGTCATCCAGGTGACGTTCCCGCCAGCCGAGCGGATCAAAGCGCTGGCCGGCTTCGGCATCACCGCCGGCCTCGGCACCGTGAGCGGCCCGCTGCTCGGCGGGCTGCTCATCCAGGCCAACCTGCTCGGCTGGGACTGGCGGCCGATCTTCCTGATCAACGTTCCGGTCGGCATCGTGACGCTGGGCGCGTCGGCCGTCCTCGTGCGTGAGTCCCGGGCGCCGAACCCGCCGAAGCTTGATCCGATCGGCGTGGGCCTGATCTCCGCAGCGCTGCTGCTCTTGCTCTACCCGCTGGTACAGGGCCGCCAGCTCGGCTGGCCCGCGTGGACGTTCGCCTCGATGGCCGCTTCGGTGCCCGTGCTCGCCGCGTTCGTCGGCTACGAACGGATCAAGGCGCGCCGGGACGGCTCTCCGCTGGTGCAGCTCAGGCTGTTCGGCCAGCGGGCGTTCAGCGTCGGCATCGCCATCGCCATGACCTTCTTCCTCGGCGTCACCTCGTTCGCGCTGATCCTGACCCTGTTCCTGCAGATCGGCTTGGGCTTCACGCCGCTGCACGCCGGCCTGACCTTCCTGCCCTTCTCCGGCGGGGTGCTGGTCGCCTCCGGCGCCGCCGCCAGACTCGCCCCGAAGTTTGGCCGCCGCGTGACCATGACGGGCGCGCTGGTGATGGCCGCGGGCATGGCGGGCCTCATTCTGATCGTGCGCCACTACGGGCAGGCGGTCACTACGACCGAGCTCCTGCCCGGCCTCATCGCCGCCGGACTTGGCATGGGCACGGTGCTCGCGCCGCTCGCCGACATCTTGCTCGCCGGGGTGCGCAAGGAGGACGCGGGCTCGGCATCCGGGATATTCAACACCGCCGTACAGCTCGGGGCCTCGATCGGCGTCGCGGTCATCGGCGTGATTTTCTTCGGATTGCTCGGCACCCAGTCAGCACCGGCGGCCGCCTCCGTCGCGCCGCAGCTCCGGGGCGCTCTCGAGGCCACCGGCCTGCCACGCGGCGCCACCAACCCGGTCGTCACCGCATTCCGCGGCTGCCTGCATGACAGGCTGGTCGCCGCAGACCCGTCGGCGACGCCGCCATCCTGCCGTCCGAGCCAAGCGGCCGCGGCGCTCCCTGCGCGCTCCAGGCATGCCATCGCGGAGATCGGGCGTCGCGCGACCGGGATCGACTTCGCCGCCGCGCTGCAGCGCACGCTGTCCTTCCAGGTCGGCGTGTTTGTGCTGAGTTTCCTGCTGATGCTCTTTCTGCCGGCGACGAGCCAGCGGAAGTCAGCCGCGCGCGGCTACTGATGCATGGGGCGCTCGTGATCGGCGTGACCGGCCGGCTCGAGCTGGAACGTCGAATGTTCGACGTCGAAGTGGCCGCGCAGGCAGTCCTGGAGCACGTCGAGCATGACCGCGCTCCGGCCGTCGGCGAGCACGTCGGGCTCCACGACGATGTGCACGGACAGCACGGGCAGGCCCGACGTGATGGTCCACACATGCAGGTCGTGCACGTCGCGCACGCCGGTCAAGCCGGTCAGGTGCGTCCTGATCTCGCTCAGGTCGATGCCGCGCGGGCTTGCCTCGAGCAGAACGTTGATCGCATCGGCGAGCAGCCGCCAGGTGCGCGGCAGGATCAGGGCGCCGACGAGCAGCGAGGCGATGGGGTCGGCGCGCGTATACCCGGTCGCGGCGATCACGATCCCGGTGACGATGACCGCGGCGGCGCCGAACGCGTCGGACGCCACCTCGAGGAACGCGCCCCTGATATTCAGGCTCTCGGCCTGGCCGCGGCTTAGCACCAGCAGGCTCAGGCCGTTGGCTGCGAGCGCGATCACGCCGAAGATCACCAGCAGCGGTGACTCGACCGATGGCGGCGAGATCAGCCTTCGGATCGCCTCAACGATGATAAAGACCGACATGGCGAACAGGACCAAGGCGTTCACCATCGCAGCCAGGATCTCCGCCCTGGCATAACCGAAAGTGCGCTGGAGCGTGGCCGGCCGCGTCGCGAAATACACGGCGAGCAGCGACAGGCCGACGCCTGCGGCATCGGCCGCCATGTGCGCGGCGTCGGCGAGCAGGACGAGCGCACCGCTGATCCAGGCACCCACGGCCTGCGCGACGGCGACCGTCAGGGTGATCAGCATGACGGCCAGCAGTGACCTGCTGTGCTCGCCGGTCAGGGTGAGCCTGGAGCCGTGCGCGTGGCCGTGCTCGTCGCCGTGAGCGTGATCAGGTCGCCGGCCACGGCCAAGCTGGTCGCAGCTGGGTTCCCGGTCGTCGCCATGGCCTGGCGCTGTCATAATGCGGGCGAGTCACCTTCTCCTGGTGCGAGCAGTTCGTAGGCCGGGTTGATCATGATGGGCTGGTTGTCGCGCATCCCGACCTGCCCAGTGAACCTGACCTTCGCGCCAGGGTCGAGCCCGGGGATGTGCGAGCGACCGTAGAACAGGGCGGTCAGCTGGCCGGTGGCGTCGACGATCTCGCAGGCCAGGACCGTGTTCGCCTCCACCGGCCTGATCTCAACGGCGTGCACCCTGCCCTCCACGGTGGCCTTGCCGCGCCTGGGCAGCCGGCCAATCGGCGTCGCCGTCTTCGACGGCCGGGGCCTGCTGTACCTCAGGATGTCGGCGTCCTCGGCCCGACTCCGCGCCGGAGGCTCCGGCGGCGTCGGCGATCCGAGGGCAGGCTCCCGGTCGGTTGCCGGGCCCGATGGCCGCCCGTCCTGTCCGGCACCTGTCGCTGCGCTGGCTGCCTGAGCGGCTGCCGCATCCGTCGCCGCGGCAGCCCGGTCGGTTCCTGCTTCGGCCGCGCCGGCGCCATCAGGGGCAGCCTTCGCGCGCTCCCGCCCGGCCAGGATCTCGACCCTGCTGCGGACGTCGAACGGGATGATGGTGGCGGCCGCGTGCGGGATCTGGCTGACCACGGCGGCCATCCGGTCGGCAGTCCGGTCGTGCAGCAGCCGGCCGAGCAGAGGGGTGTAGCTGCGCCGTGGCATCACGGCCGTCACTCCCACGCCGGGCAGCTCCGCCTCCGCCTGGACCAGCTCGGCCGTGGCCTTCGCGAGCCGCCGGTCAGGGCAGTCCACCAGGTCGAGCACCACGCCGGTGTCGGCCCGTACCCAGTCCTGTCTCAGCCGGTCGGCCTGGGCGCTGTCGATGACGAAGTGCACCGCCCGCAGGCTGGTCGGGCGCAGGCTCCGCGCGTAGCGCAGGGCAGCCAGCGTTGCGAGGTCGAACTCGTCCACGAAGACGTAGACGGTGCGACGCGAATAAGTCGGCGGTGAGGTGGGCTTGACCGGGCCAAGGCCGCGGGCGCTGATGTGCTCCAGCACCTCGGCTTCCATCCGGTACTGCCGGTTAAGCCTGATCAGCGCCGGCACCCCGATTGCGAACACGATCAGGACCACCCAGGCGCCCTCGGTGAACTTCACGACGGCGAAGATGAGCACGACGATCAGGGAGATCAGCCCGGCGGCGAAGTTGATGACCAGCTTGTGGTGCCAGCCGGGCTCCTTGTGCACGTGGTGATACCTGGCCATGCCGAATCCGGCCAGCGTGAACGCGGTCCTCGGCGACGAAGCTGGCCAGGAACGGGAAGCCGCTGAAGCTGGTGTTCCCGCCGGTGAACAGGATCGTCGCGGTCCCGGCCTGGACCGCGAAGAACATCACGCGGCCGAGCACGCTGTGCCCGAAGATCAGGTCTGCCTCCTGGGCCAGCACAGTCGGGACACCCAGGGTGTACGGGGTCGCGTGAGTGACGTGCGCCATCCAGGAGATGCCCGCGATCAGGGACGCCACGATCGATCCCTGGATCACCAGTATCTGGCGGGCGTTGCGGCCTTCTGGCGGCCGGAGCGCGCTCACGGCGTTCGATACCGCCTCGATCCCGGTCAGCGAGGAGCCGCCGTTGGCGAAGGCCCGCAGCAGCACGAAAACCATCCCGAACGTGATCAGGGCGCTGTGATTGAGCGGGGCGTGAGCGCCGTAAACGCCCGCGCCTGGCGCGATGTGCCAATGCGGCAGAGAGCCGAAGAACTCGCGGACGAGGCCGACAATGATGACGAGCATTATCACGCCCGAGAAGAGGTAGGTCGGGATCGCGAACGTGCGGCCTGCCTCCCTGATGCCGCGCAGGTTGCCGTAGAGCATCAGCAGCACGATGCCGACCGAGATGATCGTCATCAGGTCGGGGTGGTTCAGCGCGGGGACCGCGGACGCGACGGCCGCCGTACCCGCCGCGACCTGGACCGCGACCGTCACCACGTAGTCGATCAGCAGCGCGACCGCGGCGATCTGGGCGACCCTGGGACCAAAGTTCTCCCGCGCCACGACATACGAGCCGCCGGCCCTGGTATAGACCGTGACGACCTCGCGGTAGGACAGCACGACGAGGGCCATGACGAACAGCACGACGCCGGTCAGCGGCAGAATCAGCGCGAACGCGGCGACGCCAAGGCCGCCCCTGAGCAGCTCGATCAGGATTTCCTCAGTTCCGTAGGCCGAGGAGGAGATCCCATCAGGCGCGAGGACGCCGAGCGCCAGCGGCTTGGACAGCCGTTCCTCGCGGAGCTGCTCGTTGACCAGCGGCGGCCCGAGCAGGCGCCGCTTGATCGCATAGCCAAGCGTTTCGCCTAGGTCTTCCCGGCTGGTCCGCAGTCTCGCCGCCCTGGCTGTTGCCACGCCCGTCGTGCCTCCGCTCATCCCCGGCCGCCAGAGATGCTGTCAGCACCCCTGACGTGGCCTTCATACCATCCGGGCCACCTCTCATTCACACAGAGATGGCAGAGTGAAGCAGCGGGCGGGTGCCCGTCGGCACTGACAGAAAATACCAGTGCCCGGTTTGCTTCCTGGAACCGCCGCGTTGCGGCCGGTCAGCGACGTCCTGGCTAGGAGCGGCGTTCTGGGTAGGAGAACGGCAGCGGCAGAGCAGAAGGGCTGCGTGGACATGACCACATCACCGGCGGCTGCGGCGCCGGAAGCGAGCAACGGGCGCGTGCTGCACCTATCGGAGCTCGTCGGCAGGCCCATTACCGACAAGCGAGGGGAGTCTATCGGCAAGCTTGCGGACGTCATCGTGCGGCTGCGGGGTGCCGAGCCCCCGCTGGTCACGGGCCTGGTCGTAGCGGTGGGCAGCCGGGAAGTCTTTGTTCCCCTCGAGCAGGTCAGCTCGTTCGACGGCGAGGTGCTCAAGCTGACCAGCGCGCGGCTTGACCTGCGCCAGTTCGAGCGCCGCCATGGCGAGGTGCTGCTCCGCGCCGACGTGCTCGGGCACCGGCTCATCGACGTGCTGACGGCGCACCTGATCAGGGCGGTCGACCTCGAGCTGCGGCAGCAGGGATCGGAGTGGGTCCTGGCGGGGGTGGACACGCACCGCCGCCCGCGCGGCCTGCTGCGGCTGCTCATTCCGGACGGCAGCGCACACCGGTTCGAGGAGTGGGCGAACTTCGAGCCGCTGATCGGGCACGCCGGCAGTGCCCTGCTGCGCGGCCCCTTCGGCCGGATCCGGCGGCTCAAGGCCGCTCAGATCGCCGACCTTCTCGAGGAGGCGTCCAAGGCCGAGGAGACGGAGATCCTCGGCCAGGTGCACGCCGATCCCGAGCTGGAGGCCGACGTGTTCGAGGAGCTGGACGAGGACCTGGCCACCCGGCTGCTCGGTGCCAGGACCGATGCCGAGATCGCCGAGGTGCTGAATCGGATGCGGGCCGACGACGCGGCCGACGCAATCTCCGAGCTGCCGCAGCGCCGCAGGCAGCCGGTGATCGACTTGCTGCCCGCGGGCCAGCGGGCCAAGGTGCTGACTCTGATGGGCTTCAACCCCACGAGCGCCGGCGGCCTGATGGGGATGGACTTCCTCGCGGTTTCCGAGGACAGCACGGTCGCTGACGCGGTGGCGGCCGTCAGCAGCTCGGACAACCTCCAGCCTGAGGCGCTCACCAGCGTGCATGCGCTCGACACCGATGGCATGCTGTGCGGCGTCGTGAAGCTCGTCACCCTGCTCCAGTCCGATCAGGGTGCCCGCCTGAGCGATATCTACGACGACGATCCGGTCAGGATCGGCGCGGACACCGATGTGGTGGACGTGGCGGTCCTGATGAGCGACTACAACCTCATCACCATCCCCGTTGTCGACGAGGACCGGACCATGATCGGCCTGATCACGGTCGACGACGTCCTTGAGGCCACGCTGCCGGAAGACTGGCGGCGGCGAGAAGCGGCCGAGCCGCCCGACTCGCGCCGAGGCAAGAAGCAGTGACCGACCCGGCACCGGGGGAGACTCCGGCGGCGCGACCCGGGCCTGAGCGCGACCCTCCTGCCCCGGCTAGCCCTGCGGAGCGGCCCGAGCCTCCCGCGCCGGCCAGGCGCGCCGGTCCGCGGCCCGAGCCCCCGGGCCGGCCCGAGCCTTCAGCGCCGGCCAGGCGCCCCGGGCCCCCGCGTGAGCCTCCCGCGCCGGCGAGCGCCCCGGAGAGCCGCCCGGCGGCCCGGCCCGAGCCTGCGCGCGAGGCTACTGCCAGGAGCCGGTCTGCGCCAGCGCGGGCCAGCACGCTTACCCCGCCCCAGCCGACCGGCGGCGATGCCGGCACCGGTGACATCGAAGGGGCGCTCGGCCGGATCAGGGCCGGGGATGAGCAGCACTCGGGCTGGCGCCGTCAGCTGGTGACGTTCCTGGCGATCGTCGGTCCCGGCCTGATCGTGATGGTCGGCGACAACGACGCTGGCGGGGTCGCCACCTACGCTCAGGCGGGCCAGGACTACGGGTACAGCCTGCTCTGGGTACTCCTGCTGCTGATCCCGGTCCTTATTGTGAACCAGGAAATGGTGGTCAGGCTCGGTGCCGTGACCGGTGTTGGCCACGCCAAATTGATCTACGAGCGATTCGGTAAGTTCTGGGGCCGGTTCAGCGTCATCGATTTGTTTGTGCTTAATTTTCTGACGATTGTCACCGAATTTATCGGCATCTCGCTGGCGATGAGTTACTTCGGGGTCAGTCCTTTCATCTCAGTGCCGATCGCTGCCGCGACGCTGATCGCGATCACCGCGAGCGGGAGTTTCAGGCGCTGGGAACGGGCGATGTTCGTGTTCATCGGCGCGAGCCTGGTCCTGTTCGTGCCCCTGGTCATTTTCTCGCACCCGGCCGCCGGTTCCATCGCCTACCACTTCTTCGTGCCAGGCGTCCAGGGCGGCGTCAGCTCAAACGCGGTGCTGCTGATCATCGCGATCGTCGGCACGACGGTCGCACCCTGGCAGCTGTTCTTCCAGCAGTCGAACGTGATCGACAAACGGATTACGCCGCGGTTCATCCGCTACGAGCGGGCCGATACCTTCCTCGGGTCACTGGTGGTGGTCGTCAGCGCGGCCGTGATCCTGATCGCGACCGTGTACGCCGTCGCAGGGACGTCCCGGGTCCGGCACTTCACCGACGCGCTCGGCGTCGCCGAGGCGTTCCGGGGCAAGAACCCCTTCCTTGGCGCAATTTTCGCGCTCGTGCTGCTCGACGCGAGCATCATTGGGGCCGCCGCGGTCACGCTGTCGACGAGTTACGCGTTCGGTGACGTGTTCAACCTCAAGCACTCGCTGCATCGCAAGTTCCGCGACGCGAAGGCTTTCTATGCCAGCTACACGCTGGTGGTCGTGCTGGCCGCCGGCATCGTGCTGGTGCCTGGCGCGCCGCTTGGCCTGCTGACCACCGCGGTGCAGGCGCTCGCCGGGGTCCTGTTGCCGAGCGCCAGCGTGTTCCTGCTTCTGCTGTGCAACGACCCCCAGGTGCTCGGCCCGTGGACGAACCCTCGGTGGCTGAACGTCGTCGCCGGCATCATCATCGGGCTGCTGCTGACCCTCTCCGGCACGCTGGTGGTAACGACGCTGTTCCCCAGCCTGAGCGCCCCGCAGGTCGTGGTCTGGATCGCGGTCGGCCTCGGAGTCGGCTCGGCGCTAGCGTACGGGTGGCTGCGGTTCAATGTCGCGCACCGGCTGCTGACCGGCCGGGCCGGGGCTCCGGAGGTCGCGCCGATCAGGGCGGACTTCGCTTCGATGACGCGGGCCGAGCGGGTCAGCGGGCGGATGCCCC
>WNFI01469160.1_pt2 | contig 25690 bp, 21 predicted proteins | sample 5400471 | NCBI WGS metagenome assembly WNFI01 (sample SAMN13153348, study PRJNA577476) | soil metagenome | isolation source: 100 cm saprolite on Douglas fir-dominated hillslope | place: USA:California | collected 2013-09-17 | reverse complement strand
TTGAGTTTCTCGCAGCCCGTGGTGGCGAACGCCAGCGCAGCCACCACCGCGAGCGCGGCTAGATTGCGTTTCATTACTGTCCAGCCTCCATTTGAGGCGTCATCAAACCGACCTTGTCGATACCCGCGCCGTGTGCGATATCGATGGCCTTGGCAACGTACTGGTATTCCAGATCGTTATCGCCCCTCACGAAAACCACGCGCTCGGCACGCGTCTTGAAGATTTCTTCCAGGCGCGGCCCCAGGCGCTGCTCGTCGGTGGGCTCCTGGTTGATCGACATGGATTTGTCGCGATTGATCACGATTACCACGGTGCGCTGATCGGCCTGGCTCTGCGGTTGATCGGCCTTGGGCGGCTGCGGCACTAGCGCCTCCAGTCCCTTCGGCGTCAGCGGGGTGATGACCATGAAAATAATGATCAGCACCAGCAGCACGTCGATCATCGGCGTCATATTGATATCGGCTTTGGCTCCGCCCTTGCCTCCGCCTACTGCCATTGACATAAAATTGCTCCTCTAACCCCGCATCTCGACTATTGTCCCGCCGGGCCTGCTGCGCCAGGCGCTGCTGCCGGTTGCCCCGGACGGCGTTCCTGAATCTGTTCCGTCAGCAACCCGAGCTGATCGACGCCCGCCGCGCGCAGGTTGTTGACCACTTCCACGACCTTCTCATAACGCGCCCGCGAATCGGCCCTGAGAAATACCTCATGGTCCACGCGGTTCGCCAGCAGATCTTTCACCTTGGGCGCCAGTTGGTCCGCCGGCACCTGGTTGTTCCCCAAATACGACTTTCCATCGCGCGACACGGCCACAATCACGGCGTCGGTCTTGTCAGCGGCTTGCATGGCGATGGGATTTTTCGTACGCACCATATCCACGCTCACGCCCTTGGTCAACATGGGCGTGATGACCATGAAGATGATCAGCATGACCAGCATCACGTCCACCATCGGCGTCACATTGATATCCGCCACCGGAGGCGGCGCCGAGTGTTTCATTATTAACGACATAGAAAACTCCTTAATCAATCCCCTATGGGTCTGGGCGCCGCTTGACGTGGCCCGTTACCGGACTCGCTAAGCTGCGCCCGCCCAAAGCTGACGGCTGAACGCTAAAAAGCCCTACTTTCGTGCAGTGGCGCCGCGCTGCGAACGCTTCAGGAAATAGTCGATCAACTCAGAGCTCGAGTTGCCCATTTCCACGTCGAACGCTTCGATCTTGCCCGTAAAGTAGTTGAACATCCACACCGCCGGGATGGCCACGAACAGTCCGATAGCGGTAGTGACGAGCGCTTCTGAAATGCCGCCCGACACCGCGCCCAGACCGGTCGACTTCTCGGTCGAAATCTGCTTGAACGCGTTGATGATGCCGACCACCGTTCCGAACAGACCCACGAACGGGGCGGTCGAACCAATCGTTGCCAGGCCGCTGATGCCGCGCTTCAGTTCTGCGTGCACAATGGCTTCCGCGCGCTCCAGGGCCCGCTTCGACGCTTCGATCTCTTCACCCGGAATTTCCGAGCTGATCTGTGCCGCGACTGTTTCCGCGCCGCGCTAAAGGCCATCAACCGGTCGATCATAACGCCGATCGACCAGGCCGACATGATAAACAGCACCACCACCACGAATTTGGCGAGGGTGCCCATCTGGTTCCAGAGCGACTTCGGATCCCAGCCCACGCCGCCCGATTCCTGCAACAACCAAAACGCCCAAACCTGCAATTGTAAGAACATTGTGTCTTTCTCTCCTACGTGAAATGTTTAGCTTTTTTTAGCGTTCAGCTCATCCGCCACGGGCGTTTGGCGCCTCGAAGCGGCCCATCCTTGCTACTACTGACTCAACGTGAAATTCACGTCGATTACCGTTGCCACTTCCACCGGCTCTCCATTGAGCAGCGTTGGCTTGTACAGCCATTGCTTGACGGCTTCCTGCGCCGCTGGAACGAGCAGCGGGTGACCGCTCATCAGCGTCAGGTTTTGAATCGTGCCGTCTTTGCCGATGATGGCGTTGAACCGTACCACACCTTGAATGCGCGCCTGCTTGGCGAGCGGCGGATAGACCGGCTTCGGCTGCCGAATCAAGTTCGCCTGCTGCACCTGCCCGCCCACGCGGATACGCTGCACCGTTGGTTTCTTGACTTCGACGGGCGGGGGAGGAGGAGCCGCCGTCGGGACCGAACCGATGATGCCGCCGATCACGCCGCCGGGAGTGCCGCCGGGCACGCCGCCCGGAACGCCGCCGACTACGCCAGCCGAGGCTGAGGGCGGCGGCAGCTCTTCTTCCTGAATCATCTTGATGTCTTTGGGAACTGTCTTGGGCGCCATCAGGCGTCCGGCGTCAAACTGGCGGGGAATCACTTTCACCATCTTGATCGGCACGGCCGCGGGCGGCGGCGGTGGCGGTGGTGGCGGCGGCGGCGCCACCAGGAAACTGGTCAGCTGCGTCCGCGGCAGCGCATCGAAGTAAATCATGGGGAGCAGAATGAACACTCCCAACAGCATCATCTGACCGATGAACGACACCAGGACCGTCCATGTCCGGTTGGTTTTTCCCACGCCATCGACAAACGTTTGTTCAAACATAATGCCTCTCTTCGTGAACCTGTTCGCGAGCCCTCAAGCTCTCGCGCGGCTCGCTCATTATTTCACAGCTCGTACCGAACTCTTACGCACCGGCTCCTTGGCCGGACTCAGCTTGGACGGAGCGATCGCGGCCCCGGACTTTTTCCTGTCGTCAAACCAGTTGTGCCAGAACAAAACGATCGGGCTGGCGATAAACACCGACGAATACGTCCCGATGATGATGCCCACCACCAGCGCAAACGAGAACCCGTGCAGCACCGCGCCGCCGAACAGGAACAGGGCGATCACCGTCAGAAACGTCAGGCCCGAGGTCATGATCGTGCGGCTCAGCGTCTGATTCACGCTGCGAATCCCACGGTGATGATGGTGTCGTGAAACACCGCGATCACCGCCGCCACGCCATAGATCCACTCAAAACGAAACGCTATATATACCAACATTCCGCCGAGCGCGGCAAGAGTCGCCCAAACGGCCTGCTGGCGGAGATCCGAGGCGACCTTGGGACCTACTACCTGCACGCCCCGAACCGCAAACGGCGACAGGTAGCATTCCTGTTTCAATGTATTGATCACCGCCGGCGTTACGCCCGGCACCGCCGACAATTGATCGAAACCGGCGATCAAGCCCGACCGCGGCGGGGTGTTTCGGAAATCCAGGATGTCGGTCACCAGTTTTTCCAGCTGGGTATCGGACATCGCCACGTTGTTGCGTGCTAGCGCATCACGTAGCCGGGCCATCAGCACATCGTGACCGGTGTTGTGGAAGTCCAGTTTGCCGCTGTTCGGCTGGCCGAATGTGGTCTCGAGCGCCTCTAGGATCGACCGGCGGTTCTGATCCTGCTGCTGGTCGTTGGCCAGTTCCGTCCCGATGGCCACTTCATTCGAGCTGGATTCGAAAGTCTGCACGGTTACTTCGCCCGATCCCGATATTCTTTTAGACACCGCCGCGCGAATCGCGTCAACCGGGGGTTTACCTGCAAACTTCACGGTCATCAACGTGCCGCCCTTGAAATCGATCCCATAGCGCAGCCCGCCCTTGAGGGCGATGCTCGATAAACCAGCCACCGAAAGCACCAGCGATGCGATGATGAACGGCCACTTGAAGCCTAGAAAATCGTAATTTGGATTCTTGAATAATTCCATTGCACGACCGTATCAGGCCCATACCAGTGCTTAGTCGATTAGACACCACGAACCGGGATCTTGTTCCCGGTCCCCTGACTGGCTCTGGACCGCTTGTTTTCCGCCGGAGAGTACAAAAGCTAACACAATCCGGTCAAATACTCAAAGTCTTGAGCTGCCGCTTCCCCGACAGCTCGTAATCGAAGATCACGCGGGATACAAACACCGCCGTAAACACATTCGCTAGCAAACCGATCACCAGTGTGACCGCGAAACCACGCACCGGTCCGGTTCCGAAAAGGAACAGGAACGCGCACGAGACGATGGTGGTGACGTGAGTGTCCACAATCGTCCACCAGGCTTTGCCGAATCCCGCGTCCACGGCCGAAACAATGGCTTTGCCGGCCCTCAGTTCCTCGCGGATCCGCTCGAAGATCAGTACGTTTGAATCCACCGCCATGCCGATGGTCAGAATAACCCCCGCAATGCCCGGAAGGGTCAATACGGCGCCGAAGTAGCCTAGCGCCGCCAGCAGCAGCACGGTGTTCAGCACCAGCGCCAGCACTGCGTTGACGCCCGCACGTTTGTAGTAAGCCAGCATGGCAATGATGACGGCCAGCAATCCTGCAAGGCCGGCCACAATGCCGGCGCGGATCGAATCCGCGCCCAGCGACGGTCCCACCGACCGCTCGTCGATGTAAACGATTCTGGCCGGCAGAGAGCCGGAACGAAGAACCAGGGCCAGGTCGCTGGCCTCCTGTTCGGTCCCCACGTTGGTGATGCGGCCCTGATCGCTGATTCTGGCTTGAATGGTGGCCACGCTGCGAATCTGGTTATCCAGCACCACCGCCAGGCGGTTCCCGATATTGGACTCGGTGAAGCGCTCGAAACGGCGCGCGCCATCCGGAGAAAGCGAAAAGCCTGTCTCCCATTTCCGGAACTCATCCTGGCTGGCCCGTGCGTTCCGTAAATCGTGTCCGGTAACCACCGGGGTTCGGCTCACCAGGTACCAGCTCACGCCTTCGCCGCCGCGCGACGGAGCCTTCACGAGCTTCGTATTCAGCGGCAGTACGCCGCCGTGCTGCCCAAGCGCCTGCTCCTGGCTGGGGAACGGACCGTCCTTCACTTCGACGATCTCGAGCACCGCTGCCGTGCCGATAATGTCCTTCACGCGGGCTGGGTCGTCTACGCCCGGCAACTGCACCAGAATGCGGAAATCCTTATCCGCGCTGCCTTCCTGCTGCACCACCGGCTCGGTGAGACCCAGGGCATTGATGCGATTCCCGATGGTCTGAATCGAGCGCACGACCGTGTCACGCTTCAACGTCAGAAGCTCGGAGGGTCGCATGTTCAGCCGGTAGTCGGTCGAGTTGACCGCCGTGATGATCCAGGTAGTGAAGCGATCCGATACGATACTCCGGAAGGCGGAGGATTTATCCGCGGGAATTCCCTTGATGGTGATCTGGATGGTATCCGCGGTATCGATGGAGTCCGGCTCGTTATTCTCCATGGAAGCGAACGGGATGCCGGCCTTGCGCAACTCTTCCTTGATGCGCTCGATGGCCTGCTGCGCCTCCACCTTCACCGCGTCCTGCACCTGTACCTGCATCACCAGGTGGCTGCCGCCGCGCAGATCCAGGCCCAGCTTAATCCTTTGCTTCAGGTTCTCCTTGAGGCCGCTGACCGATCTGGGCAGCCCGATAATGCCGCAGATACATACCAGAACGGTCAATATGATGACGATCGTTTTCGTCCTGAGATTTTTTTGCATGATGACCTTCTTAACCTACACTGCCTGCTTCTTGCCTTCCGCCGGAATCAGGTTCGAGACCGCGCTGCGAGCCACCTGCAGTTTGATATTGTCCGGCTTCACGCGCAGTACGAGGGAATCGCCATCGATGGACACGATGGTCCCGACGATGCCGCCGCTTGTGAGTACTGTATTTCCGTTCTGCAGTTCTTCGAGCATCTTCTTTTGCTGCTTCTTCTGCCGCTGCATGGGAAGAAACAGAAGGAAATAGAAGATTGCGAAGATGAGCAGGATGGGGACAAAGCCCACCAGAGAGTTGGGGGACGACTGTTGCAGAAGCAAATTCAAGAGCACTGTGATGGAACCAGATGAGGATTATTCTACTTCGACCGGTACCGCCCGGACAGCTTTCAAATATTTGGGGAATTGGCCCAGTACGATAGCGTGCCTGATCTCACGCATGATGTCAAGGTAGCGCGTGAGGTTGTGGCGCGTGGCCAGCGACGCGTACAGGATTTCACCCGCTTGATATAGATGGCGTAGATATGCCCGGCTGTAGTTTCGGCACGTGTAGCAGCCGCAATGCTCGTCGATGGGCCGCTGGTCCTCCTTGTACTGCGTGTGCTTGATGATGACCCGGCCCTGCGTCGTGAACAGGTATCCGTTGCGCGCGTTGCGCGAGGGCAGCACGCAGTCCATCATGTCGATTCCCCGCGCCACGTACTCGGGAAGTTCCTCGGGCATGCCCACGCCCATGGCGTAACGCGGTCGCTCCCGCGGCAGAAGCGGCGCGGTCGCCTCCACCATTTCCAGGCTCAAAGGCCGGGGCTCGCCCACCGACAGCCCGCCGACGGCGTAACCATCGGCTGTGAGCTCGACGAGCTGTTCGGCGCACGCCCGCCGAAGATCCGGAAACATCGAGCCCTGCACGATCGGAAATAGCGACTGCCCCCCCGGCGCCTCCGCCGTCTTGCGACGGTAGTGGGCGTACGCGGTCGTCGCCCAGGCGATGGTGCGTTCCATGGACTCGCGGGCGTACTCGTGGCTCACCGGATACTCCGGGCACTCGTCCAGCACCATCATGATGTCGCTGCCCAGGGCCAATTGGACGTCCACGGTCGATTCCGGCGTGAACACGTGACGGTCGCCGTCCAGGTGCGACTGAAACGTGACGCCCTCGTCGGTGATCTTGCGCAGCCCGCTCAGGCTGAAAACCTGGTACCCGCCCGAATCCGTCAGGATGGCTCGCGGCCAGGACATGAACCGGTGCAAACCGCCCATGCGGCGAATGGCCTCATGCCCCGGCCGCAGGTAAAGGTGATAGGTGTTGGCCAGCAGGATACGGACATCCAGGTCCTCGGCGAGATCGCGCTGCGTCAGTCCCTTGACCGTGGCCAGCGTGCCCACCGGCATGAAAACCGGCGTTTCGATATCGCCGTGCGCCGTGTGCAGAACTCCGGCGCGCGCGCCTGTCTCCCGGCATTCCGCCACCAGCTCGAATGTCGCCACGTCTTCCAAGGTAGGACAGGCACGATCGGCTGTCCATTGATTCGATGATCGAAACCCCCACCCCTGCTTGGTGCTTCTAGCGCAATTACATCATTTCAGCCGGCAACAATTTCTGAAATACTTTCACTAATATCAACGTCTACCCAACAAACGAGACCCGTCCGGCGTCTAATATTCCGACTAGCTCCCGTTTTAGGTGTTCTATGCGGCTAAACCGGCCAGTTTCGAGCCTTTTCGGGGTCGCCGCGGTTGGCGCGGCCCTGATCCTTCTGGGATGCCAAGCCAAAACTGCCCCCATTCCCGCCACAGCCCAACCCAATGCCCCCTTAAAGAGGGTCAAAGTCCGGTTCGACCGGCTGCGCCGTGTGGTGCGCTCAAACGGGACGGTCGAAGCCGTCAATGCCCTGACCATCCGGGTGCCGCAGATCGAGGGGCAGGGCGGCGACATGACGCTCACCAAGCTCGTTCCCGGCGGAGCGGAAGTCAAGACCGGCGACATCCTGGCCGAATTCGACCGGACCAAGGAAGTCGACAACGCCCGGGAGGCGCAGGCCAAATTTGAGGACCTGCAGCACCAGGTAGATCAGCGCATCGCCCAGCATCGGGCTGACGCGGAAAAACGCAGCTCGGATATGCAGCAGGCCGAGGCGGACCTCTCGAAAGCCGCGCTTGAGCTCCGCAAAGGCCCCATCCTCAGCGAAATCGACCGCCTCAAGAATCAGGCCAAGCTGGAGGACGCCCAGGCGCATGTCGCCAGCCTGAAGCGCTCCCACCATTTTCACGATGTGTCCGAAGCCGCCGACCTGAAAATTCTGGAGTTGCAGCGTGACCGCCAGAAAGTGGCATGGGAGCGCGCCCGGGCCAACGCCGACCGGCTGGTGCTGAAGGCCCCTCTGCCGGGCATGGTGGCAAAAGAAAACTCCTGGCACAACGACAACTACGGCCCCGCGCAGGAAGGCGACCTGCTCAATCCTGGCGCCCCGCTGCTCCGCATTTTTGATCCCTCCGAAATGGCTGTCCAAGTTGCGGTCGGCGAGCCCGATGGCGCGGCGCTCGGCGATGGCTCAAACGCCACCGTACGCCTGGACGCTTACCCGGACCTCACATTCAAGGCCCATTTCGACTCCGCCAGCCCGGTGGCAACGGCTCTCTTAGGCAGCCTCGTCCGCAGTTTTTCCGCGCGATTTCGCCTGGATGAACACGATGCGCACCTGCTGCCCGACCTCTCCGCCGCAGTGGACCTTTACGTGATACAGAAGCAGCGGTCGCTGCTGATCCCGAGGGAGGCAGTCCACTACAGGCTGGGAAAGCCTTACGTTACGCGCTTAACGGGAGCGGACAGCCAGGAAGAACGAGCCGTGCAGGTGGGCCAATTTAACGACACCTGGATCGAAATCACCGCAGGTCTGGGGCAGGGAGACGAAGTTCTCTCGCCGGTCGACCCGAAAGTGGACGCTGCTCCACCAAACGCGGCGGAAAAGCGAGGCTGAGATGGCGGCACGCCGAGGATCGTGGCGGCTCTGGCTGAGCGTGGTAGTGTCGATCGCCGGCGTTGGCGCGGCCACTGCGGGACTGTACCGCATGCGGAAGGTCCAGGCGGCCGTCAATCCGCCCACGGCCCGCGTCCGCAAAGGCGAGTTCGCGGTTATCGTGCGCTGCCGCGGTGAGCTGTCGGTCAAGCGCACCGTGCAGTTGACCGCGCCCAACAATGTGCCGGATCTGAAAATTGTCTGGCTGGCGCCGCCCGGCGGGGCGGTGAAAGCGCATGCGCCGGTGATCCGCTTCGATCCCTCCAGCGCAAAACAGCAGCTGGACGAAAAGAACGCCATCCTGCGCCAGGCTCAGTCGACGGTCGATCAAGCCGTCGCACAGGCGCGCATCACCGCCGAACAAGACAAGCTCGATCTGGCTAATGCGCGCTATCAAGTCGAGCGCGCCAAGCTCGAAGCTTCGAAGCAGGCCATCGTGAGCGTCATCCAGGGAGAAGAGAGCAAGGTCGATCTGGAATCGGCGGAAAAGAAGCTCAAGGTGCAGGAGGCTACCGTGAACCTGCACCAAAAATCCGACGAGGCCAAAGTGGCCTCCTTGACCCGCCAGCGGGACAAGGCCCAGGCGGAAGTCGACCTGGCAAAAGAAAGACTGGGCCAGATGGAAATCAAGGCGCCAATCGATGGCGTGGTCATCTATCAGATGAACACCTCGCAAGGCTGGATGAACCGGCAGCCCTTCAAGGTGGGCGACCACGCCTGGCCCAACGCGCCGCTCGCCGATATCCCCGATCTCTCGACCATCCGCATGGAAGGAAAATTGGACGAAGTGGATCGCGGCCGGGTCGCCGTCAGCAACGACGTCCGCGTGCATGTGGATGCGTTTCCCGAGCAGATTTTTTCCGCCAACCTGGCGGGCATCTCGCCGCTCACGCAGATGGCGCTCGAGTGGCCGCCCACGCGCAGTTTTCGCGCTTACGCGCAGATCGAAAAGCCCGACACGCGCCTGCGGCCGGATATGAACGGCAGCATGGATGTGGTGACCAGCCGTATTGCCAACGCCATCAGCGTTCCAGGCAAGGCGATTTTCACGCGCGAAGGCAAGCCGATTGTGTACGTCGCGCAGAAGGACGGCACCTACCGCTCGACCGAAGTCGAAATCCTGGCGCGCAACCCGGACGAGATCGCGGTGCGCGGCTTGAACGACAACGCGGTCGTCTCGCTGACCGAGCTCGATCTGGAGAACAAGCAGCGATGAGCACGCCGGCGATTCACACACCCGCGATACCGTCGCAGCCCGAACCCGCTCCGGTCGTCACACGCCGTCGAAGACGCCTGCGCCCGCGCAGTTTTCTGCTTCCGCTGCTGCTGATATCGATTCTGGCCGGGCTCGGTTGGGGAGGGTTGCGGCTGTATCGCTCGCTGTCGACTTCGCGGGTCGCCGGGGTGCCAACCACAACGGTGAGACGCGGGGATGTGCATCCGACCGTGACCGCCAAGGGCGAGCTGAAGGGCGGCAATTCCGAGGAAGTGGCCGCGCCCATGATCGGCGCCGCCGACATGCATATCACGGTGCTCCGCAAAGCCGGTGAGCTGGTGAATGTGGGCGAAATCGTTCTGCAGTTCGACACCACCGATCAGGCTTTCAAGCTGAAAGAATCCGAAGCCGATCTGGCCGAAGCCGACCAGCAAGTGCTCAAAGCGCAGGCGGATGGCGAAGCCCAGCAGGAAGAAAACAATTACCAGCTGATGAAGGCCAAGGCCGACGTCCGCCAGGCCGAGCTGGATTGCCGTAAGAACCGCATGCTCTCCGCGATTGTCGCCAAGCAAAACGATCTGGCACTCGAATCGGCTAAAGACCACCTGAAGCAGCTCGAGCAGGATACCGCGAATTTCAAAGCCACCAACCAGGCCGGCGTCGCCATTCAGGAAGCCGCGCGCAGCAAGGCGCAAGTGCAGTCGGCGGCGGCGAAGAAAAATATCGACGCCATGACTATCAAGGCCCAGCGCGCCGGATACGTGGCCGTGCGGCAGAATCCCAACATCAACTGGGGTTACCGGGGCATGATGCTGCCGCCCTTCCGCGTGGGCGATCGCGTCAGTCCCGGCATGGTGATTGCCGAGATTCCGAATCTGAGCAGTTGGGAACTGACCGCCAACATCGAGGAGCTGGATCGCGGGCATATCGCCAAAGGCGCGAAAGTGGATATCCAGATTGTGGCCGTGCCGTTCCGTAAGTTTCACGGCGGCATCAAGGACATGGCCGGCACCAGCGGCCCGCCCTGGGACCGCCGCTTCGAGTGCAAGATCACGCTCGACGATCCCTCGCCCGAGCTGCGGCCCGGCATGAACGCCAACGTCGTCATCAACGCGGAACCGTTGCACAAAGTCCTCTGGGTGCCCGGACAGGCGGTATTCGAGAGCGACGGGCGGACTTTCGCCTATGTGAAATCCGGCTCCGGGTTCGCGCCCGCAGACGTGAAGCTGGTCCGGCGCAGCGAAAGCCAGGCGGTCATCACCGGACTCACTGAAGGCCAGGTGGTCGCATTGGCCAACCCCGACCAGCAGGCAGAGAAAAAACGCAGTGGCGGCGGCGCGATGCAGGCCATTTCCAAGTGAAATCGAGCGCCGTGATCTCCATCGCCGGCCGCACGCGCGGCATTTCGCGATACTTCTCAGACCTTCCGCTGGCCGCGGAAAATCTGCTCGCCCAGAAAATCCGTACGGCGCTCACTGGACTCGGCATGGTCTTCGGCGTAGGCGCGGTGATCGGCATGCTGGCTATCGGAGCCGGCGCCCGTCAGGAATCGTTGCGCTTTATCGAAGAGCTGGGCGTGCGCAATCTGCTGGTGGAATCGCGGCCCGCTACCGGTCCCGAGGAGTTTCAGGTGCGGCGGCGCTCGTCACCCGGACTGACCGATCGCGACGTACGCATTCTGCAGGCCAATATAGATTCGCTGGAATTGATCTCGCCGCGCCGCACCCAGCGCCCGTCACGCCTGCTGCCCAAGCCGCCCCACGATCCCGCCCAACTGTTCGGCGTGGAACCGTCCTACGCCGCCATCCATAACCTCGAGACCAAGGAAGGAAATTTTTTCGACGCGCAGCAGGAGGCGGCCAGCGCGGCCGTATGCGTTCTAGGTGAAAAGTCGAAAGTGGAGCTGCTGGGTTACGGTCCGGCTGTGGGCAAGTACATCAAGGTGAACGATACCTGGGTGCAGGTGATCGGGGTGCTTGGCAAGCAGGTGACTTCGAGTTCCTCCAATTCGAGTGCGCAAGCCGACGATCGCAACAACGTGATCTACATTCCGCTGAGCACATCCCAGTATCGTTTCTGGGACAACAATTTTTTCCGCGACGACGTGGATGGCATCGATATGCGGCTCAAGCCGGGAGCGGACAGCATTGAAACAGCGAAGGTGGTCACCGCCATCCTGAACTCCACCCACCACAACATCCCGGATTTCAGCGTCGTGATTCCGGCCGATCTGCTGGCCCAGCAGCAGCGCACGCAGACCATCTTCACCTACGTCATGGTAGCCATCGCGGCCATTTCGTTATTAGTGGGCGGTATCGGCATCATGAACATCGTCCTGGCCACGGTGATGGAGCGGACGCGCGAGATCGGCGTGCGCCGGGCGACGGGCGCGCGGCGCAACGATATCGTGCGCCAGTTCCTCACTGAATCGGTACTGATTTCCGTGGCCGGCGGAGTTTTAGGAATCGCCTTTGGCTATTTGCTCTCGTGGCTGATTGCGCGCACGGCGGAGTGGAAGACCATTGTGACGTCATCGTCCATTGCGATCGCGTTCGGCGTGTCGGTGGCGGTGGGGGTGATCTTCGGTATTTATCCCGCGGTGAAGGCTTCGCGAATCGATCCCATCGAGGCGCTGCGCTATGAATAATCCACCCCGCCTGCTGCGCGCGGCACTCGTTCTGGTCCTCTGCCCGCTGCTGTTTGGCGTTACGCTGCCGAAATTCGTGATGGATCGTTTTCACGGGCCGAACGTGCAGGTGCGCGATGTCGAAGGCGTTCAGGAACGCGTGCAGGACAACAAGCTGTATCTGCATGTAAAAGACTTTATCGCGCTCGTGCTTAAGAACAATACCGAGATCAACCTCACGCGCCTCGACGTGCTAACGGCGGCGGACGCCATCCTGGGCGCCAAGGCGCCGTTCGATCCGAACGTCACCGCGGAACAGCCGCAGTTCAGCCAGATCGGCGGCGCGGCGCAGCTCAACAGCCTGTCGCAACAATCCAATCTGGGCTACCAGCAGACGCTGTCCACGGGCCAGAACGTAAATTTCGGATTCAGCGCCAACCGCTTCTCGAGTAACAGCCAGTTCAACGTTTTTAATCCCAATGTTTTCACCGGCCTGAATTTCGCGGTGACGCAGCCGCTGCTGCAGGGCCGGCGCAATCTGCAATTCCGCACGCCTCTGATGATCGCGCGCACGCAATTGCTGATCACTTCGGAACAGAGCGAAGCGCGCATCGCGGACCTGGTGGCGAACGCAGCGCAGCAATATTGGGACGCCATTCAGGCTCGCGACAATATCAAGGTCCAGCAGCAGGCATATGATCTGGCGCAAAAATCCTACGAGCGCGACAAACTGGCGCTTGATCTGGGCGCGCTGCCGGCGCTCGACATTTTCCAATCGCAATCGCAGGTGGCGCAGCGCAAGGTCGCCGTGATACAGGCGCAATATTTCTATCGCGATGCTCTGGATGTGCTGCGGCGGCTGATGGGCGCCGACGTGAATCCGGCGACTCGCAACGTCGAGATCGTGCTCGAAGACGATGCGGCCATGGCGCCCGTTCCCGTTCTGGCCGCGGATGAAGCCGTAGCCGCGGCGCTCCAGAAACGCCCGGAGCTGAGCGCGATCCGCCGCCATCAGGGTATCAATGAGTTGAATGCGCGCGTGGCGCGCGATTCCATGCTGCCCAAGTTCGATTTGAGCGCCATCGGCGGCGCGAGCGGCCTGGGCGGAAACCAGATTCCGGTCTCGGGACCACTGGGCACCGGGCCGACTACGTTTATCCCCGGCGGCCTCGGCGACGCCCTGCACCAGATGTTTGCTTTCCAAGCCCCGTACTATGGTTTCGCCATCAACATGACCCTCCCGGTGCGCAGCAGCTCCGCCCAGGCGAACTTGGCCGATGCGCTGGTGAACCGCGCACGCGACCGCTACACCGAGCGGCAACTCGAGCAGCAGATCATCCAGCAGGTAAAGTTCGCCACCAACCAGCTAAATATGAGCCTGGCGCAGATCGACGCTTCGAAGACGGCGCGCGACCTGGCGCAAAAAAACGTGGAAGCCGAGCAGCAGAAATACGAGTTGGGCGGCGTCACGGCGTTCGAAGTGCTGGACGCGCAGTCGCGCCTGGCCAGCGTGGAAGGCTCGCTGCTCCAGGCTTACGTCGATTACCAGAAGGCGGTCGTGGCTTACGAACGGGCCGTCTGGACGCTGCTGGATGGCATGGGCATCATCGTCGAGACGCCGAAAGTGAAGTAGGCGCGCGGCGCGCCTTTCTTCGTCTATATCGCCAGCGCGACCAATCCGGTTACGATCAACGCCGCCGCCCATACCAGATCGAGATTGAACCAGGCTCTGCGCAAAAGCGCCAGCCCGAACTTGTGATACACCACCAGCGCGATCACGGCCGTGAACGTGAGATATCCGAGCGTGTGAACCAGCGTGGCCAGCAAGCCGGTGAGCGGATCCTGCAAGCCGGTGCTGTGCATGTGCATATGATGGGCCGCCGCGGCGCTCGACGCCGGTAGTGCCATCACCACCGGCAACACCATGAAGCCTGCGCCGTGCGCGGACGCCATGAAGAAAGACCAGAGTGTAAGCTCGCCAAATCCGACCTGCATTCCGCCCCAGTGGAAGTGCCGGCTGCGCACGATCCGGTAAGCGCCCAGCGCGATGAGCCCCGCCGCCACCGCGATCTTCAGGTAATGGAGCGGCACTACGATTCCCGCCAGGCCCGCCATGCCGATCACCACGCCGATGGCCAGCGCGTGGCCCAGCGTGATGGGCACAAGAGACCGGACCACGGCGCGCGTGCGTTTTTCCTGCATCCCCAGGGCGACCGCGAACAGCCATCCCATGCCGGGATTGATGCCGTGGTACGCCCCCAGCAGAAACAGCGTCGACCAGCTCCAGGCGCCGCTCATGAGTAGCAATACGAGTCGGAGGAGGCGTCGCCGCCCTCCAACCGCACCTGGTGGCTGCGCAGATCGCCAAACTCTGTGAAGAAGTTAGGATCCAGATCCATGCCGCCCTCGGGCCGGGTATTCAGCTTCACCATCCAGCTCCGGATGCCTTCCGGGTACAATTGCGCGTCCCACGGAGAGTATAGCGAGTTCGTAAAATAAACGCGGCGGCCGTCCCGGCTGACTTCTACCATTTGCGGGCCCCCGTTGAGCGGCGTCTTGGGCTGCCTGGGATGCGGCGCGTGGCGCACTACGCCCCCCAGGTGTATCGAGCCGGTCTTCTTCGGGTGAAATGGGTCGGAGACGTCGTATTGCAGAAACTCCCCTGTGCCCCAGCACGAAACATAGAGGAAGCGATCGTCCAGCGAGAGGTTGATATCGGTGATGAACGGCGGCACGGCCTTGAATCCCTGGAGCAGCGGCGGCAGCAGAGCCGGATCGGCCGGCTCGGCTGGAATCTCGATGACCTTCTTCGTGGCCCATTTGCCGTTATCGCGGTGCCAGACCCAGATCGAGGCCGATAGATCTTTTAGCGACACCACGACGCCCAAAAAACCATAAGCGCGCGCGGGATCGTGAGCAGGTCGCAGCTCGAGAGCCATCTGGTTTTCGGATCCCAGGTCCAGCTCCTGCACGTGGCGCCGTTTGCGCAAATCCCAGATGTGCAGCTTGTGGCCATAGCCGCCTTTGAGCAGAATCTCCGGATTCACGCCGTTCCCCACCATGTTGGGGGTGCCCCATTCGCTAGTTACGACGGTGTCCAGTCCCAGATGCCACCAGAAATCGTAGGACAGTTCCTGCGGACCCCGGTCGAGCTCCCACTTGCCAAGTATGTCGAAGCTGTCGTGGTCCATGATGAAGATGCCGCCGGGGCCGTTGCCGTCGGGCGCTCCCAGAGCGCTGGCGTATATTCCTTCGGGGCCGCAATGGATGGTGTGGGGCGAGGCGTATCCGGCGCGCGCCGCCAGCGTTTCCGGCTCTATCACCTTTACAATCTGCGGTTTGCGAGGATCGGGCTTGGTGTCGATGATGTGGATACGCGACGACTTGATACCGGGGACAATCAGGTAGCGGCGCTCCACGTGCGGATGCGGGGCATACGGGCACAGGCAGGCGCTGCACGCGTTCCACCCGAAATGGTGCAGCTCGTCGCCCGGATGGGGCATATCCAGTTGCCCCACGAGCCGGCCATAGCCTGATGATCCAGGGTCGAGGTCAACTACGCCCAAGGCGTCCGGTTTGCTGTTGCCGTTGGGGTTGAGCAGGGCGACATAGGCCAGTTTCTCGGCCGGCGCCTGCATGGCCATCTTCGGGGAAGCGTAAAAGGTAGGATCGGGTCGCCAGAGTGGCATGGAATCTCCTCAAGTTAAATTTTTCCAACTGCTATCAAACGCGCAGCCAGCCCAGCCCGCGGCTCATTTGTATATCTAAAACTAAGAAAAAAACAAACTTATAGCGTAAGCATAAAGTTCTGTTGACTTAAGCCCCGAATATATCCTAATCTCTATAGAGATGATAGACATCGGCGTTTTCTTTACACATCGGCCGCTGAGCTCCCCCCGTTCCACACCGCGCTGTTGTAGTCGCTGATCCTGCGGCCCGCGTTTACCTTTCTCAAAACAAAGCTGGAGAGAACTCAAGATGAGCAGCATTATACAGTCATTCTTCGCAATATTTCGACGCTCGCAGCGCCTTGTAGTGGCGGCCGTGGCGTTTAACCTGCTGTTTACGCCGGCACCGGCGCAGGTCGGTTCGGGCAGCATTACGGGCGTCGTGCGGGATGCGAGCCAATTCCCTATTCCCGGCGCCGATATAAAGATCATCAATGCGCAGTCAGGCGTAATCACCATCACGGCCACCAACGAGACCGGGGCCTACCGGGTGAACTCGATTTTGCCGGGCGCGTACCGGATCGAAGCCTCGGCGCAGGGGTTCGACACGGTGGTGCAGAAGGACTTAGCGCTGTCTACCGGGCAAACTCTGGCTGTGGACCTGACGCTGCAAGTCGGCGAGCAGCACCAGACGGTAACCATCGAAGCCAACGTGCCTCTTTCCGATACGCAGAGTTCCAGTCTCTCCCAAGTGGTGGGTCACGAGTATATCGAAAACCTGCCGCTGCCCAACCGGTCGGCAAATTCGCTGGTCAATCTGTCGCCGGGAGTGGTCATGATCGACCCGGGCCAAGGCGCCGAAAACTATCCCATTTTCTCGGTGGCTGGGGGCCGCGCCCGCAACCAGATGTTCACGCTTGATGGCGGCAGCATCGGCAACGCCGTTGGGTGGGCCCGGCCCTCGCAGGTGGCGAGCCTGCCTCTGGATGCGCTCGAGGAATTCCGCATCATCAGCAACAACTACGCAGCCGAGTACGGGCATTCGACGGGAGGGCAGGTGGCGCTGACCACGCGGTCCGGCACCAATCAGTTTCATGGCAGCTTGTTCGAGTATCTGCGGAACGATGCCCTCGACGCGCGCAATTTCTTTGCCGATGAGAAGCCTCCGCTGCACCTGAATCAGTTTGGCGGCGCAGTGGGGGGCCCGATACGCAAGGACAAGACATTCTTCTTCGCAAGCTGGGAGCAGACCCGCGAGACATCGAGCGACGCTGTGCTCTCGACCGTGCCGACTATAGCCGAGCGCGCGGGCGACTTCTCCGGTCTTGCCAATGCGATCTATGACCCGTTCAGCCTCGTCGGCGGCGTGAAGCAGCCATTCGCAGGGAATCAGATCCCGCTGAACAGGATCGATCGAGTGGCTGCCGCGGCCAGCAGCTTTTGGCCCGCCCCGAACCGGCAAGGCGCCGCCAACGGCGCCAACAATTACCTGGCCAACAGCCGGCTCAACCTCAGCCGGAATATCGTGGTCGGGAAGATCGACCACGTCCTGAGCGAAAAGGACTGGCTCTCGGCTCGCTATTACATCAACGACGCCTCTTCGACTAACGCGGGCTCCTACGGGATTCCAGTGGCCGATCCCCTCGCCACCAATACCGATGTCCGCATCCAGAGCGTGCTCGGGACTTACACGCACACGTTCAATCCCACGCTGCTGAACAGCTTGCAGGTGAGCTTCATGCAGCGCAAGTTCATTCAAACGCGCCCAGGCGCGGGCGGCGATTATGCGGGCAAGATCGGGCTCAGGGGAGTGAGTGACGCGGCCTTCCCGACTCTCAACGTCACAGGTTATGCGCTGCTGGGATCGCAGGCTATCGCCAATAGTTCCATTGCCCGCGTCCAGACACCGATCCGCGATCTGCAATTCCAGGATTCGATTTCAAAGTTCGCGGGCAAACACGCATTCAAGGCCGGGGTCGAATACCGGCGCGGGTACAACAACGAATCCAACGACCTTTCTTCCTCAGGCAATCTGGTCTTCAACCGGTTGATTACGGACAAGCCGGGCGCCTCAAACACCGGTGATGGCTATGCCAGCTTTCTGCTGGGAGCCGCCAATTCGGCAGCCGTCAGCAAGACCGACGTGATTCCATCGCGCGCGGCGTACTGGGCCGCATACGTTCAGGACGATTTCCGCATGACGGACCGGCTGACGCTGAATGCCGGGCTGCGGTGGGAGGTCGAGACGCCGCGTTACGTGGATGGCAACAAACTGAATGGGTTCGATCCGCTGGCGATCAATCCCGTTTCCGGAACTCCGGGCGTGGTCACGTTCGCGGGCCGGAATGGCGCGCCGCGCAGTTCGTTCGATGGGAACTATAAGAACTTTGGCCCGCGCCTTGGCTTCGCCTATAATGCGCCGTTTGCGAAGGATCTGGTCATCCGCGGCGGCGCCGGGATCTTTTACGGACCGAATATCAGCAACTCGGTCACTACCTCTGCCAGCTTAGGCTTCTCCGACAACGTCAGCTATGTGACATCGCAGGCGGAGACGGCGTATGCGCTGCTGCTGGCGAATGGTTTTCCGGCCTATACGCGGCCATCGATAGATACTCCTGGATTCGGCGCGGTGCCAGTTGGGGCCAAACCCACCACCGCAGTGACGTACTTCGACCGGAACCGGCCGTCGCCCGTCTCCTATCAGTACAACCTGGACATTCAGAAGCTATTTTTCGGCAACCTGCTTGTGGAGACCGGGTATCTGGCCAACGTAAGCCATCATCTGACCGCGAACGACCTGACTATCGACCAACTGCTGCCGAGCCAGTTCGGGCCAGGGAAGACGCAGGCGCTGCGGCCGTTTCCGCAGTTCAGCAACGTGTCGATGCTGAACCCGGCGGTGGGGAATTCGACCTATCATGGCGTGTTCGTCAAGTCGGAGCGCCGCTTCGCCAACGGGTTCTCGTTCCTCGCGCATTACACTTACTCGAAGTTCATCGACGACGTGGCGTCGGGAGACGAATTCGGCGATCCCGGGAGTTACATGGATCAGTACAATCGCCGCCTCGATAAGGCGCTCAGCGGGACGGATCTGCCGCAGCATCTGCTGTTCACCGGACTGTATGAAATGCGGCGGTTCAAGAACAACAGAGCGCTCAATTTATTTGCCGGCGGCTGGCAACTGGGGATCAACGCCAATTTTCAGTCAGGCGCGGTATTCACCGTGTTTGACTCGGCGAACACCACCAACGGCTTCCCGGCCGGCACGCTGCGCCCCAATCTGATTGGCGATCCGCGGCTCGGCTCGGGAAGCACGCTGCAGCACTATTTCAACACCGCTGCCTTCGCGCATCCGCCGAATTTTCAATTTGGCGATTCGCCACGATCAGTGCTGCGCGGGCCGGGGAGCGATAACGTCGACATGAGCGCGGCCAAGACCTTTGCCGTGACCGAACGCGTGAAGGCCGAGTTTCGGGGCGAGTTTTTCAACGTATTCAACTTCGCGAATTTCGATATCCCGGGGCACGTCCTAGGGAACTCGGATTTTGGGATTATCAGCAGCGCGAAGCCGGCGCGTATCGTTGAGCTGGCGCTGCGGGTGATTTTCTAGAGGGCTGCGGAGGCAAAGTGATGCGGCTGCGGATGAACACCGGTAAGACAAAGCCGAACTGTTTGCTCCCGGTCGGCGCTAAGCCGCGGCAAGGCCAGGGGGCGCCGCACTAAACTTCAGAACGTAAACCGCATCTGCAGCTCGATGCGCCGGTTGTTGGCATCCTCGGAGAAGCCACCGCCGCCGAAGCCGCCGGCCATTTGATTGGCCACGCCGAATAGCGGCGACGTGATGTTGCCGATGATCGGCCCGGGATTGTTGTGGTTCAGCAGATTGCGCGCCGAAACCGAGAGAATCAGGTTATACCGGCGGCTGGTCGAGGGAGCTCCAAAAACGTTCTGGAATCCGCCACCCCCGCCATAGGGGCTGCCACCGCCGCCGCGACGTCCGCCACCACCCGGTCCGCCACCGCCCGGTCCACCGGGACCGCCGCCTGAACCGCCTGAGCCTTCGCGCGCCGGACCGAAGCCGAAGGTCTTGGCCAGACGCATGTTGATGCTGACCGAGCCGGGCCCGCGCCCAAAGTTGCGCGGTAAAAGCTTTTCGTCAGGCGTCGGGTTAAAATGGTCGTGCCGTACAGATCACCGCCGGACGTGATGTCGAATGGCGGGCCGGATTGCACAACAACAAAAGGACTGAGGCGCACGTTCCATTTCGTGTTCACCGATCCGCCGATGAAGAGGCGGTGATGAATGTCTTGCGCTGCCGGGCCATACTCGCCCGCGTAATTGTAGGGATTCGCCGCGAAGGTACCCAGGCCATCGGTGTTGCTGCGTGCGTGATTGAAGGTGTAAAAGCCGAACAGCGAAATATTCTGGTTCAGCCGCGAGTTGACGTTGGTGATCAACTGATTCTGGTTGTAGAGGCCGGCGGATTCCATCAGAAAAACCGGACCGGGCGTGCCGAGCGGGAAGACACCACTTCCGGGTACGCCGAGCTGATAAGTGCCCGGCAGAGGCGCGTTTATGTCCGCGGAACGCAGCATGTGCACGCCGTGTGAATTGGTGTAGGTGACGGCGACGGTGGTGTGGTGCGGCAACTGGCGCTCGATGCTGGCGGCCGACTGCATCAGATAGGGCGCGTGCAGCCGCGCACTGATTTCCTGAACGGTCTGGCTCGACTGGAAATTCGACAGCGTGGCGACCGGCGGAACGGTCGGGTAGAAATCAGGGTTGGTCACCACGTACTGCTGCTGCACGATGCCGTTGTAGCGCGAGGCGGTGAGCGTGTTTGCCAGGTCGAAGCGATCGTAGAACATACCGAACCCGGCGCGCAGCACGGTCTTGGCCTGCTTCTTTCCGCGGGCGCCCGGCGCCCAGGCCAGGCCGATGCGCGGCGCGAAATCGTGGCCGTCGTAGATGTTGGTCTGGGTTTCGAAGCGGAGTCCCGCGCTCAGGGTGAAATTGGGCCGGATGCGCCAGTCGTCACCGAAGAACGCGCCGACATCGGCCTGGCCGACGGAGAGCGCCGGCACGCCGGCGTTGATCGTGAACTGCGTCGCGCCGCCACCGAGATTGCGGATGTTGGCCGGCGTCAATCCCAGGCCCTGAAACAGCAGCGTACGGCGATAGCGGTCGATGGAGGTGACGCGCACCATCACCGGGTTTCCGGAAGCATCAAGCACCGGCTGGTTGTTGGCGTCGAGCTGTGGCGCCAAGCCGCCCGCGAACGTGAAGCTCCCGCCGAAGTTCTGCGGCGAGATGTTATCGTCGGTCTCGCCGCGCGCGCGGACACCGAACCGGAAGGAATGCGTGCCGTGCAGGATGGAGACGTATTCCTGAAACTCGTAGCTCGACTGCGTGTCGAGAGAATGGCCCACCTGCGCGCCCCCCCCCCGCCGTTGAACGAACCCAGCACCTGGATCGCCGGGGTCAGGCTGTTGGCGAGGTTATCGGTGTTCGACCGGAAATATTGAAAGCGCACTTCGTTGACGACGTGCGATCCGATCACCGCCGTCTCGCTGGCCTGCAGGTGCTGGTGATCGTTCTGTGTGTGATAGCCGCGCGAGATCAGATTGAAACTGCCGATGCCGGCATCCTGGATGTCGCTATGCGAATAGCCGTAGCGGAAGGAGAGCGTGTTGTTGGGCGTGAGCTGATAATCCACGCGCGGGCTGACGCGCACGCGCCGCTGCGGCACGCTGAAGATATCGGTGAACGGGTTGCTCGCGAGCGTCGTTGGATCCAGAGTCACGGCGTTGCTGATGGCGCCGTTATCCACCGAGTCGCGCCGCACATCCAGAAAAAAGGACGCGCGCTTGTTGATGGGCCCGCTCAAATTGCCGCCGTACTCTTTCAGCATGAACGGGGATTTCCGGGCGGCATAAGGATTGCGCGAGTTCAGGACATCGTCCGCGAAGTTGTACATACCCGCGCCGTGAAATTTATCCGTACCGGGCTTGGTGAAAATCTCGATGCGGCCGTAGCCGAGCTTGTCGTACTCGGGCGAAAAAGGGTTCTGGTTAATGCGGACTTCGCGGATGGAATCCTTGGCGGGAAGCTCGCCGCCGCTGAAGCCATCGATGTAAATCGAGCCGCCGTTGGGACCGGCGGACGGCCCGGCAAGAGCTTGCAGGTCGGATTGCAGATCTTCGGGATCGTCGGAAAGCGCCTGGAGATCTTCGCCCTGTATTACGAGCGCGCTGGCATTATTGGACGGGTCGGCGGTGACGCTGGGACCGGGATTGTCCTGAATGGTCACCTGCTGGGCGGTAGTCGCGACTTTGAGCTGCAAATTCAGGGACTGCATGCCCGTATTCAGCGTGACTTTCGCGGGTTGCGCCAGCGCCAGATCGGGGGCGGTCGCCTGCACAGTGTAGTTTCCCGATGGAATCCCGACAAAGGCGTACGATCCGTCGTTAGCGGATGTAGTGGTTTTCACGTAGCGGGACGGCCCGGTGAGGGTGACCTTTGCGCCAGGGATTACGGCTCCGCTCTCATCGGTGACCTGCCCACGCAGAGTCGCGGTCTGGGCCGTAAGGGACGAGACGGCTAAAAATACGGCTAAAACCAAGTAAATCAGCTTCATTGGGATGATTTCCACAGGCAGGACAAACCGCCTGAGCTTTGGACCAAGCTATATGGCGATTCGTCCCGCTCGGTGGTTACCTTGGCAGGCAGCCGCGATGAGATTTTCAACGCCCGAAAACCAGGACGTGGAAAGTGCCTGGCTTGATGGTCCGGCCTTCGCGCTCGGCGACGGAAAGGAAAATCTTGCGCGTCTTCGGATCGAACGCCATGGTTTTGGCGCCGCGCTCGGTTGTAACTTTGTCGACTTCGGAATAGTGGTCGGGCGAGTCTTCGTGGAAGATGTTGACCGTGCCATCGCCATTCGAGAAAAAGACCAGCTTGGTAGCGGCTTCAAAATCGCCGGCGTCGACGTGATCGCCGATGGGCATGGTAGTGACGACCTTGCCGCTATCCGCGTCGAGGACGGCCATCATGTGGTTGCGGCAGCCAACGAAGATCCGGCGAGTCGCTTGGTCCATGGCCATGGCGGACGGCTCCTCGCACGGCTTGAGGGGCCAGCGCTCTTCGAGTTTCAATGCGATGGGATCGATCTTGACGGTCTCGCTTTTGTCTTCCAGATTGATGAAGACTTTTCCCTTGCCGTCGCCTGAGGCAAACTCTGGGCCGCCGCCCAAATCGACAGTGCCGGTGACTTTTTGATCGGCGGCGTCGATGATAGTGCTGCTGTTGCTATCGCCGTTATTGACGATCACGCGTTTTGTCGTTGGATCGTAAATGATCGCGTCCGGTTTCTTGCCGGTGGGGAGGTGGCCGACGACGGCGAGCGTCTTCAAATCGAAAACTGTGACGTCATTGGACTGCCCGTCGCTGACGAAGCCGCGGTTGAATTCGGAGGCGATGGCGATGCCGTGCACGCCCTTGGTGTCCGGGATTTTGCCGACGATGGTTCCTTTGTCAGCATCGAGCACATCCACCTGCGTGCCGTGCGAGACATACACGCGCCGGTTGGCCTGATCCACGCTGAGGTAGTCGAAGCCGCCATCGCCGGACACGGGGATCTTAGTCAGCAGATGATACTTGACGGCGCCCAATAGAGCCACGCCGAATAACGCGATTGCAAATGTTCTTTTCATGGGAAGTCTCCGTTTGGTGACACGCCAGGCGTCTTGCGCGGGCGCCGCCTTCGAGGGCATGAAGCATTATATGGACCGGGACATGAATATGCGATGAATGCGGAGGTCTTACAAGAAGACGGGCGAATATTGTGCTCGGGCGGGCGAGTCGCATGGATGCCGATTGGGGACTCCAGGTCGGCTTCCGTTGCCGCGCCCACACCAGACGTAATGAGTGTTAACGATCCGGGCGTTTCCTGTTATCCGGCTAACACTGCTTGCGGCGGGCCTCCAGATTTTGCACTTTCTCATCTACAAAACGCTTCCCACCCTCAGGTAAGCTAGTCCTGACGGCCCTTGTGCGGCCGAAGGTCGAAACGATCCCTTTGCCGCTAGCGTCGGAATGAATTATCGCGGCGCGTATCAAATACCACACGGTTTAAAAGCATCCTTGATATGGAGTGTCTTGGAGTGAAAATTTGAGTATCAGAGCCGCCGTTTTGGTCTGCCTTGTGGCCGCGTCTGTGCCGGCCTTTGGGCAGAAGGACGCGCCAGGTAAATTCGTCGGGAGCGACGCCTGCAAGACGTGTCACGCCGATGTGTGGTCGAAGTTCTACAAGAACCCGCACTTCAAGAGCGTCGCTTCCGGCACCGAAACGCCCGATCACACCGGCTGCGAGGGCTGCCACGGTCCGGGAGCCGCGCATGTGGAGGCTCACGGCGGCAAGGCAACCATCGTGGCGTTTTCCCAGCTGCAGCCGAAGCAGATTCTCGACAATTGCCTGCGCTGCCACGCGCAGACGCTGTCGCGCGCCAATATCCGGCGCTCGTCTCACACGCAGAACGACGTGGTGTGCACCAGCTGCCACTCGATCCATAAATCTCCGGCGCCGAAATTCCTGCTGGCCAGCGTGCAAAGGGAGCTTTGCTACGGCTGCCACGCCGATGTCCGCTCGCAGTTTTCGATGCCCTTCAAGCACCGGGTGAACGAAGGCGTCATGACGTGCACAGACTGCCATAATCCGCACGGGGCTTTTCCGCCGACCTGGAGGATAGCGGACCGGCCGCACATGATGGACCAGGCGCTAGCCAACGAGGAGCCGTGTCTGAAGTGCCACGAAGAAAAACGCGGCCCGTTTGTGTACGAGCACCCGCCGGTCCGTGTGGAGGGCTGCGAGGCTTGCCATTACCCGCACGGTTCCCCGAATTCGCGGCTGCTGCGCCGCCCGGTGATCTTCACCATGTGCCTGGAATGTCACAATGGCGCGCCCGGCTTCAGCCGGACGGGTGCCGGAGATCCCCATCCATCGTCATTTCACGATCTGCGCTCGCCGAGATTCCAGAACTGCACCAACTGCCATGGGCATATTCATGGCTCCAATGTGGATGCGTTTTTCCTGAAATGAGACGCCGGATGAAAATTGCCATCACCACTTTTCTCTGGGTCGGCCTCGCTGTCGCGCAGCAGCCCGTGGCGCCCACGCCCGAGGCAGTCGGTCCGCCGCGCGGCGACAATACCGCCGAATATAATGTCGTCAATTCCATCGAGACCGGCTATCGCTGGAACTCGATTGGTGGAAACGAGGACGAATACCGCAGCCAGGTGAATTACGACAAAGGCGTGCGCCTGCTGGGGAGTTCGCTTAGCATCAATTCGCGCGACGGCCACGGCCGATTCTTCGACGAGATCCTGCTGAACACGCAAGGTCTGGGCAACGATCCCTACGAATCGGCCATCGTACGCATCCAGAAGAACCGTTTGTACCGATTCGACATGACCTGGCGGTTGAATGATTACGTCAATCCGGGCCTGGTCAGCGCCGGCCAGGAGAGCGGCAATTTGCGGGACACCCGCTATACGACGCAGGACGACGACCTGACCTTGTTTCCGCAATCCAAAATCAAATTCTTCCTGGGTTATTCGCGCGGCGTGCAGGACGGGCCGGCTTTCACCTCGGCGGGAGGCTTCTTTGCGACCACCTTGGATACCACCGGGGTTTC